>JRYI01009103.1_pt1 | contig 10910 bp, 13 predicted proteins | sample 235361 | NCBI WGS metagenome assembly JRYI01 (sample SAMN03074212, study PRJNA261471) | activated sludge metagenome | biome: Common Effluent Treatment Plant; feature: Wastewater; material: Activated sludge; isolation source: activated biomass in a lab-scale reactor treating industrial wastewater at...
CTCGTAGGCTTCCACAAAAAGCGGGCTGATTTCCACGCGCTGCCGCTTGGCCACTCCGGCCGCCTTGTCCGCATCGGTTTGCCGCCGGCGAATGTCGGCCGGGGGCGCGAGGTCAAGCCGGTGGAGGTAGCGGATGCCTCGCTCGGCCAAGCCCGCTTGCAGGCGTTGGCTATTGGCGAAGGCATAATCCCGACCGCGCACCGCCCGTCGCCGCCGGACATCCACCAAGGTATCTACGCCGGCCGCTTGCAAGGCGGCGAAGAACGTCTCGGCCGAATAGCCGATTGCGCCGATGGTGACGACCTTATTCATATTCCTCGTCCGCCTCGTATGATTTATCGCGACCCTGCAAGTCGTCGCGACTTCGCGAATTATCGCGGCCATATCTTTTGCGCGACTTGCCCGGCATCGTCTCGTCGCCAAACAACGAAAGCTGGCCCCCCGTGTGGCGCAGCAACACCTCTTCCTGAGTCACCGGGTTGTCGTTTTCATCGATATGGATCACCGGCAGGTTTCGCTGCGTCAAGGTGCGGCCGATCAGCTTCGTCCGGTGGCACATCTCCGGCTTGCCCTCGCTGCACATCAGGCAAATCGTCAGCCCCTGGGCATGCGCGTCGGCCAGTCGCTCGATGCCCGCCCGATAGAAATCCCGCTCGGCCACGCGCTCATACACCACCCGATCCGTGTCGTCGTAGCAGGTGCGGTCGGCCGGCTGCCCGCCCAGGCTGTCACCCATGTAGACATAACGTATGCCGGCTTGCCGCAGATGTTCCTCCAGGGCTTCGCGCGAAAAGTCGGGCTTGTAGCGCGAGTACGGCCGCGAACGGACGTCGATGAGATAACTCACACCGTTGCTGCGCAGCGCGGCGATAAACCCCTCGATATCGCGCGCGCCATAGCCGATTGTCAGGATAGGTGGGTGGTTCACGATGGGGGCGATTTTAGGGGATACCGCCCCCGCCGGCAAACAAGCGCATTGAGGGAAAGTCTTTACTGCCATGGTGATGTGTTCATCGTGCCGGTCCGCTTGATCCGCAAGGATACAATCAAAGTCCACCAGGATTTATTAATGTTTGCATAAACAAAGTGTGTGTTATACTGACGGCACCACGCTCTTCTCATCGGGGGGAAGAAGTTACCTCAATACAATCTGACCATTTGCGAACCGGAATCGTCGTCGCTCAACGAAGCACTCCCGGGTGCGCAGCACAACAAAACTGAAGTTGAAACCGCTATTGCCGTTCACCGGCAATGATGGGATGTCCGGCAATGTACTGATCTGATCTAATCTTATGAAATAGCCCACAGGCGACAGTTTCATTTGCCGGTCGTTTTCCCCTACCTTTCGGTGTCGTATGAACACGATGTACGGATGTTCGGTCATTTATTTTGAGGCTCGTTCATGAGAGGATAGCCCATGGCAAATAGTTCATCGATCGGAAAGACTTACAAAATCGTTGTAGCCTGCGGCACAGCGATTGCGACTTCGACGCATGTGTCCATCAAGGTGAAAGATTTGTTGAAGGAGCGCGGCCTGAAGGCCCACACGATCCAATGTCGTGTGACCGAAGTCCCCATGTTCGCGCCCGACGCCGACCTGGTGATCGCCACGGCGCAAGTGCCGTATGACATCGGCGTTCCTGTGGTCGATGGAATTCCATTTCTGACCGGAATCGGAATTAAGGAGGTTATCGATAAGATAGAAAAAATACTGACCCAGAATTAATTACGTTTGTCAGGATTTGGGTATAAAAAGGAGAAACCAAACGTGGATGCGATTAAATCGTTCTTCGACTTCCTGACCGGGCTTGGCTCCCCGGTCATGTTGCCAATCATCATCTTCATCCTCGGCATCATCCTGGGACAGAAGGTTGGTCGGGCGCTCGTCTCGGCCCTGACGATTGGCGTGGGCTTCATCGGTCTGGGCCTGGTGATCACATTACTGTTCGACGCCTTGGGTCCGGCCACGGCCGCATTGGTGGAATCGACAGGCATCCAGCTCACCGCACTGGATGTCGGCTGGGGGGTGGCCGCGGCCATCGCCTTCGGAACCTCGGTCGGATCACTGGTCTTCATTGTCGCTCTGGTCGTCAATCTTGTTATGCTGATGCTGAATTGGACCAAGACGCTCAATGTTGACATGTGGAACTACTGGCATTACGCCTTCACCGGCTCACTTGTCTATCTCGTGACCGGCAATAACCTGGTGCTGGGCCTCATCGCCGCCGCCATTCATTGCATCATTTCATTGCTGATCGCTGACTGGACGGCAAAGGACGTACAAGGGTTCTTTCAGATCCCGGGTGTATCCATTCCCCAAGGGTTCGCTGTCTCCACGGTGCCGATCATCAAGGGCCTCAACTGGCTCATCGAGAAGATCCCCGGCGTGCGCGACATTCATTGGGACGCTGAAGGACTGGAGAAGCGCTTCGGTGTATTGGGTCTGCCTATCGTCATGGGCGCCATCCTCGGTTTGCTCTTCGGTTTGCTGGCCTATGGCTTCGACACCAAAGTGTTGACCCTGTCGATCCAGATGGCAGCCGTGATGCTGCTTATCCCGCGCATCATCGCCATATTTATGGAAGGGCTTACTCCCCTCTCGGAGGCAGCCCGCGAGTTCATGCAGAAGCGTTTTGCCGGGCGTGAATTCTACATCGGCCTGGATTCCGCGATCCTGATCGGTCACCCGATCACCATCACCGCCGGGATCCTGCTCATCCCCATTGCCTTATTGCTGGCGGCTATCCTGCCGGGCAACTCAACCTTGCCGGCCGCCGACCTGGCTGCGACCGCTTTCTTCGTCGCCATGGTCCCGCCTCTAACCAAGGGCAACCTGTTCCGTTCCATCCTGTACGGCACCATCATCCTGGTCGTCGTGCTCTACATTTCCAGCGCCTTTGCGCCACTGTTGACCCAGATCGCCAAGGACATCGGCTTTGCCTTCCCCGAAGGCGCGGTCGAGATCACCGGCCTCTCCGGCGGAAACTGGATCGCCTGGGTGCTGACAACCATCAGCAAGCTGATCTTCGGCGGCTAATTATTATGGTTTGACGGGGAAGGAAATCCGTTCACGGCTTCCTTCCCCGTCTTGTTCGATTGACAAGCTATCATCAGAGATTTGAATATTTACATGAAACAGTATGACTGGCGCCTGCTCGAGACGCTGTGCGCCATCCACGCCGTCTCCGGCCGCGAAGACCCCATGACGGCCTTTGTGCGCGATATGATTCGCCCCCTGGTCGATGAGATCAGGGTGGATAACCTCGGCAATGTCGTGGGGATTCTGAGGGGCGCGCGCTATCCCGACTACCGATTGATGTTGCAGGCGCACATGGACGAGCTGGGCCTCATCGTTCGGAACGTCACCGATGAGGGGTTTTTGCTCATCGAGCGCGTCGGCGGCATCCCCGAGAAAACCTTGCTCGGTCGTCGCATGGATATATTGACCGACGACGGCCGCCTGGTTCCCGGCTATATCGGCACCAAATCTCACCACATCACGACGCCCGACGAAAAATACAGGGTACCTTCCGTCCATGACATGTTCATCGATATCGGGTTGACTGACCGCGAGGCTGTGGCGCGCGCCGGGATTCAGGTGGGCGACCCGGTGACCTATCACCCGAACTACCATCGATTTGGCGACGGGATGATCTGTTCCAAGGCGCTCGACAACCGCGTCAGCGTCTTTGTCCTGCTGGAGCTGCTGCGGGCTTTCTCGGCCGAGCGGCCGCCCTGTACCATCGTCTTTTCGTTTACTGTGCTGGAAGAGTTCAGCATTCGTGGTTCCCTGCCCACAGTTACGGCCACCCGGCCGGATGCCATTCTGTCCCTGGATATCACCATCGCCACGGACACGCCGATCGACAAGCCGCTCCATCCGGTGACGATGCGGCGCGGCCCGGCGATCAAGATGATGGACTTTCACGGTCGGGGCACTCTGGGCGGGATGTTCTCCTCGCCCAAACTGCGCCGCTTCGTCGAAGGTATCGCCCGGCAGGAAAACATCCCCCTGCAGCGAGAGGTCATCGTCGGCGTCATCACCGATCCCGCCTTTCAGCTATATCTGGGCGAAAAGGGCTATGTCATCGCCGGGCTATCCATTCCACAACGCTACAGCCACGCATCTGTTCAGATGTGTCATGAACAGGATATCGCGCAAATGATCCGGCTTGTGGAAGCGGCGGTTATTACTTTCACCCCCGACCTGGACTTGAGTCGCGGGTGACAACATACGAATACAACCATATATCACTGGAGTAGAAGGAGATTCTAATGGATTCCTGGATTAATGAACTGTTCGGGGTTGATAAACCCGTGATCGGTATGTGTCACATGCGCGCCCTGCCGGGCGATCCCCAATATGACGTCGAAAAAGGCATGGAGTGGGTCTACGAAATGGCCCGCGCCGATATGCTTGCCCTGCAGGAAGGTGGCGTGGATGCCATCCTCTTCTCGAACGAATTTAGTCTGCCCTATCTTACCAAAGTGGAGACAAGCACCGTGGCCGGCATGGCCGCCGTCATCGGTGAATTCAAGCGTGAAGTCAAGATCCCCTACGGCGTCAACGTGTTGTGGGATGCGCGCGCTTCCATCGACCTGGCCGTGGCCACCGGCGCGCAGTTCGTGCGCGAGATCTTCACCGGGGTCTATGGCAGCGACTTCGGCCTGTGGAACACCAACGTCGGTGAGGTGATTCGTCACCAACGAGCCGTCGGGGCCAGTCATGTTCGCCTGTTTTTCAACATCGTGCCCGAAGCGGCTGCTTACATTGGTGACCGCCAGATCGCGGATATCGCCCGCTCGACCGTCTTCAACAACCGGCCGGATGCGTTGTGCGTGTCCGGTCTGACCGCCGGCGCCAAAACATCCACCCAGACGCTGAGAGTGGTTAAGGATGCCGTGCCGAACACGCCCGTCTTCGCCAACACCGGTGTGCGGCTGGACAACGTGGCCGAGCAACTGGCGGCGGCCGATGGCGCGGTCATCGGGACGGCCTTCAAACAGGATGGATACATCTGGAACTCGATCGACGTCGATCGGGTGAAGGCGTTGATGGGCAAGGTGAAGGAACTGCGGGCGGGCTAGGCATCGTTCCCTGTCTCATATGATGCCCAAGCGTCACAAGCGCGACACATCATATGATGAGGAGGTTTCTCTATCGGCTTCGAACAAATTGATCTGTTTATTGTATAAGACCCCTATCTATATCGGAGAAGTGAGATGAAAACAGTCTATGTCGTTTGCGCAACCGGAGTCGCGACCTCAACCATGTTGCGTTTGAAAGTGGAAAGGTTTCTTGAGGAGCAGGGCATTCAGGCGAATGTCCGGCAATTTCGCGTGACGGAGATTTCTCCCCAACGGACGGACGCCGATGTTATCCTGGCGACGACGGAAATCCCGCCCGAATTCGAGAAGGTCGCCACCGTCATCAACGGGATATCGCTGATCACCGGTATCGGCCAAACGGAGACGCTGCAAAATCTCGCCCGCGCTCTACAGGAGAATAAAGGAGAATAAAGGTGGAAGGATTCTTGGCTTCTATCGGCGAATTTCTAAATGGGCTTGGCCCGCTAATCGTGCTGCCCATCGTCATCACTCTATTGGGTATCGTCCTCGGCCAGAAGTGGGACAGCGCTATTCGAAGCGGTTTGCTGACGGCCGTGGCCTTTGTCGGCATCTTTCTGACGGTCGGCTTGCTCGGCGAAACGGTCAGTGTCATCGGCCAGAGTTTTGCCGAAAATACCGGCACGAATCTCAATATCATTGATATCGGCTGGCCGGCCGCCTCGGCGCTGGCGTTTGCCACCCCGGTCGGCAACCTAATCATCCCGCTCGGTATCTTGCTAAATGTTATCCTCCTTGTTTTGGGGCTTACCCAGACGCTGGATATCGACATCTGGAACTTTTGGCACATGGCCTTTGTTGGCGCGCTGGTTCAATTCGTGACCGGGAGCTTTGCGCTTGGTCTGTATGCCGCGCTTCTGACCCTGGTCATCGCTTTGTTCCTGGCCGACTGGTCCGCGCCGCTGATTCAGAGGCATTTCAAAATGCCGGGGATCTCCATCCCGCATCTGCAATCGGCCGGGTCCATGTTGTTAGCCATCCCGTTTGCCTGGCTTTTCAACCGGCTGAGCTTCCTGAAAAACCTGAAAGCGAATCCTGACATGATCCGGAAACGCTTTGGGTTGCTCGGCGAGCCGATGATGCTGGGCTTTATCATCGGTTTCCTTCTCGGTATCCTGTCGGGTCAGCCTCTCCAGGACGCGATCATCACGGCGGTGAACACCGCCGCGGTCATGTTGCTCATCCCGCGCATGGTTTCCATCCTGGTCGAAGCATTGACTCCCGTGGCCGAGGCCGCCAGCGCCTTCATGACCAAACGGTTCAAGGGGCGCGAGTTCTATATCGGACTTGATTCGGCCGTCCTGGCCGGCAATTCCACCGTCATCGCCGCCGGACTTCTGATGGTTCCCATCGAGATCCTGCTGGCGTTGGCCCTCTCGCCATTCGGCAATCGCACCTTGCCGTTTATCGACCTGGCCGATGGCGTGTTCGTGGTGGCCATGCTGGCTCCGCTGGTTGCCGGAGACCTGATCCTGACGACCCTGCTGGGCGCGATCGTGATGGGGATCGGCTTGATCTTCACAACCCTGCTGGCCCCCGGCGTCACCCAGCTGGTTAATTCCAGCTCGCTGGGCATCGACATCCCCGCCGGCTACACGGCCTACACCGTCATGAGCGATGCCGCCATTCCCACCTCCTATGGAGCCTATTACCTGTTCCAGACCCCAACAGCGGTAGCCATCGTTGTTAGTCTTCTGCTGGTTGTCGGGCTCTATTTCCTGAAGCGCCGCGTCAAGCTCGAAAAGGTGTTCGGCCCGGCTGAATAGGACAAGACCTTACCGGTTCATCCGGGGAGCCTTGCCCGCGAGGTTCCCCGGATGACCGGCCACATAGCGACCTATCATGGGCATTTTTGAATGGGTGAAAAGCCAGACAGGCGTCTGGGGGCCGGCCTTGCTGGAGTTATATTTCCAGAATGCATGGTGGCTCAACACGCTGCTGGTAGCTTATGGCGTGTTGCTGCTGCTGGCCTGGCGCAACCTGTCCCGCGTCGGCGATTCGTTGACGGCGCAGATTCTGGAACAGGCCGGCGAGAAAGCCAGGCCTGAAGAAAAGGACGAAAGCCTCAAACCTCTTCGCCTGAGCGACTTCACCCTCTCCTGGGAGAGCGCTCTTGCCGCCGGCCGCTTTCCCTTTGTGGCCAAACAGACCGGCATCCTGATCCATCGAACCGGCCTTGAGAAGGTCCGCGCGCTGATCACGGAGCGCGATCTGATTCAACTGTGCGCCCGACCGCTGGAGCAGTTGGGCTTCCGCCTGGAGCCGGAGAAATAAGTATGCGTATCGCTCCATCGCTCGCGGCCGCCCCTATGGGTCATCTCAGCCGGGTGATCGCCGACCTGGAGACGGCCGGCGCGGACTATATTCACTTCGACGTGGAAGACGGTTCGTTTACCCCCGTCATGACCCTGGGCACCCGGATTATCGCCGAGTTGCGGCCGCACACCCGGCTGCCGTTCGACGTCCATTTGATGATGGTTAATCCGGAATGGATTTTGCCGCAGCTGGTCGAATTCGGCGCCGACCGTATCTCGGTGCATTACGAAGCCTGCCCCTACCCGCGGCGTGTGTTGCGACAGATCGTCTCTCTGGGGGCGCGGGCCGGGCTGGCCTTTAACCCCGCCACTCCGCTGCCCGATCTCTCCTGGCTGTCGCCCTGGCTGTCGTTCGTCATCATGCTGACGACCGAGCCGGAGGTGCCGGATTGTTCGTTCTTGCCCCAAATCCTGGACAGAATTCGGGCGCATCGGTCGGCGGCGAGCGACGAGGGGCTTGAGTGGATCGTCGATGGCGGAGTGGGCGCGGGAAATTTGTCCGATATCCGGCGAGCCGGTGTGGACACGGTGGTGGCCGGGCGGGCGATTTTTAAGGACGGGCGAATCTCTGAAAATATGGCCGCGTTTCGCGCGGCAATGTGATTGAAAGAACATGCAATATAACCTTGTCGATTTACTCCGCGCAGATCATATTCTGCTGAACCTGGAAGCGGCCGACGCCGCCGAAATAATCCGGAAAATGACGGAGGCTCTGGTGGCGACGGGCCACGTCACCGCCGAATTTGCCGACGATGTATGGCAACGCGAGCAAACGTTTCCCACGGGACTTCCCACACAGCCGCTGGCTGTGGCCATTCCGCATGCCGACCCGGACCATGTCAATCAGTCGGCCGTTTGTATCGGCACGCTGGCCGCCCCGGTGTCCTTTGCGCAGATGGGGACGGACGGCTCGACCCGGCTCAATGTATCGTTGGTCTTCCTGCTGGCCATCAGGGAGCAGGAGAAACAGGTCGAGATGCTTCAGCAATTGATGATGTTGATCCAGACCGGCAGCCTGCTCGAAGGGCTGATGAAGGTGACGGGGACGGACGACGCCCTTGCGCTGATCCGGCAGACCTTAATCCAGGAAGGATGATATGCAAAAGGTTGAACTGAAAATAATCAATGCGGTCGGGTTGCATGCCCGCCCGGCGGCCGAATTCGTGAAAACGGCGACACAATTTCAAAGCAAGATCACCATCCGCAACCTCACTAAATCTTCGGCCGGCGTGGATGCCAAAAGCATCCTGAGCGTACTGATGCTGGGCGTGGAAAAAGACCATGAGATCGCGCTGGTGGCCGAGGGTGAGGACGAATTGCAAGCCGTCCAGGCTTTGCGCGCGTTGATCGAATCAGACTTTGCGGGGAAGTTTTAGATGACAGACAGGATAAACGGTTTGGCTGCCGCGCCGGGTCTGGCTCGGGGGCCGGCCCTGCGATGGGAGCAACAACCCCTGACGATCCCCGTCTATACGCCCGCCGACCTGTCGGCCGAGCGAACCCGACTGGCCGGCGCGCGCCGGACGGCCGCGGAACAGTTGCGCCAACTCTCCCGACAGATCGAGGCCGGAGTAGGTGAGGCGGAGGCGGCGCTTTTCGAGGCCCAAGCCATGTTCCTGGAAGATGCCACGCTGATTCAAAGGGCGGAGGATGAAATTGCCAAGGGCCAAAATGCTGAGATCGCCTGGCATGAAGCCTGTGAATTTTTCGCCGCTATGCTGGAGAGTATGCCGGACGAGACGCTGAGCGCCCGCAGCGCCGATATTCGCGACATCGACCGCCGAGTCATCGAAACTCTCACCGGCAGCCGGGCCACGGTGATCCTGGTCGAGCCGGTGGTCATCCTGGCTCATGATCTGCTGCCGTCCCAGACGGCCTTGCTGGATCGCTCGAAGGTGCTGGCATTTTGCACGGCCGAGGGGGGGCGGACATCGCACACCGCCATTTTGGCCAAGGCTCTGGGGATCCCGGCCGTTGTCGGATTGGGCGAGGCCGTTCTGCGGGTGCAGAACGATACCGTTCTGCTGGTAGACGGGAACGAAGGTTGGGTGGTTGCCGACCCGGACCCGGAGGCGATCCTCGAGTTTGACCAGCTGGCTCGCGCCGCGGCCGAGCAACGCAGCCGCGACAAGGCGCTGGCCGAGGAACCGGCCATGACGCGCGACGGTCATCGGGTGGAGATTGTGGCTAACGTTGGCAGTGTGGAGGATACCCGTCTGGCCCTGCAATATGGCGCGGAGGGGATCGGTTTGCTTCGAACCGAGTTTCTCTTTCTCAATCGTGGCCAGGCGCCGGATGAGCAAACGCAATATGCCGCCTATCGGACTATCCTGGAGCTGATGGGGTCACGGCCGGCGGTCGTTCGCACACTGGATATCGGCGGTGATAAGGATGTCCCATATTTCGACTTTGGGGCGGAGGCTAATCCGTTTTTGGGCTATCGCGCCGTTCGAATTTCACTGGATCACCCTAAGGAGTTCAAGGTGCAGTTGCGCGCCTTGTTGCGGGCCGGGGTCGGACACGACCTGCGGATCATGTTTCCCATGATCGCCACGCTGGATGAGGTTCGGGCGGTGAAGCGGCTGACAGCCGAAGCGCGCGACTCGCTGCTGAACGAGGGGCAGGAGGCGGCCGGGACGATCCAGGTCGGTATCATGGTCGAAGTTCCCTCCGTGGTTCTGATGGTCGAGCGCTTTGCCCGCGAGGTCGACTTTTTCAGTGTCGGCACCAACGATCTGACCCAGTATATTTTCGCGGCCGAACGCGGCAACGCGCGCGTCGCCCAGTTCAGTGACCCATGCCACCCGGCGGTCCTTCGGGCGATCCGGCAGGTTGTGGAGGGCGCCCATCAGGCGGGCATCTGGGTGGGTGTTTGCGGAGAGATGGGCGGGGACCCGCAAGCGATTCCCATCCTGTTGGGGTTGGGAGTGGACGAGCTGAGCATCACACCGCTCCAGATCCCATCGGCCAAGCAGATCGTCCGGCAGTGGTCTTTGGCCGAGGCGCGGGATCTGGCTGCTCGCGCGCTGGAGCTGGACGATGCGAGCGCGGTGCGGAACCTGGCCCGGCTCAATACCTCCACCAGTTCAACCAGCAAATCAGTCGTGTAGATGGCGGTGATGCAGCCGGGCGCAGGATGTCGATGCCTTCAAACGGCGAGAGCACCAGCAAATCTGCGTCCCCGGAGATGATGCAGTCGGCTGGTCCGGCCAGCGCCGCGGTCAGGAATATTTCATCCTTGTGACGTGACGTTCGTCACTTGACACCCGAAAGAGACAAGCGTTACGGTGTCGGTATCACAATGCCTCTTGGTAAGGATAAGGAGATAGGTCTCATGAAACTATCAAAATACTCCTTAACCACCTGGCTGCTCGCTATGTGGTTTATCGGCAGCGTTGCCTGCACCACTCCAAACTCTGCCCTGGTTGACTCGGAACTCGCCCCGAGCGCGACAGACACCCCGATTTC
>JRYI01015951.1_pt1 | contig 10889 bp, 14 predicted proteins | sample 235361 | NCBI WGS metagenome assembly JRYI01 (sample SAMN03074212, study PRJNA261471) | activated sludge metagenome | biome: Common Effluent Treatment Plant; feature: Wastewater; material: Activated sludge; isolation source: activated biomass in a lab-scale reactor treating industrial wastewater at...
GCGCGTAATGAAGGCCGTCAGATCGAGAAAGAAGGTCGCGAGATCCTTACCGCCGCGGCTCAGCACTCGCCCGAACTGAAGATCGCCATGGAAACCTGGAAAGAGATCAAGTTCGAGTTCGACACGGTTGACAAGCTCGACATCGCCCATAAGTAATGTTTCAAACCAAATTCGGTCGATCTGCGTTTCAATAAGATTGCGCAGGTCGGATTCGATCTTAAACTTCGAAAGGACATAGCCATGGCTATTCAAGCCTATCACTCAACAAAAAAATACGAAACTTTTTCGTATCTTCCCCAGCTGACGCCCGAACAGGTGCGTCGTCAGATCGCCTACGCCATTGCTCAAGGCTGGAATCCTGCAGTTGAGCACACTGTCAAAGGCACACCTGCCAAGGAGAGTTTCTGGCATATGTGGAAGCTACCGATGTTCGGCGAGCAATCGGTCGACGTCGTACTGACCGAAATCGAGGCCTGCCATCGCGAATTTCCCGATCAAATGGTACGTTTCGTCGCTTACGACAACTACGCGCAAAGCCAGGGTGTGGCTTTCGTTGTTTACCGCTAAAACGAACGACCCATCCTAGGGGCGGGCTCTGGCTGCATAAAATCGAACTACCCAGTGCGACCAGCGGCCGCCTGAAATGAACTCAAGTGCTGAGGTTCTTATGACAATCGCTGTATCAGGTTATGCCAATGCGAACCTATCCGGGCGTGAACTGGCGCTCCAGCGTCGCCAGGCGATGGCTCGTCAAGGCAAAGCCGCCATCGCCAAAACATCTGCGCAGCGCAGTGCAGATGTCACCATGAATGCAGGCAAAGCCGCTACTGCGTCGTACGGTTCGCAGGCTCCTGTTACTGCGGCGGTATCGGCCGCGCAGGTCTTGACACGCGCCGAACCTTTGCCGGCAGTAGCTGTATCGGCTGCGCGAGCGCGGCGACAAGCGCTTGCCAGCGTTGGCAAGGCAGCGTTGCAAACTGCTTCGAACAATCCAACTCGCCCGAGTGCACATTTGCGCCCAGCCGCACAGTCGTCCGCCGCGATCAGGTGCGATTGCGATGCGCAGTGCGAATGTCGGACTCAGCACACGGCGGCCGCTGAAGTGTCAATGGCCGTGGTTGCGGTACAGGAAAGCGTGCGGCGTGCGACTGCCGCTGTCGTCGCCGAGCAGGCGACCGGGCGCGCGCTGGCCAAGATGCGCCGCGCAGCGTTGACACAAGATGGCAAAGCCGGGCTCAAGCGGGTTGCCCAGGCGACCAAGATTGCCGCCGCGATGCCGGGGCAGGATTGGCAAGCTGCGATGATCAAAGGGGCTACCGGAAGGCAGATCGCGATGCGGCATCGTCGCGTGCAGTCGCTCGCGGGTCGCGCCGGCCTGTCGAACAGTGCCACTTCCAGGCCGAGTGGACGGGTCAAGGCGCGCGATGACAAGCAAGNNCGGTTTGTCTAACAGTGCCGCATCCAGGCCGAGTGGACGGCTCAAGACGCGCGATGTTCAACAAATACCGATTAAGGTCGAGGAAGGGCACACTTTGTCCGGTCAAACCGTGACCGGTACCATGGTCGAGCGCAGTATCAAGGTCACCGGCAACGAGCCGGGATCCTGCCGCAGCATCACCGGCACCGAATACATCGGCACGGAACAGTTTCAAACCATCTGTGGTGTACGCGCCGAGCCGGGTGTATCCAAGGTTGAGATGAGCCGCACCCTGCGCGAACAAAGGATCTCCGGCATAGCGCTGGGCCGCTCGACCAAGGCTACCGGTGACGAAGCGGGCGTTTGCCATCCCGTGACCGGCACCGAATACCTGTCCGCCGAGCGCTTCCAGCAGTTCTGCGGCACGCGCCCGGCGCCCTCGCCGGAGAAAGTTGCGCTGGTTTCTACCGACAAGGGTATGATCGTATCTGGCTCCCTGGTCGATCGGCCGCGTAAAATCACCGGCACGGAATTTGGCGTCGATCAATCGATCACNNGGCAAGACTGTCACGGGCACTCTGGTAGGCCGTAGCTAACGGCTCACCGGCGACGAAGCCGGTAGCTGCCGCGCGATTACCGGCACCGAATACCTCTCCGCCGAGCAATTCCGCGACTTGTGCCATACCAATGCGCCGGCAGCGCCGCGCAAGGTCAGCGTGATGTCAACACGTGGCGCGCAAGCCATCTCGGGTGCTACCGTCGACCGCTCGTCCAAGGTGACCGGCAACGAGGTCGGTTCCTGCCGCGCGATTACCGGAAGCCAGTATTACACGACGGCTGATTTTGCAGATCTTTGCGATGCATCTGGGCCGAACAAAGTCAGCATAATGCACACCCTCGCCGGTCGTGTCATTACCGGTTCGGAGGTTGCTCCCAGCCCAAAATTGACAGGTGATGAATCCTATGGGTGCAAATCCGTCACCGGTACCGACTATATCAGCACCCAGCAACTTGCAGCCGTTTGCCCGCCAGGACAGTCATCGACAGTACAACCCGTGAATAAGATCGTCTTCGACAGCACGTTGCGGGGCCAGACGGTTTCCGGTAGTTACCCGGGCCGTGCTGCCAACGTCACCGGCAATGAAGCCGGTGCCTGTGCTCCCATCAGCGGCGCGCAGTACTCGGGAATGTCGCAAATTCAGGAATTTTGCCCGGCTTCGAGCCTTGATGCTCAGGCAGCTCGCGTACGCGACAGCGCCGTGATTCCGGCCAGCGTTGTGACCGGTGACCGTCCAGGTGCAGGTGGATCACGCATGACTGGAGATGAGCGCGGCGCTTGCGAGCCGATTTCGGGCACGCCATATCTTGGGTTGGACAACATGTCCGACCAATGCGCAACTAGCGGCCGTTTCGTTCCGCGTGGACGTACTTTCGATGTCGCACCACGGCCGCCCGCACCGAAGGATTTCAGTATTGTGCCGCCGTCGCGTCAGCGACAGGCCCAGAGTCCGGTACGCGAATACCAGGGAGATAACCTCACCGGCAACGCGCTGAGCAGCTCACGCATTACTGGAACGATCAACAAGGCCGATGGCCTGATTACTGGAACACCGGAGTTCCGGCATGGCGACACGTCTCGTCGCCAGGTGCAACAGGATGAAGTCGTCGCTGCTGCGCAGCGACTGAGTGGCGAAGGCAGTCAGCAGGGGACGCGCATTTCGGGTGATGCCTGGAATGCTAGCACCCGGGTTACTGGTACCGAAGGATCGTCCAGCCTAGTACGTAACCCTTCGATGCGCGGCCAACCGCGTGGCACCGGCGTCAACGCAGTGAAGTTCCGTGAACTCGAGCGTCCTGAGGTGCCTGAATCGGTCATTACTGGTTCGTCCGGCAATACCGGCAGAGGCGCAACCATCACCGTTTCGGGCGGAGCGCGCGGCTGAGGACACGACGATGAACACACGACAACGTATGCAGGCATTGCGGCGCAGTAGCGCTGGGCCGATAGATATGGCCGATGCGAGCAGCATCGCAAAGGTGCTTGAGCATCCTGCTTGCGTGATCGGTAGCGGGCAGAGCTGCGAGCACCCGCTCGTGGACCGCGACCTTAATCGCCTGTTGTTCGACTACGAGCGGACGGTGCGCTCGCGCTTCATCCGCATTGTCGACGTGCTTAAGCAGATTTCTGCGCATCAGCATGACGCCACATTTGCTAATCGTGCACAGCAACTCACGCTTGAGCAGCTTGGTTTCGAGCTTCCCCACGAAGTGCTCAACGCTGCTTGGATTTCAGGGTTGGATCTGCGTATGCTGCACTCATACTGCATTTTTAACAGTTTCAAACTGTGTGTCGATCGTGCCGAGACAGAGCAGGCTGACTGGCGTCAGCGCATGCCGCTCGATGAAAACTTCTTGCGGTCTTGCGGTTATCACACGGTGGATATCAGCCCTTGTTCGGATGGCCGGCTGCAGGGCGTGAGTCGTTATGTGCTGCGCATTCTGCCTGGGCCGAACGTGCGGGTGAAGGCCTATGCGGGTGCGCTGTTCGACATCGAAGTCGATGTATGCGACTGGGCGCAGCGCGAAGTCGAGCGACTGTCAGGCGCGATGGTCGATGGTGAGCGTTTGAACTATCTCAAGATCGCCGTCTACCACTTCAGCAGCTCCTCGCATAATGGTCACGGTTGCGCGGCGCATGGCAGCAACGATCGCCAAGCCACCGAGTCGGCGCTCGGCCGCCTGGATGAATTGCGCGAGGCGATCGATCGCAGTTTCGGCATCGGCGCAGCGCCCGACGTGCTGCTGATCGGAGTCGATACCGATCTGGATGCTTTGCGCATTCATCTTCCCGATGCGTACGGCGACGTCAATTCGCATCGCTACATCGAAACTGTGAAGATCTACCGTGAGACGCTCGGGCTGTCTGCCGAGGCGGCGCGCGCGCGCATCACCGAGATGATCGCCGACGTCGAGAATACCGGCGGTTGGGGCCAGGGTCAAGGGCGGATGCATGATGGCATGCGCCGTTTGGTGTCCGCGCTGGCCGAAGCCAATCTGTCGCAGATCGAATACGTCATCAAGCATCACACTGGGCGCTACGCAACCATCGGGCACGACGAGGAATGCATCGTCGCCGGCGACGCGGTTCGGCCGCTGCAATTGCGCAACCTATTTTATTTTGCCCATCTCGACACCATCGAGGAAGGAGCGCCCGACATGGATGTCGGGATCGATATCTTCGCCAAGCTCAATGTCGCGCATGGCCTACCGGTCCCGGTGCTGGTGCATTTCGAATATGATGCCCGGATTCCCGAATCGCGCGCGCGGGCAGTTGCTCGGGGTCGGCGGGTACGTGACGCGATTGAGGTTCGCTATCCCGATCTGGCCGCTAGGGGTCTGCTCAATTGTGCGATCGCGGTAAGTGAGCGCGCTGGCGACGAGTGCTGCGACTTCGTGGCCGACGAAGTCGCAGCGGATCATTGAGCATTGAGGACTAAAACGCTATGCGAATCATGCGAGTCGAAAAAACCCTCGTGTCGACCAACCGCATCGATGCCTTTGGACATCGCCCGCTGCTGGTCGTGCAGGATAAACCCGGCGGAACGCGCAGCGTGGCCGTCGATGCAGTGGGCTGCATCCCGGGTGACTGGGTGATCTGCGTCGGTTCCTCAGCAGCAAGAGATGCGGCCGGAGCCAAGGATTTTCCGTCCGATCTGACGATCGTCGGCATCATCGACCACTGGAACCCGGAGGTGGTCTGATGGAGATCTGGCGCGTCGTAGACGAACTCGTTTGCACCCGGCGTGTGCCAGGACTCGGCTCGGCGTCGTTGCGTGTACTGAAGGGGCAGAAGGGTGAGATCATGGTGGCGTCCGACGCGGTCGGCGCGCCGCCGGGCAAGTGGGTGTTCACCGCGCTAGGCAGCGCCGCCAGGCTGGCGATGCCAGATCAGACGACGACGACCGATCTCACGATCTGCGGCATTATCGAAGGCTGGGATGAAATGTGAACAGATGTGTATACATCATGTACAGAGCAAAAGGGCGAACGCATGGCGGGCGCTTGAGTGCAGGGAAGTGGCAGTTCAACCAATTTTTTGACTAAAGGAGTAAGAAAATGGCAGAGACGATGGGCATTGCCCTGGGAATGATTGAAACCCGCGGTCTGGTTCCCGCGATCGAAGCGGCCGACGCGATGACCAAGGCTGCTGAAGTACGCCTGATCTCGCGTCAGTTCGTCGGCGGCGGTTACGTTACCGTGATGGTGCGCGGCGAAACCGGTGCGGTCAACGCCGCAGTTCGTGCAGGCGCTGATGCTTGTGAGCGTGTGGGTGACGGCCTGGTGGCCGCACACATCATTGCTCGCGTACACAGCGAAGTCGAGGGCATACTGCCCAAGGCTCCGAGCGCCTAAGAAGTCCCTATCTTTCTTGAAACGACTACGAGGACAGCAACATGGCTAACGTAAATGGCATTGCCCTTGGGATGATCGAAACCCGCGGTCTGGTTCCCGCGATCGAAGCGGCCGACGCGATGACCAAGGCATCGGAGGTGCGTCTGATCGGCCGGCAGTTCGTCGGCGGCGGCTACGTCACCGTACTGGTGCGCGGCGAAACCGGCGCGGTCAACGCCGCAGTTCGTGCAGGCGCCGATGCTTGCGAGCGTGTGGGTGACGGCCTGGTGGCCGCGCACATCATTGCTCGCGTGCACAGCGAAGTCGANNGTCAGCGGCGGCGGTCGCGATGCCGAGATCACTTCCACGCGTAGCTGATCGACGGATCGTTTCCTGCCATGGCTTTCGATCCGAGAACCTTGGGGTGGCTGGCACGCGCTCTCAACCACGAGATGGGAGCGGTCCAGCAATACCTTGCACAAAGCGTGCTCGCGCGTCTTTGGGGGGATGCGGAACTTGCGGCACGCCTGCGTGCCGAAGCTATCGAAGAGCTGGAACACGCAGAACGTTTGATGGAGCGTCAGATCCTCCTCGGCGTGGCGCCTTCCGGTGGACAGTTGCCCGTTGTTCGCCTGGGCCGCAATGCACAGGAGTTGCTCGCTCACGACCAACAAATTGAAGTGCAGGCCGTCCAACTCTATGCCGATGCACTAATGCATGCGCAGCGCTTGCGCGACCGGGACTCGACAGCACTGTTCCAATCGTTGTTAGCGCAGGAGCGGGAGCATCTCGAACACATTGCACACACCAAATCCGGATGAGCCTCGACATGAGCGACGAATTGCAAGGCTGGGAGCGGCGCGACAAGCCGCCGACGTTGTACAGGCGCTTTGCCTTCGAGCGTTATGCCCAGACGCGCGCATTTCTTGATGTCTTGTCGGTTCTGTGCGATGAGCTCAAGCGGCATCCACAGAATATCAATTTCGGTACCACTTATGTCAACGTCACGCTCGAAGCAGTCGACGGCAAGGCCTTCACGCCGCAGGATGAAGCCTTTGCCGCACGCATCTCAGCGCTGGCCGAACAGGGGAAGTGATCGTGGCTGACATGCGTGTCATTGCGGTCACCAACCAAAAGGGCGGTGCTGGCAAGACTACGGTGGCGATGAATCTTGCCGCTGGGCTGGCACGGCGGGCGCCAGTAGTAGTGGTCGATCTTGATCCGCAATCCTCGGCCACGCAATGGGCAGCGGCCGGCACTAAGGCCTTTCCCGCCACGGTCAAGCAGCTTCGAGTAGGCACCGCCCTGCCCGATTTGCGCAAGGAATTCCGCGCTTTTGACTACATCGTGCTCGACTGCCCGCCATCGGTCGACACCCGCGCCGCTACGTTTGCGCTGCAGACCTGCGATATCGCGCTGATCCCGGTCCTGCCTTCGCCCGTGGACCTGTGGGCCAGCCTGCGTTTGCCGCAGGAGATCGACGAGGCGCGCAAACGCAGTTCAAATCTGCGGGCCTTTCTGCTGCTCAACCAGATCGAAGCGCGCAGCGCGCTATCGGCGGCGATGCAGGAAGCGTTGGCCGAGTTCGGACTGCCGGTGCTGCAATCCTCGGTACGCCGGCGTAGCATCTACAAAACGGCCGCGCTCGAAGGCGTATCTGTGTTTCAAATGGGTGCGCGCGGGCAGGCCGCCGCCGCCGAAATCGAAGCTATTATTCAGGAGGCTGTTGCATCATGACCAGTATAAAAGACAAGCTTGCCAGCAGTGTGCGCCAGGCCAAGTCCACCACGCCTTCCAAGTCCGCTGCGCCGCGTGCGGCAGCCGAGGATACCAGGCAAACAAACCTACAAGCCGAGCCGGCTCGCCAAACCGCTGAGCCTGCACACAACCTGAGTACTGTGGCGAACCCTGAGCCGGCTTCGAGCGCCCAAGTGCTTTTTCCTGACCGTGTGTGGCCGGACTAAGCCCGGTCGAACCGAAGAATTCTGGATACCATTATGAGTAACGATAACCCGACACGAACCTATATGCCCCGGTGGAACGCATCCTACCGTTCTACAACTTCGACCCAGGAGGCGCAAATGATGTCGCGGCCGGCGACGGCCATCGTTGCGCCGGCATCGGGTTCGCTCGACAGCTATCACGTGTCCCGCGAACCTTACTACCGCTCCCTCGGAGATGAAGTCGCGCTGTACGAGGCCGCGTACTCGGTGCGCATGCCCATCATGCTCAAAGGGCCCACCGGCTGCGGCAAGACCCGTTTTGTCGAATACATAGCGTGGAAGCTCGGCAAGCCGCTGATCACCGTGGCGTGCAACGAAGACATGACCGCCTCCGACCTGGTCGGCCGTTTCTTGCTCGATGCCAGTGGTACGCGCTGGCAGGATGGACCGCTGGCGCTGGCAGCGCGTTATGGTGCGATCTGCTATCTGGACGAAGTAGTCGAGGCGCGACAAGATACAACGGTTGTGATTCACCCGCTGACCGATGCGCGGCGCATTCTACCATTGGAGAAAAAAGGTGAGATCATCGAGGCGCACCCCGATTTCCAAATTGTCATCTCGTACAACCCGGGTTACCAATCGCTGATGAAAGACCTCAAGCAGTCGACCAAACAGCGTTTCGGTGCTTTGGATTTCAACTATCCGGAACATGAGGTTGAGGCTGAGATCGTCGCGCATGAAAGCGGAGTGGGCGTGGATGTGGCGAAAAACCTGGTACACATCGCCGAGCGCGCGCGTAACCTCAAAGGACACGGGCTCGACGAAGGCATTTCCACCCGCATGCTGATCTATGCCGGCAGTCTGATCTCTCAGGGCGTGGCGCCGCTGGCAGCGTGCCGCGTCGCCCTGGTGCGGCCGATTACCGACGACCCCGACATGCGCGATGCGCTCGATGCGGCCGTGACCACCTACTTCTGATGGACGGCACGAGTCTCGCATTATGGCCATTCACCTCGAAGAATTCCAGGAGTTACTCGATGAACTGCCCGGCGGTGCGCAGGAACTGCTGCGTGCGTCCTGGAACGAGGCGGCGCGCGCCTTTACGCCGCGTGGCCTAGATAACTACCTCAAAGGCGCGGTCGCGTTGCATCACCTCGGCCGCGGGGAAGACCTGGTGGTCGGCTTCATTCAATCCATGCCCGAGCTGGCGCGCGGAGTGGGCGAAGAAGTGCTGCCCGACCTGGTCAACTTCCTCCTTGGCATGGCATCCAAGACCTCGGGCCATGTGCTTGCGCTGATCGTCGGCACTGTGCCGCTAGCGGCACAGCGCCTGGGTGATGCCGGCCTATTCGTCAGCTATCTGAAGGTGCTCGAGATCGTGCTGGCTCAGGCGCCTCGCGGCCTGCGACCGATGCTGGAAAACCTGGATCGTCTGCTTACTCAGCTCACTCTGGGTGGGCTGCGGCGCTGGGTGCAGTGGGGCGCACAGGCGTATCGCAGCGATTTAGACGGCCAAGCCGCGTACTTTTCTCTGCAAAGCGCCGACGCGCTGGCTGTGCTGCAGCANNTGAAGAGCTGAAGCCCTACATTGAGCATTACGTCATCCACATCGCCGATGCTTACGACAACTACAAGCCGCTGGGCCCCGATACGCCACCCGAGCAATGCGTGCCGGCGCTAGAGATCTACCGCGCCGCAGCTAACCATTGCGCTGCGCATCTGGTGTTCACCCAGCAGCCGCTGTCCATGCAGATGTTGCATCCGGCGCAAATGGCGGTGATCGAGGTATTCGAAGATGCTCGGGTCGAGGAGCTGTCAATCCGGCAGTTTCCGAATATGCGCGAGGCCTGGCTGGCGCTGCATCCGGTGTTCGACTACTCTCGCGAGCCGCAGAGCATCGGCGAACTGCTCGACCGCCTGGGCCGCGCCCTGCTTGAAGAGCAAAGCCGCGATCCGCATCCGTGGGTGCGCGAGGCCGTGGCGGCGTTTCGCGCGCAGACCGATCTTTCGACCAACCAGACGAGCTGGAACCTCGGCATAGACTTGTCGCACAAGCTGTTCGAGCTGCCGCTACCCGAGTTCAATAACCGTACCGACCACCGCCTGAGCGCAATCTACCGCGACGACAATCGGGCGGTATGGCAGCTCGAAGAGTATGATGAGGCACAGGCACTGGAAGCCACCTGGCAGACGCATCAGCAAGTACGTAAAAAAGTCAGCCTGATGGAAATGGTCAACGAGGTGGATAACGAGTTCGCCGGTGATGACGCGCAGGAAGTCTGGGAACTTCCGACCGAATATCTGTTCGACGACGGCGTCAGCATCAACGAACTCGAAGGCCGACCGCCGATTTCCGAGCCTTTCCATTATCCCGAGTGGGACTATAAGATCCAGCTCGAACGTCCGAACTGGGTCACCGTGCTCGAGCGCCATCCGCCCATGGGCGAACTCGCAGTCATCGGGAACATCATCATCGAAAATAAGCCGGTGATCTCACGGCTGAAATTCCTGATCGAATCAATGGTGCCGCAAGGTATGCAGCGCATCCGGCACGTTGAGGATGGCGACGATCTCGATATCAACGCCGCAGTGCGCGCGATGATCGACATCCGCATGGGCCAACAACCGGACCCGCGCATCATGATGCGGCACAAGCGCACGCTGCGCGAGCTTGCGGTGATGGTGCTGCTGGACATGTCCGAGTCATCCAACGACAAGGTGCGCGGACACGACTATACGATAATGGATCTTACCCGCGCGGCCACCGTATTATTCGCCGACGCGCTTGATCGCATCGGCGACCCATTTGCGATCCACGGCTTTTGCTCCGATGGACGGCACGATGTGCATTATCACCGTTTCAAGGATTTCGACCAGCCATATGGTGACATCCCCAAGGCTCGCTTAGCCGGCATGAAGGGCCATCTTTCGACGCGCATGGGCGCAGCGCTACGTCACGCCGGATATTATCTGGCGCAGCAGCCCAAATCCAAGCGGGTAATTTTTGTCATCACCGATGGCGAACCGGCCGATAATGACGTGCACGACCCGCAATATCTGCGCCATGATACCAAACATGCGATCGAAGAACTTGCGCGTAAGGGCATCACGGTGTATGCGTTGTCCCTTGATCCGCA
>JRYI01003297.1_pt1 | contig 10888 bp, 13 predicted proteins | sample 235361 | NCBI WGS metagenome assembly JRYI01 (sample SAMN03074212, study PRJNA261471) | activated sludge metagenome | biome: Common Effluent Treatment Plant; feature: Wastewater; material: Activated sludge; isolation source: activated biomass in a lab-scale reactor treating industrial wastewater at...
CGGTCGGCGAAGAAGGCGATCCGGGCGACGCCGATGCGCTGTTCGCGTGTGGCGACTGGCGCGGCCTGATCCGCGCGGCCGGTCTCGGCGGACTGGTGCGCGAGCTGGCCCAGCACTGCGAGTGGGCGGGGGTCGCCGACGGCACGCTGGCGCTGACCCTGTCGGCCACCCATCGACACCTGTACGAAATGAACCGCGCCCTTGGCGAGCGCCTGCAGGAGCAGCTCGCTGCGGCCCTGGGGCGAGAACTCAGGCTGCGCATCGCGATCGGCGAGATCGCCGGCGAGACGCCGGCCCAGCGCGATGCCGCCGACCGTCGTCGGCGCCATGCCGAGGCGATCGCCGCGCTCGAGCGCGATCCCTTCGTGCGAGAACTCATCGAGCGCTTTGACGCGAGCCTGAACGAACCCTCGGTGAAGGCGCTCTGAATCCACTCGTGTCCCCGCACGAGGGTCCTTGTCCCGATTCCAACCCAACCTTTGAAGTGGAGACGTCGTCATGATGAAAGGCGGTATCGCCGGCCTGATGAAGCAGGCCCAGCAGATGCAGGAGAACATGAAGAAGATGCAGGACCAGCTCGCGACCGTCGAGGTCGAGGGCCAGTCCGGCGCCGGCATGGTCAAGGTGCAGATGACCTGCAAGTACGACGTGCGTCGCGTCTCGATCGACGAGTCCGTCATGGACGACAAGGAAATGCTCGAGGATCTCGTCGCCGCGGCGGTCAACGACGCGGTGCGCAAGGTCGAGACCACCACGCAGGAGAAGATGGCCGGCTTCACCTCCGGTCTCAACCTGCCGCCGGGCATGAAGCTCCCGTTCTGATGAGCCCGTCCAGCCTCGACGAGCTGATCGAGGCGCTGCGCTGCCTGCCGGGGGTGGGGCCGAAGTCCGCCCAGCGCATGGCCTACCACCTGCTGCAGCGCGACCAGCGCGGCGCCGCTCGCCTCGCCCAGGCGCTCTCCCATGCGCTCGCGGTGCTGCGTCATTGCGAGCGCTGCAATGCCTTCAGCGAAGAGGCGGTGTGCGCGCGCTGCGCCGACCCCCGCCGCGACGCCGGCCTGCTGTGCGTGGTCGAGACGCCCGCCGATCTCGCGATGATCGAGCAGACGCACGCCTATCAGGGGCTTTACTACGTGCTCATGGGGCGGCTGTCGCCGCTCGACGGCATCGGTCCGCGCGAGCTCGGGCTCGAACGCCTGATCGCGCGAGCCACCGACGGCGCGGTGCGCGAGGTCATCCTCGCGACCAATTTCACCAACGAGGGCGAGGCGACCGCCCATACCGTGGCGAGCCTGCTCGGCGCCCGCGGCGTGCGTGTCAGCCGCCTTTCGCGCGGGGTGCCGGTCGGCGGCGAGCTCGAGCACACCGATGCCGGCACGATCGCGCAGGCCCTGGTGGAGCGCCGCGCCCTGTAGTTTTGCGCGAGCGCAAGGAAACGGCCCCGGCGAGGGCTCATGATCGCCCCGAAAGCCTTGTGGCGCCTGAGAATCGCGCCTGCGCGCTTTCTCTGGCAGGGGGAACTCGCTATAATCCGCGGGATTTTGTATCCGGGTCTTTCGTATTCCTTTCAGGGAAGAGGGTCATGAGCGTAGATGAAAGAATGGACAGCAGTCGCCGCACTTTGTTGCTCGCGACGTCGGCCGCCGGCGGTGTCGCCGCGGTAGCGACCGCGGTGCCGTTTGTCGCCAGCCTCACGCCGTCCGAGCGGGCCAAGGCCGCCGGCGCAGCGGTGGAGGCCGACGTGAGCAAGCTCGCGCCGGGCGAGATGATGACGGTCGAATGGCGTGGGAAGCCGGTGTGGATCCTCCGTCGCACCCCCGAGATGCTCGCCTCGCTCGACAAGACCGACGAGAAGGTCAGCGACCCGGCCTCGGACGAGCCGCAGCAGCCCGAGTACGCGAAGAACAAGCACCGCTCGATCAAGCCCGAGTATCTCGTCACCGTGGGCATCTGCACCCACCTCGGCTGCTCGCCCTCCGAAAAGTTCAAGGTCGGCGCGGAAAGCGGCCTCGGCGCCGACTGGCCGGGCGGCTTCCTCTGCCCCTGCCACGGCTCCTACTTCGACCTGGCGGGCCGCGTGTACAAGAGCATGCCGGCGCCGACCAACCTCGAGATCCCGCCGCACCAGTATCTGTCCGATACCTCCATCCTCGTCGGCGAAGACGGAAAGGCCTAAGTCATGACGACCAAATCCCAAGCCTTGCTGAATTGGGTTGACGAGCGTTTCCCGCTCACGTCCACCTGGAAGGCGCACCTGTCCGAGTACTACGCGCCGAAAAACTTCAACTTCTGGTACTTCTTCGGCTCGCTGGCGCTGCTGGTGCTGGTGCTGCAGATCGTCACCGGCATCTTCCTGGTCATGCACTACAAGCCGGATGCCTCGCTGAACGCGGCGGGCGTGCCGGTGGCCTTCGCCAGCGTCGAGTACATCATGCGCGAGGTGCCGGGGGGCTGGCTGATCCGCTATCTGCACTCGACCGGGGCGTCGGCCTTCTTCATCGTCGTCTACCTGCACATGTTCCGCGGTCTGCTCTACGGCTCGTATCGCAAGCCGCGCGAGCTGATCTGGATCTTCGGGACCCTGATCTTCCTGGCGCTGATGGCCGAGGCCTTCATGGGCTATCTGCTGCCCTGGGGCCAGATGTCCTACTGGGGCGCGCAGGTCATCGTGAACCTGTTCTCGGCGATCCCGATCATCGGGCCGGACCTGTCGCTGGTGATCCGCGGCGACTACGTCATCGGCGACGCCACGCTGAACCGCTTCTTCTCCTTCCACGTCATCGCNNCGCGCTGCACGAAGTCGGCTCGAACAACCCCGACGGCATCGAGATCAAGAAGAAGAAGGACGCGAGCGGCAAGCCGCTGGACGGCATCCCCTTCCATCCGTACTACACGGTGAAGGACATCGTCGGGGTGGTGGTCTTCCTGTTCTTCTTCAGCGTGGTGGTGTTCTTCATGCCCGAGGGCGGCGGCTACTTCCTCGAGTACAACAACTTCATCCCGGCCAACCCGATGGTGACGCCGCCGCACATCGCGCCGGTGTGGTACTTCACCCCCTTCTACTCGATCCTGCGCGCGGTGACCTATCCGCTCTTCGGGCTCGACGCGAAGTTCTGGGGCGTGGTGGCGATGGGCGCGTCGGTGGTGATCATCGCCTTCCTGCCCTGGCTGGATCGCAGCCCGGTGAAGTCGATCCGCTACAAGGGGCCGATCTTCAAGATCGCGCTGGTGATCTTCGTGATCTGCTTCTTCATCCTCGGCTACCTCGGCGTGCTGGCGCCGACCCCGGGCCGTACCCTGGTGTCGCAGATCTGCTCGGTGCTGTATTTCGCGTTCTTCCTGCTGATGCCGTGGTACAGCAAGCTCGACAAAGTCAAACCCGTACCGGAAAGGGTGACGTTCAAATGAAAATGAGCCTGATCAACCTCATCAAGCGTGCCGCGGCGGTGCTGATGTTCGCGCCGGCGGTGGCGATGGCCGCGGGTGTCTCGCTGCATCTCGACAAGGCCCCGGTCAGCACCGATCCGGCGGCCCTGCAGCACGGCGCCAAGCTGTTCGTCAATTACTGCCTGAACTGCCACGGCGCGTCCTACGTGCGCTACAACCAGCTGCAGAACATCGGGCTGTCCGAGCAGGCGATCAAGGACAACCTGCTGTTCACCGGCGAGAAGACCGGCGATCTGATGAAGATCGCCATGCGCGCCGACGAGGGCAAGCAGTGGTTCGGTGCCGCCCCGCCGGACCTGTCGGTGATCGCGCGCTCGCGCGCCTCGGCCGACGGCAGCGGCGCCGACTGGCTGTACACCTACCTGCGCCAGTTCTACCGCGATCCTCAGCGCCCGACCGGCTGGAACAACGTGATCTTCGCCAACGTCGGCATGCCGCACGTGTTCTGGGAACTTCAGGGCGAACAGCGGGCCAACATCACCGAGAACGCCGACGGCACCAAGACCGTCGCGCTCGAGCTGGTGAAGCCGGGCAAGCTGTCGGTCGAGGAGTACGACAAGGCGGTGGCCGACCTCGTGTCCTTCCTGGTGTGGATGGGCGAGCCGGTGGCCGAGAAGCGCAAGACGATCGGCACCTTCGTGCTGATCTTCCTCGCCGGCCTGTTCGTGCTGACCTACGCGCTCAAGAAGAATTACTGGAAGGACATTCATTGATCGGGGTAAACGACGGGCCGCGAGGCCTGGCAATTCCGTCCTGACCCCGACGCACCACGCGGCAGCGCGTGGTGCGCTTTTGCTTTTGCACTCCGGAGTGGCAACACCATGATGAACCTGTATTCCGGCACGACCGATCCCTTCAGTCACCGCTGCCGGATCGTGCTCTACGAGAAGGGCATGGACTTCGAGGTCATCGACGTCGACCTCTACAACAAGCCCGAAGACATCGCCGTCATCAACCCCTACAACCGGGTGCCGGTGCTGGTCGATCGCGACCTCGTGCTCTATGAGTCGAACATCATCAACGAGTACATCGACGAGCGCTTTCCGCATCCGCAGCTGATGCCGCCCGACCCGATCATGCGCGCCCGTGCGCGCCAGCTGCTGTTCACCTTCGAGCAGGAGCTGTTCTCGCACATCGAGGCGCTCGAGGCGAACCAGAAGGGCGTCGACAAGACCCGCGCCCACGTCCGCGACCACCTGACCCAACTCGCGCCGGTGTTCGCCAAGCAGAAGTTCATGCTCGGCGACGAGTTTTCGATGCTCGATGTGGCGATCGCGCCGCTGCTGTGGCGCCTCGAGCACTACGGCATCGAACTGCCGAAGAGCGCCGCGCCGCTGATGAAGTATGCCGAGCGGATCTTCAGCCGCCAGGGTTTCATCGACGCGCTGACCCCGTCCGAGAAGGTGATGCGGCGCTGAGCCGCGCGCGAGCCGGCGGCGCCCGCGACGGGCGTCGCCGCTGTCGCCCAGGAGTTCCATGAGCAACGTTTCGACCAAACCCTACCTGATCCGCGCCATCTACGAGTGGTGTGTCGACCAGGGCTTCACCCCTTACCTCGCCACCCTGGTGGACGCCGATACCCGGGTGCCGGCGGGCTACGCGAAGGACGGCCAGATCGTCCTCAACATCGGTCCCGACGCCGCGCACAAGCTGGCGATGGAGAACGACTTCATCAGCTTTCAGGCGCGTTTCGGCGGTGTCGCGCATTCCTTGTTGGTGCCGGTGGACAACGTCGTGGCGATCTATGCGCGCGAGAACGGGCAGGGCATGGCTTTTGAGGTGCATGCGCCGACGGCGGAGGCGGCTGAGGCGGGCGGGATCGACGCCGACGCGACCGCCGGCGAGGATTCCTCGGCCGCGCCCGCGGCGCCGGACGAGCCCGCCGAGCCGCCGCCCGCGCGCGGCAGCCACCTCAAGGTCATCAAGTAGGCACGCACGGCACACACGCGAGAGGGGTCATGCCTGAACTGCAATGGAAGGAAGATCTCGAACTCGGCGTGGCGCGGATGGACGCCACGCACCGCGAGTTCGTCGAGCTCTACAACGCGCTGGCGAGCGCCGGGGCGGAGGATTTCCTCGCCCGCCTCGACGACTTCGCCGCGCATACCGAGGCGCATTTCGCCCAGGAGAACCGGTGGATGGAGGCCGTCGGCTTCCCGGGCTGCCATCGTGGCGAGCACGATCGGGTGCTGGCGGTGGTGCGCGACATCCGCAAGCGCGTCGCCGGCGGCGATCTCTTCCTGGGTCGTCGCCTGGTCGAGGAGTTGCCCGCCTGGTTCACTAACCACACCAATGGGATGGACGCCGCGCTCGCGTTCCACCTCCAGAGCATCGGTTTCGACGTCGACCGCGAAGCCTTCGTCGGCCGCGAGGACGGCAGCTGCGGCCCGCAGGGCGGGGGTTGCGCCTGCGCGACGTTGAGCGCGGATCCCGAGCCGGCGGCCTGAGCCCGGCTCAGGCCGGCCGCAGGAAAGGAAAACGCACCGCGGGCGCCCGCCCGTCGATCAGATCGGCCAGGCTCGCGGCCGAACCGCAGGCCAGCGTCCAGCCCAGCGTGCCGTGGCCGGTGTTGAACCACAGGTTCGAGGCGCGCGCCCTGCCGATCAGGGGCAGGTTACCCGGGGTGGATGGGCGCAAGCCGGCCCAGGCTTCGGCGCGGGCGAGATCGAGCGCGCCGGGAAAGCGCGCCCCGGCCCAGTCGAGGATGGGCCTCACCCGCTGCGCGCGGACCGTGGTGTCGAAGCCGTCGAGTTCGGCCGTGCCCGCGATCCGCAGGCGGTCGCCGAGCCGCGAGCAGACGATGCGGCGCGACTCGTCGGTGAGGCTGACGCTCGGCGTGCGCGCGGCGTCGATCACCGGCGCCGTCACCGAGTAACCCTTTACCGGATAGATCGGCAGACGCTCGCCGAGCGGCGCGACCAGGCGCGGTCCGTAGCTGCCGAGGCAGAGCACGAAGGCGTCCGCCGCCAGCGTCTCGCGGCCGCGTTCTGCGTGCCGCGTCTCGATGCCGGCGATCCCGTCGCCGGCGGGCAGCAAGCGCTCGATCGATGTGCGGTAGCGAAAATCGACTCCACGCTTGACGAGCATCGCCGCCAGCGCCTGCGTGAAGCGGAAGGCGTCGCCCGACTCGTCGTCGGGTGCGTACAGGCCGCCGAGCGGACGCAGGGCCGAGGCCGCCAGCGCAGGTTCGATGGCGAGGCACTCGTCGGCTCCGCAGACCCGCGCCGCGATGCCGAGACCGTCCAGCGCGGCCGCGCGCGCAGGCGCGTGGGCAAGATCGGCGGCATCGTAGAACAGGTGCAGGATGCCGCGTTCGAGCTGGTCGTAGGCGATGCCCGTCTCCGCGCGCAGCCGCCGCAGGGCCCGCCCGCTGTGCAGGGCGAGCGCGGCGATCGCGGCGGTGTTGCGCCGATGGCGCCAGGGCAGGCATTCGCGCAGGAAGCGCAGCGCCCAGGACCACTGCGCGGCATCGGCACGCGGGCGGAACAGCAGCGGGGAGTCTTCGCGTCCGAGCCAGCGCAACATCAGCCAGGGCGCGCGCGGGCTCGACCAGGGCTCGGGATGGCTGATCGAGATCTGGCCGCCGTTGGCGAAGCTGGTCTCGCGCCCGGCCTCGGGCTGCCGATCGATCACGCTGACCTGGTGGCCGGCCGCGTGCAGATACCAGGCGGTGCTGACGCCGGAGACGCCGGCGCCGAGAACCATCACGTGCATGGGGAAGCGCTGTGGGCTGTGGTGGAGCCGGGATGATAAACGCTGGCCCGTCCAAGTTCGCCGCCGGCTTGATCCCGATCGTGCGCATTCCGGCCGGAACCGGGATAATTGGCGGCTGTCATCTCATTTCCTCCAGCGGGAGTTCCTCATGCGTCGTGTCAGCCTTACCCAATTCCTCATCGAACAGCAGCGCGCCGGCCGCATCACCGCCGACCTGCGCCTGTTGCTCGAGGTCGTCGCGCGCGCGGTGAAGGCGATCCGGGTCAATGTCGCCAAGGGGGCGCTGGCCGGCGTGCTCGGCGAGGCGGGCACCGAGAACGTGCAGGGCGAAGTGCAGAAGAAGCTGGACGTCATCGCCAACGAGATCCTGCTGCAGGCCAACGAGTGGGGCGGCCACCTCGCCGGGATGGCGTCCGAAGAGGTCGAGACGGTGTGCCAGATCCCCTTCGACTATCCCAAGGGCGGCTACCTGCTGCTGTTCGATCCGCTCGACGGTTCGTCGAACATCGACATCAACGTCTCGGTCGGCAGCATCTTCTCGGTGCTGAGCAACCCGCCGGGACCGACCGAGCCCACCGAGGAGAGCTTCCTGCAGCCGGGCGTGCTGCAGAAGGCGGCCGGCTACGCGCTCTACGGCCCGTCGACGATGCTGGTGCTCACCGTCGGCAACGGGGTGCACGGCTTCACCCTCGACACCGAGATGGGCAGCTTCATCTACACCCATCCGTTCATGACGGTGCCGGTCGATACCCGCGAGTTCGCGATCAACTGCTCGAACGCCCGCTTCTGGGAGGCGCCGGTGAAGCGTTACGTCGGCGAGCTGCAGGAAGGCAGGGAAGGCCCGCGCGGGGAGGACTTCAATATGCGCTGGGTCGCCTCGATGGTGGCGGACGTGCATCGCGTGCTCACCCGCGGCGGCATCTTCATGTATCCGATGGACGACAAGATCCGCGAGCAGGGCGGCAAGCTGCGCCTGATGTACGAGGCCAACCCGATGGCGCTGCTGATCGAGCAGGCGGGCGGCGCGGCCTCCACCGGGCGCGAGCGCATCCTCGAGGTGCAGCCGGTGAAGCTGCACCAGCGCGTACCGGTGATCCTCGGCTCCAGGCACGAGGTGGAGCGCGTCGTCGCCTACCACGCCGAGGACTGAACGCGTCGTGCGGCAAGGCATGACGCGCGGGTCGCGACGACCGGCCGCCGCGCTGCGGCGACTGCTGCTCTGCGCCCTCATCGCGCCGGCCATCCTGCCGGCGCAGGCGCAGCAGACGCTCGCTGTCGAGCTGCAGGCGCCCGAGGCTGTGCGCGACCTGCTCGAGCGCCACGTTCGCCTGCTCGGCGACGAGGTGGTACTGCCCGAGGCCGGACCGGATCGCAGCGCGATGGTGCGTCGCGCGCGCCGCGAGATCGTCGGCTTGCTCGCCACGGAAGGCTATTTCCAGCCGAGCGTGCGCTTCGACCGCGCGCTGCCGGAACGCTGGCGCCTGATCGTCGAGCCCGGGCAGCGTGCCACGGTGCGCGCGGTGACGCTGCGCTTCGCGGGCGCGCTCGCCGGCGCCGGCGATGCGGAGCAGGCGCGCATCGCCGAGTTGCGCGCGAGCTGGACGCTGGACGAGGGCAAGCCCTTTCGACAGGCCGACTGGGATGCGGCGAAGCAGCGGCTGCTCGACCAGGTCGGCGCGCGACGCTATGCCGCAGCGCGGATCACCCACAGCCGGGCGGAGGTCGACCCCGAGGCCGGCGAGGTGCGGCTCGAGGTGGAGATCGACAGCGGCCCGCCGTTCTACCTCGGCGCGCTCGAGGTGAGCGGCATCGAGGCCTTGCCCGAGGGCATCGTCGAGCGCTACAGCACGCTCGAGGTGGGCGACCCCTACGATCGCGACGAGCTGCTCGCCTTCCAGGCCGGGCTACAGAACGAACCGCAGTTCGCCGCGGTGATCGTCGAGATCGACCGCGATCCGGCGCGCGCCGCGGCGACCCCGGTTCGGGTGCAGGTCGCCGAGGCGCTGCCCAAGCGGGTCGGCTTCGGCGTCGGTTACTCCACCAACACCGGCTACCGGGTCGAGACCAGCTACCGCGACGTCAACCTGCGCCAGCGCGGCTGGGAGCTCGTGAGCGGCATCCGGCTGGAGCAGAAGCGCCAGTCGGCCTTCGCCGACGTGTTCCTGCCGCCCAAGCAGGGCAAGCACCGGGACAGCTTCGGCGCGCTGCTCGATCGCAGCGACCTCGAAGGCCTGAAGGTCACCAGCCAGGCGGTCGGCGTCGCGCGCGCCACCCGGCGCGACGACATCGAAACCCGGCTCGCGCTGCGCCTTCAGCACGAGGAGCTCGAGCCCGATGGCGCCGAGGCGACCTCGACCCGCACCGTCACCGGCAACTGGACCTGGATCAAGCGCGCGGTCGACGACCTGCTCGATCCGCGCAGGGGGTACGTGCTCGAGGTGCAACTCGGCGCCGGCACCACGGTGGCGCCGAGCGACCGCCGCTTCACCCGCGCCTACCTGCGCCACGTGCGCTATTTCAGCGTCGCCGAGCGCGACGTCCTGATCCTGCGCGGCGAGCTCGGCGCCACCTTCGCCGGCAGCCGCGAGGGCATCCCGCAGGACTTCCTGTTCCGCACCGGCGGCTCGCAGTCGGTGCGGGGCTACGCCTATCAGAGCCTCGGGGTGGAGGAGGGCAATGCCACCGTCGGCGGCCGCTACCTCGGCACCGCGAGCGCCGAATACGTGCACTGGCTCCGCCCGCAGTGGGGCGTCGCCGCCTTCGTCGACACCGGTGACGCCGCCGATACGCGCAACGCATTCGATCTCAAGACCGGCTACGGACTGGGTGCGCGCTGGCTGAGCCCGGCGGGGCCACTGGCGATCGACCTCGCCTATGGCCATGACGAGCGCAAGCTGCGGCTGCACTTCGGGGTCGCGATCGCATTCTGAAGGCAGGCGGGCCCCGTCGCGCAGAAAAATTTCTGCGCCGCGCGCTCTTGAAATGGCAAAACCTCGCCCCTATTATTAGCACTCGTTGGCAGTGAGTGCTAACGGCTGCAGTTTCCTGCGGCTATCACGAATTTGTCTGCACGTGGCAGTACGTCACCAAACCAAGCCTCAATAGGAGATCGTTCGATGAAGATTCGTCCCTTGCATGACCGCGTGATCGTCAAGCGCCTGGAAGCCGAGCGCAAGACCGCCAGCGGCATCGTGATTCCCGACTCCGCCGGCGAGAAACCCGACCAGGGCGAAGTGCTGGCCGTCGGTAACGGCAAGATCCTGGACGATGGCAATGTGCGCCCGATGGCGGTGAAGGTGGGCGACAAGGTGCTGTTCGGCAAGTACGCCGGCCAGTCCGTGAAGGTCGAAGGCGAAGAGCTTCTCGTCATGCGCGAGGAAGACATCATGGGCGTCATCGAAGGCTGAGCCTTCAGCCCGTCCCGTCAACATACAACCGCATAATCCTGGAGTTCTGAAGAATGGCAGCTAAAGAAGTCAAGTTTGGTGATTCCGCTCGCGAGCGCATGGTCGCCGGCATCAACACCCTGGCCAACGCGGTCAAGGTGACCCTCGGCCCGAAGGGCCGCAACGTGGTGCTCGAGCGCTCCTTCGGCGCCCCCACCGTCACCAAGGACGGCGTCTCCGTCGCCAAGGAAATCGAGCTGAAGGACAAGTTCGAGAACATGGGCGCGCAGATGGTCAAGGAAGTCGCTTCCAAGACCTCCGACATCGCCGGTGACGGCACC
>JRYI01007251.1_pt1 | contig 10886 bp, 10 predicted proteins | sample 235361 | NCBI WGS metagenome assembly JRYI01 (sample SAMN03074212, study PRJNA261471) | activated sludge metagenome | biome: Common Effluent Treatment Plant; feature: Wastewater; material: Activated sludge; isolation source: activated biomass in a lab-scale reactor treating industrial wastewater at...
CCCCGACGCCGACGGAGACGCCCACCGAAACCCCGACGCTCTCGGCCACACCCAATGGAACAACGGCCACACCTGACGCCGTCGGGACTCCCTAAAAGCCGCAAGGATTCACCCTATGGAAACGTTTGATTTGTTGAAGCAACTGACGGAAGCGCCCGGCCCCACCGGCAACGAAGAGGGCGCGGCAGCAGTCATTGCGCCGATCTGGCGGCCGTTGGTCGATGAGATCGTCGCCGACCGTGTGGGCAGCCTATTGGGCATCAAGCGCGGCACGGGGCCGGCGGATCGGCCGCGCCCCAGCATTTTGCTGGCCGCCCACCTGGATGAGTTGGGCCTGATGGTCTCGCGCATCGTGGAACATGGCGGTTATGGTTTTCTGCGCGTGACCGGGCTTGGCGGGGTCGACCGGCGGCATCTCCTCGGCCAGACGGCCGTCGTCCACGGCGTGAAGCCGCTGACCGGCGTGCTGGGTGGCTTGCCCTATTCTTACCTGCCGGAAAAGGAGCGAGACAAGGCTTTTAGTTATGAGACGCTGGTCCTGGATGTGGGCTTGCCCATCGAGCAAGTGCGCGCGATGGTGTCGATTGGCGATTTCATCACCTTTCGCCAACCACTGCACAAGCTGAGCAACGGCCGCGCGGCCGGCAAGGCGCTCGATAATCGCTCATCCGTGGCCGCCGTCACCATCTGCCTTGAGCATCTTCAGGAGCGCCGCCATTCGTGGGACGTTATCGCCGTGGCCACCTCGCAAGAGGAGGAGACATTCCTTGGCGCATACACCAGCGCCTATGCCCAGCGACCGGATGCGGCCGTGGCCATTGATGTGACCCACGCCAAAGGGCCGGGTTCGAATGATAGCGAACTGGCTGAACTGGGCGGCGGGCCGGTTCTCGGCATTGGCGCCAATGTCCATCCGGGGCTGTTCAAGGCTTTGCGGGATGCGGCCGACGGGCTGGAGATGAAAATCGGGATCGAGCCGCACGCGGCCGGCAGCGGCACCGACGCCTACGCCATCCAGATCGCCCGCGAGGGCATCCCGACTGGCCTGGTCAGCATCCCCCTGCGCTACATGCACACGATGGTGGAGACGATCGACATGGCCGACGTGGAGCGCGTGGGCCGTTTGCTGGCGGAGATGATCGCCCGCCTGGACGATCATTTCATGGAAGACATACGCGAGGAAATGATGCGGCCTCATAAACCCGCCCGAAACGGCGCCGATCAAAATGGAACGAAGGACGATAGGGCATGAATGATCTGTTGAAGCAACTAACCGAAGCGGTTGGCGTCTCCGGCGCGGAGAAAGAAGTACGCCTGCTCATTCGCGACCTGATCGCCGATCACGTCGATGAATGGTCGGTCGATGCGATGGGCAACCTGATAGCGACCAAGCGTGGAACCGGACAGTATGACATGCGCGTCCTCATCGATGCCCACATGGACGAAGTCGGCCTGCTCATCACCGATATTGATAGCGGCGGCATGCTCAAGTTNNNNGCTTCGGCCAAGGTGAAGGTGGGCGATTACGCGGCCTTTGTCACTGAATATGAAGAGCTTGACGGTGGCCGAACGGCCATCGGCAAGGCCTTCGACAATCGGACGGGATGCGCTGCGCTCATTGAACTGCTCCGCGGCGAGCGCTATCCGTTTGATCTGGTGGCGGCCTTCACCGTACAAGAAGAGGTTGGCCTGCGCGGGGCCAGAGTCGCCGCGTTCAACGCCAAAGCTGACGCCGCATTGGTCCTGGAATGCACCCCGGCCTATGATCTGCCGAATGAGAAAGACGTTAGCCCTAACGTGGCCTTGGGCAAGGGTGTGTCGGTCTACATCATGGACGCCCGCACTATTCAGGACCCCCGGCTGGTAGCCCATATCATGGTCACCGGTGATGCCCACGGTATCCCCTATCAGATTCGCCAGCCGGGTGGCGGCGGCACGAACACGGGGGCCATCCAGCGCGCCGGCGCCGGGATTCCCGCAGCCACGCTGGCCGTGCCCGGCCGCTATGCCCACACGCCGACATTGATGATCAGCCTCGATGACTACGACAACATCGTTCGCCTGGCCGATGCCACCCTGCGAACCTTGACACCTGACATTTTTCGCCGCGCCTGAGCGGCTGGAATCCGGAGAGAATGGAAAACGTTATGAATGATCTGATTCGCTCGCTCGTGGAAGCCTTTGGTCCTTCCGGCTTCGAAGATAACATGCGGGAGTTGATTCGCCCGCTGGTGGAGCCTTATGCCGATGATGTCACAGTGGACGCGCTCGGTAACCTGATCGTCCGCAAAAACGCTGCGGCCGGCAGCGAAAACCCGCAGAAAGTGATGATCGCCGCCCACATGGATGAGATTGGGGTTATGGTGAGCCACATCACCGAGAAGGGCTTCCTGCGTTTCACCAATATCGGCGGGGTCTTTACTCATACCCTGCTCGGCGGCCGCGTTCGTTTCGCCAACGGCACGATCGGCGTCATCGGCTCGGACCGGATCGACGACCGCAATGCCATCCATCCCATCAGCAAGCACTTCATCGACGTGGGCGCGACCAGCCGCGAGGATTGCCCGGTGAAGGTGGGCGATGTGGCCCAATTCTACCGACCCTTCGAGGCTCGCGGCCGCCACCTGACGGCCAAGAGCATGGATGATCGCATCGGCTGTGTCGTGGCAATTGAAGCGCTACAACGCCTGCCGGCGGGCGTGCCTCACGATCTGTACTTTGTCTTCAGCGTTCAGGAAGAGGTGGGCACGCGCGGCGCGGAAGCAGCGGCGAACGGCATCATGCCCGATGTCAGCATTGCCCTCGATGTGACGTTGACCGGCGACGTGCCCGAAGCGCGGCCGATGGATGTGAGTCTGGGCAGTGGCCCAGCCATCAAGGTCAAGGACAGCGGCATGATCGCCCATGCCGGGCTGGTGCGCCTGATGCGTCGTCGCGCCGAAGAGGCGGGAATCAAATACCAACTGGAAGTGCTCGACGGCGGTTCGACTGATGCTCGGGCGATGCAGTTGGCTGGGCCGGGCAGCGCCGCCGGGTGCATCTCCATTCCTTGCCGCTACGTCCACACGCCGAGCGAAACCGTGGATGCCGACGACGTGGAAGGCGCGATCCGATTGTTGGTGGCACTTCTGCAGGGCGAGATGGATTATTAACCCATAGGGGCAGCGTCTACTTCTCGATAACTGGGCCGGATAGCTGCGCCAACACGCGGGCGAGATCTTCCGGCAGTTCAGCAGTCAGGTGAAGCTCTTCGTCGTCCGACGGCCGCCGAAAGGTGAGTTCGGCCGCGTGGAGGAACTGGCGCTCCAATCCTGACTTATCCTTTTTCCGGCCATAGATCCGGTCGCCCACGATGGGGAAGCCGATATAGGCCATATGGACGCGAATCTGGTGCTTCCGGCCCGTTCGCGGCCGACATTCCACGTAGGTGTATTCGGGGTAGTAGGTCAGCGCGCGGAAGGCTGTTTGGGCGGGCCGCGTGTCGCTGTTGGTCGCTGTGACCACGGCCATCTTCTGACGGTTGCGCGGATCGCGGCCGATCGGCGCATCGATGAGCGCTTCCGGCGGCTGGAGTGAGCCGTTGACGAGGGTCAGGTAGGCCTTCGCCACGGTACGCTGTTTGAATTGATTCTGTAACTGCCACAACGCCTTGTCATGCTTGGCGGCGATGATCAAACCGGAGGTGTCCTTGTCCAGGCGATGGACGATCCCCGGGCGGCGCTCTCCACCCACACCCTCCAAATCAGGGCAGTGGGCCAATAACGCGTTGACCAATGTGCCACCTGCATGACCCAGCGACGGGTGTACGACCATCCCCGCGGGTTTGTTGACGACGATGAGGTCTTTATCCTCATACCGGATATCCAGCGGGATGTCCTCGGCCGTCACTTCCGCCTCGACCACTTCCGGTATGATCGCCACCAATTTCTCGCCGCCCACGATCCGGTAGCTGGCCTTGGCGCGTTCACCATCTACGGTGACGCGGCCTTCGCGAATCAGGCGCTGCCATTGCATGCGCGAGAGATCCGGCAGCAGTTCGGTCAGGGCACGATCGAGTCGCTCCCCTTCGGCTTCCAGGGTTATTTCAACGGTTTGGTTATACAAAGACATGATTGTTATGAGAGGTCCGTGGGTGGGCCACGAAGCTGTGAAAGACAAGCAGCGCGGGCTTAAAGATCAAGATGCTCCTGGCGATCGAGCGCATTGGCCTGAGCAAGTGTGTTTTTTCGCGCGTTCCGCTCGTCACGAATCAGCACGATGCCAAACAAGATGACGCCGCCGACGATGGCCATGTCCGCTACGTTGAATATATACCAGGGGCCGACGTCGATAAAGTCAGTCACATGACCCTGGCGAAAGCGATCGATCATATTGCCGAGCGCGCCACCCAATTGCAAACCCAACGCCACGCGCAGCAACCATTGTCCCCTCGGCAGCGTGTGGTTGATGTAGAGAATGGCCCCGGCCACGATGACGGCCAGACCGGCGAAGACCATGCCCGTCCCCTGGAACAGGCCGAAAACAGCTCCGGTATTGGCTGTGTGGGTAATTCGAAACAGGTTCTCAAGCCCTGGAAACGGGGCCCAATAACTGTAGAGGGGGATGCGCGTCTCGACCAGACGCTTGGTGCCTTGATCCAGGACCAGGACGACGGCCATGATCAGGAGCGGCAATACAAGTTCGGCGAAAGCGGGTCCTGGCTCGGTTGGTGTTTCGGATCGGGTCGGTTGTTGAGCGCCGGCGATTGGAGTTTCCTCCATGGTATCGCCATCTATCTGCTCGTGTGAGTCAATCATCGTACCATTGTACCAATCCGGGCGGCCGTTCGCCACCGCCCGATCCCGGGGTGCGGTCGGCCGTTCTCCAGAGGTTAATGTTATTGGTCAACTCGATCGGCCACGATCACTGTGACGACGTAATTCGGTTGGACAACATGATAAACGGTCACGACGAACCCCACCGGTTCGTAGATTCTTCCCCAGGCTCCTGACCTGGATGATGGCTTGCTGATATGGATGATCCGCTTCCTGGTGCTCCCGAAGAGCCAACCCAACAGCCGTTTTATCGAGCTTTTACCGATCGGCGTTTCCCCCCACACGACGACCAGACGACCGCCGGGCCGCAAGACTTCCCGGATCGCTCGCGCTGTCTCGGGGTCGATGATATAGGACGCGGGAAATGTGGCGACGACGCTATCAAAAGTTCCATTTCGGAAGGGTAGGTCCTGCGCCCGGCCGCGGGCGAGACAGACAGGAAGCTCCTTTTCGGCTAAGCGCTTTTTTGCCAGCCGACCCATTTGTGATGAGATGTCAATCCCTGTCGCCATCCATCCGTCAGCTTCCAGCGTTGCCAGCAAGTGACCCGGTCCGTGACCTAATTCCAAAACCTCGGGGCCGATCAAGAATGGTAGCGCGGCCCTTCCCCATGATTGCCAGCGGCCGCGCGAAACGACCCAACTGACGGCGTCATAAGCCCACGCGAAGTGCGTGTAAAGCAAATCGAAGATATACAGGATGATTGTGCTTCGGAGTGACATTACGCTTCCAGCAGGATCAAGACGCCTTGCGGCAGAGCGGGGAGCGATAGCATGCCTTCCTGGGTGATGAATTCAGTCCCACTCATCAGATCGATGAACTGTGTTCCGTCAGCCACGCCTGTATGGCTGAGGGGTAATGGGCCTGGAGCGCGTGGCATTTCAGCGCGGTGAGCCACGACGATGATGCGCTCATCAATGCTTTCGCGCTGATAAGCGATGGTGTCCGGCTCAACCGCGAGCACCTGGAACCCGCCGCGCTGTAAAGCTGTTGAATTCCGGCGAAAATGGATTAGCCGTTTGTGGTATTCATGGAGGGAGCGATCCTGGCGCGACTCGTCCCATACCATGCAGCCGCGTGCGCCAAGCTCGGGTACGTCGGTCATGCCGATCTCATCACCGTAATAAAGTCCGGGCACGCCGGGGAATGTCAGCAGCAAGGCCACGGCCAGCCGGTGCAGGGCATCGTTTTCGCCGAGGAGTGTCCGAATTCGTGGAGTGTCATGGCTGTCGAGGATATTGTACTGCTGCAAGGCGATGGCCCACGGCACGGCCGCCATGCGGCTTTGCCACATCCCGACCACCGCCTCGGACGGCCACTGCGGCCCGCTCATCGTCTCGCTGAACCCGTGCGCTCCCTGGGTGAAACCGCACAGCCAATACCACAACGGCTGGGTGAATCCCCCGTAGTTCATCACGCCGTCCCATTGATCTCCCTGGAGCTGTGCGGTGGCGTCGAAGAAGTTCTCGCCCATCAGATAGGCGTCAAGGCGAGTTTCCTTCACTGCCTGGCGGATGCCGCGACTGATCTCCAGACCGATTTGTGTCGCTCCCTGGCGGCCGAGCATGTTGGCCACATCGACGCGCCAGCCGTCGGCGGAGTAGGGCGGTCGCAGCCAGCTACGGAAGACGGCTTCCGTTCCCTGATAGATGCGGTGGCGTAGTTCATGGCTGCGATAGTTCAGCTTTGGCAAAACCCAGACGCCGAGCCATGTCGTATAGTCGTCGGGGTGGCGGTTGAAGGTGAAGAACTCGGTTTCCGGCGATTCAGCGTTGGTCAGCGCGGTTTGGAACCACGGATGCCAGTAGCCGCAGTGATTTGGAACGATATCGAGGATGTAGCGCATCCCGCGAGCGCTTAACGCCTGCCGCAGCGAAACCAGTGCCTCGTTGCCGCCGAAGTGGGGGTCTACACGTTCGTAATCCGCCACGTCGTACTTGTGATTGGAGAGGGCGTAAAACAGCGGATTGAGGTAGAGGGCATTGATGCCCAGATCAGCCAGGTAATCCAGCCGAGAGTTGATACCGGCCAGATCGCCGCCGTAGAAGACGAGGGGGAAGAACTGCCCTTCGTCGGGCGGAGCTTCCCAGGGGAACGTTTTAGGGAATTGGCCGCGGTACTCATATTCATCCGGTTGTGGGTCGTTAGTGGGATCACCGTTGGCGAACCGGTCGGGGAATATCTGATAGAACACGGCCGATCCCAGCCACGCCGGCGGTTGGTAGTCCGCCAGGATACGGAAATCGGTCGCATCGAGCGGGACATAGCGAGAAGGGCCGGCGGCGGTGTAGTGCCACAGGCCATCAGCCGAATCAATGATGAACCGGTAGTGGGTCAACGGTTCAGCGATGGGCAGATCGATCTCCCACCATTGCACGGGGGCCTGCGCCGCTGTTCGTTGCATGATCCCGAAGGATTGCTCTCCGTCGGGGAAGGTGCGCAAAATCACGCGGTTCACCGGCGCGTCATGAGCCATGCGCAGGCGAAGTCGGACTGTATCACCCAGATTTGGGTGGAGGGAAGAAACGTATTTTTCGGATCCGTCGTGGTGAATGGAAACGAGCCAATTAGGATCGGTCATAATAATCCCGAGAGAAAAATAGACGAAGATCGATATCCTCGCTGCCAGGGCGAGGAACCCCAGCGAATTGTCGGCCTATTAGCCCTGAGCGCGAATGATCAGCAGGGGCCGGTCGATTCGTTGCAGCACGCCCGCGGCCACGCTGCCGTAATAGACATCGGCCATGCCGCCGCGGCCGTGGCTGGCCATGGCGATCAGCTCGGCATCTTCCTGGCGAGCGGCGCGCATGATCGTGACGACCACCGGGCCATATTCGACCAGGGCATGGGCCTTGATGCCTTTCTGATTTAGATGGTCGATCTTCTCAGCCAGATAGCGGCGGACCTCAGTCAATTGTTGATTCACTTCAGTCGGCGTCATTTGCGGGAGCGCATCATAGATGTCGCCCTTGGGCAACCCAACCAGATGGGGAAGCTCCAGTACGCTCAATAATACGATAGTGGAGCCGAAGAGCCGCGCCAATTCTTCAACATGAGGCAGAATCGTCTCGGCCAGGGCCGAGCCATCGAGAGGTACCAGGATGGTTTTATACATGGTGACTCCTGTGTCATCAGTTGGTAGGCCTCTACTTTACGCGTTCCGGGCTGATTAGCAAAACGTTACCATGGGCTATATGTCTGGAGTAGCCATAGCGTGACCAAACCGAGGACGACCGTCAGGAACACATTGCGCGTGCGCCAAGCGACGAGAATGGCGAACACTCCAGCGAGAAGGCGCTCGTTGCTCAAAGAAAGGTCAATTGTTCCCTGGGGTAGCAGCAATTCCGGCACTATGATGGCTGTGAGAACGGCCGCGGGCACATAGCGCAGCGACCTTAGGAGCCAGGGCGGCAATGTTACCCGCTCCGGCAGCAGAAAGAGCGACAGGCGGATAGCGAAAGTGATCAAGCCCATGCCCAAAATGGTGAGAGCCATTGTCATGGAATTCATTGGCTGTCCCCTTCACCGGGATTGCGGAACGCAGGGGCAGGTCTTCCCAGGCTCTCCAGCGCCGTACCGACGAGGATGCCTGCGATGGCCGCAGCGATCAGCCCCAGTTTATAGGGCCACGATGCGGCCAAAACGGCTACCAGCCCCGCTGTCAGAGCTGCGGCTACGTGCGGCCGATCGCGCAGGGTGGGCACGACTAATCCGATAAAGGTCAACGCCAGCGCGAAATCGAGCGACCAGGCCGCCGGTATACTTGCACCTAGAAAGATGCCGATCGCCGTTGTTGTCTGCCAGGTGGCCCACAACGCCACGCCGGCTCCCAGGAAGAACCAGTGCCGCGTTGCGGCGGGTGTGCGGCCCTCGTTGTAGTGGATGATCGTCACGGCATATGCCTCGTCCGTCATGAGGTAGGCCAGCAGCATTTTCCAGCGCAACGGTAGTTTGTTCACATGGGGCGCAAGCGAGGCGCTATAGAGCAGATGGCGCAGATTGACGATGAAGGTAGTCATTAGCAGGACAAGTGCCGGCGTGCCCACCCCCATGAGTTCCGCGGCGATAAACTGCGCCGACCCAGCGAAGATCACCGACGACATGGCCTGGGCCAGAGAAGCAGGTAGCCCTGCCGACACGGCCACCGCGCCGAAGATCAACCCAAAGGGAATAACGCCCAGAAGGATGGGCAGCTCGGCGCGGACTCCCGCCAGGAATTCATCGCGTGGCAATACAACCGTTGGTTCAATAAAGCGATTGCTCATCAAAGGCCCAGGTCGTGAGCTTAACCGGATGGCGGCAGGGGGATTCGTTCGATAGTGGCTGCTGTCGGCAGGAAGACGGACTGGAACTTCTCGTCGGCGGGATCAGGTGCTTCGGCCCACACGGCGATCTCGGCGTTGCCGTCTTGCCGACTCAACAGCAATCCGGCTACGATGTTGCCGTTGGCGTCGGTATAGTGAAAGTCGTTTCGCTCCCAGACGCGCCCGGCGTAGAAGAAGCGTTCCGGCTCGTTGGCGGAGAAGTCGGTGATGCCTTCGGCCGCTGTTTGCAGCAACCCGGCCATCGCCTCGGCGGGCGTCCGTCCTGCGGGCTGAATGCGCACGGCCACAAACGTCGCCGGATCGGCGGCGAACCGATGCCAGTTATTGAATTCCTGATAAGCGAACCCGTTTGGATACTTCATCCGAAAGTCGCCCACATTCAGGGTCGACCAGGGTTCCGGCCCAAAGCCGAGCCGTTCCGGCAAGAACCGCCATGCGGCGGCAATGGTGTCTATAGTCGTCAGGGTTGCTGTTTCCTGCTCGCGTGGCCCGTCCATATCGACGACATAACCCGTCCCGTCCTTGATGAATGTGAGGAACGCGCCTGTGCGCGGGCCTTGGTCGGCACTGTCGTAGCCGTAAGCCGTGCGGATGGCCGCCACGGGCGTTTCCGCGCCAACTTCAACCGGCTCTTGCAGCAAGACGCTCACCTCACCGAAAGTGCCCAACACTTCGTTATGGAGTGCGTCCAAATCGGAAGCCCAATCGGGGTAATAGCGAACCTGTAGCTGGGCGGTGCCGCTGATATTGCTGGTGTAGGTGATTCCGTCCTGGGCCACCGGTGGGACCCAATCGGCCGGATAGAGAAACTGGACATTGCGCGCGATGTCGACGAATGCCCGGAAGCCGGGGATCAGACCATCTTCGCTGATGATCAATGGCTGGGTCGCCGTCACCGGGGCGTTGCCGACCGATTCGACGCGTACTCCAACGGCGTAGTTACCGCCGGGCAATGGGCGGGTTGTGCGGTAAATTGCGGGTGTTTCATCGAAGGTCAAAGCAATTCCCGGTTCAAACGACATTGTGCCGTCCGCGCCGATTATACCGATGGCGGATTGAAAAACATCATCTGCCGTTGGGGCAATTTCGCCGATGAGTCGGGCGCCGCTGCTGACGCCGCCGGCGGCCCACAAGCGGCGAAGAGCCGGTTCTGTGTTGTTGAACACCGCCGCTACCTCTATGCCGTTTTCCGATCCAGCTGGACGAAAGACGCCGGGTGTGGCCAGTTGTGGCCCGATAGAGGAGTAGTCTACCGGCTGAAAGGTCGCGAAGTCACCTGTACCGGTAGCATCGGCCAGGAATCCGGCCGTGCCGTCCCAGACGATGATCGACTCATGTTGGCCGTCTTGCCAAAAGGATGTGGTTGTTCCCCCCGGCAATGTGGTCGATGCCGGTTGAATGATCTCGAATTGCCGCAAGACGCGCCGCCCGTCGGCCGCTTCCTGATCGGCCACCAATGCGATTGTGGTCATTTGCCGGCCTGTGACCTGTGAGCGGAGGAATCCCGGGTGGCCGATGTTGACGGTGTCGCGGCTGCTCAAGTCGACGCGCACTTGGGGAGCAGTGGTTGCGCCCGGTGGGGTTGTAGCTACAAACGTGGCCCACGACGGAAGCCGCGTCACCTGTGTGTAGAGGGGATCGAACTGCGCGGGTGAAGCCGGCCAATAGATAGCGACTCCGCGACCGTTGGGGATGCCGAGACCGTGGTCGTAGGCGACAATCGCTGAGGTCACGGCCGACGTTACGG
>JRYI01000054.1_pt1 | contig 10861 bp, 9 predicted proteins | sample 235361 | NCBI WGS metagenome assembly JRYI01 (sample SAMN03074212, study PRJNA261471) | activated sludge metagenome | biome: Common Effluent Treatment Plant; feature: Wastewater; material: Activated sludge; isolation source: activated biomass in a lab-scale reactor treating industrial wastewater at...
CGCCGCTGTGAAGCGGCCGGGTGTCCAGCGCTCCGGCTGCAAGGAGACGTCGATGGCCTCCCCGCCGACCTCGAAGCGCCAGGGGGCGGGCGTGCCGGGGTTGTTGCGCCAGTAGCCGGGGCCATCGCCCGCATCGGCCCGGTAGCGAGTCAGCGCGGCGATGACGAGCGCCAGGGTGCGCTTGTCGGCCGGTATTTCCGGCGCGCGCGCGTGTTCGGCGAGGAAGCTCGTGGTTGTATCTCCGCTCAGGAACGCCGGCTGCTCCAGGATGTGGCTTAGATAAGCCTGATTCGTCCTGAGACCCAGCAACGCCGTCTCTGCCAGCGCGCGCCGCAAGCGGCGAACGGCCGCGGCCCGCGTGTCGCCGTGGGCGATGATCTTGGCCAGCAGCGGGTCGTAGTCGGTGGTGATCGTGTCGCCTGTCCGGATGCCGTCGTCGACGCGGACGCTCTCACTCGCCGGCGGCCGCCAGAGCAGCACCGGCCCGGTGGTGGGCAGGAAATCGTTGGCCGGGTCTTCGGCATAGAGCCGCGCCTCGATGGCATGGCCGTGAAACGCGACATCTTCTTGCGCCCAGGGCAACGGCTCTCCCTCGGCCAGGCGGATTTGCCACTCGACGAGGTCGATGCCGGTCACCAGTTCCGTCACCGGGTGCTCCACCTGAAGGCGGGTGTTCATCTCCAAAAAGTAGTAGCGGTCGTCGGCCAACAGGAACTCGACTGTCCCTGCGCCGGTGTAGCCGATGGCCTCGGACAAGGCGACGGCCGCCGCGCCCATCGCCGTCCGCAGTTCCGGCGTCATGGCGGGCGAGGGCGACTCCTCGATGATCTTCTGGTGGCGGCGCTGGATGGAGCATTCGCGCTCGCCGAGGTGGATAACGCGGCCGAACCGATCGCCCAGCACCTGTATTTCGATGTGGCGCGGATGGGGCAGGGCGCGCTCCAGCAGCAGGTCAGCGGAGCCGAAGGCGCCCGTCGCCTCGCGTCTTGCCGCGGTCAGCGCCTCCGGCAGCGCGCCCGGCTCGTGGACGAGGCGCATGCCCTTGCCGCCGCCGCCGGCCGCTGCCTTGACCATCACCGGGTAGCCCAGCGATTCGGCCGCGACGATGAAAGCTGCGTCGCTCTGGTCGCCGCCGTCGAAGCCGGGCATGACGGGCACGCCCAGCCGCTCGACCAGCGCGCGGGCGGCGCGCTTGTCGCCCATCGCGGCGATGGCCTCCGGTGAGGGGCCGATGAAGGTCAGCCCGGCATCGGTGCAGGCGCGAGCGAACGCTGCGTTCTCGGCCAGAAAGCCGTAGCCGGGATGGATGGCGTCGGCCGCCGCGCGACGGGCCGCGTCGAGAATAGCGGGGATGTTGAGGTAGGAGTCGGCCGCCGGGGCGGGGCCAAGCCGCACGGCCGCGTCGGCCTCCGCTACGTGGGCGCTGCGGGTGTCGGCGTCAGAATAGACGGCCACGGCGCGGGCGTCCAGCTTGCGGCAAGCGCGGATGACGCGGCGGGCGATCTCGCCGCGGTTGGCGATGAGGATTGTGTTATAGCGGCAGGAACTCAATTCGATTTTCCAGCTCTTCGGGAAGATAGACTTCGGCAATGAGCAATAGATCATCTATTGCCTGGCCGATAGGCATAGATTGGGGAACTTCAATAATTCCGGCGCATTGCCGGCCCGCCCGGATTCGCTCATAGGCAAAACGCGTCATTGTACTCACGTCATGAGTTAGTACAATTCGACCGTTTTGGGCTGCCCATTCCAACACCTCGCGATCGGATAGACCACTTAGCACTGTATCCTGAATACGTATAATATCGAGGTTGGGTTGAAGGCGGAGAAGGCCACGGAGAATGCGGTTGTTCAGGTCTTCATCCGCCAGAAATTTCAGCATGTTGGCCGCTTGTTGCCTGACTTGCCTAGAGGTTGGCGGAGGCTCGTTTGTCGATCAATTTCTTGCGAAAGGCGCGATATTCCGGCTTGGCCTCTATATCGGCGCGGATTACTCGAGCTTGTTCCGCCCTCTCTGCCAAGTAGGCGTCAACAATCGCACGCTCGTTCAGGTAATAAGCGATAACTGCGTAGACGTCTGATAATGACAGTGACGGGTACTGGGCAACGATCTCCTCGGCCGTATATCCTTCATTGAAGGCGTACACCACCGTATCCAGCCGGACGCGAGTATTGCCGACACGAATCACGCCTTCTTCTGTAGACATTAGCGGGACTGCCATTGTTGGAAGCATTTCCATTCAATCACCTCGCATCGTGTTGCCGGAGTAACCATATCTGCCACCAATTATACCACCATCCACCACACCTAGATAGACCCCATAAACGTATGCCCCACCAATCCATCCTCGCGGGCGAACGCGCCCATGAGCCATACGCGCCGGATGGTGAGGAACGGATGGATGGCGGCGTGCTCGGCATCGCTGAGCGGACGGACGGAGAAGTACCCGGCGAAGAACGCTTCGGCGTGCTCGGTCGAGTTGTGGGTCAGGTTGCTGTTCGACAGGAAGGCGGCGATGTCGTAGGCGCGCCAACCGGGGCCGCAGAGATCGAAATTGAAGAAAGTCGGCTGGTTCGTCTCGCTGAAATAGACGCTGCTTTGATGAAAATCACCGCCGATCGGCCCCCAGCCGTCGGCCGGGAACTGTGCGGTCAATCCTGCCAGTTCATCGCGCGCTTCCTCAACGGCCGCCAGGACCAGATCGAGGTCGCCGACGTGTTCGTCCGCCCACGAGCGCCCGATTCGCTCCAGTGGCCGGTCAAGCAGATAGGCCAGGTCGAGCGGTTTGCGAGCGTGGGGGGTGTGGAATTTGTTGGACGCCACGTGAATGCGGGCCATCATCTCGCCCATCGTGTACAGTTGCTCGGGGTCGTGCAACGACAGTGGGGTGCCGTGGGCCAGCGAGAACATCGCGTAATAGCGCGTGCCCTCCGGGGCGTCCAGGCTGCTCACGTAGCCCCCATCCCGCCGCGAGATCGGGTGGGAGACGGGCAATCCTCGCTCCTGCAAGAAGTTGAGCCATTCTATCTCATACAGATAATCCGACTCGGCGCGGCGGTAGCGGTCACCTTGCTGGTAGAGGCGAAAGGCGTACTGTTTCCCGTCGCCGGTCTTCACCAGATAGTGGTCGTTGTCCTGCGTGCGCAACAGCTTGGTGAACAATTTGGCCGACACCGGGGCCGGGCAGTCGTATTCCGCGGCGACGATCTCGGCCACGGATTCAGCGGATATGAATGAGCGGACGATGTGGATGGTAGTCATTGAGTCTCCCTTAAGTAGTATTGCCGGGATGCAGGGTTCCGAGAAAATGCGCCGTTACGTTGATCCCTATCGATTAAGTTCAATTTGCCGTCCTCAGTGGCATAAAACTGGGCCAAACTGCTGAAACGATGATTTGGCTGTTCCGGTCATAGGGTTGCGTTGGGGTGCCGTTCACGATGGCTGCCGCTCGTTCCCACGAACGTTGGTGTTGGAAAAAATCAAACTCCTGTGTCATCCATTCGTGCCAGAAGTCCTTTGCCTCCTGAGTTCCGCCGTCTCGAGCGATGCCGCGACGTTCGGCTTCATCCAGGTCTGACTGCACCCATATTGAGCGGTCGATCCAGGGCATGACTTCGGTCCTCCCGGCCCCCACTCCCTCAACAATGACAAGGTCGAGACCGGCCGCAACCTCAATCGCCCCCGGTCTCCCGTGTGTTTGCCAGCCGGGCGGTTGATAGTGTACGACGCTACCGCTTCGCAACGGCTTTAGAATGCCACCAATCAAGAGGTTGCTCCAATCGAAGAAGGAGTGGTGCCAGGCGACATCATCCGTGTGAACGACTGCGGAATTGGGCACGCACCGATGAAGCAAGCCCGCAACAGTTGTTTTTCCGCCTCCACTGCGGCCATCGACAGCCAAAATCCAGGGGCGGTTATAAGTGACGGCTTCAACATCAACAACCAGATCGACAAAGTCACGAATCGGCAAAACTCGCCACGGAGCAGCTGACGGTTCACTGGGAACGAGATTCATGTTGCAGTCCTTGCCCTGCCTGTCACTTGGGCAGCATGTTTTCATACTTGGCGATAATGCCCAGCATGATCTCGTCCGCGCCGCCGCCAATGGATAGCAGGCGAGCGTCGCGGAAGTAGCGGGCCATCGGGTACTCCTCGACGTAACCCATGCCGCCGTGGAATTGCAGGCAGGTGTCGGCCACCTCGCGGGCCAGTCGCCCGGCCTTCAGTTTGGCCATCGACACCTCTTTCGTCAGGTCTTCTCCGGCCACCAGCAGGCGCACGCAGTGGTAGTTCAGTTGCCGCAGCGCCTCGATCTCCATCAGCAGCTCGGCCAATCGGTAGTGGATCCACTGATTATCAAGAAGCGGCCGCCCGAACGCTTGCCGCTCGCGGGTGTAGTCGATCGTCATGCGCACGGTCTTCTCCATCCCGGCCGTGCTCATGAGCGCCCCCGCCAGGCGCTCCTTCTGGAACTGCTTCATCTGCAGGATAAAGCCCATGCCTTCCTCGCCGATGCGGTTGGCCTGGGGCACACGCACGTCCTCGAAAGTCAGGATGGCCGTGTCGCTGGCGTGGTTGCCCAGCTTCTCCAACTTGCGGCTGACGCTGAAGCCGGGGGTGGTCGTGGGGACGATGATCAGCGACATGCCGCGGAAGCCGCGCTCGCCGCTGGTGCGGGCCAGCAGGGTGATGAAGTCGGCCTGCGTGCCGTTGGTGATCCACATCTTCGCGCCGTTGATAACGTAGTCGTCGCCGTCGGCCACGGCGCGGGTGCGGATCGCGGCCACGTCGGACCCGGCGTCCGGCTCGCTGACGCCGATGGCGCTGACCATCTCTCCGGCGATGGCCGGAACCAGGAAGCGGCGCTTCAGATCTTCGCTGCCGAATTCGGCAAGGGCGGGGGTGGCCATGTCGGTGTGGACGGCGATGCCCATGGGCACGGCGGCGCAATCGGCCCGGCCCAGTTCTTCCAGCAGGACGACGTTGTACCAGTAATCGACCCCGCCGCCGCCGTATTCTTCGGCGTAGTTGAGGCCCAGCAATCCGAGATCGCCCATCTTCCGGAGCACGTCGCGGGCTGGCCACAGCCGCGCCGCTTCCCACTCCTCAACGTGGGGGTTGATCTCCGTGGCGACAAACCGGCGTACCGTTTGCCGGAAGGCCTCTTGTTCGGCGGTGAAGTAGGAGAACATATTCTGTTCCTTTATCAGACTCTTTGATTAACTCGACGGGGGGCAGGGAAGAAAGAGAGCAGGAGCGAAAATCGCATATCTCCCGCCTTCCCCGCCGGTTATCCGCGATTGACTCGCTTGAAACCGTCGATCGTGTTGCGCCAGCCGGTATCATGGACGCCCGGCTCGAAAGGCAGATAATAGCTGACCCGGTCCAGCAGGTCGCCATAGCGGGCATGGATGATCTCCGGCAGTTGGCCCCAGCGCCCGGTTACGGCAAAGGTATCCAGCATTTCATCGGTGATCAGCCGCTTCATGGCTTCCCATTCGCCCGCCCGTGCCATCTGGCCCAACTGGTCTGATACATCCCCCCAGCCGTGGTGGGCCAGGACGGGTTTGTAGGACGGGGTGCTCATGTAGAAGGAAAGCTGCTGCCGCACGTGGTCTTCGGCCGCGCGCGCTTCGGCCGGATCGTTGGTGGGGATCACGAACACGGCCGTGTTGACGGAGAAGTCGGAGCGCCTTTTCCCATTGTGGGCCAGGCCGGATTCGATGATGGGCATGGCTACGTCGCGCAGGTAGGCCGCCGAATGCAAGGCGTGGATGTGAACACCGTCGCAATGCGAGCCGGCCAGCCGCAACATCTGTTCGTTGACGGCAGCGATATAGATCGGCGGTGGAGGATAATCGATCGGGCCGGGATCAAAGAAAGGGGTCATCAATGCCAGCTTGAAGAACTCGCCGGCGTAGTCGAGGCGCGTCCCATTCTGCCAGCAGTCCCAGAAGGCGCGGATGGCTTCGATGGTCTCGCGCATCTTCTTGACCGGCTTTTCCCATTTGACGCCGAAACGCAGGACGTTGTGGGCCTTTACCTGTGGCCCCAGGCCGAGAATGAAGCGCCCGCGCGAGAAGCGCTGCAGATCCCAGGCGGTGTAGGCCAGGATGGCCGGGCTGCGGGGGAAGGCGACGGCGATCGCCGTGCCCAGCGCCAGCTTGTTTGTGTGTTCGGCGGCCAGCGTGATATTGAGGAACGGATCACTGCTGGTCTCGGCCACCCAGAAGCCGTCGAAGCCGAATGTTTCGGCCGCGGCGGCATAGACGGGTATCTGTTCGAGCCGGGGTTGCAGAAAACTGACGTCGAACTTCATGACGCGGTTCTCCAGTGAAACTCTTTCCCGTGCGGCACGGCGACGGGCTATACAGCAAGGGTGATGACGCCGATAAGAACGATCATGACCAGCGACAGGATGCCGCAGGCGGCCAGAATGGCGATCATGATGGCGATAGGCAGGACAATGCTCGGCGGATTCTCAGGATCCATAATGCTTACTCCGGTTGATGATTATGATCGGATTGTACTCGGGATCGTTCAAGGTGCAACGCACTTTCAAAGTGTGGCGCGCCATACCTGACGATCGGCCGTTCGCGGGCGGGTTCGATCCGCCATTGCAAACACTTGTCTATATACGGGAGTGCGGCGATAATTTTTAATGAACGCGGCGGGAATTTCTCGCTACCGTAAGCCGGATTGTAAGCTTGATCCGTATGATGGCTGTAGGGCGGCTTTGTGTCGTCGTCGGCCTGTTTTATCCCACAATTACGCCTCGTTGACGTGCCGGGGCAAGAGTGTGATTGGTAAAGAGAGGTCTTTTATTTTCCCAACCTATTTCTATTACTGTGCAGAGGAGATATATGAACATGTCAAGGTTGCGTAAGTTTGTTCCATTTCTCGTGCTCACGGCGTTGGTAGTGGTGCTTGTTGCCGCTATTTCGCCGGCGTCGGCCGCGACCCCGTTTTCCAATCAATTCCCCATTCAGATTCTGGCCGTCAACGACTTTCACGGTAATCTGGAGCCAGGCTCACTGAGTTTCACCCTCCCGGACAACACGCGTGTCCCGGTGGGTGGCGTGGAGTATTTGGCGACGCATATCAAACAGTTGGCCGCGCAGAATCCCCGCACAGTTATCGTCTCCGCGGGCGACATGATCGGCGCATCCCCCTTACTCTCGGCCCTGTTCCACGATGAACCGACGATTGAAGCCTTCAACGATATTGGCCTGAACTTCAACGCCGTGGGCAATCACGAGTTCGATGACGGCCTGGCCGAGCTTATGCGCATGCAGCGCGGTGGTTGCCATCCCGTTGACGGCTGCCAGGATGGCGACAACTTCGCCGGCGCTGACTTCCGTTACCTGGCCGCCAACGTCTTCTATGAAGGCACGAATCGTACTATCTTCCCTGCTTTCCGGGTTCGCACCTTCCAGCACGGGATCAAGATCGCCTTCATCGGCATGACGCTGGAAGGCACGCCGAGCATCGTCACGCCGTCGGCTGTTGCCGGTCTGGAGTTCCGGGACGAAGCCGACACTGTGAACCGCCTGGTTGGCCAACTGCGCCGGCAGGGTGTTCGCAATATCGTCGTCCTGATCCACGAGGGTGGCTTCCCGGCATTGGGCGGCCTGTATAACGAGTGCCCCGGCGTCTCCGGCCCCATCGTCGACATCGTGGAGCGCACAAGCCCCGAGGTTGACCTGTTTATCACCGGCCACACCCACCAAGCGTACAACTGTGTGATCGACAATCGGGTCGTGACCAGCGCTTCGTCCTTCGGCCGCGCCGTGACGAAGATCGACGTCACCGTCGGCCGTCGCACCGGCATGATCCAGTCCATCGCGGCCAATAACATGCTCGTGACGCGCGACGTGGCGCCGGATCCGGCGATGACCAGCCTGATCGCCAAGTACAACGCCATCGCCGCGCCGCTGGCCAACCGGATCATCGGCCAGATTACGGCCGACATCCTTCGCGCCGCCAACGCCGCCGGCGAATCCGCCCTGGGCGACGTCATTGCCGACGCGCAGCTTGACGCCACCGACGACCCCGGATTCGGTGACGCCGTGGTGGCCTTCATGAACCCCGGCGGTATCCGCGCCGATCTGATCTATGCCGGCAGCGCCGCGGGCGAGGGCGACGGCAACGTCACCTATGGTGAGTCGTTCACTGTCCAGCCGTTCGGCAACAGCCTCGTCACCAAGACGATGACCGGCGAGCAGATCAAGATGGTGCTGGAGCAGCAATTCGACAACCCAGGCGTGGGTCAGAGCCGCATCCTTCAGGTCTCGGAAGGATTCACCTATTCCTGGAGCCTGAGCGCGCCGACCGGTAGCAAGATTTCCGACATCATGCTCAACGGCACGCCCCTGGATATGGGCGCCAGCTATCGCGTGACCATGAACAGCTTCCTGGCTGATGGCGGCGATAACTTCTCGGCCTTCCGCTTGGGGACCGACCCGTTGGGCGGCGCTGTCGACACCGACGCGCTGGAAGATTACTTCGTTGCCAACTCGCCGGTTGCGCCCGGCCTGATGGACCGCATCACACAACTGCCGTAAGCTTTATCTGCCCCCCTGACAGATTGGTGGACGAGAGTCCGCCAACCTGTCAGGCCTGCACTGTCATTAAAAGTGCCGGAATCTCTAGCAAGGTTTCGGCACTTTTGATTTGTGTGATGTCGAACCTCAGAGATCTCCCGAAATCTCTAAGGTCTGGCTACATTCGAAATACGCCATAGCGCGGCGGGCCTGCAGCTATGTAATCGACATTGTGGGCCACCGACAGACCGATGCTGAGCGCCATACGCGTGTCGCGCGGGTCGAGGATGCCATCGTCCCATAGCCGGGCGGTGGCGTAATAAGGGGATGATTCAGACTCGAATTTTTGCCGGGTCATCGCCTGCATCATGGCGATCTGGCCGGCGTCGGGCGAGACGCCACGCTTGCGCGCCTGCTCGACCTGAACGATGCCCAACACCCCGGCGGCCTGCTCGCCCCCCATGACGGCCACGCGGCTGTTGGGCCAGGCCCACAGGAGGCGCGGGTCGAGGGCGCGGCCGCACATGGCATAGTTACCCGCACCATAGGAGCCGCCAACGATGATCGTGAATTGCGGCACGGTCGAGGTGGCCACGGCGTTGAGCATCTTGCTGCCATGCTTGATGATCCCACCGCGCTCGTGTTGCGCGCCGACCATGAAGCCGGTGATGTTCTGCAGATAGATCAGCGGTGTGCGTGTCTGATTGCAGAGCTGGATGAACTGCGCCGCCTTGTTGGCGCTTTCCGAGAACAGCACGCCGTTGTTGCCGAGGATGCCCACCGGCCAGCCGTCGAGATGGGCATGACCGCAAATGAGGGTCGGGCCGTAATCGGGCTTGAACTCGAGGAAGCGGGAACCGTCGACCAGCCGGGCGATGATCTCGCGCATGTCGAACGGGACACGCGGGTCGGCGGGGATGATGCCGAGGAGTTCGTCGGGGTCGTAGGCCGGCGGCTCCGGGGCGGTGCGGCGGGCCAGAACTGCGGCCGGCTTGGGCTGCCCCAGATGGCTCATGATCAGGCGGCCGATGCGCAGTGCGTCGGCGTCGTCTTCGGCCAGATAGTCGCCTAACCCTGATGTGCGGGCGTGCATCTCCGCCCCGCCCAGCGTCTCGTCGTCGCTCTCCTCACCGGTGGCCATGCGCACCAGCGGTGGCCCGCCCAGATAGACGGCGGCTTGATTTCGCACCATAACCACGTAGTCGCTCATGCCGGGAATATAGGCCCCGCCGGCCGTCGATGAGCCGAAGACAAGCGCTATCTGGGGGATGCCCGCGGCCGAGAGTCGGGACTGGTTGGCAAACGTCCGGCCGCCGAGGATGAATACCTCGTCCTGATAGAGCAGATTAGCCCCAGCCGATTCGACCAGCGAGATGCAGGGCAGCCGGTTTTCGGCGGCGATCTGCTGGGCGCGCAGGGTCTTCTGCAGGGTCATCGGGTAGACCGCGCCGCCCTTGACCGTGGCGTCGTTGGCGAAGATAAGGCATTCGACGCCGCTGACGCGGCCGATGCCGGTGATCTGCGATGCGGCCGGGGACTCGTCGTTGTACATACCCTCGGCCGCCAGTGGAGACAGTTCCAGGAAGGGTGTGGCCGGGTCGAGCAGCAGCTCTACCCGCTCGCGGGGCAGCAGCTTGCCCGCNNGGGTTTGCATGGCGGCGCGGTTGGTTTGGTAGTCTGGGGAGCGGGGGGAGAGGGAGGGATGGAAGATCATGAGCACACCATAGCTCACAGGTATTCGACCCGACCTGACATCTCCTCAGAACTAAGGACTTGATGGATCAGCATTAATCCACGTATGATAGTTCCAAGCGAGGTTTGCTGTTTGGCGTATATGATGCCCGCGTGAGGCACACCAGCAGCCGCGAGGCGCAAGAAATCGGCATCCTGCGTAAACAAAACGCGCCCTTCGTGCAGTGCCAGAGCCAAGTGCGCTTCATCCGGCGCTTCAATCATATCCGCCTCTGGAACAGACAGGACATCGACGCCGCGCTCACGCAGGCCACGAATCAAGGCGCGACTAACATGTTCGTCGGTGTAGAGGCGGATATTACTCAAGCCTGGCTTGCTTCAACTTCTCGCGTAACGGCGAAGTAGTCTGATCCTGAAGCGCTTCGACAAATGCTTCATCCTCAGCGATTTGTTGCTCGATTTCGGCACGGTGGTCGAAGTAATAAGCCAAAGCGGCATAAACATCGCTGAGGGAAAGATCATGCTCCGCAGCAATCTCATCTGCGCTGGTGCCCATATATTCATGCCAAATCGCAATATTCTGGACGGTAATGCGTCGTCCGGCGATACGCGGCTTGCCGCCGGC
>JRYI01001716.1_pt1 | contig 10855 bp, 8 predicted proteins | sample 235361 | NCBI WGS metagenome assembly JRYI01 (sample SAMN03074212, study PRJNA261471) | activated sludge metagenome | biome: Common Effluent Treatment Plant; feature: Wastewater; material: Activated sludge; isolation source: activated biomass in a lab-scale reactor treating industrial wastewater at...
GCCCACATCCTGATGGAAGTCGGCCTGGACCCAACAGTCATCCTGGGCGGCACACTGGCCGAGTTGGGCGGCAACGGTCGCTTTGGGGATGGCCCCCATTTCGTTGTCGAGGCCGATGAATATGACTACATGTTCCTGGGCTTGCGGCCTGAAGTGGCGGTCATCACCAACGTGGAACATGATCATCCGGACCTGTTCCCGACGGCCGACGCCTACCGGGCAGCCTTCAGCCGGTTCGCGGCATTACTTCCATCAGGCGGGCAGCTTATCATTTGCGCCGACGACCCCGGTGCGGCCGAGTTGCTGGCCGAGATCGAGCCCGGCGGCATTGCCGTTACGACTTATGGACTAGGCAATACCACCACCGGCATCATGCCCACGGTGCGCGCGCTGGACACACGCCCCAACCAGATGGGCGGCAGCGACTTCGTCGTCGAGATCGATGGACAAACGGTCGGGCTGGCGCGGATTCGTCTGCCGGGAGCGCACAACGTACGCAATGCCCTGGCCGCCCTCGCCGTGGCAACGAACCTGCAAGTCGACTTCTCCCAGGCCTGCCGGGCGCTGGCCGGGTTCGGTGGCGTGCAGCGGCGCTTCCAACTGGTCGGCGAGGTTGGTGGCGTGACGGTCATCGACGATTACGCCCACCATCCGACGGAGATCAAGGCCACGCTGGCCGCGGCACGGCAGCGCTATCCCGGGCGGCGGCTGTGGGCCGTTTGGCAGCCGCACACGTTCAGCCGCACGCGCTTGCTGCTCGACCAATTTGCAGCCAGCTTCGCCCAGGCCGACCGGGTGGTCGCGCTGGACATTTACGCCAGCCGCGAGCCGGTCGATCCGTCCATCACGACGGCCGCCGTGGTCGAACGCATGGGCCATTCGCACGCGATCCATATCCCGAATCGGCGTGACGCGGCCGATTATTTGCTGGAACGCCTGCATCCCGACGACGTCGTGCTGACGCTGGGCGCGGGCGACGGAGATGTGATCGGGCGATGGGTATTGGAAGGATTACAGTTGCAACAAGGGAACAAGAGATAACCAGCCACATGAAACTCATGACAACTGTCCAGACGGTAGAACGGTTGCGCCAGCTATTTGGCGATCAATTACGCGTAAACGAGCCTTTGCAACGCCATACGACCGCGCGGGTCGGCGGCTCGGCCGAGTTATTCCTGGCCGTGACCACGTCGGAAGAGTTGCTGGCTGCGGCGGAAGTGGCCTACAACGCCGGCGTTTCCTACTTCGTGCTGGGCGGTGGGTCGAACATTCTCATCGCCGACTCGGGCATCAGCGGTCTGGTTATCCTGAACCGAGCGCGCCGCGTCAGCTTCCGCCACAGCGGCGCGGGCGTGGTCTGCACCGTCGAGTCGGGAGCCAATCTCTCGGCGCTGGCCCGGCAGTGCATCAGCAAAGGGCTGGGCGGTCTGGAGTGGGCCATCGGCATCCCCGGCACGGTCGGGGGCGCGGTGGTCGGCAATGCCGGCGCCCACGGAGCCGACATCGACGGCCAGTTCCTGGCGGCGACTATCTGGGAACCGGGGCGCGGCGTGTTTGTCTACAATCGCGAGGACATGAAATACGGCTATCGCGACAGTATCCTGAAGCGCGATCAGTTCGTGGGGCACGCGCGCCGGGTTGTTCTGTCGGCCGAATTGCAACTGAAGCCCGAAGCGGCCGACGTCCTGTCAGCCCGAGCTGAGGGATTTAACGCCCACCGCAAAGAGCGGCAGCCGGGCGGAGCCAGCACCGGCTCGATGTTCAAGAACCCGGAGAATTACTACGCCGGCTATCTAATCGACACAGCCGGTCTGAAAGGTTTTCGCGTCGGCGATGCGGCGATCTCGGAAAAGCACGCCAATTTCTTCATCAACGAAGGCGAGGCGACGGCCGAGGATGTCCGTTCCCTGGTCGCCGAAGCCTGGAACGCCGTCCGCGAGCAATTCGGCATTGAGATGGATCTTGAAGTCGAACTTGTGGGTGACTGGAACTTTGAATAACGACGAACTACGAATGAGATCAACCGGCCTACTGAATACTGATCGACTGATATGACCAAGCAGCCCAAACTCCGCATCGGCGTCCTCTTTGGCGGGCGCTCCGGCGAGCATGAAGTGTCGCTTCGTTCGGCGCGCTCGGTGATGGCCGCCCTGGACCGCGATCGTTACGAGGTCGTACCCATCGGCATCACCAAAGAAGGACGCTGGGTGGCGGCCGACGTCGACGCGCTGGCGTCGGGCCTGGTCGCCGGAGACGCGCGCTCGGCTACGCTGCTGCCTGAGCCGACCGACGCGTCGCTGATGGCTGTGGACCACGCGCCCGGCGATCACACCGCGTCCAGCCTGTCGGTCATGACTACGCTCGATGTAGTCTTCCCTGTGCTGCACGGGACTTACGGCGAGGACGGCACGGTGCAGGGATTGCTGGAACTGGCCGGCGTGCCTTTCGTGGGCGCCGGTGTGGTCGGGTCAGCCGTGGGCATGGACAAGGCCATATTCAAGCAGGTGATGACGGCCGTGGGGTTACCGGTGCTGCCGTGGGTGCTGTGCACACGCAACCAATGGCGACGCGAACCTGACGCGGTGATCGCCGCCGTGGAAAGCGCCCTGCCCTATCCGGTCTTCACCAAGCCGGCCAATCTCGGCTCCAGCGTCGGCATCTGTAAATGCCGCAACCGCGAGGAGTTGCGGGCAGGGCTGGATGAAGCGGCCCGTTTCGACCGACGACTGGTCATGGAGCAGGGCATCCACCGGGCGCGAGAGCTTGAAGTGGCTGTCCTGGGCAACGACGAGCCGGTGGCCAGCGTCGTCGGCGAGGTTCGGCCGCGTCGTGAATTCTACGATTATGTGGCCAAGTACTCGGCCGAACCGGGTTCCGAGGATGAGTCGGAATTGATCATTCCGGCCGAACTGGAGCCTGGACAGGCGGAGGCCATTCGCGAACTGGCCGTGCGCGCCTACAAAGCAATTGACTGCGCCGGCCTGGGGCGCGTCGATCTGCTGCTGGACGACCAGACCGGGCAGATCTATCTGAACGAGATTAACACGATCCCGGGCTTCACCACTATTTCGATGTATCCGAAGCTGTGGGAGGCAACGGGCATGAGCTACGGTGAATTGCTGGATCGCCTGGTCGAGCTGGCACTCGAACGACACCGGGAAAAGGCAGACCTGGTAACCTCGATCGATATCGCCGCCTTGCAATCGGGTCAGAGAGGAACGGCATGAGCCAGAGAAAGAGCGACGGCAAACAACAACTGCGAAAGCAGCCGCGCATGCGACGAGTCGAATCGGCGTCGTCCACGTCCCTGCCGAACCTGTCGGTGCCCAAAACGGCCAGGCAGCGCAAGTTCCGCAACAGCACGCAGCGCATCCGTCGGCCGCTTTCGGGCGTCAGGGCGGTTGTGCTGAATTCTCGCTGGCTCAGCGTAGCCATCGTTGCCTTGGCCGCCTATGCCCTGTACCTGGTCGGCAGCGACGAGCGATTCTACCTGAGTTACATCCCGGTTGAAGGCTCATCGACCATCGAGATCAACGACATCGTGGCCGAAAGCGGGCTTGCCGGCAGCCATATCTTCGCCGCCGACCCACAAGAAGCGGCCGACAAGATCAGCCGGATCGGCGGCGTCATCACTTCCACGGTCACGCTCCATTGGCCCAACGAAGTCATGATTCGGATACGGGAGAAACCGCCGGTGGCCACGTGGCAGGAAGGCGAAAAGGTCTACTGGATCGATGAAGGAGGCCATCTGGCCGACGCGCGCGCCCAAACGGTGGGCCTGCTGAACATTATCTCCGAGATTCCGCCCTCGGCCGCCCAGGCGCAACCGGCGTCATTACAGGACGGAGATCGGATTACGGCCGCCGAGGAAGAGGAAGCCGCCACCACCGAAAAGGATGCCGAAGCGGTCGATGGCGAGGCAGGCGAGGACACTGTCGACAGCCAAGCGGCATTCGTGCCGCGCGAAGTGCTGGCGGGCGCGCTGCAATTGCGCGAGTTGCGCCCCAATATTGACAAGCTCTATTACAAGCCGTCCGATGGATTGGGGTATCAGGATGGTCGCGGCTGGACCGCCTATTTTGGCACAGGTCGGGACATGCACCAGAAGCTGGTTGTCTACGAAACAATCGTGGCCGACTTGTTGGAACGCGGCGCCCGACCGGCGTATATCAGCGTTGCCAACCAGCACAAGCCGTATTACCGGTTGGCTCAATAGCTCAGAGGGTTGTTATGGAAGACATCGTATTTGGTCTGGATATCGGCACAACCAAGATATGCGCGCTTGTCGGCGCGGTACGCAATCGCGAGTTGCGGATCATCGGTCTGGGCATGCAGCCGTCGGCCGGCATGCGCAAGGGGATGATCGTCGACGTACCCGCGGCTTCGGTCGCGGTGGCCGCCGCCGTCGAAGCGGCCGAGCAGACGTCGGGATACCAACTCTCGCAGGCGCTGGTCAGCATCGCCGGGGAACACATCAGCTCCACCAACAACCGCGGACTGGTGGCCATCAATCGCAACGACACCGGGGTCTCCCCCGCCGACATCGACCGCGCACTGGAGACGGCGCAGGCCATCCCCATTCCCAACAACCGCCAGATCATCCACCTCATCCCGCGGCACTACACCATCGACGATCACGCGGGGGTGCGGCAGCCCTTGGGCATGCACGGCTACCGGCTGGAGATCGAAGCCCACATCGTCACCGCGGCCACATCTGCCCTGCAGAACCTGAAGCATTGCGCCGAGCGAGTGGGCATCAGCGCCGAAGAGGTGGTGCTCAACGCGCTGGCCTCGGGTGAGGCTGTGCTGGAGCCGGCCGAGAAGGAAATGGGCGTGCTCATCGCCGACATCGGCGGCGGCACGACCGATCTGGCGCTCTACAAGCAGGGGACGGTCTGGCACACCCACGTCATCCCCATCGGCGGCCACCATATCACCAACGACATCGCCATCGGCCTGCGCGCGCCCTATGATGTGGCCGAAAAGGTAAAGATTCAGTATGGCGATTGCCGTCCGGCCGACATCGACCCCGAATTCGTCTTCACCGTGGAGCCGTTCGGGGGCGAGAAAATTCAGGTCGGCCGTCAGGACCTGGCCCAGGTCATCGAGGCCCGGGTGGAAGAGATCTTCCACATGATCCTGAAAGACATTCAACAGTCGGGTTACGACGAGTATCTCCCGGCAGGCATTGTCCTGACGGGCGGGGCCGCGCTGCTGCGCGGCATCACCGACGTGGCCGAGCGCGTGCTGCACGTGCCGGCGCGGGTGGCTACACCCAAGAACCTGGTCGGTCTCGTCGATTCATTGCACAGCCCGGCCTACGCCACCAGCGTGGGCCTGCTGCGGTGGGCCATCACGGACCACCATCGTTATCAGTCGCACACCCAGCAGTCCGGCCAGTGGGGCCGGCGGGTGGGCAGCATCCTCAGGACTTTACTGCCGGGGTAGTGGCCGGCAGTTTGTCAAATGACTTGCTTATTGGAAATCTTTAGTTAGAGGGGTTAAGAGATATGAACGCGGATTATAGAGGGAGAGACGCACAGCGTATGCCGGCCACTGAAGGCTCGGCGTTGATCCGGGTCGTTGGCGTGGGTGGCGGCGGCAGCAATGCCGTCAACCGCATGATCAACGAAAACATCGTGGGCGTCGAGTTCATCGCCGTCAACACCGACCAGCAGGCATTGCTCGGCAGCAACGCGCCCATCCGCATCGCCGTCGGCGAGCGCACGACGCGCGGCCTGGGTTCGGGCGGCGACCCCGAGACGGGCGCGCGCGCGGCCGAGGAATCGATCGAAGAGCTGCGCCAGACGCTGCAAGGCTCCGACATGGTCTTCGTGACCGCGGGCATGGGCGGCGGCACAGGCACAGGCGGCACGCCCATCGTGGCCCGCGCGGCCCGCGAGGCCGGCGCGCTGACCATCGGCGTGGTCACCCGACCCTTCACCTTTGAAGGGTCGCAGCGGGCACGTTCGGCCGAGACCGGGATCGAGGCCCTGAAGGAGCATGTCGACACGTTGATCGTCATCCCCAACGACCGCCTGCTGGAGACGGCCGACAAGCGCGTGTCCCTGCTCGACTCGTTCCGGATGGCCGACGACATCCTGCGCCAGGGCATCCAGGGCATCAGCGAGCTGATCACCGTGCCGGGCCTCATCAACCTGGACTTCGCCGACGTCAAGACGATCATGTCGATGGGCGGCGCGGCGCTCATGGCCGTGGGCGAGGCATCCGGCGACGAGCGCGCCCGCGACGCCGCTACCCAGGCGCTGTCGAGCCGCCTGCTGGACATCTCCATCGACGGCGCGCGCGGCATCCTGTTCAACGTGACCGGCGGCCCCGACCTGACGCTGTACGAGATCAACCAGGCCGCGGCCATCATCCGCGAGACGGCGCACCCGGACGTCAACCTGATCTTCGGCGCCGTCATCGACGAGAAGATGTCGAACAAGCTGCGCATCACGGTCATCGCCACCGGCTTCGAGCACACCACGCCCATGCGGTCGATGGCCTCGGTGGCCGCGACCCAATCAGCGCGAATGATGCCCAACCGGCCGCCGACCCGCGAATCGGTTCCGGCCAATGCGCCGGCGGCCAATCCGCCCAACGCGCGGCCGCAAAGCCAACCGCAGGGACGCAGCCAGGACGCCTACCGGTTCAACGATCTGGAGGTGCCGGCTTTTCTGCGCAAGCGACAGTAGGCATTAACGTGGACATTGTCCTTCGCCGTCTCCGTGATAGAATGGGGAGAGGTAACGGCATATATTGGGGTAGGCATATGCCTGCCGGTACAATATATGGTCATCACCTACCCATTCACACGGACAGGATACGGAGGCAGGGCCATGCGGTGTCCCTATTGTCACTACGAAAAAACACACGTCATTGATACCAGCCACGACCGGCGCGGCGGCACACGCCGCCGCCGGGTCTGTGAATCGTGCGGCCAGCGCTACACGTCCTACGAGCGGCCGATCCTGGCCACGCCGCTGCTGATCAAGAAAGACGGCTCGCGCGAGGAGTTCTCGCGCGAGAAGCTGCTGGGCGGCATCCGCGTGGCCTGCGCCAAGCGGCCGATCTCGGCCGCCGATATCGAGCGCATCGCCGGCGAGATTGAGGCCGAGCTACAGCGCATGGGTCAGGAAGAAGTGAAGAGTCGCATCGTCGGCGATCTGGTCATCGGCAAGCTCAAGGAGCTGGACCTCGTCGCCTATGTGCGCTACGCGATCGTGTATCTGCGGCTGGACGACCTGACTGCCATCCGCGGGGAGATCGATCGGTTGTTGACGGAACAAGCATAGCGGCCGCCCCCATCGAGCGGGCGGTTTATCAAGCGTATCGGTAACCTGAATTCAGACGCATCCGCGTCATTCTCACCCCTTGAAGCCCTGTTCTCGCAGGGCTTCGCTTTTTTGGGTATGCCTACGGCAACCTCCCCGGACTCGCAAACGGCCACCCCCGAAAGTCGCGGCCGCAATCGTCCGTATCGTCCCAATACGGATAACGCTCCAGCGTTCGCGCCGGGGGAACGAGCAGGGGACACCGCCCCACCCCCGGATAGCCCCCGTCGCCGTAGGTGACGACGTCGATCGTCTCGCTCCCCCGCCACAAGACCACCTCGTCGCCGCTGTTGCCCAACTGGAACAGCGCTTTGGGATCGCCCCAGGCCGGGTCGTCGATCATGTCCGGCACCAGGGGATCGCTGTCGACGATCTCCAGATCGGGGTTCGCGCCGAACTGCGCCCGGAAGGCGACGGCCGAGAGTGTCACCACCAGCGGCCGCCTCACGGCGATGATCGTGCCCGGCGGGAAGAAGCGCCGGTCCTCGAAGTCGGTGGGCAAAACCGCATCGCCGAGGGCATAGCCGGTCAGGTCGATTGGCGCGGCCGTGGCGTTCACCAGTTCCACAAACTCCGCCTCGTCGGGGCCGGGGGTGTCATAGACGATCTCGCTGATGAGCAGCCGATTGACCGTGCCGCGAAAGCTGCGCATCGCCAGCGGCAGGTAGATCGCCCGCGGGATGTCGCCCATGAACAGATTCGCCAGATAGGTGAAAGCCTCGTTGGAGCGCACCTGCAGGGCCAGTTCACGGTTGCCCTTGCTGGAAAGCTCCGTGCCGTTGATGCTGCCGACGTGGACATACCCCTGCCCGTCGATCCGGGCCAGCACCATCTTGTTGTGGATGCCCAGACCGGTCGGGTTACCCACGAGGCAATCGAGGGACAGACCCTCCGCGCGCGCCACCGAGTTTGCATAAGCGCACGTGGCGACATTGCTGACCGGACTGGTTGCAGCGTCGAAAAAGGCGTCGAGCAAGAGGTGCACTTCTGCCCCCCGTCGCGCGGCGGCGATATACGCCTCAAGCCGCGGGTTGGGGTCACTCGTCGGGTTGCTGGTGGTCGTGCCCCAATACGGCCGCTCCGAGAGCTGCTGGACAAGTAACAGGTCATCCTCTCCGGCACGATTGACGAGACCAAGCAGGCCGTCACCCCCGCGCAACGCGTTTTCGGGCGCATGAACGATCTCAAAGGCGTGGCTGTCGAGGAAAACAATCGGCGCGGGATAGCGCACAGTATAGCTGATGCCGCCGGATTCCATGACCGGTGTGTACCCCGGCGGCGGCGCACCATAGACGGGATCGGCCGCCGCCCAGCGAAGCAAATCGAGGTGGTCGGCGTCGAGATCGTCGTTGAAGAGGGTATTCAGATAATCGGCGACCGCGGGCGCGTCGGTGATGAGAAAGATGCCGCGCCGCCCCCACGTGCCGTCGCCCTTGTCGTCATTGGGCAGGCTGTCGGGACTGAAATTCTCGCTGCCGACGACCGAGGTGCGGCCGTCGATAATCATGTACTTGGCGTGCATATACCGGTAGCGGTCGTGGATGTGTCGGGCCGCGTCGGCGATCATAAACCAGCACGCTCCGCCGGCCTGCTCGATAACCCTGCAGGCGTGGCGCTCCTGATCGGTGATGCCGCCCGGCGGCCCGCCCTCCAGCAGAACCGTCACGGCCACGCCGCGCCGCGCCGCCGCGGCCAACTCTCCCGCGAAGGGCGCATTTTCCAGCATCAGCGAGGCCAGACGGATAGACGAGCGAGCATTGCGCACCAGCCGGACGAGCGTGTCATAAGAGTTATCGGGGGCAACGGCGATGGTCAGGGCCGACGTGGCGGTGAGGGTCGCCGGTTTGAAGAAGCGGTCGCCTTCCCAGCCGGGATAGCGCACCTTGCGGCCGTTGACGGGATCATCCATCGCCTGCGCCCAATCGGCGGCCGTGTTCGTGTCGGGGACGGGGACGTTGGTCTCAGGATCGCGCCGCCGGTAGAGGATCTGCCCCTCGGCGCTGAAGACACCCGCCACGCGATACGGCTCCAGCGCGGAGCCGCTCCAGCCGGTCTGGGCTGCGTTGCCCGCCAGATAGACCAGCGCATCGACGGTCGTCCCGGTGCTGTCCAGCAGGATGACTTCATCACCCGCGTTGGAGAAGCCGGGCCACGGGACAAGCGCCAGATCGGCGTCATGGCCGAACTGCGCCCGGAAGGCGGCCGCGTTGCCGGTCAGCCATAATCCTTCGCCCGGAGCCAGGGTCGTTCCCGGCTGGATGGACGCGATGGAACTACCGTCGCTCAGCCGCCAGCCGCCCAAATCAACCGTCGCCGAACCCACGTTGACCAACCGCACCGCCTCGTCGGCGTCGTTGAGAGCATTGCCGTCATAGTGGATGCTATCGATGAGCACCGCAGGCGAGACAGGTGCAGCAGCCAACGTTCGCCCCAGCAGGAGCGCGCCGAGCAACCCGACCAACAGACTAATGATGAGCCACAGGGAACGGGTCAGCGTCTTCATAGGGTTACCGGGCGAGTCGGGCGTAGAGGATGCCGGGGTTGAATTGAATGAGAATGTTGCGGCCGTGGCGAACACTTGGCCGGTCGAGTTCGAGGTCGGGTTCGTAATGATCGGCCGTCGCCAGCCACTCCGTGCGGCCGTTGACCTCTACCGGGTAGGCCACGCCGGCATCGGCTGTCGCGCGCATAAAGTTATAGGCACGGCGGGCGGGCCACTCAACCGACAGGGTGTAATCACCGGCCTGGGGATAACCAAAGTAGCTGCCGCCCGGCGGTTGAGGTTGTCGGCGCACCATGCCTCGCGACAGATCGGCCAGCACGTCACACAACAGATCAACGCCGGCCAGCATGAGTTGGCGCTCGGCGTCCGCCTGAGAGATGCCATCGGGCAGGGGCACGGCCGCCTGCGCGACGATGTCGCCGGTGTCCAGCCCCGCATCCATGTAATGAACCGTGGCACCAGTCTCCGCGCCGTCGCGCAGTTGCCAAAATACAGGAACAGGGCCACGATAGGCGGGGAGCAGGGATGGATGAATATTCAAAAAACCGTATTTCGGGACGGATAGCGCTGCCGCCGGCAGCCGTTCGGTGAAACAGGACACGACGGCCACGTCGGCCGCCAGATCGGCCAGCGCCGCAAGAGCCGCCGGGTGGTTGAAATCGCGCACCGCCATGGCCGGCAACCCCGCCGACCAGGCCACACCCAGCGTATCGGCCGCTCCGCCCACGTGAACGAGTGACAGGCCGTCCGGCACGTGCGGCGACAACCAGGCCCACGAATCACTGGAGNNCGGCCGGCAAGCCGAAAAACAGGACTCGTAACCCGCCGGATAGTGATTCCCCCGCACTCATGACGGGATTATAACGTAATTAAAGTTTGAACCGGATGAAAGTATCTTGATCTGTTCGCACCTCTGTTGCGATAAAGCGTCGAAAGGCTTATCATTCGCCCATCGTCGCGAGAGAAAAGATATGACCAGAGAAACAAAAACGATCACAGTTGTGCAATGCGCCAA
>JRYI01002240.1_pt1 | contig 10849 bp, 7 predicted proteins | sample 235361 | NCBI WGS metagenome assembly JRYI01 (sample SAMN03074212, study PRJNA261471) | activated sludge metagenome | biome: Common Effluent Treatment Plant; feature: Wastewater; material: Activated sludge; isolation source: activated biomass in a lab-scale reactor treating industrial wastewater at...
GCCGCCATCGGCAGCCAGATCGGGGCCTTCGCCGGCTCCTACATCGACAACGCCCTGTTCGGGGCATCGACGCCGCGGCGCAGCGAAGGGCCGCGGCTCTCGGATCTGCGTCTCACGACCTCCACCGAGGGCGCGCCTGTTCCGCGCCGCTATGGGCGGACGCGCATCGGCGGACAGGTCATCTGGGCCGACGACATCCGGGAGCGCGTCGTCACGCGGCGCTCGGGCGGCAGCGGAAAGGGTGGCGGCCAGAGCGCGTCCGCGACGGAGACCACCGAGTACCGCTACTCGGCGACGTTCGCCGTCGCGCTCGCGGAAGGTCCGATCACGAGCATCGGGCGCGTCTGGGCGGACGGTGCGGAGATCGACCTCTCGCGCATCACGCACCGCATCTATCACGGCACCGAGACGCAGCTGCCCGACAGCGCCGTCGTGGCCGTCGCGGGCGCGTGGGCCGCGCCCGCCTACCGCGGCCTCGCCTACATCGTCTTCGACGACATGGCGCTCGCGGACTACGGCAACCGCATCCCGCAGCTTTCGTTCGAGGTGCATCGAGCGGTCGAGCCGTTCGGCGGGGCGGTGAGGGGCGTCGTGCTGATCCCGGGCTCCGGCGAGTTTGTCTATGCGACGCGCCCGGTCGGCAAGGCGCGGCGCGCGGGCGTCACTGAGTCCCTGAACGTCCACACGCTGCAAGGCGGCGCCGACTGGACGGTGTCGCTCGACCAGCTCCAGGCGACGCTGCCCAACGCGACCTCGGTCTCGCTGATCGTGAGCTGGTTCGGTACCGACCTGCGCGCGGGACAGTGCAAGCTGAGGCCCGGCGTCGAAACCGCGACCAAGACCACGACGCCCGAGACGTGGCGCGTCTCCGGCGTGACGCGTGCCGACGCCTACCTCGTGAGCCTGAAGGGCGCGCGCCCAGCCTACGGCGGCACGCCGTCGGACGCCAGCGTGAGGCATCTGATCGCGGAGCTGAAGGCGCGCGGCCTCAAGGTGACGTTCTACCCCTTCGTCATGATGGATCTTCCGGCCGGTAACGGCCTGACCGATCCCTGGAGCGGAGCCTCGTCGCAGCCGGCCTATCCCTGGCGCGGCCGCATCACCTGCGAGCCCGCGCCGGGGCGGCCGGGCTCGCCGCAAGGCACCGCGACCGCGGCGGCGCAGATCGCCGGTTTCTTCACCGGTGGTAGCTGGAACTACCGCAGGATGATCCTGCATTACGCGAACCTCGTCGCATCCGCCGGCGGCGTCGATGCGTTCCTGATCGGCTCGGAATTGCGGTCACTGACGCGCGTGCGCTCAGGCAGCGGGCGTCTATCCCGCCGTCAATGCGCTGACGACGCTCGCTGTGGAGGTAAAGTCCATCGTCGGCTCATCGACGATCGTGACCTATGCCGCCGACTGGACCGAATATGGCGCGGATGTCGTTGACGCCGGCGCGTCCGAGGTCCGCTTTCCGCTCGATCCGCTGTGGGCGTCCAGCGCGATCGACGCCGTGGGAATCGACTACTACATGCCGCTCGCGGACTGGCGCGATGAGGCCGGGCATCTCGACTTCGACATCGCGGCCTCGACCTACGATCTCGGCTACCTCGCGGGCAACGTTTATGGCGGCGAGGGGTTCGATTGGTATTACACCGACGGTACGGCGCGCGCCGCGCAGACCCGCACGCCGATCACCGACGGGCTCGGCAAGCCGTGGACGTTCCGCGTCAAGGACATCAGATCGTGGTGGTCGTCGGCGCATCATGAGCGCGTCGGCGGCGTCGAGCTCGCAAGCCCGACCGCGTGGGTGCCGCAATGCAAGCCGTTCTGGCTCACCGAGGTCGGCTGCCCGGCGGTCGACAAGGGCGCCAACCAGCCGAACGTCTTCGTCGATCCGAAAAGCTCCGAGTCGGCATTCCCGTACTTCTCGCGCGGCGTGCGCGACGACCTCATGCAGCGCCGCTACCTGAAGGCGTTCATCGACACTTTCGATCCTGCGAGCGACGGCTACGTGGAAGGGAGCAATCCGGTCTCGGCGCTCTACGGCCAGCGCATGGTCGATGTCGCCCGCATCCACGTCTATTGCTGGGATGCGCGCCCGTATCCGGCGTTCCCCAACGAGACGACGTACTGGGGCGACGGCGAGAACTGGCGGTTCGGCCACTGGCTGAACGGACGCTTCTCGGCCGCGCCCCTCGCCGCGCTGGTCGATGCGATCCTCACCGACTACGGCATCACGGGCCACGATGCGAGCCGCCTCGCGGGGCTGGTCCACGGCTACATCATCGACCGCATGATGTCGCCGCGCGATGCGCTTGAGCCGCTGGAGCTTGCCTACTTCTTCGACAGCATCGAGAGCGAGGGGCAGGTCGTGTTCCGCCATCGCGGCGTCGAGCCGCCGGTGCTGTCGCTCTCTGAGGACGATCTCGTGGAGGAGCGCGCCGGTGATCCGCTGCTGACCCTCACGCGCACTCAGGAAACCGATCTGCCGGCCTCCGCCAAGCTCGCCCACATCGTGGCGAGCGACGACTATCGGCAGGCCGTGGCCGAGGCGCGCCGCTTGACTGGCGCCAGCGGACGCGTGGCGCGGGCCGAGCTGCCGGTCGTCATCGAGCACGAGACCGCCGCACAGATGGCGGACGCGTGGCTCTACGAGACCTGGGCGGCCCGCGAGCGGGCGCTGTTCAAGCTGCCGCCGAGCGCGCTCGCCGTCGAGCCCGGCGATGTCGTGACCGTCGAGAAGGACGGCACGAGCCTGCTCGTGCGCGTGACCGAGATCGGCGAGCGCGGACTGCGGGAGATCGAGGGGCGCGGCATCGATCCCGAAGTGTACGTCGCTGCCTCCGCGGCTCCGCGGGAGACGACGGGCGGTGGCGCCGTTTTCGACGGCACGCCGTATGTGGAGTTCCTCGACCTGCCGCTGCTGCGTGGCGACGAGCCGCCGGAGGCGGGATACGTCGCCGCGTTCCAGCTCCCCTGGCCCGGGCGCGTGGTCCTTTACGGTTCGCCCGAGGATGCCGGCTATATCCTGCGCGCGACCGCGGCGGCGCCCGCCACGATGGGCGTGACGGTCACGGCGCTTTCTGCGGGACCGGTTGCCGTCATGGACCGCGCGGCGCGCCTCCGCGTCGAGCTCTCCGGCGGCGAGCTTGCGTCCGTGACGCGGATGCAGCTCCTTGCGGGAGCCAACGCGGCGGCCATCCGCAACGAAGAGGGCGGCTGGGAGGTCATACAGTTCGAGACCGCGACGCTGGTCGGCGAGGGCACCTATGAGCTTCGAGGGCTGCTGCGCGGCCAGGGCGGGACGGAGCGGGAGATGCGCGCACCGTTGCCGGCCGGTCAGCCGTTCGTGCTGCTCGGCGGCGAGGTCGGGGTCGTTAGTCTCACGGCGGGTGAGATCGGCCTTCCGCTGCTGTGGCGCTACGGACCTGCCAATCGCGATATTGCCGACCGCTCCTATGCCGGGGCAACGCATGCGTTCGCCGGGCGCGGGCTCACGCCGCTCTCGCCGGCTCATGTGCGCGGCGTGCGATCGGGCGGCGGCGACCTCACGCTCGCCTGGAAACGGCGCACGCGTATCGGCGGCGACAGTTGGGATGCCCAAGAGGTGCCGCTCGCCGAGGATGCCGAGCGCTATGAGGTCGATATCCTCGATGGCGGGGCCATCGTGCGCACGATCTCCTCGACGGCGCCGTCCTGCTTCTACGGCGCGGCCGATCAGGTCGCCGACTTCGGCAGCGCCCAGAGCAGCCTTGCCGTTGCGGTGCATCAGATGAGTGCCGCCTACGGTCGCGGCACACCCAAGCTCGCGATCGTCTGACGGGCCACTTGCCCTCTCCGGGGTGAGGGCGGGCCGGACGCGCTCCATTCGCTCACTNNGCCTGGCGCGAGCTCGGCGAGGCCGAGCACGCCGGCATGCGCGAGAACCCGCGCATCGTCGCCATGTTCCGAGAGGTCGGGCACGTCGACATCCGGCGCGACGAGGTGGCGTGGTGCGCAGCGTTCTGCGGCGCGTGTCTCGAGCGGGCCGGCATCGGCTCCACGCGCTCGCTGCTCGCGCGCTCCTATCTGAAGTGGGGCGCCTCGCTCATTGCGCCGCGCATCGGCGCCATCGCCGTGTTGACGCGTGGTTCCGATCCGGGGCAGGGGCACGTCGGCTTCTGGCTCGGCGAGACGGACGAGGACGTCGTCCTTCTCGGCGGCAACCAGGCGGACGCCGTCTCCGTCGCGCGCTTTCCGAAGAGCCGTCTGCTGGCGCTGCGCTGGCCCGGCGCCGGTGTGGCGGACGGAGCGGCGGCCCTCGTCTTCGACCGCGCGCTGGACCACGTGCTCGAAATGGAAGGCGGATACACCGACGATCCGCACGACCCTGGCGGTCCAACCAATCGCGGCATTACGCTCGCGGTGTTCGCGGCCTGGCGCAAGCTGGCGCTGACCGACGCCAACCGCGCGAGCCTGATCCGCGACCTCAAGGCCATCGACCATCCGACCGTGCGCGAGATCTATCGCCGCCGCTACTGGAGTATGGCGCACTGCGGCGGGCTGCCGGCTCCGCTCGCTCTCATGCACTTCGATGCCGCGGTGAACCACGGCGTCGGCAATGCGGTCCGCTTCCTGCAGGAGGCGGTCGGCGCAAGCGTCGACGGCGAGATCGGCCCCGAGACGCAGGCGGCCGTCGCCAGGACTCCGGCCAGCGCCGCGCTCGACGCCTATGCCGCGATCCGCAAGCGGCGCTACCGCGCTCTCCCCCATTTCTGGCGCTTCGGCCGCGGCTGGCTGCGCCGCGTCGACATCACGCTCGCGCGCGCACGCGCGCTTGCACCCGAGACGGTTTCCACATCCCCCAAACCTGAAGGAGATACTGACATGACGACGACGACCGGCCCCCTCGACGGCAAGTGGTGGGGCCATTCGATCACCATCTGGGGCACCATCGTGACCCTGCTCTCGACCATGCTGCCGGTGCTGGCGCCCGTGACCGGCATCGATGTCGATAGCGGACTGGTCCAGGATGCGGGCACCCAGGTCGTGGAAGTGATGCAGGCCGTGGGCGCTCTGATCGGTACACTGATGACGATCTACGGCCGGGTCCGGGCCACGGAGCCGATCCAGAAGGCCTTGCTCAAGAAGGATTGAGGCGCCCGGCGGGCGAGGGGACGGGCGACGGATCGGCGTGCGTTGCCCGTTCTCATTCCTGCCCGTTGCGTCCCCGTGTGAGCCGTCCCTGAGGTCGCAGCCTAGAGCGTGATCATTTTTGATTGAATAGGGATCACGCTCTATCTCTTTGATGAGACCGATTATTCACACTTCAGGCTGATAGGGCCTGAAGTGATCATGGTCTAGAAGCCGTAGCCGTAGGAATATCCCCGCGGCGCGCCGCGCGGTCCGTTCCGGGGCGCGCCGTAGGCGCGGCGCGCGGCGCCGACATCGGCGGCAACCCCGCGCCCGTAGTAGCTTGGCGGCAGATAACGGTAGGGTGAGGCGCGGCGGAAACGCACCACCTCCTCCGTCGCGGCCCTCCTCTCCAGCCGCGTCACGCGTCCCGCGGTCGAATGATCGGGCGCGCCGTGCACGACGATCCGGGTCCGCTCGATGCCGTGCCGCGTCACGAGCTTGTACAGCGCCGCCGCGTCGGCGAGCCCGAGACGCACGCATCCGTGCGAGGCCGGATTGCCGAGGGCGCGCGTCGCGTAGGTGCCGTGGATGGCCACGCCCTTGTGGAAGAAGATCGCATGCGGCATGGGCGCGAGATCGTACTGGCGCGAGTACCACATCTTGGCCATCCACGTCGGCTGAAAGATGCCGGTCGGCGTGCGGAAGCCGTAGCGTGCCGATGAGATCTGCCAGGTGTGGAGCCGCGCCCCGTCCTCGGTAACCGTCATGAGCTGGCGCGAGAGGTCGATGTCGATCGAAAGCGTGGGCGGCAAGGGAGGCGGTGGAGGCGCCACGCTTTCGGCCGCCTCTGGCGCTCGATCGCCGGCCTCTATCCCGGTGCCCCCGGCCGACGCGGGCCCGGAGCCGGGCGTGGCGGCGTGCGGGGTAGGCTCAGACGCAGAAGGGACGGTGCGCACCGGTGACGGAGCCGACGGCGTGGCCTCGGGCTGCAACGCTTCGTGCGCTGCTGCGGCCGGCGCCTTGTTGATGATGGTGACGGTCGGGACGCTTTCCGCGCCGTCGCCGCGGGCCATCTCCGTCTCCGCCCGGGCCTGATGGGTCCAGGCCGGATAGGCGATGACCGCCGCAACGGCGAGCCCGGCCCGCCACGTGCGGCGGAAGCGGGAGGCCGGAAGAGTTGAGGACGACGCATACATGCAGGCGGCTCGAGGAGAGGTCATCGGAGCAGGCGGCTCTAGAGCCGCCCGCTTTGCTATGTCTATCGTGTGATGGTGATGCGCGTGCGTGCGGGCCCGTGGGAGCGCACCAGCGTATAGAACTGCGCCGCATGCGACGGCGCGAGCCGTATGCAGCCGTGCGACGCCGGCCGCCCCAGCCGCCCGACCTCGGTGGTGGCGTGGATCGCATACCCGCCGCTGTAGAACACGGCGTAGTGCATCGGCGCGTTGTTGTACTTCGTGGAGTACCAGCGCCGCTCGAGCCGCTTCGGCCGGAAGGACCCGGTCGGGGTCGCGTAAGGCCCGCGTCCCGTCGAGACCGGCCAGCTGTAGTAGTGCATTCCATGAACGTAGACGTCCATGGTCTGGCCTCTCGTACTGATACGGGCAACGACATCGGCGGACGCCGCGACGGGCACGAATGCCGTTGCGGCCGCAAGCGCGATCGCGAGCAGGACCAAACGCATCTCTTTCTCACTCCAGACAAAAAACGATGTGCATCGGGCCACGGACGCGGCCCGGAGGAGCAGCAAAGCACACTTGTGCGAGGAAAGCACACTTGCGTTAGGAGAGTGTTGACCCAATGCCGACCCAGGGGTCCGCCCCGGAGTGGGGGCCGCTCAGTTGAAGAGCAGGTCGAAGAACGACTTCGACTTCTTCTTGACGCGCTTCTGCGTCGGCGCCTGCTCCCCGTACGAGCCGCCGAACGGCGAGTTCCAGGGCGCCCAGCCGCTGCCGCCACGGCTGCCGCCGCCCTCCAACGTCGTCGTGTAGCGACGCCCTGGCCCGGCGCCGACCACCTCGTTCTCGCGCCCGATCCTGAGGTCGATCTCATCCGTGACGCCATCGACGCTGGCGACCGTCGCCTTGCCGTTGGCCCAGGTCCACGCGGCGACCTTGTCGCCCTGCTTGTGCGGCTCGATCGCCACGACCTGGTTCGTCTCGAGATCGACCACCGCGATCAGCTCGAGCGCCTCCGTGCCGGATTTGCCGGCTACCTTTCCGCCGAAGAAGCGCAGCGTGCCGATGCCCTTGAACGGCGCCTCCTTGAGCTGCCATTCGAGAAGCTTGGGCTCGCCGGCGCCCATCATCTCCAGCGGAACCGAGAGACGGGGATAACGATCGTCCACGGCGAAATACTGCGCGCCGCGGACAACCACGCGCCACGTGTCGATACCCGCGCCCGCGACCTCCCGTTCCTCGGGATGCAGCGGCGCGGCGCCGAGGCGCTGCAGCGCTTCCTTCGCCTCGCGATAGCCCGGCCGCAACGCCTGCGCCTTCTTGAGGGCGGCAATGGCCTGCACCGTATCCCCTTGCGCCTCGGCGATCTCCGCGCCCACCCAGTGCACCTCCGGCGCGGCGGGATCGAGCTTCTGCGCCACCTCGATGTCGCGCACGGCGATGTCGGTCTGCCCCGTCTGCTTGTAGGCATAGGCGCGGTAGGCGAACGCGAGCCCCGAGCGCGGATCGATCTCGATGGCCTTGTTGAGATCGAGGAACGCCTCCTCCGGCGCCCCGGCGAGGGAGTAGGCGAAGCCGCGCTCGGCGAATGCGGTTGCGCTCTTGCCGTCGAGCTCGGTGGCCTTGGTGAAATCCTTGATCGCGGACGCGGTGCTACGCAGCGCGAGATACGCCCTGCCCCGCAGCAGGTAGCTTTCCGCATTGGTCGCATCGAAGGCGATGGCCCGCGACAGGTCCTCGATCGCCTCGTCGTACCGTTCGACCGCGAGCTTGGCTTCCGCCATGCTCCGATAGCCGACGGAATAGCGCGCATCCGCCTTGACCGCGCGCGAGAAGTCGCGGATCGCCGCATGAGGCCGGTTGAGTGCCAGGTGCGCGAGCCCGCGCCCGCTGAGCGGGGCCGGGCTCATGGGCGCGAGCTTGACCGACTGCGTATAGTCGGCGATCGCGCCCTCGGTCTCGCCGAGGCGCATCAATGCGCCGGCCCGGTTGTTGTAGGCCGCGGCGTATCCGGGGGCGAGCACCAGGGCACGGTCGAAATCCTTGAGCGCCTCCTTGGCGAGCCCGAGCGACAGGAGAAGATTGCCGCGGTTGTTGTAGACGGCAGCGAACTCCGGAAAGAGCTGCGCGGCGAGATTGAAATCCTCGAACGCCTGGCGTGTCTGGCCGAGCTTGATGTTGGCGACGCCGCGGTCGTTGAGGATGGCCGCCCGCCGGTCGTTGGGCAGCGAGGTATCCTTCAGAGCCACGGTGTAATTGAGCACCGCGGCCTGCGCCTCGCCCCGCACCAGCGCGCCCGCGCCCTCCTCCGCGACCTCGGCGGACGTCGCGCCCGGGGCCGGCGCTGCGACCGCAGGCGTGCCCGCGCCGCCGGCGAGAAGCGCCAGCGCCAGGGCCACCCGGACGGGAATGGGACGAACGGTACGCAGCGCTGTCATGGAGCCTCTTTGCCAGTCGCGGCCGGTCGCATGGTAGACTGCCTGCTGCCGCGAATCTTCCCCTGACTCTGGCCTCCCGGTCAATAAAGGGCAATTGTGGCTTCGACGCGCTGAAGCAAGGGCGCGAAGGCCGGATGATCAGGCCCGCTCCGCGTGACGCGGGCCCAAAGGGAACCGCGTGCTCGATGAACCTCTGGCTGCGCCTCGTGTGGCTTATGCTGTCGGCACCGTTCCGCCCCCGCCTCGCCCTCCCCGGCGACGTCGGCGCGCTGACGCTCCGGGTGCTCCCGAACGACCTCGATCTCAGTTTCCACATGAACAACGGCCGCTATCTCGCGGTCATGGATCTCGGCCGCCTGGACCTGCTCGTGCGGAGCGGCCTTGCGGGCGCCGTCTGGCGGAACGCCTGGACGCCGGTTGCCAACGCGGTCCTGATCCGCTTCCGCCGCGAGCTGCGCGCCTTCGAGCGCTACCGCCTCGAAACGCGCGTCCTGGGCTGGCTGGACGAGGCCGTGCTCATGGAGCAGACGTTCGTCTTCGCGCGAGGCGCGCGCGAAGGGCAGGTCGCCGCCCGCGCGCTGATCAAGGGCGCTCTCTACGACCGCAAGGCCCGGCGCTACGTGCCCGTCCGCGACATGATGGCGGCCATCGGCGTTTCCGCCGCGAGCCCGCCTGCCCCCGCCGATCTCGAAGCCTTCCTCGCCGCCGACCGCGCCCTGCGCGAAGCCGGCCGATCACAGCACTCCGACGGTTCAGAGTGAGCCGTCTGCGCTTCCTCACGCCATGGCCGCCCCTGAGGCTGCCATCCAGGGGCCACTTGCTCCGGTTGCCACAATACCAACGTCATGCCGGCGAAGGCCGGCACCCACACAAGCTGCCGCACATGCGACGCCCAAGAGGCCAACTCCTCTCACGCAGATCGCGTCACACTCCGCAGCCGCGCCAGCGCGGCTGGCAGGCGTTCCGGCAGATCCTCCGCGATCAGGCCAGGGCCGAAATCCGTGCCGGCGTCGCCGTGCAGCCACACGCCGGCTGCCGCGGCCTCGAACGCCGGCATCCCCTGGGCGAGCAGACCCGTGACGATGCCGCCGAGCACGTCGCCGGAGCCCGCGGTCGCGAGCCATGGCGAGGCATTGGCGTTGATCGCCGCGCGCCCGTCGGGCGCCGCCACCACCGTGTCTGGCCCCTTGAGCAGCACGATGGCGCCGGACCGCTCGGCACCGGCCCGCGCGCGGTCGAGCCGCGAGCCCGAAACGGCGCCGAACAGGCGATCGAACTCGCCGTCGTGCGGCGTGAGCACGACGCTTCCCTCGGGGCGCTGCGCGATGGCGGCCCGCAGCCGCCCCAGGTCGCCCGCAAACGATGTCAGCGCGTCCGCGTCGAGCACAGCGGAGGCCGGAGAGCGCAGCACCGCCTCGACGAGCCGGCACATCGCCTCGCCGACACCGCCGCCGGGGCCGATCAGAACCGCGTTCTTGCGCGTGTCCTGAAGCACCCCCGCGAGCCCTCCAGGCCCCTCGAACGGCTTCAGCATGATCGCCGTCAGGTGCATGGCGTTGACCTGCACGGCATCGAGCGGGCTCGCCACCGTCACGAGGCCCGCCCCGGCGCGGAGTGCGGCGCGTGCGCCGAGCCGGCCGGCACCCGTCGCGTGCGCCGGTCCCGAGACGACCACCGCATGGCCGCGCGCATACTTGTGTCCCTCGTGCGTCGGCCAGCGGAACTGCGCCTGCCAGAGGGCGGGGGCATTGGCGAACGTTTGAACCTCGATCTCGGACAGCACCCGCTCCGGAATGCCGATGTCGGCCACGCGCACGCGGCCGCAGAGCGCCCGGCCGGGATACAGCAGATGCCCCGGCTTCTGCCGGAAGAACGTCACCGTCTCGGTGGCGCGGATCACCGGACCCGCCGCCATCCCCGTCGCCCCGTCGAGGCCGCTCGGGACGTCGACCGCGAGCACCGGCGTGCCCGAGGCGTTCACCGCCGCGATGACCTCGGCGGCAACGCCGTCGATCGGCCGCGACAGCCCGGCGCCGTAGAGCGCGTCGATGACGAGGTGCAGGCTCTCGAGCTGGAGCGGATCGAGGGCGCGCACCGGTCCGTCGAAGCGCCGCGCCATGGCGGCGGCATCGC
>JRYI01001447.1_pt2 | contig 10821 bp, 10 predicted proteins | sample 235361 | NCBI WGS metagenome assembly JRYI01 (sample SAMN03074212, study PRJNA261471) | activated sludge metagenome | biome: Common Effluent Treatment Plant; feature: Wastewater; material: Activated sludge; isolation source: activated biomass in a lab-scale reactor treating industrial wastewater at...
CTCACCACCGGTTTCTACTGGGACCTCAACGACGACACCCGCGCCTGGTCGCAGCGCTTCTTCGAGAAGCAGCAGCGGATGCCGACGATGGTGCAGGCCGGCCAGTACTCGTCGGTGATGCACTACCTGAAGGCGGTGAAGGCGGCCGGCACCGACGACGCGGGCAAGGTCATGGCGCAGATGAAGGCGACCCCGATCAACGACTTCTTCGCCACCAACGGCCGCATCCGCGACGACGGCCGCATGGTGCACGACATGTATCTGGCGCAGGTCAAGTCGCCCGCCGAATCCAAGGGCCCGTGGGACTACTACCACATCCGCCAGACCATCCCGGGGGACGAGGCCTTCCAGCCGCTGTCCGAGTCGCGCTGCCCGCTGGTGAAGAAGTGATGCCCGCCGGCGTCCGCCCGGCCTGATCCAACCCACCACGACGCGCCGGGGCGGCACGCCGCCCCGGCACCGGAGCCGCGCCATGGAAATCTTCGGGATACCGAGCGCGCTGTTCGGCAGCCAGCTGCTGATCGGCCTGATCAACGGTTCCTTCTACGCCATTCTGAGCCTTGGGCTGGCGATCATCTTCGGCCTGCTCAACATCATCAACTTCGCGCACGGCGCCCAGTACATGATGGGCGCCTTCGTCGCCTGGATCGCGCTCACCCGCTTCGGCATCAACTACTGGGCCGCGCTGCTGCTGTCGCCGGTGCTCATCGGCCTGCTCGGCGTCGTCCTCGAGCGCACCATGCTGCGCAAGCTGTACAAGCTCGACCATCTGTACGGCCTGCTGCTGACCTTCGGCCTGGCGCTGATCTTCGAGGGCGTGTTCCGCGACCGGTACGGCATCTCCGGCCAGAGCTACGAGGTGCCCGAGCTGCTGCAGGGCGGCATCAACCTCGGCTTCATGTTCCTGCCGATCTACCGCGCCTGGGTGGTGGTGGCCGCGCTCACGGTGTGCTTCGGCACCTGGTTCATGATCGAGAAGACCAANNATCATCGTCGTGTTCGCGGTGGTCGTCATCGGCGGCATGGGCTCGATCATGGGCTCGATCGTCACCGGCCTCGGCCTCGGCCTGATCGAAGGACTGACCCGGGTCTTCTACCCCGAGGCCTCGGCCGTCGTCGTCTTCGTCATCATGGTGATCGTGCTGCTGGTCCGGCCCGCCGGCCTGTTCGGCAGGACGGCCTGAGCGCGCACAAGGAAGCCAACATGCAGAGCAACATGTCCGCGCTCGCGCGCGCCACCCCGCTGGTGTTCATCGCCCTGTTCGTGATCGGACTGGCCGCACCCTTCTTCATCTATCCGACCTTCCTGATGAAGATCCTGTGCTTCGGCCTGTTCGCCTGCGCCTTCAACCTGCTGCTCGGCTACGTCGGCCTGCTCTCCTTCGGCCATGCCGCCTTTCTCGGCACCGCCGGCTACGTGTGCGGCTGGGTGGTGCGCGACTTCGGCCTCACGCCCGAGCTCGGCATCCTCGCCGGCACCCTCGCCGCCGGCGCGCTCGGCTGGGTGTTCGGCTCGCTCGCGATCCGCCGCACGGGCATCTACTTCGCGATGATCACGCTGGCGCTGGCGCAGATGGTGTATTTCCTCGCCCTGCAGATCAAGGCCACCGGCGGCGAGGACGGCCTGCAGGGGGTGCCGCGCGGCCACCTCTTCGGCCTCATCGACCTGTCGGACAACCTCGCCATGTATTACCTGGTGTTCGCGGTGTTCTGCATCGGCTTCTTCATCATCTACCGCACCATCCACTCGCCCTTCGGCCAGATCCTGAAGGCGATCCGCGAGAACGAGCCGCGCGCGATCTCGCTCGGCTACGACGTGGCGAAGTTCAAGCTGCTGGCCTTCGTGCTCTCGGCCTCGCTCGCCGGCACCGCCGGCGCCACCAAGACCCTGGTGTTCCAGCTCGCCTCGCTCACCGACGTGCACTGGCACATGTCGGGCGAGGTGGTGCTGATGACCCTGCTCGGCGGCCTCGGCACGGTGCTCGGCCCGCTGGTGGGGGCGGCCACCATCGTCAGCCTGCAGACCGAGCTGGCCGATACGGTCGGCTCCTGGGTGACGGTGATCATGGGCGCGATCTTCGTCGCCTGCGTGCTCGCCTTCCGCCGCGGCATCGTCGGCGAGATCATGGCCCTGGTGCGCCGCGCCGGCATCCGCTGAGCGCGGCGCCGCTCAAGCGGGGAACAGCCGCCGGTACAGGGCGCGGCCGGTGTAGGCCGCCACCGGCAGGCTCACCACCAGCAGCGGCAGCAGCAGCGCGCTGACGATGATCGCCGCCGACATCGCCAGCGCCCAGCTCATCACCACCGGGAAGCGGGCGAACACCGCGCGGGCGCTGGCCGCCACACCCGACACCAGGGTCGCGCGGCCGTCGTAGATGAGGGGGATCGAGAAGGCCGACACGGTGAAGATGATGAAGGCCAGCACCGCCCCCATGATCGAGCTGAAGAAGGCGAAGCGCGCGATGTCGGTGTCGAGGGCGATGAGTCGGCCGAAGCCGCTCGGCACCTGCCCCACCATGAAGCCGTAGAGCGTGCCGGCGTCGGTCATCCAGATCAGGAACAGCAGCGCGCAGACGAAGGACACCACCCAGCCGCCGCGCGGCAGGCGCGCGAAGCCGGCGCGGATGTCGGCGAAGCCCGGCTGGCCGCCCTGGCGATGGCGATCGTCGATGGCGAAGAAGCCGGCCAGCAGGGCCGGCGCCAGCAACATGAAGCCGCCCGCCAGCGACAGGCTCAGCGGCGCGATCGACATCAGCTCGAGGGCGACGAACAGGACCAGTCCGAGCAGGGCGAAGACCGCCGCATAGGCCATGCTGAGGCCGCGCACCGCGCGGAACACCGCGAGGCCCTCGGCGAAGGCCGCGGCGAGGTCACGCATCCCGACCGGCGCCGGGCGCAGCGCGCCCGCCTCGGCTGCCGGCTGCGGGCGTGGATCGGCAGGTGAAGTCGGCATGGCGGGCCTCCGCGCACGGGAAAAACGACTCGATTCTCGATCCCCGCCCGGCGGCGCGCCTTGATTCGCATCAGGCGCGTCAGGTCTTCGCCTGGATCAGCTCCACCTTGTAGCCATCCGGATCCTCGACGAAGGCGATCACCGTCGTGCCGTGCTTCATCGGCCCGGCCTCGCGCACCACCTTGCCGCCGCGGGCGCGGATCTCGTCGCAGGCCTTGTAGGCGTCGTCCACCTCGAGGGCGATGTGGCCGTAGGCGGTGCCGAGCTCGTACTTGTCCACCCCCCAGTTGTAGGTCAGCTCGATCACCGTGCCCTCGGCCTCGTCCTGGTAGCCGACGAAGGCCAGGGTGAATTTGCCGTCCGGGTAGTCGTGGCGGCGCAGCAGGCGCATGCCGAGCACCTCGGTGTAGAAGGCCAGCGAACGGTCGAGATCGCCGACGCGCAGCATCGTGTGCAGGATTCGCATCTGGTCAGTCCTCTTGTGGGGTGAAGGAAGTGGCGGCGCCGCCGCCGAGCAGCGGCAGGCCGGCGGCGGCCGGGCGCAGCGCCGCGCGGGCGTCCCGCCAGGCCGGGTAGAGCCGCTCGACGACCGCCCAGAAGCGCGGCGAGTGGTTCATCTCGAGCAGGTGGGCGACCTCGTGCGCCACCACGTAGTCGATCAGCGCCGGCTCGAGGTGCACCAGGCGCCAGTGCAGGCGGATGCCGCTCGCGCGGCTGCAGCTCCCCCAGCGGGTGCGCGCGCTGGTCAGCCGCACCGGCGGTGCGGACAAGCCGAGCCGGCCGCAGTAGTGGTCGACGCGGCCGCGGTACCACGCGAGCGCCCTCGCCTTCAGCGCGCGCTCGAGCGCACGGCTGCGATCGGCGTGCACGGGCAGGATGAGCTCCTCGCCGCCATCGGCGGCCGTCGCCCAGCGCGGCGCGCGGCAGGCAAGGACGCGCAGCCGAGCCTCGCTGCCGAACAGCGGCAGGCGCGCACCGTCGACCGGCTCGAAGACCGAGGGCTTGGGCGCGCGCTCGATCGCCTCGAGCCGATCGAGCAGCCAGCGGCCATGGCCGCGGACGAAGCGCTCGACCACGCCGAGCGGGGTGCCGTGCGGCACCGCCACGCGGGCGCCGCGATGGTCCACCTGCAACGCGAACGAGCGCCGCGCCGAGCGGCGCAGGGTCAGCGGCACCGCGGTGCCATCGACGACGATGGTGTGAGCCTGCTCGGTGGCGGCCGCGCCCGCGCGCCCGGTCCGGCTCAATCCTTGGCGGTCCACTCGAGCCCGCGCCGGTCGAGGTCGGCCTGGATGCGCGCCATCGCCTCGGCCACCAGCGCCGCCGGCCCCTTCATGCCGAGCTCGAGCGAGCGGCGCGCGCCGTCGACGGCGATCGTCGGCAGGCTGAACAGGGTCGCCGCCGGAAAGTCGGCGGTGATCTCGCGCATCAGCCCGATCAGCTGGCCTTCGTAGCAGTCCCACACCGTCACCGCGCGCTCGACGTAGTCCTCGGCGTGGTGCAGGTGGGCGTAGTGGGTGTCGAGCACCCACTCCATCATCGGCCACGACATCACCGGAAAGCCCGGCGCGAAGTAATGCCCGTTGATCGAGAAGCCGGGGATGCGGTTGAAGGGATTGGGGACGATCGCGCTGCCGACCGGGAACACGCCCATCTGCAGCCGCTCGGGGGTGACCTCGTCGCCGAAGCGGGCGCGGATCTCGGCCTCCGCCTCGGGATGCAGCGCCAGCTCCAGCCCGAGCGCGGCCGCCGCCGCCTGGCGGGTGCGGTCGTCGGGGGTGGCGCCGATGCCGCCGAAGCTCAGCACCACGTCGCCGCTGGCGAAGGTCTGCTTCAGCGTCTCGGTGAGCGGGCCGAGCTCGTCACCGGCGTAGCGCGCCCACGACAGCTTGAGGCCGCGCGCACCGAGCAGCTCGATCACCTTGCTCAGGTGCTTGTCCTGGCGACGGCCGGAGAGGATCTCGTCGCCGATGATGAGGGCGCCGAACTTCATGCGCTCTCCCTCGGCAGGGCGGGCGGGGCCGGCTCGGCGTCGAGGATGCTCACCCCGCGCGTGGCGCGATCGCGGCGCAGCGCCTCGAGCAGGTAGTGCACGAAGGCGAGGCCGGCGAAGGCGGGCGCCAGCAGGTTGAGGAAGGGCACGTAGGCGAGCAAGGCCGAGCCGCCGCCGAGCACCATCATCGGCATCCGCTGCTCCTCGCGCATGCGCGCCATCTCCTGCTTGTCGGCGTGCAGCATGAGCGCGTCGTAGCCGAAGGCGCGCTGGTTGAGCCAGCCGGTCAGCAGCACCGGCGCCACCAGGCCGACGCCCGGGATCAGCCAGAAAGGCAGCGACAGCAGCAGCCCGCCGAGGAACTGCAGCGAGGCGACCACCGCGTTCCAGGCGCTGCCCATGTTCGAGCCGCCCCGGCGCTGCTCGAGGTCGGCGTAGTCGCGCCGCCCGACGCGCTCGAGCATCAGCGGCAGCGCGATCGTCGCCACCAGCAACGCGGCGGTGACGTAGATCAGCGGCACGAACACCAGCACCACCGAGACCTTGACCAGCACCAGCACCACCGCGGCGACCACCTCGGAAGCCTGCAGCCAGCCGCCCACCCAGGCCCAGCCCTCGATCCAGCTCATGAGGCCGGTGGTCAGCGGCCCCCAGGACAGGATGCCGATGCCGATCCACAGCGCGGCCGACAGCACGCCGGGCCATACCAGATGGAAGAAAATGTCGCGCCGCCCCAGGCTCTTGAGGGCGCGCCCGAAGGCGACGAAGACGTCCCGCATCGAACTCACCTCGGCAAGCCCGGCAGGCCGCCCGGCAGCATGCCCTTCATGCTGCGCATCATCTTGGCCATCCCGCCCTTGGAGAGCTGCTTCATCATCTTCTGCGTCTGCTCGAACTGGTTGAGCAGGCGGTTGACCTCCTGCACCGTCACCCCGGCGCCGGCGGCGATGCGACGCTTGCGGCTGGCCTTGAGGAGTTCCGGCTTCGCGCGCTCGAGCGGGGTCATGGAATTGATGATGCCCTCGATGCGGCCGATCGCCTTCTCCTCGGTGCCGCCCTGCAGCTTGCCGGCGGCCTGCGCGAACTGGGCCGGGAGCTTGTCGAGCATCGAGGACAGGCCGCCCATCTTGCGCATCTGGGCGATCTGCTCCTTGAAGTCGTTGAGGTCGAAGCCCTTGCCGGTCTTGAGCTTGTCGGCGAAGGCGCGCGCCTTCTCCTCATCGACGCCGCGCCGGGCCTCCTCGACCAGGCCGAGGATGTCGCCCATGCCGAGGATGCGGCTGGCCATGCGGTCGGGATGGAAGGGCTCGAGGCCGCTGAGCTTTTCGCCGACGCCGGCGAACTTCAGCGGCTTGCCGGTGACGTGGCGCACCGACAGCGCCGCGCCGCCGCGCGAGTCGCCGTCGAGCTTGGTGAGCACCACGCCGGTGAGCGGCAGCGCGTCGTTGAAGGCGCGCGCGGTGTTGACCGCGTCCTGGCCGAGCATCGCGTCGACCACGAACAGGGTCTCGATCGGCTTGACCGCGGCGTGCAGCGCCTTGATCTCCGCCATCATCGCCTCGTCGATCGCGAGCCGGCCGGCGGTATCGACGAGCAGCACGTCGAGGTGGTGCTTGCGCGCGAAATCCACCGCGGCGAGCGCGATGTCGACCGGCTTCTGCTCGGTGGTGGAGGGGAAGAACTCGACCCCCGCCTGGGCCGCCACCGTCTTCAGCTGCTCGATCGCCGCCGGCCGGTAGATGTCGGTCGACACCACCAGCACCTTCTTCTTGTGACCGTCCTTGAGCAGCTTGGCGAGCTTGCCGGTGGTGGTGGTCTTGCCCGCGCCCTGCAGGCCGGCCATCAGCACCACCGCGGGCGGCTGGGTGGCGAGGTTGAGCCCCTCGTGGGCGGTGCCCATCAGCGCCTTGAGCTCGTCGTGCACCACCCCGACCAGGGCCTGGCCCGGGGTCAGCGAGCCGGTCACCTCCTGGCCGACCGCCTTCTCCTTCACTCTGGCGATGAAGTCCTTCACCACCGGCAGGGCGACGTCGGCCTCGAGCAGGGCCATGCGCACCTCGCGCATCGCATCCTGGATGTTTTCTTCGGTCAGGCGGGCCTGGCCGCGCAGCGTCTTGACGACTTTCGAGAGGCGCTGGGTGAGATTGTCGAGCATGTTCGCGGGGACCTTCGGCGGGGACGACTTGGAGTAAACTCTGGGGCTCTATGCAGACGATTCTACTTCATCTCGTTCCCGCCACGCTGTATGCCTGGCTCGGGCTGGTCTTCTGGCGCAACTGCTGGGCTGCCGAGGGCACCCGGCCGCGCGTCTGCCTGCCGCTACGCGATCGCCTCGTGCTGCTGTTCGCGATCGTGGTGCACGGCGTGGCCCTGCAGGGCGCGCTGTTCCCGAGCGGCGACGAGATGCGCTTCGGCTTCGGCGTGTCGCTGTCGCTGATGGTGTGGCTGGCGATCTGCTTCTACTGGATCGAGACCCTCTACACCCGGCTCGACGGCCTGCATGGCCTGGCCATGCCCGCCGGCGCGGTGGCGGTGCTGATCCCGCTGGTTTTCCCCGGCGAACACGTCCTGGCCAACGCGGGCTCGCCGGCCTTCCGCGTCCATTTCGTCATCGCCATGCTCGCCTACAGCCTGTTCACCCTCGCGGTGCTGCACGCGATGCTGATGGCGGTGGCCGGGCGCCAGCTGCACAACGCCCGCTTCAACCGCGCCCTCGCCTCGCTCCCGCCGCTGCTGACCATGGAGGCGCTGCTGTTCCGCCTGATCGGGATCGCCTTCGTCCTCCTCACCCTGACCCTGATCACCGGGGTGCTGTTCTCCGAGACCCTGTTCGGCCAGGCCTTCCGCGGCGACCACAAGACCATCTTCGCCTTCGTCTCCTGGTTCCTGTTCGGCGCCCTGCTGCTCGGCCGCCGGCTGTGGGGCTGGCGCGGCCGCAAGGCGGTGCGCTGGACGCTGGCCGGCTTTGTCGCGCTGATGCTCGCCTACGTCGGCAGCCGCTTCGTCATCGAGGTCATCCTGCACCGCATCTGAGACATGGTTCGCGCCTGAGCGTGGAACATTTCTTTACAATCGCGGACTCGCCGGCGATCATCCGCCGGACGCCATCAGAGACCAGGAAATGGCAGCAGATACCCCGATTGCATTGAACGGTCTTGCCCGGGCACTGATCCAGCAAGGCCGCCTCACCGAAGCCGACGTGATGTCCTGCCCCGCCGCCAGGGCGGGCTCCGCGAGCGGCTCGCTGCTGCAGGAACTCGCCGAACGCAAGCTGATGAGCCTGCGCGAGGCCGCCCGCTTCGCCGCCCAGACCTTCGGCTATCCGCTGCTCGACCTGGCCGCGATCGAGAAGCAGCAGATCCCGCGCGACGCGGTCGATCGCAAGCTGATCCAGAAGCACCAGGTGGTACCGCTCGCGCGGCGCCAGAACCGTCTCACCCTGGCGGTGGCCGACCCCTCCAACCTGCGCGCGCTCGACGAGATCCGCTTCCAGACCNNTCGACGCGATCAACGAGGGCGCCTCCGACATCCACTTCGAGCCCTACGAGAAGTACTACCGCATCCGCGTGCGCACCGACGGCGTGCTGCGCGAGATCGCCCAGCCGCCGCTGATGCTCAAGGAGCGCATGGCCGCGCGGATCAAGATCATCTCGCGGCTCGACATCTCGGAGAAGCGCGTGCCCCAGGACGGACGCATGAAGCTGACGCTGTCCAAGACCAAGGCGATCGACTTCCGCGTGTCGACCCTGCCGACCCTGCACGGCGAGAAGATCGTGATGCGGATCCTCGACCCGAGCTCGGCGATGCTCGGCGTCGACGCGCTCGGCTACGAGCCCGAGCAGAAGAAGGCCCTGCTCGATGCGATCGCCCGCCCGTACGGCATGATCCTGGTCACCGGCCCGACCGGTTCGGGCAAAACGGTGTCGCTGTACACCTGCCTCAACATGCTCAACAAGGCCGGGGTGAACATCTCCACCGCCGAAGACCCGGCCGAAATCAACCTCGCCGGCATCAACCAGGTCAACGTGAACGAGAAGGCCGGCCTGACCTTCGCCACCGCGCTGCGCGCCTTCCTGCGCCAGGATCCGGACGTGATCATGGTGGGCGAGATCCGCGACCTCGAGACCGCCGAGATCGCGGTCAAGGCGGCGCAGACCGGCCACCTGGTGCTCTCCACCCTGCACACCAACGACGCCCCCGGCACCCTCGAGCGCCTGCGCAACATGGGGGTCGCGCCCTTCAATATCGCCTCCTCAGTGATCATGATCACGGCGCAGCGCCTGGCGCGTCGCTTATGCTCCTGCAAGCAGCCGGTGGACATCCCGGTGGAGGCCCTGCTCCAGGCCGGCTTCCGCGCCGACGAGCTCGACGGCAGCTGGCAGCCCTATGGCCCGGTCGGCTGCGAGCGCTGCAAGGGCAGCGGCTACAAGGGACGCGTCGGCATCTACCAGGTGATGCCGATCAGCGAGGAAATGACCCACATCATCATGACCAACGGCAACTCGCTGGACATCGCCGCACAGGCCGAGCGCGAAGGCGTGCGTGACCTGCGCCAGTCCGGGCTGCTGAAGGTGCGCCAGGGCGTGACCTCGCTCGAGGAAGTGCTGGCGACGACGAACGAATAAGGCAACGGAAACCCGACAGATGGCGACTGCGACCCGCACGATGCGCAACATCGGCCCCAAGGAGGAGCTCTTCTCCTGGGAGGGCAAGGACAAGACCGGCAAGATCATGCGCGGCGAGATGCGGGCCACCGGCGACACCGTGGTGCAGGCCACGCTGCGCCGCCAGGGCGTCCTCGTCACCCGCATCAAGAAGCAGAAGATGGCGCGCGGCGGGCGCATCGGCGAGAAGGACATCGCGCTGTTCACCCGCCAGCTGGCGACGATGATGAAGTCGGGCGTGCCGCTGCTGCAGGCCTTCGACATCGCCATGAAGGGCTCGGGCAACCCGGCGCTGTCGCGCCTGCTCAACGAGGTGCGCAACGACGTCGAGACCGGCTCCAGCCTCGCGCAGGCCTTCAGCAAGCACCCGGTGCATTTCGACAAGCTGTTCTGCAACCTGGTGCATGCCGGCGAACAGGCGGGCATCCTCGACAACCTGCTCGACCGCATCGCCACCTACAAGGAAAAGATCCTCGCGATCAAGAGCAAGATCAAGTCGGCGCTGTTCTACCCGGCGGCGGTGATCGTGGTCGCCGCGCTGGTGATCTCGGTGATGATGCTGTTCGTGATCCCCGAGTTCAAGAACGTGTTCACCAGCTTCGGCGCCGACCTGCCCGCGCCCACGCTGATGGTGATCGCGATGTCGGACTTCTTCGTCGACTACTGGTACATCCTGTTCGGCATCGTCATCGGCACCATCGTCGGCATCTCCTACATGTACAAGCGCTCGGCGAAGATGCAGATCCTGGTCGACCGCGCGGTGCTCAAGCTGCCGGTGGTGGGCGACATCATCATGAAGGCGACGGTGGCACGCTGGACGCGCACGCTGTCGACCATGTTCGCCGCCGGCGTGCCGCTGGTCGAGGCGCTCGACTCGGTGGGCGGCGCCTCGGGCAACTATGTGTACCTGAAGGCCACGCGCCAGATCCAGAACGAGGTCAGCGGCGGCACCAGCCTCACCGTGGCGATGCAGAACGCCAGCGTGTTTCCCACCATGGTGGTGCAGATGGTGTCGATCGGCGAGGAGTCGGGCCAGCTCGACTCGATGCTCTCCAAGTCGGCCGACTTCTACGAGCAGGAGGTCGACGACGCGGTCGGCGGCCTGTCGCAGCTGCTCGAGCCGATCATCATGGTCTTCCTCGGCACCGTGATCGGCGGCCTGGTGGTCGCGATGTACCTGCCGATCTTCAAGCTCGGCTCGGTGGTCTGAG
>JRYI01010055.1_pt1 | contig 10814 bp, 13 predicted proteins | sample 235361 | NCBI WGS metagenome assembly JRYI01 (sample SAMN03074212, study PRJNA261471) | activated sludge metagenome | biome: Common Effluent Treatment Plant; feature: Wastewater; material: Activated sludge; isolation source: activated biomass in a lab-scale reactor treating industrial wastewater at...
AGCCAGTTCTTCATCTGCTTCACGCACGTGCCGCATCTCAACGGCCAGTACACGGTGTTCGGGCAGGTGGTGGACGGCATGCAGCATGTGGATCAGATCGCCAAGGGCGAGCCGCCGCCGAAGCCCGATACGATCATCAAAATGTACATGGCGCCGGCAGCGCCCTGAACCCGTTCTCACACCCTGGCGTTGTGTGACGGCGCGGCCGCCGCGAAACGCCCGTTCGTTTGCATCTCATTGGAGCTCTCACTCATGGCCGACATCAAGGACCCCGAGAATACCCTCATCATCGAGACGACGCAGGGCCGGGTGGTCATCGCGTTGCGTCCGGATCTGGCGCCGAACCACGTGGCGCGCATCAAGCAGCTGGCCCGCGAAGGGTTCTACGACGGGATCGTGTTCCATCGCGTGATCGACGGCTTCATGGCGCAGACGGGTTGCCCCAACGGCAGCGGAACGGGCGGCTCGACGTATCCGAACCTCAAGGCCGAGTTCAACGCCGAGCCGCACGTGCGCGGCGTGTGCTCGATGGCGCGCGCGGCCTCGCCCGACAGCGCCAACAGCCAGTTCTTCATCTGCTTCGACGACGCCACGTTCCTGGACCGGCAGTACACCGTGTGGGGCAAGGTGATCGAGGGCATGGAGAACGTCGACAAGATCAAGCGCGGCGAGCCGGTGCAGAACCCCGACAGGATGGTCTCGGTCAAGGTCGCGGCCGACGCGGCATAAGGCGGCGTCCCATGTCGTTGCAGACCGCGACCTTCGGCGCCGTCGCCTTCCTGATCGGCGTTTTGCTCTCGGTTCAGGCTCCGATCAACACGATCGTCGGCGCGAGGCTCGGGCATCCGCTCGCGGGAGCGGTGTTCTCGTTCGTTGCGGGGACGATCTTCCTCGTCGCTGTGATGCTGCTCACGGTGCGTACCGAGATCGCCTGGTCCGAGATCCGGTCGTTTCCTCCGTGGCTTTGGCTCGGCGGGGTCTTGGGCGCGATCTACATCACGGCGGCCATTGTGCTGACGCCGCGGATCGGCGTCGGCGCGCTGATCGCGCTTGCGATCGCCGGCCAGGTGGCGGCGAGCCTCGCCCTCGATCACCATGGCCTCCTCGGCCTGGACATCCGCGAGATCACGCCGGGGCGGGCCGGTGGCGCCGCGCTGGTCGTTCTCGGAGCGCTCATGGTGTGGATCTTCTAAGTCATTTGGTCCCGCGGCGCGGGGACGGTACGGGAGAGTGCGATGCCGGTCGGGTCGTGGGCGCTTTGGAACGTGGGGCTCGCGGGGTTCCTGGGCGCGGCGGGGGTAGCACTCTCCGCGGTTGCAGCGCACCGCGTCGCCGATCCTGGGCTGGCTACGGCCGCGCTGTTTCTCATCCTCCACGGCGCGGCGGTGGTCGGGCTCTCGGCGCTCGCCGGCGCGACGCCCTGGCCGGCGGTGTTCCTTGCCGCGGCCTCGCTCATGATTTTCGCCGTCACGCTCTTTTCCGGCGACGTGGTGGCGCGTGCGCTGCTCGGGGGGCGGCTCTTTCCCATGGCGGCGCCCATGGGCGGCTCGCTGCTCATTCTCTCGTGGAGCCTGGCCGGGCTCGCGGGGATCGTGGGCGCGATCCGGGGCGGGCCGTAGAGGGATTGACGCTGTCTTGTCGCAGGGGTTCCTCCCGGGGGCGACTTGCGGCTATGACAGGCGCCCATGCGCACCGATCTTTTCGACTTCGATCTCCCGGACGACCGCATCGCGCTCCGTCCCGCCGAGCCGCGCGATGCGGCGCGCCTGCTCGTGGTCGAGCCGAACGCGGCCGGGCCAGCGCCGACGCTGTCCGACAAGGCCGTGCACGATCTCGCCGTCCTCCTGCGGCCGGGCGATGCGCTGGTGCTCAACGACACGCGCGTCATCCCGGCCGCGCTTTCGGGTGTGCGGGTGCGCGGCGACCTGCGCTCGGGCGTAAGCTTCAACCTCTTGAAGCGCGTCGGCGAGAGCCGCTGGCGGGCGCTGGCGCGTCCCGCAAAACGGCTCGCCGTGGGGGACCGGGTCCGGTTCGGCTCGGAGAGCGAGGGCATGGCGTGCCTCATGTCGGCGCTCGAGGCCACCGTCGCGTCGCGCCTCGAGGCAGGTGAGGTCGAGCTCGCGTTCGACCTCTCGGGGCCCGACCTCGATCTGGCGATCCAGGGCATCGGCGAGATGCCGCTGCCGCCCTACATCGCGGGACGGCGGGCGGCGGACCTTAGCGACCGCGCCGCCTACCAGACGGTCTATGCGGCGCGGGACGGGGCCGTCGCGGCGCCTACCGCGGGGCTGCATTTCACGCCGGACCTCTTTGCGGCGCTCGAGGCGCGGGGGGTGGCGCGCCATTTCGTGACGCTGCACGTCGGCGCGGGCACGTTCCTGCCGGTCAAAACCGACGACACGGCCGACCACAAGATGCATGGCGAGTGGGGCGAGGTCACGGAGGCAACGGCCGATGCGCTCAATGCCGTGCGGGAGGCCGGCGGGCGCATCGTGGCGGTCGGTACGACGTCGTTGCGTATTCTCGAAAGCGCGGCTGCGGACGGGACCATCCGGCCGTTCGCGGGCGACACGTCGATCTTCATCACGCCGGGCTATCGCTTCCGGGCGGTCGACGTGCTGATGACCAACTTCCACTTGCCGCGCTCGACGCTGTTCATGCTGGTGGCCGCGTTCTCGGGTCTCGAGACCATGAAGGCGGCCTATGCCCACGCGGTGGTGTCGGGGTACAGGTTCTATTCGTACGGCGATGCGTCGCTTCTTTTCAGGACCGGCAAGGAGGTCAGCCATGGATGAGGATCTGGAGGCGATGGACCGAGCGGGACTCGTCGAGGAGGTTCGCAAGCTGCGCGCCGGAATCCGCGCGCACCGCGACAGCACGGGGCACGACCTCTGCTGGCATCATCCGGCGCTGTGGGGGCTCTTGCCGGAGGCTCTCGATCCGGCCATTGCGGTGCCGCCGTGGGAGAAATTCATGCGCGGCTGCATCCACTACCGCGCCTCGCTCGACCGGCAGAAGCCCGACGCGCCCATCCACGACAAGGAATTCGATGGCTGACACCGACACGTTTCGCTACCGCCTCGCGGGGACGGACGGGGGCGCGCGCCGTGGCGAGATCGCGACGCCGCGCGGGACGATCCGCACGCCCGCGTTCATGCCGGTCGGAACGGTGGCGACCGTCAAGGCGCTCTATCCGGAGCAGGTGCGGGACGCGGGCGCGGATATCTTGCTCGGCAACACCTATCACCTGATGCTGAGGCCCGGTGCGGAGCGCGTCGCCAGGCTCGGCGGCCTGCACGCGTTCATGCGCTGGGAGAAGCCGATCCTCACCGATTCCGGCGGGTTCCAGGTCATGAGCCTGTCGAAGATCCGCAAGATCACCGAGGAGGGCGCGCTGTTCCAGTCGCATCTCGACGGATCGCGCCACATGCTCTCGCCCGAGCGCTCGATCGAGATCCAGTGCCTGCTCGGCTCCGACATCCAGATGCAGTTCGACGAATGCATCGAGCTGCCGGCGGAGCGGCGCGAGGTCGAGCGCGCGATGGAGCTGTCGCTGCGCTGGGCCGAGCGCTCGCGGCGTGCGTTCGAGGCGCAGCGGGCCAGCGGTGGCGCCGGGCCCGGACAGGCGCTGTTCGGCATCGTGCAGGGCGGCACGGATGCGGAGCTGCGGCGCCGCTCCGCGGAAGCGCTCGTCGGCATGGATCTCGAGGGCTACGCGGTCGGCGGGCTCGCGGTCGGCGAGGGCCACGATGTCATGCTGGCGACGCTGGACGCGACGCTGCCGTTCCTGCCGGACGACAAGCCGCGCTATCTCATGGGCGTCGGCACGCCGCTCGATCTCATCGAGTCGGTGCGGCGCGGCATCGATATGTTCGATTGCGTGCTGCCGACGCGGAACGGGCGGCACGGCCTCGCCTACACCTGGGACGGGCCGGTGAACCTGCGCAACGCCGTGCACGCCGACGATTCCCGCCCGCTCGACCCCGAGAGCTCATGCCCGGCCGCGCGCGACTATTCGCGGGCCTACCTGCATCACCTGATGCGGTCCGGCGAGTATCTCGGCGCCATGATCCTGTCGTGGGTGAATACGGTGTTCTATCAGGACCTGATGGCGGCCATGCGGGCCGCGATCGAGGCCCGTCGCTTCGATGCGTGGGCGGAGGAGACCAAGGCGCGGATCACAGGCGGCCGATCGCCCGGCGCGTGAGCCTGCCGGTGCGTCACGACGGCGGAGCGGCGTCCACCATCTCGCGGGCAAGCCGGTGCTCGCGATGGACGAGATAGACGCCCGAGGCGACGATCAGCGACGCTCCGGCGAGCGTCCAGAAATCCGGGAGATCGCCGAACACCGCATAGCCGAAGGCGACCATCGTCAGGAGCTGCATATAGAGGAACGGGGCGATGGCGGACGCGGGCGCCAGGCGGTAGGCGTGCAGGAACAGCCAGTGGCCGAGGCCGCCGAGAACCCCGAGCGCGCCGAGAAGCGCCCAGGAGAGCATGTCAGGCGGGGCGTGCCAGTCGGCGATCGCGAACGGGATGCCGGCAAACGTTCCCACGAACATCGAATAGAAGAGTGTGACGAGCGGCGGGTCGAACTCCGCCATGTGCCGCGTCAGCAGCATGAAGAGGGCGTAGACCAGCATGGCGGCGAAGGCGTAAAGCACGGCCGGGTGCATGACGCCGAGGCCCGGCCTCACGGCGACGAGCACGCCCACGAAGCCGACCAGGACGGCGGCGATGCGGCGGCGGCCGACCCATTCGCCGAGCAGGGGCCCCGCGAGCAAGGCCACCACGAGCGGCGCCAGAAAGATGATGGTGATGGTCTGGTCGAGGCGCATGTACTGGAGCGCGAGGAAGTTGAAGGCTGTCGTTCCAACCATCAGGACCGAGCGCACGAGCTGAAGCCCGGGGCGGTTGGCCGTGAACAGGGCTTTCGCGCTCATGATGCCGAAGGCCGGGACCAGGACGAGCAACAGCAGGAACTGGACGATGAAGCGCGACCAGACGATCTGCCCCATGCCGAGCCCCGCCCGCGTTGCGAGGAACTTGGCGGATGCGTCGAGCCCCGAGAACAGAGCGACCGCCATCAGCATGAAGCCGATGGCCCGGAGGCGCTGGCGGGCCGGATCTAGGGACTGGACGGGCTTGTGCATGGGGCTCGGGCGCGTTTCGTGCGCCTCTCTTACTGCATGACGCGGGGAAAGCGACGCGGCATTTTCCCGGAGCCGTTCTGCAGCGCCGCGCGTAGCTTTCCCGTGACACGTCCACCGCCGACCCAACCGCCTTGACCCGGCCTCCGCGCCCTCCTAGAAAGCGCTCTCTTCAACGGTGTCGTCCCCCGCTACTCCGCAGGACGGCTTCGGGCCGGTAGCTCAGCGGTAGAGCACGTGACTTTTAATCATGGGGTCGAGGGTTCGATTCCCTCCCGGCTCACCATCTGTCTGGAATGCATAGCGTTCTCAATGCGTTAAGCGCCCTGTTCATCGGTGGAGTGGCCCGCATTCTGCCGGCCGATGTCAGGTGACGCGGATGAAGCGCGTCAGCTCGGAGAGCAGATCGTAGCCGTCCCAGACAGGGTCGAAGTCGAGCGCGGAGCCGATCGGTGTCCAGCGCGCAACGCCGAGCGTGGTGTTCGCCGCGGCGACCTTGCGAATGTCCTCGGTCCGAAACCCGAAATGCGTCACGGTCTGGTCGCGGGCGCGGAGGTGTCCGGTGAGGGCCTCGAGGGTGGGAATGAAAACCACGGTCAGGAAGCCGCCGCCGACTGTTTGCTCAGCCCGCTCTTCCCGCGTCGCGATGGCGCTGGTGAGCGCGCCGTTGCGCCAGTCCACCTCGGACGACGCGCCGGCTGCGGCAGAGGAGAAGGCGTGCACCATCTTCGTCATCTGATGTCCGGCCGGCGCGGCGTGGCCGCGATCGAGGGCGATGCGGGCCAGCGTCTCGAGCAGCGCCTTGACGGCGGCGAGATGGCGGGACGCTTCACCGGTGACATAGAGACCGTGCGGCGAGGAGCAGGCCATCTGATCGAACACGAAGATGTCGTTGCAGAGCCGATGCGCGAGATCCTGGCGCCCGGATTCGTTTAGGCCGGCAAGCGCGTCGCCATCAAGAACGCAGAGGGAGACGCGGTCGCCGAACCAGATCGATTTCCCGCCGTTGCGGAGCGGCAGGCTTTCGAAGGCTTCGATCTTCGCATCACCGCCCCAGACGATCCGTGCGTCGCTCTGAGCGGAAATGAGGCGTCCGAGGTCGCTCGCGGACGGATAGTGGATGAACATCTGCGAGCGGTCGTCTGCCCTATCGAGAGCCGCCAGGATGAGATCGCAGATCCCGCGCAACTCGGGGCTGATCTCGCGCGGCAGGCGCACGACGTTGGCGTTGCCGGCGAGGAAGGACAGCAGCCAGGAATAGAGGAACACCGTCTCGACGTTCTTCGGCGGCAGGTGGAAGACGAGGCCGCGCGGCCGCGAGATCGTTTGGGCGGGATGCCTGAGAGCGAAATCCGTCTCCAGACGGTTGAGGGCAGCGCGGCGGATCCAGAAGCCGAAGTGCTTGACGGAGGCGGAGGCCGGCGCCTTGCGCGCGAGGATCGCGTCGCTGACGGAGGCGACGAGAGCGACCCGCTCGGCAGCGAACGGCACGACCAGTCGGGAGCGGCAGGACTCGAGACGCTCGCAAAGCGCCGTCGCGTCGATCTCCGCCTCCTCGCCGCCGGTGCCGAACACTGTGATGAGCGCGCTCACGCCGTTTCGCATCCCATGATGAGTAGGCAACCTAGGCCGCGCTGGCGGCAATCACGTCGCTGCAGCCACGCAACTCGGCCTTCGCGACCCGGCCGGCGATGGCAACGGCCTTGCCGAAGCGGTTCTCTATTCCCGTGTCGACGGCAAGGATCGCGCCCCGGTCCTCGGTCAGCACGCTGTGGCCGGGATAAGACCTCGGCAGCAGCGAGACCACCTGCACTACGCCCTCCTCACCCGGCTCCGCCGGCTCCCAGCTTCCGGGGCGGCGCACGATCACGTCGGTGAAATTCGGAGGGTAGAGCAGTCCGCCGGGCCCTTCCACGAACATCGAGCCGATCTGCTCCACGAAGCCGTAGAAATTATAGATCCGGGAGAGATTGAAGCGGGCGCGGAGCGCCGCGCGGAAGCTCGCATTGGACACCCGCCGGGCTTCGAGATTCTTCCATCCGCCCGAATGGATGAGGATGGCGTTGGTGAGGTCGAGATCCCCATCGCAAAACCGCTCGTAGAGCTTCGTCCAGACCAAGTAGGTGAAGCCGAAGATGAGAAACGGCTGGCTGCCGTTGGCACCCACGAAACTGCGAACACGCTCCAAGTCGGTTTCGAGCGCGGAATCGAGCGCGAACGTCGCCTTGGCGCCGAACTTCATCATGCCCAGCACGCCCGCGCCGCGCGCCGTCATGTCGGTCGGCTGGAGAACGTCCTTGGTATCGATGGCGAGGAACGGCAGGCGCCGATCGCCGAGGATCGGACGGAAGGTGGCGATCAAGGCGCGGGATTGGCGCGTCGCCGTTTCGGGATCGACGACGATGCGGCTCGGCGTCTGGCCGGTGGTACCGCTGGACCGGAGAACGAGGGAGGGCGTGGCGGTCGAGGACAGCTCGCGCTCCTTGAACAGGCCGACGGGAAGGAACGGCACCTCCTCGATCGCACGGTAGATCCGCGGGCCGCCCCAGGCCGCATCGACGATGCGCGCGTAGTCGCGACAGGCTGCATAGTGGAATTGCGTGAGCTCGTTGAGCCCGGCGAGAAGGAGGGCTTCCTTCTCCGCCTGGCGAAGCGAATAAGGCGGGGCCGCGAGCAGGCGCTCAAACATCCGCCATCTCCTTCAGCCGCGCGTAGTCGATCTTGCCGCTCGGCTTGCGCGGCATGTCGGGCACGGCGCGCACCGCGAAGCTGGCCGCCGGAATTCCGCAGGCCAGCGCGATGGACTTGAGCCGCGCCTTGGCGCCGTCCGGAATGGCGCCTTCGAAGCCCACGACGATGCGCTCTCCGCGGTCGATGCAGGCTGCGGGGCCAAGCGGCGCAATCTCCTTCTCGATGTCGTCCAGGCTAAGCCGGAGCCCGGCGATCTTCGCGAACCGCGCCGCGCGCCCCGAAAGGAACAGATACCCGTCCCGGTCCAGCCATCCGAGGTCGCCGGTCTCGAGGCGCCCGCCCAGGAGATCGCCCGCCGCGAGATCCTCCCGCCCCTCGGCGTAGCCCATCATGACGTTGGGGCCCTCGTAGACGAGGGCGCCCGCCGCGTCGGCCGGCAAGGGCGTGCCGTCCGCACCGACGATGCTGAGTTTGCCCTGTGGCAGCGCGATGCCGACCGATCCCATCTTCTCGCGCCATCGTGCGTGGGGCAGCGTGGTCATGCGTGGCGAGGCTTCCGTCTGCCCATACATGATGAAGACCCGCGCGCCCCGCGCTGCGGTGTGGTCGAGGATCGCCTTCTGGAGTCGCGTGTCGAGGTGTCCGCCGGCCTGGGTGAAGGTGTCGACCGAGGCCGGAACGGCGTCGAAGCCGAGGCGTGCGAGCACGGAGTAGTGAAACGGGACGCCGGGGAAGTGCGTGCCGCCGCACGCCTTCACCTTGCCCCAGAAGCTCGCGGACGTCACCGTGTCATCGAGCATGGCGATGCGCCCGCCGGACACGAGATGGGAGGTGACGACGGAGAAGCCATAGGAGTAATGCAGCGGCAGGTGAGCGATGGCCACGCTCCCCGTGTCGAGCGCGAGGCTCGAAGCGATCTGCTTTGCGTTGGTGGTGACCGCCGTGCCGGAGAGGCGGACGAACCTGGCGCTGCCCGTCGTCCCCGACGTCAGCAGGAGCACCTGCAGATCCGGCGCGATCATGGAGCCGGGGCCTCGGGCCTTGCGGCTCGCGAGGATGAGGCCCTGCGCGGGGCTGGTCGCGATCTCCCAATCCTCGGGATGGCCGCTTGCGCGGCGGATCCATTCCGCCTCATCGAGGCCGGCAACGATGTCCGGACGGTAGAGCGCGCAGAGGCTGTCGAGCCGGTCGGCCGGCAGGCCGGGATCGATCAGTGCGACCGCATGTCCCGCCGCGGCGGCCGCAAGAAACGCGACGAGAACGGCCGGGCGATTGTGCGCCAGCAGAAATACGAGCGCTTTGCCGGGCCGTTCCAATCGGGCCGCGACGGCCATGCATTGCGCCCGCAGCGCGTCTTCCGTCTGCCAGCGCCCGGTCGTGTGGTCCCATAGGAGCGGCCGGTCCGGCCCGTGGGTCCGGAGAGGAAAGAAACCTCTGCAGCTCGCATCGATCATGGGGTGCTGCCTGTGCTCAAAGGAACCATGTGCTCAAAGGACCATGCCGCCGTCGACCCCGAGCACCTGGCCCGTCACGTAGCGCGACAGATCGGAGGCGAGGAAGAGCACGGCATCGGCAACATCTTCCACGGTTCCGGCGCGCGCGAGGCCGATCGATCCGAGCGCCTCGTGTCTCACCTCCGCGCTGAGCGCGGCGGTCAAGCCGGTTTCGATGAAGCCGGGTGCGACGGCGTTGACGCGGATGCCTTTGGGGGCCAGCTCCTTGGCGGCGGCGAGCGTGGCGCCGAGCGCGCGCATCATGCGCACCAGCGCGCCGCGCAGCGCGGCGGGGTCGGCGGGCGACATGCGCTCGAGCAGGTAGGCCTCGCCCGGCAGCGCGAGCGCCTGGGCGCGGAANNGTTGTTGACGAGAATGTCGAGGCGCTTGTGATGCGTGAAGATCGCCCGCGTCATCTGCCCTGCCGTCTCGGGCGCGCCGACATCGCCGGGCAGAACGGAGATCCGCTGAGCCTCATCCTTTCCGAACGCCTCGAGGAGGCCGTCGTCGATCGTCCGGGCGTTGACCACGACGCTGGCGCCGGCCGCGGCAAGACGCTGCGCGATCGCGAGACCGATGCCGCGGGATGCGCCGGTCACCAGGGCCACCCGCCCGGAGAGAGCAATTCGCGGCATATTTGCCCATGATCTCGACGGCCTTGTCGAAGCTGCTCATGTCCAGGATGTCATTGGCGTCGAGCATCGTATCGAACTCGCTCTCGAGCGCGGCGACGAGCGTCATATGGCCAAGGGACGTCCATTCGGCATAATCCCTGTAGACGAGGCTCGACCGGTCGATCCCGTCGTCGATCTCCAGCGCCTCCTTGAAGGCCGAGAAGACCCTGTCGTGCACGCTCATCGGTATGTCCCATCCAATTACGATTTCGCAGCCTGGAATTCGTCGGGATCGAGCCGCCGCTCGAGAAGCAGCACATCGTGCGCTCCGCCGGCTGCGTCGATGAAATGCGCCGCGAGCGTTCCGACGATGCGGTAGCCCGCCATCAGGTTCATCTGGATCGCCGCGAAATTATCGATGCGGATCTCGGCCAGGAGCTTCCGAAGGCCGAGGTCGCAACAGGCGGCGCGCATGAGCTCGCGCATCGCGATCTGGCCGACGCCGGGCCGTCGCGCGCGCGCCGAGACCGCCACGGCGCCGTAACCGTTCCTGTTGCGCCGGTTGACCCCGCTCACCTGGATGAAGCCCACGGCATCGCCCGCATCGCCGTCGGCGATCACGCGGAAGAGGCCTCCCGGCTCGCGCGTGCGCCGATCGATCCACTGCCTGACGGCGTCGTCGTCGGTCGCCTCCGGGATCGCCATGAGCATGGCCTGCATGGAGACGTCGCGACGCATGGCCGCCAGCGCGCAGAAGTCTCCCTCGGTTGGAGGTCTGAAGATCACGATCCATGCTCCAGGGCGTGGCTGCCCGTTTGGAGCGAAAAATAAGCGATTCTCCGCGTCCTCCGCAGACCCGCGAGGGG
>JRYI01001337.1_pt1 | contig 10804 bp, 9 predicted proteins | sample 235361 | NCBI WGS metagenome assembly JRYI01 (sample SAMN03074212, study PRJNA261471) | activated sludge metagenome | biome: Common Effluent Treatment Plant; feature: Wastewater; material: Activated sludge; isolation source: activated biomass in a lab-scale reactor treating industrial wastewater at...
GCAGCGCCGCCAGCGCCTCGGCGCGCTGGTCCGCGGCCAGGCCTGCAAGGCCGCTACCGCCCACGGCGTCGAAATGCACGCGCCAGCGTGGCGGCAATGCGCCGGCTGCCACCAGATAGGGGAGTCGGCGCCCGCATCCGAGCACCCGCCTCGCCCAGGCCTCGCGCGCGACGGGTTGCCTGTCGTAGGCGGCGATCGCCGCACGCGCCGCCCGCGGCGACTGCAGCATCACCGCCGCCTCCCAGGCGGTGGTGGTGATCAACTCGCCGCCGACATGGACGAAGTCCGCCGCCTCGCGCTCGTGATCGGCAATGACCTCCGCCAGCGCCCGCACCCGATGCCCGTCGAAGGCCCGCAGGTCGCGCGCGGCCAGGCCGGCGAACACCGGCGCGCGCCCCGGCCGCGCCGCCGCGGCACAGCGGCCGAGCAGCAGGTCGCCGAAGTTGTGGCGGTCGAAGGCGCCGAACAGAATCAGCCTCCGCGGGGGCACCGCATTCTCCTCACCGTAGACGACGAGGGCCGCACCCGGAGGCGCGGCCCTCGTCACACCGCGAACGCTCGCGGACGCGGCTCAGAGGTTCTCGAGCCGCAGCCGAACGACCTTGCCGCTGACCACCGGCAGGTCCTCGATGCGGCCGATCGCCGCGATCGCGTTTTTCTCCACCGTTTCGTGGGTCAGCATGATGATGTCGGTGTAGGTCTCGCCCGCGGCCGGCTCTTTCTGGATCAGCGCGCTGATCGAGATCCGGCTGTCGGCGAGGATGCGGGCGATGTCGGCGAGCGCGCCACGCTTGTCCTCCACCCGCATGCGCAGGTAGTAGGAGGTGATCACCTCCTCGATCGGCAGCACGCCGACGTCCTTGACCTGATCGGGCTGGAAGGCGAGATGCGGCACGCGGTGCTCGGGGTCGGCGGTGTGCAGGCGGGTGACGTCGACCAGGTCGGCGATCACCGCCGAGGCGGTCGGCTCGGCGCCCGCGCCCTTGCCGTAGTAGAGGGTGGCGCCGACCGCGTCGCCTTCGACCACCACCGCGTTCATCGCACCCTCGACGTTGGCGATCAGGCGCTTGGCCGGGATCAGGGTCGGATGCACCCGCAGCTCCACCCCGCCGACGTCGGTGCGCCGCTTGGCGACGCCGAGCAGCTTGATGCGATAGCCGAGCTGTTCGGCGTAGGCGATGTCGATCGACTCGAGCCGGGTGATGCCCTCGACGTAGGCCTTGTCGAACTGCATCGGGATGCCGAAGGCGATCGCGCTCATGATCGTCGCCTTGTGGGCGGCATCCACCCCTTCGATGTCGAAGGTCGGGTCGGCCTCGGCGTAGCCGAGCGCCTGGGCTTGCTCGAGCGCGGCGGCGAAGGACAGGCTCTTGTCGCGCATCTCGGAGAGGATGAAATTGGTGGTGCCGTTGATGATGCCGGCGAGCCAGTCGATGCGGTTGGCCGACAGGCCCTCGCGCAGCGCCTTGATGATCGGGATGCCGCCGGCCACCGCCGCCTCGAAGGCGACCATGACGCCCTTCTTCTGCGCGGCGGCGAAGATCTCGTTGCCGTGCACCGCGAGCAGCGCCTTGTTGGCGGTGACCACGTGCTTGCCGTTCTCGATCGCCTTCAGCACCAGCTCGCGCGCCACGCCGTAGCCGCCGATCAACTCGACGACGATGTCGATCTCGGGGTCGGCGACGACCGCGAACGCGTCGTCGGTGAGCCTGACGCCCTCGCCCGCCACCCGGCGCGCGAGCTCGAGGTTCTTGTCGGCCACGGTGGTGATCCGGATCGGGCGACCGGCACGGCGGGTGATCTCTTCCTCGTTGCGCTTGAGCACGGTGAAGGTGCCGCCACCGACGGTGCCGATGCCTAGCAGGCCAACATTGATCGCTTTCATTCCGCTTGTTCCATTGGATTAATCGTTGAAGTTCGGTCCGCCCGGACGCGGCTCAGGTGCCGTGGCGCTTGCGGTAGCCCTCGAGGAAGCGGGCGATGCGCCCGATCGCCTCGCGCAGCCTGTCCTCGTGCGGCAGGAAGACGAGGCGGAAGTGGTCCGGATGGATCCAGTTGAAGCCCGAGCCCTGCACCAGCAGCACGCGCTCGGCCTCGAGCAGCTCGGCGACGAAGGCCTGGTCGTCCTCGATCGGGTAGACCTTGGGGTCGAGCCGCGGGAACATGTACAGCGTCGCCTGCGGCTTGACGCAGCTGACGCCGGGGATCGCGGTGATCAGCTCCCACGCGAGGTCGCGCTGGCGCCGCATGCGCCCGCCCTCGGCCACCAGGTCGTCGATGCTCTGGTAACCGCCGAGCGCGGTCTGGATCGCGTACTGGCCGGGCACGTTCGCGCACAGCCGCATCGAGGCGAGCATGTTGAGCCCCTCGATGTAGTCCTGCGCGCCCCGCTTGTCGCCGCACACCACCATCCAGCCGGCGCGGTAGCCGCAGGAGCGGTAGTTCTTCGAGAGGCCGTTGAAGATGATGGTGAGCACGTCCTCCGACAGCGAGGCGAGCGAGGTGTGCGCGATGCCGTCGTACAGGACCTTGTCGTAGACCTCGTCGGCGTACAGGATCAGGTCGTGCTCGCGCGCGAGCTCGACGAGCTGCTTCAGGGTTGCGTCCGGATACACCGCGCCGGTCGGGTTGTTCGGGTTGATGATGACGATCGCGCGGGTGCTCGGCGTGATCTTCGCGCGCATGTCCTCGAGGTCTGGCAGCCAGCCCCTGGCCTCGTCGCACAGGTAGTGCACCGGCTTGCCGCCCGACAGGCTCACCGCCGCGGTCCACAGCGGGTAGTCGGGGGCCGGCACCAGCACCTCGTCGCCGGCGTCGAGCAGCGCGTTCATCGCCATCACGATCAGCTCGGAGACGCCGTTGCCGATGTAGATGTCCTCGATGCCGACGCCCTTGATGCCCTTCTGCTGGGTGTAGTGCATCACCGCCTTGCGCGCCGAGAAGATGCCCTTGGAGTCCGAATAGCCCGCCGCGTTGGGCAGGTTGCGGATCATGTCCATCTGGATCTCTTCGGGCGAATCGAAGCCGAAGGCGGCGAGGTTGCCGATGTTGAGCTTGATGATCTGGTGGCCCTCGTCCTCCATCTGCTTGGCGCGCGTGAGCACCGGACCGCGGATGTCGTAGCACACCTCGGCGAGCTTGGCCGACTTGCGAATCGGGCGCCGGCCCGACCCCGCCCCCCCGCCGGCGGCGGCCTCGGCCTCGCGCGCCGGTTCCGGGGCTGCCGCTGCAAGTTCGAGAGTCTTCACCGCTTTCATCTTGGGTCGTCCTGGTCGCCGAAGGGGGAATGGACGGGCAAGGGCCACGTCCGCCGCAAAAGATTGTAATCTTAGCCCCCTCGCCGCACTGCCGCAATTTGCAGCGGGACGGCCCCGCCCTCCACTCTCGGGCGTCCCGCCCGCCCCCGCGCCATGAAGCTCCATCTCGACGACAACGCCAACACCAACCTCATCACCGGCTACGGTGAGGATCATGTGCTGATCAACAAGGTGCGCCACGAGGGCAACCTGCTGGTCACCGCCGGCGCGGTCGTCGGCGGCTGGGCGAGCGGCGGCTTCGACGCGCTGACGGCGGCGGATTTCGAGGCGGTGCGTGCGCTCGGCGTCGAGATCGTGCTGATCGGCACCGGCCGCCGCCAGCGCTTCCCCGCCCCGGTCCTGCTGCGCCCGCTGATCGACGCCCGCATCGGCTTCGAGGCAATGGACCTCGCCGCCGCCTGCCGCACCTACAACATCCTCGTCGGCGAAGGCCGCTCGGTGGCGGCGGCGCTGCTGTTCGATTCGCCGCGCTGACGGCGGGCGCGCCCAGCCGGGCGCAGCTTGTTGTGGCTCATCGGCGCATCCGGTAGGCTGGCCGCATCGACGACAGGAGAGACCATGACCACCGCGCTCGCGCCCGATTTCACCCTGCCCGCCACCGGTAACCGCAGCATCACCCTGTCCGCCCTGCGCGGGCGCCAGGTGGTGCTGTATTTCTATCCGAAGGACAACACGCCGGGCTGCACCGACGAAACCCGCGACTTCGGCGCGCGGTACGCCGCCTTCGCCGAGGCCGGCTGCGAGGTCTTCGGCATCAGCCGCGACAGCCTGAAGAGCCACGAGAACTTCAAGGCCAAGCTCGAGCTGCCCTTCGATCTCATCGCCGATCCCGAGGAAGTCGCCTGCGAGGCCTTCGGCGTGATGAAGCTCAAGAACATGTACGGCAAGCAGGTGCGCGGCATCGAGCGCAGCACCTTCGTGATCGACGCCGACGGCCGCATCGCGCGCGAGTGGCGCAAGGTCAAGGTCGCCGGTCACGTCGACGAGGTGCTCGCCGCGGTGCGCGCGCTGTAGGCCGCAGGCCCCTCTCCCGTCCCCTCCGGACCGCCCCCCGGAGGACGATTTCCCCAGCAGCCGGACACGCCCATGCCAGCCACCACCACCGCCGCCATTATCGACGCCGACGCTGCCCCCAAGAGCCCCGCCCGCCGCCGCCGCAAGTCCGCCACGCCGCCCGGGAGCGAGGCGAAGAAGCTGTTCGTCCTCGACACCAACGTGCTGATGCACGACCCCACCAGCCTGTACCGCTTCGAGGAGCACGATCTCTACGTGCCGATCATGACCCTCGAGGAGCTCGACAACAACAAGAAGGGCACCACCGAGGTCGCGCGCAACGCCCGCCAGGCGAGCCGCATGCTCGACGAGATCGTGTGCTCGTCGCCGAGCGGCATCGAGGCCGGCATCGCCCTCGAGGGCCCCTCGCGCGGCCAGGCCGCCGGCCTCCTGTACCTGCAGACCGAGGCGATCGACGTCGCCCTGCCGCCGGCGCTGCCCACCGCGCGCGGCGACAACCAGATCCTCGCGGTGGTGATGCATCTGGCCCGCCACCACCCCGAGCGCCCGGTGATCCTGGTGTCCAAGGACATCAACATGCGGATCAAGGCGCGCGCGCTGGGCCTGGCGGCGCAGGACTACTTCAACGACAAGGTGCTCGAGGACACCGACCTGCTCTACTCGGGCAGCGTCGAGCTGCCGCCCGACTTCTGGGAGACCCACGGCCGCGGCATGAAGTCGTGGAAGGAAGAGAGCCGTACCTACTACGGGCTCAGCGGCCCGCTGGCGAGCAACCTGCTGGTCAACGAGTTCGTCTGGCAGGAGGGGCCGACGCCCTTCCAGGCCTGGGTCAAGGAACGCGACGGCGCCGGCGCGGTGCTCGAGACCCTCACCGACTACAGCCACCACAAGAACAACGTGTGGGGCATCACCGCGCGCAACCGCGAGCAGAACTTCGCGCTCAACCTGCTGATGAACCCGGAGATCGACTTCGTCACCCTGCTCGGCCAGGCGGGCACCGGCAAGACCCTGCTGACGCTCGCCTCGGCGATCACCCAGGTGCTCGACACCAAACGCTACGGCGAGATCATCATGACGCGCGTCACCGTCCCGGTGGGCGAGGACATCGGCTTCCTGCCCGGCACCGAGGAAGAGAAGATGGCGCCGTGGATGGGCGCGCTCGAGGACAACCTCGACGTGCTCACCGGCGCCGCCGGCGAAGGCGGCGACTGGGGCCGCGCAGCCACCCGCGACCTGATCCGCAGCCGGATCAAGATCAAGAGCCTGAACTTCATGCGCGGCCGCACCTTCCTCAACAAGTTCCTGATCATCGACGAGGCGCAGAACCTCACGCCCAAGCAGATGAAGACGCTGATCACCCGCGCCGGCCCCGGCACCAAGGTGGTCTGCCTAGGCAACATCGCGCAGATCGACACCCCCTACCTCACCGAGGGCAGCTCGGGCCTGACCTTCGTCGTCGACCGCTTCAAGGGCTGGCCGCACGCCGGCCACATCACCCTGCAGCGCGGCGAGCGCTCGCGCCTGGCCGACTACGCCGCCGAGGTGCTGTAGAGCGCAGCCCTCTGCGCGATTTCGGCGGTGGTGTTGAGAATGACGGCCGTTATCGCCCTGGGGGCAGGGCTCCTACAGGGGGGGCGTCGATCGCAGGCACTGTAGGAGCGCACCCCTGTGCGCGATAACGGCGGTTGTACCCGCGATGACGGCCGCTATCGCCCTGGGGGCAGGGCTCCTACAGGGGGGGCGCCGCTCGTAGGCCCTGTAGGAGCGCCCCCCGTGCGCGATGGCGCCGGTGACGCGGCGCTCACCTATAATTCCGCACATCCCGATCGAGCCCGACACCATGGCCCAGAACGCTACCGATCTGCTGGTCGGCGCCAGCACCGACTTCCTGCGGCATTTCTCGCCGTTCAACGGGATGGAGGCCGAGGCGCTCGACTACCTCGCCCGCCACGCGGTGCTCGCCTTCCATCCGCGCGGCAGCGAGCTGCTGACCGCGGCGATGGGCGCACCGCGCCATTTCTTCATCGTCCAGCGCGGCAAGATCCAGGCGCGCCAGAGCGGGCCGACCGCCGTCACGGACTACACCACGATCACGCTCGGCCCGGGCGAATGCTTCCCGATCGGCGCAATCTCCGCCCGCCGGCCGTCGACCAACGCCTACGTCGCGCTCGACGACAGCTTCTGCTTCCAGATCAGCGCCGACGAGTTCCACGAGCTGGTGCGGATGAGCCCGGTCTTCCACCGCTTCTGCACCCAGTACATCGCCACCCTGCTCAATCAGTCGCGCCAGCAGCTGCAGGCGAGCTTCGCGCAGCGCGCCGCCGAGCAGCAGACCATGACCACGCCGCTCGGCCAGCTGATCGCCAAGGAGGCCGCCTGGGTCACGCCCGAGACCAGCACCCGCGCCGCGCTCGAGCTGATGAACGAGCGCCACGTCGGCAGCGTCGTGGTGGCCGACCCCGACCGCCGGCCGATCGGCATCCTCACCCGCAGCGACCTGCTCCCGCGCATCGTACTGCCCGGCTTCGACCTCACGCGGCCGATCGCCGAGGTGATGACCGCCAACCCCTACCAGCTGCCGACGAGCGCCTCGGCCTACGACGCCGCGCTCGAGATGGCGACCCACGGCATCAGCCACCTGCTCGTGGTCGACCCCGACGACCGCCTGCACGGCATCGTCTCCGAGCGCGATCTGTTCTCGCTCCAGCGCACCAGCCTGCGCCAGATCCGCGCCGGCATCGACAGCGCGCAGGACATCGCAACTCTCCAGCGCGCGAGCCGCGACATTCGACAACTCGCGCTCAACCTGATCGCGCAAGGCGTCAGCGCCGAACAGCTGACCCAGTTCATCTCGGCGCTCAACGACGCGCTCACCCGCCGCGTGATCGCCATCGCGCTCGAGCACCACGAGCTCTACGGCATCGACTTCGCGTGGTTCGCCTTCGGCTCGGAGGGCCGGCACGAGCAGACGCTGTCGACCGACCAGGACAACGGGATCATCTGGCAGTGCCCCGAGCTGCGCGACGCGGAGCCGATCCGGCTCCGCCTCATCGAGTTCGCGCGCGAGGTCAACGAGGGCCTCGCCGCCTGCGGCTTCCCGCTGTGCAAGGGCAACATCATGGCCAGCAATCCGGAGCTGTGCCTGACCCTGGAGCAGTGGAAGAACCGCTTCGCCACCTGGATCAGCGAACCCGACCCGCAGGCCCTGCTCAACGCCTCGATCTTCTTCGACTTCCGGGTGCTCTATGGCAACGAGCGGCTCGGCCACCAGCTGCGCCGCAGCCTCAACAAGATGACGAAAGCCAACCCCAACTTCCTGCGCATGATGGCGAGCAATGCGCTGAAGGTGGCGCCGCCGCTCGGCCGCATCCGCGATTTCGTGCTCGAGGAGGACGGCACGATCGACCTCAAGAAGTCGGGCGCGCGACTGTTCGTGGACGCCGCGCGCATCTTTGCCCTGCGCATCGGCATCGAGTCGAGCAGCACCGTCGAGCGGCTGCGCCAGTCGGTGAGCAAGAGCGGGGTGTCCGCCGAGGAGGTGGCGGCGTTGGTCGACGGCTTCCACTTCATCCAGATGCTGCGCCTGCGCTCGCAGCACCTCGAGACCGAGGACGGCACGACGCGCGACAACAGGATCGACCCGGACACGCTCAATGAGCTCGACCGCCGCATCCTGAAGGAGGCCTTCCGCCAGGCGCGCAAGCTCCAGCTGCGGCTCAAGCTGGACTACCAGATATGACGAACGGATGGATCTCGCGGCTCGTGTCGCGCCGCGGCGATGGACGCGGCGCGCTCGACCCACGCATCGTCGACAGCCTCGCGGCCTGGAAGACGCTCCCCGCGGCGCGGCTCGACCTGCCCGCCTTCGACGCCCGCTACGTCGTGGTCAACACCGAGGCGAGTGGGCTCGACCTCGAGCGCGATCGCCTGCTCGCGGTCGGCGCGCTCGCCATCGACGGCGGCGTGATCTCGCCCCACCAGGCCTGGTACGCGAGCCTGCAGCCCGCCCCCGAGGCCGCGCTCGCCGAGCTGCTCGGCTTCATCGGCAACAGCCCGGTGGTGGTGTTCAACGCCCAGTTCAACCGCAGGATGTTGCTGCGCGCGTTCGACGACACGCTCGGCTTCGAGCCCGGGCTGTTCTGGCTCGACCTCTACTACCTGCTGCCGGCCCTCTTCCCCGAGCGTCGGCGCGATCCGGTGCGCCTGGCCGACTGGATGGAGAGCTTCGGCATCGAGACCTTCCAGCGCCACCACGGCCTGGGTGACGGCTGGGCGATCGCCCAGCTCTTCCTCGCCGCTCAGGCGCGCGCGAGCGGCCGTGGCGCCGGCACCGCCCGCGGGCTCGGCGACATCGAGCACGCCTACCGCGAATTTCGCCGCAAGTCCTGAGCGGAAAGCCCCGAAATGGGGATTTACGACCGCAGCGGCGGCGGGTATATTCGCGCGCATGCATTTTCGAGCCACCCTTGCAGCCCTGTTGTTCGTCGCCGCTGCGCCGTTGACGGCGATCGCCGACACCCCTGTGCAGCCCGCTGCGTCCAGCGTCGGCAGCTACACGGATGCGGTGCAGGAGCTCGCGATCGAGGCCCTGAGCCATCTCGGCATCCGCTATCGCTGGGGCGGCGAGTCGCGCGAAACCGGCCTCGACTGCTCCGGGCTGGTACGCAATGTCTTCCGCAACGCGATCGGCCTCGACCTCCCCCGCACCGCGGCGGAGATGGCGGCAGTGGGCGATCGCATCAAGCGCAGCGAGCTCCAGCCGGGCGATCTGGTCTTCTTCAACACCATGCGCCGGGCCTTCTCTCACGTCGGCATCTATCTTGGCGACGGCAAGTTCGTGCACGCGCCGTCGAGCGGCGGCAAGGTGCGCGTCGAGAGCATGCACGTCAGCTACTGGAGCAAGCGCTTCAACGGCGGCCGCCGCCTGCTCGACGACGAGCTCGCCGGCGGCGGCCTGATCGCCGGCGCGATGCTGCGCTAGGCCGCGTCGCCCCACCCCGCGCCCCCGCCTCCCGCGCCCGGCGCCGGTGCGCAGCCACCAATGGGCAGACCGGCTGACGAAATCGTTTGCGCATGAGAATCCTTCTCGTTACTATTCCGACACGCAACACTCTCCCACCTCGAAACAAGGGCAAGCGAACATGAGCAAACGGATTCTCGTCACCGCCATTCTTTCCAGCCTCGCCACCGCGTCGCCGGCATTTGCCGCCGACACCGAACTCAACGTCTATTCCGCGCGCCACTATCAGACCGACGAGGCGCTCTACGGCGAGTTCACCAAGCAGACCGGCATCAAGATCAACCGGATCGAGGCGAAGGAAGACGAGCTGCTCGAGCGCATCCGCAACGAAGGCGCCAACAGCCCGGGCGACGTGTTCATCACGGTCGACGCCTCGCGCCTGGCCAACGCGGACAAGCTGGGCGTGTTCGCGCCCGTCAAGTCGGCCGTCCTGGAGGAGCGCATCCCCGCCCACCTGCGCACCGACAACTGGTTCTCCTACTCCACCCGCGCACGGATCATCGTCTACAACCCCGAGCTGGTGAAGGCGGAGCAGGTGCAGACCTATGAGCAGCTCGCCGACCCGGCGCTGAAGGGCAAGTTCTGCAGCCGTTCGGGCAGCCACCCGTACAACCTGTCGCTCGGCGCGGCGATGATCGAACACAACGGCGCCGAGAAGACCGAAGCCTGGGCCAAGGGCCTGGTGGACAACTTCGCGCGCGCGCCCAAGGGCGGCGATACCGACCAGATCAAGGCGGTGGCGGCCGGCGAGTGCGGCGTCGCGATCGCCAACAGCTACTACCTGGCGCGTCTGATGAACTCGGACAAGGCCGAGGACAAGAAGGTGGTCGACAACATCGTGGCGGTGTGGCCCAACCAGCAGAGCTGGGGCACCCACGTCAACGTCTCCGGCGCCGGCATGCTCAAGCACGCGCCGAACAAGGGCGCGGCGGTGAAGTTCCTCGAGTACCTCGCCTCCGACCAGGCCCAGGCCTATTTCGCCAACGGCAACAACGAGTGGCCGGTGGTCGCCAGCGTGAAGGTCGCCAACCCCGCGCTCGAGAAGCTCGGCGAGTTCAAGGCCGACGCCCTGCCGATCGGCAAGCTCGCCGACTCGGTCGCCGAGGCCCAGCGCATCTACGACCGCGCCGGCTATCGCTGAGCCCCGCGCACGGGGCCACGCCCCGCTCCGTCGGAAGCCGAACACCCGGCGCCTGCCCCAGGCCCGGGTGTTTTTCCGTCCGGCAGGGTCGTGCCGCCGAAGGCGGCCGCGATCGCCCTGGGGGCAGGGCTCCTACAGGGGGCGTCGATCGCAGGCACCGTAGGAGCGCAGCCCTGTGCGCGATAAGGGCGGTCGTGCCCGCGATAGCCGCTGCTATCGCCCTGGGGGCAGGGCTCCTACAGGCGAGGCGTCGGTCGCAGGCGCTGTAGGAGCGCACCCCTGTGCGCGATGACGGCGGTGGGGCGGGCGATG
>JRYI01006917.1_pt1 | contig 10795 bp, 8 predicted proteins | sample 235361 | NCBI WGS metagenome assembly JRYI01 (sample SAMN03074212, study PRJNA261471) | activated sludge metagenome | biome: Common Effluent Treatment Plant; feature: Wastewater; material: Activated sludge; isolation source: activated biomass in a lab-scale reactor treating industrial wastewater at...
TGAGGGTTTACCACCAGCCGATGGGTCAGCACGGGCGGTGCCATCGCCTTGACATCATCGGGAATGACAAAATCGCGGCCGTCAATGGCGGCACGCGCCTGGCAGGTGCGATAGAGCGCCATCGTCGCGCGCGGACTGGCTCCCAGCATGATGTCGCCATGTTCGCGCGTGGCCCGGCATATGTTGACGATATATTGTCGAACGGAGTTCTCCACGCGCACGGTACGAGTCGCTTCCTGCATGCTCAGGATGTCCCGTGGTTCCGCGACACTCTCCAGCGTGTCGAGTGGGTCGCTTCGTTCGAACCGCAGCAACATTTCGTTTTCGCTGGCCTCATCCGGGTAACCGAGGGCAACTTTCATCAGAAACCGGTCGAGTTGCGCCTCCGGCAGGGGGAAGGTCCCCTCCAGTTCAATGGGGTTTTGGGTGGCCATGACCAGGAACGGCCTGGGCAGTACATGGGTGGCGATATCGACCGTGACCTGGCGTTCCTGCATCGCTTCCAGCAAAGCGGATTGCGTGCGGGGGGTGGCTCTGTTGATCTCATCGGCCAACAGAATCTGCGCCATCAGTGGCCCGGGGCGAAACTCAAACTCCTGCGCTTTCTGGTTGAAATAGTAGATGCCCGTCAGGTCTGAGGGTAATAAATCGGGGGTAAATTGCACGCGGCGAAACGTACATCCCAAGGACGCGGCAATGGTCTTCGCCAGCGTCGTCTTACCGGTTCCCGGCACATCTTCCAGCAGAAGGTGTCCTTCACACAAGATGGCGATGAGGGCCAAATCGATAATATCGGCCTTGCCGACGATCACTTTCTGAATATTTTCGCGTAGCCGCGCGGCCGATTCTGCGATCATAAGACCTCTTGCCAACTTGAGGGGATAGCTATTTCAACTGCGATGAAAGGTAGTCCAAAATATCGATCTTGGTCAGGATGCCTTTCACGCGGTCTTCGTTATTGACGATCACGACGGCCGGGCGATCCTTGATGAGCGACATGAGGGTTTCCAGCCGCGCATTCTGGCCCACGACAGGCACATCGGTGTTGAGCATCCCCTCAATGGTTTCGTCCGCCTGATGAACGTGGTCGGTTTTCAGCAGGTGGTTCAGCAGATCGATCTCGCTGACAAGCCCGACGAGGCGTTCCTCGGTATTGACGACGGGTAACTGCGAAATGTTGTACTCTTTCATGAGGGTCACGACATCGAGCAGGCGATCCTTCGACCGCGCAGTGTATATCTGGCCGCTGTCCTTCTTCGACTGGATATCTCCGGCGCGTATGTCGCTCCATACTTGATCGAGAAAGCCGTTCTCGCGCATCCAGTCATCATTGAATACCTTGCTGAGGTAGCGGGATCCGGAATCGGGCAAAATAACAACCACCACCGCCTCAGGCCCAAGACGGTGCTTTTGGACGTATTTGATTGCGCCCACAACAGCCGCCCCGCATGAACCCCCACTGAAGATGCCCTCTTCGCGAACCAGGCGGCGCGTCATTAACAAGCTCTCCCGATCATTGACCTGGACGACCTCATCGATCACACTCAAATCAGTTGTGCCCGGCAGGAAATCTTCGCCGATGCCTTCAACTTTGTATCCTTCGGCCGTTGTGTATTGACCCGAGCGGTGCAACTCGTACAAAATGGAACCGACGGGATCGACACCGACGACCTGAATGTGAGGATTCTGCTCCTTTAGATAGCGCCCCGTGCCCGTGATGGTTCCGCCGGTACCCATGCCGGCGATGAGGTGGGTTATTTGCCCGGCCGTTTGCTCCCAAATCTCAGGCCCAGTGCTGTCGTAATGCGCCTGGGGATTGATGGGATTGTAATACTGATTGGCCAGGATGGAGTTGGGCGTTTCCTCGACAAGCCGTCGGGCAACGGAATAGTAGCTGCGCGGATCCTCAGGCTCCACGGCCGTGGGCGTGACGACGACCCTGGCTCCATAGGCACGCAATAGCAGGATTTTTTCCTGCGACATCTTGTCGGGCATCACGAAGATGCAGCGATACCCTTTGATCGCCGCAGCGATAGCCAGGCCTACGCCTGTATTGCCTGAGGTCGCTTCGACGATCGTTCCTCCAGGCCGCAAGCGGCCGTCGCGTTCGGCGTCCTCGATGATCGGCCAGCCGATTCGATCTTTCACTGATCCACCCGGGTTAAAGGACTCGACCTTGGCCAGCACGAGCGGATCAAGTCCGCTTGTTACGGAATTCAACCGAACCAGTGGCGTGTTGCCGATCGTTGTCAGGATGTCTTTATGGAAGCTGATAGAATTTGCTGAATTCCGGTCGATTGTTGGGATATCGCTCATAGTGCTTTGATTCCGTAGATGCGTGCTGAGAATTCACGTGGGTTTCATGTAATGATATAGGCAAATCTGGCATGATGCATGTAGCAAGCTTATGTAAAAAAGTCTTGCGGTCAATTCATGTTATGTCTATAATGTTATTAGTGATAACTTGACATATTACCAAGGAGAGAAGTCATGAAAAGGTCGCGCTGGACAGCAACCGTCACGGTCATCGTCTTGCTGCTCGTCACAGCTGCCGTCGTCTCGGCGGCCACATACATCGTCCAACCCGGTGATACGCTTTGGCGAATATCACGCCAGTTCGGAACCACGGTTGATTCTATCGTTCAGGCCAATAACATCGCCAATCCCAACTTTATCTATGTGGGGCAGGTGTTGGAGATTCCCGGCGCCGGGACTCCTGTTCCTGTGACCCCGGCCCCGACGGCTCCTCCGGGAGCGACGCCCGTGCCTACCCAGCCGCCAACCACGCAGACCCATGTTGTCCGACCCGGCGATACCCTGTCCAGAATCGCGGCTCAATACGGTACGACGGTGCAGGCCATTGCCCAGGCGAATAACATCGTTAATGTGAATCTGATTTTTGTCGGTCAGGTGCTGACGATCCCCGGCGCTGGCCCAGGCCCGGTGCCGACAACTCCGCCGACTGGTCCATCGACGCCCGTGCCTCCGTCAAGCGACGCCTTTGAGCTTGGCGGCCAGACGCAGACATTCGCCAACAAACAGACAATGAAAGATTCGGGCATGGTCTGGGTGAAGTTCCAGCATAAATGGGCGCCCGGTGATTCGGCTGATGCTCTAGCCCCCCTGATCCAGGACGCGAAAAACAGCGGTTTCAAGGTCCTCGTATCCGTTACCGGGCGGCAAACGTACCCGCCGCCGGATAGCATCGATTTTGCGGCCTTTACCCAATTCATGGGCGCGCTGGCGGCCCAGGGGCCGGATGCTATTGAGGTATGGAACGAGCAGAATATCGATTTCGAATGGCCGGCGGGACAGATCGATCCGACCTCGTATGTGAATAATATGCTTGCGCCGGCCTATCGAGCGATTAAAGCGGCTAATCCGGCTGTAGGCGTGATTTCCGGCGCGCCTGCGCCGACCGGCTTCGACAACACGACGAACGCCTGGGCCGACAATCGCTACATCGCCGGGATGCGCGCGGCCGGAGCGGCTAACTATGCCGATTGCATCGGCGCCCACCATAACGCGGGAGCCACGTCGCCCAGCGCCACTACCGGACATCCGGCCGGCTCGCACTACAGTTGGTATTTCTTGCCGACTCTCGATCTGTACTATAACACGTTCGGCGGGACGCGGATGGTGTGCTTCACCGAGCTTGGCTATCTATCAGGCGAGGGCTTTAGCGCATTGCCGCCAAACTTCTCGTGGGCATCCGGAACCACGGTGCAAGAGCAGGCGCAATGGTTGCGCGAGGCCAGAGATCTCTCCGCCGCCAGCGGTAAGGTACGAATGATGGTCATCTTTAATGTCGATTTCACTTTCTATGACCCGGCAGGGGATCCACAGGCGGGTTTCGCCATAATCCGCCCCGACGGCAGTTGTCCGGCGTGTGAGGCCCTCAAGTAGGCCATCTCGCCAGATAGAGTCCAGTTTTCATCAATTTAAGGCGCAAAGGGGCAACCTTTGCGCCTTTTTGTTATACTTGCATCAGTCCATCAGCGGCCGGGAGCCGCGCTTCCCTGGAGAAAAACCACATGAAAGTCCGAAATATTCTGGCAACCAAGAAAGGTCGACTCATCACAATCGGCTCTGATGAGCTTGTTCGACGGGCTATCGTTCTTTTGGTCGAAAATCGTATCGGCGTTCTGCCGGTCGTCGATGCGGGGGGTGACCTCGTCGGCATTCTCAGCGAGCGCGATATCATACGTATTGCGGCGAGCGACGAGGCTCTGTTCGGTCGCCCCGTGGCCGAGATTATGACCAAAGAGGTCATTGTCGGTATGCCTCAGGACGACGTGCTCGCCGTGGCGCACACGATGCTGGAAAAAAGGTTCAGACACCTGCCGATCATGGACGAAGGCGAGCTGATCGGGATCATCTCGATTGGCGATGTCCTAAAGATACAGCGGGATGCTTTGAGCGGTGAAGTCGATACTTTAGAAACCCGGATCATTGCAGAAGGAGAGTAATAATCCTATGTCTCAAATTGGAACAGCGGCGCAACCTTTGCGCGTCGCCATTATTGGTGCCGGCCCTGCCGGTTTCTATGCAGCCGAGCGTCTGTTTAAGGATTCCGAGATGGTCATTGAGGTTGACATGTTCGACCGCCTGCCGACGCCCTATGGTTTGGTGCGAAACGGCGTGGCTCCTGACCACCAGAAAATCAAATCCGTGACGGCCGCTTTTGACCGTATTGCCGGCAATCCACGGTTCCGCTTTTTCGGCAACGTTGAACTCGGGCGGGATTTCAGCGTGGATGACTTGAAAGATTACTATCACCAGATTCTCTACTCGACCGGTGCACAAACCGACCGGCCATTGGGAATCCCCGGCGATGATCTGATCGGTAGCCATCCGGCTACCGAGTTTGTGGCCTGGTATAACGGTCACCCGGACTATCGTGATCATCACTTTGATTTGTCTCAGGAACGCGTCGCGGTTGTTGGCGTGGGCAATGTTGCCGTCGACGTGGCGCGCATCCTCTGCCGCACGCGCGAGGAATTGATGAAGACCGACATTGCTGATTATGCATTGGAGGCGCTCGTCAATAGCAATGTGAAGGAAGTATATATCTTGGGCCGCCGCGGCCCGGCTCAGGCTGCCTTTACCGCGCCCGAGGCGAAGGAACTGGGCGAACTGGCTGATTGCGACACGCGCGTGCCGCCGGAGGAAGCAGAACTTGATCCCCTGAGTCAGGCGGCCATGGCCAACGCCGATCGCGCCGATATACGCAAGGTTGAGATCATTCAGGAGCTTTCGCGCCGCGCGCCTGCGGAAAAATCCAAGCGACTGTTTTTGCGCTTCCTGGTGTCGCCGACGGAACTGGTTGGCGATGAAAACGGGCACGTCAAGCAGATAAAGCTGGTGCATAACGAGTTGTATGCGACAGATGCCGGGTCCATGCGGCCGCGGGCCACCGATCGAACCGAGACGCTGGACGTTGGCCTCGTCTTTCGCTCCATCGGATATCGCGGCGTCCCGTTGCCCGGCGTCCCGTTCCATGAAAGCTGGGGCGTCATCCTGAACGACGGCGGCCGCGTGCTCGATCCGGAAACAAAGGAGCCACTCGTCGGCCAGTATACCGCCGGTTGGATCAAGCGCGGCCCCACCGGAGTGATCGGCACGAACAAGCCCGACGCGGCCGAGACGGTGGAGAATATGCTTGTCGACACACGTGAGGGACGCACCCTGAATCCAACTCACTCTGCGGCTGACGCAGTGACCCAATTGCTCGCCGACCGCCAGGTGTGTGCCGTGTCCTTCGCTGATTGGAAGCGCCTGGACGAGGTTGAATGTGCTCGCGGCAAGGAGCAGGGACGGCCGCGCATCAAGTTCACGCGCATCCAGGATATGCTGGACGTGCTCCGTTCCTGATAGCTGAATGCCTGACAAGGTTGTTATCTTTAGCGATGGGGGGGCTGACCCAAACCCTGGTATTGGGGGATGGGCGGCCCTTCTTTCCTATGGCGAGCATGAAAAGGTGCTTACGGGTCATGATCCGAAGACCACCAATAACCGCATGGAATTGCAGGCGGCGATTAGCGCGTTGCGCGCGTTGAAGCGGCCGTCCCTAATCGAGTTCCACACGGACTCGCAATACGTGCGGCGGGGCATCACCGAGGGCGTAGAAAAATGGGCAGCCGCGGATTGGAAGACAAAGAACGGCCGGCCGATTCCCAACGCGGACCTCTGGCAAGAGCTTCGCGAGTTGGTCAACCGGCACGAGATCAGTTGGCATTGGGTTCGCGGGCATAGCGGCCATCCGGCCAATGAGCGCGTCGATCGGTTGGCCAGGGAAGCACGCTTGCAGATTACACCCAGGCTCGATCTGACGGCGGGTATACCCAGGCTGTATTTGCGGGTTTCCTGCAAGGGAAACCCGGGGCCGGGTGTGTGGGCGGTCGCTATGGAAATGGGTGAAGAGTGGGAGTCGCTGACCGGCGTGGAGTCCTCGACGACGAATAATCGCATGGAGCTGACCGCGGCCATTCAGGGCTTGCAGCTTCTTCCATTGGGTAGCCGGGTGCAAATATTCACAACCTCGGACTATCTATTCCAGGGAGCGACCCAATGGGTGCATGGATGGCAGTCGCGCGGATGGCAGAAGAAAGACGGCCAACCCGTGGCGAATGCTGATTTGTGGCGAGCGCTGCTTACCGCCTCAGCGCGTTACACCGTCGAATGGGTGAACGCCAAAGGCCGGCATTTGGAGGGGCTGGAACGAGCCGGAAGATTGCTTTCAGTTGCCTGATCAAGGCGCTATATGGCATTGACAATTCAACCTGCTCTGATACAATACCCATCCATTGAGCCGAAGTGGCGAAACTGGCAGACGCGCTACGTTCAGGGCGTAGTGAGGGTTCCCTCGTGTGGGTTCGAATCCCACCTTCGGCATCAAGTGGATATTAACGATTCAATGGCCCGAACTTCAACAGTTCGGGCCGTTTCTGTTTTGAGATAATGTTCACAAACGCTATAATGTCCCCAAATTTTGGGGAAGATATAATTAGCCGCCTTTAGGTGAGGGGTATCTTTTATGGTAATTTTGCTCATCGTTGTTGTAGTCTTTCTTGTGTTACTCGTGGGCATGCTACTTGCCTTCCTGTTCACAAGATTGGATCGCACGGTTGTTACAACTCGGGTCAGTATGGCGGCCGAAGAACGAGCGTATAATCCTGGAGTGACGCTTGGCCACAGGATTAAACCTGAGGCAGATTACGAAGAGCAACTCAGGCAAGCTCGTCTGGCGGCGGCGAAGAAAGCGGCGGCCACCCCCCGTGGCGCAAACAGCCAGTTCGGTCGCGATGGAGAATCAACCCTCGCCACCGCTGGAAAGTCCGCGGACATTGATCCGATGACTGCGGTGCGGGTCGCCCGGTTCCATGGATGGGATGGGGTGCGAACCGGCGCTCCTTCCGTTAACGCTCTCGCCGCTGCGGGTGCTGCCCCGGCGGCCGTTGCCACACCGGCCGCGGCCCCTTCGGTCGCCGCACCGACCGTCCCCCCACCTGCTCTGATCACGATTACAGATAGCATGTCGCCGGAGGAAGTGCGCAAGGCTCGTATCGCCAACGCCAAAGCCGAATCCGCCTACAACAAAGCGTTGAAAGCTGCGGGTTCCGGCGCTCCTGTTGCTGCGGTCGCGGCTCCCGCAGGTGCCCCGGCTCCCGTGGTGCAGGCGGCCGTACCGGCCGCGGCGGCGCACATCGAAAAGCCCAAACTTATCGAGATTACGCCGGATATGGCCCCGGAAGATGTGCGCAAGGCGCGCGTGGCCAATGCGAAGGCCGAATCCGCTTACAATAAGGCGTTAAAGGCAGCGGGCGTGACTCCCGGAGCAGCCCCGTCCGTGGCCGCAGCACCCGCGGCTCCTCAGCCGGCCGTTTCAGCGATGCCGGTGGCTCCGGCTCTGACCGGTATCGCGCCGCCTCAACTCATTGAGATCACAGATAGCATGGCCCCTGAGGAGATTCGCCGGGCGCGGGTGGCGAATGCCAAGGCCGAATCTGCCTATAACAAGGCGTTGAAGGCGGCGGGGATCGACCCCGCGGCCGTGAAGGGCGGTGCGGCGGTTGCCGCCACCCCGGCGGCTTCTGTTCAATCCCCCGTTGCCGAGGCTCCGGCCGCCGCGGCTCCCGCTGCACCCGCGGGTGGCTCACAAATTCCCGCCGGCATTGAACGGCCGAAGCTGATCGAAATCACCGACGATATGGCACCCGAAGAGATTCGCCGGGCGCGTGTCGAGAATGCCAAAGCTCAATCGGCCTTTAACAAGGCGCTAAAAGCGGCAGGAATCGACCCGGCTTCTGTGAAGTAATATCGGAAGAGTAATTACCAGGATTTCCAATCCCGGCTGAGGGTTTATTTCTCGGTCGGGATTTTTCATTTGATTTGACGAAGGAGATAAGGTTGCGGAGATTAGTGTGGATTACGTTCGCCCTGATCGTGTTGCTGACGCTTGCTTTCGGCTGGTTTTTTCTCAATTATGGGGGGCCACAGGATCAGCGCGCACGGACATTCCTTCAATGGGCGACCGGAGATGAGGTCGAACGCGCGCCGCTCGTGACTGTGCAACGTGATGTATGCCCCGGAGCGCCATTTGTCTTGCCGACTGATGGGTTCATCGGCTTGCTCTATGGCGATCCGAACGGCCCATACTCCCCAAGCGCTCCCCACCAGGGTATCGATATCTTTAGCAATGCGGAGCCGGGGATAATGCCGGTCTATGCGGCCTACGACGGGTTCATTTACCGGGAGGCTAACTGGCGAAGTGCGTTAATCCAGCGCGTGTCCGATGATCCGCTTCAGCCCGGCCGCCAAATTTGGCTCTACTATGCCCACATGGCGGATCGGGACGGCAACAGCTTCATCGAACCGGCATTTCCACCGGGCGGGGAGGGGGTATTCGTCGAGCAAGGCACGCTTCTCGGATACACCGGCGATTATAACGGCGAATCATTGCGCGATATCTGGGTTCATCTCCACTTTTCCATCGTTCTGGATGACGGCAGCGGCCGCTATACAAATGAACTGGAATTTGCCAACACCCTCGACCCGGCACCTTACCTGGGTTTGCCGGTGAATTACGCCTGCCGCTCCGAAGCCATGAACTGTCAAGCCAAAGTGAACTGTCTCTCAAATTAGCCCAGCCCTAATTCTCATTGTTGGTTTTTGATTTGTGGCCGATGGTGGTCATTAGCCTCACCATATATCCATAGCCTCGATCGCGACCTGGCTGTGTTAAAAAGCCCGTCCGCAGACTAACGCGGACGGGCTTTAAAATTTTATAGAGTGATGCGAATGGGCCGGATCAGCCTATATACTCCATTCCCCCCATGTAGGGGCGCAACACTTCCGGCACGCGGATCGAGCCGTCCGTCTGCTGGTTGTTTTCCATCAAGGCGATCATCACTCTGGGTAACGCCAGGCCGCTGGCGTTAAGCGTATGTACAAAGCGAGGCCGGCCGCCATCAGCCGGACGATAGCGGACATTAGCGCGGCGTGCCTGGAACGCCTCGCAATTGCTGGCCGAGCTGACCTCCAGCCATTCCTTGCACCCCGCGGCCCATATCTCGACATCGTATTTTTTGGCTGCGGCGAAGCCCAGGTCTCCGGTTACCATTTCAATACGGCGATAGGGTAGTTCCAACGCCTCACAAATGTCCGTAGCGTGCGTCACCAATCGGTCGAGATGTTCATAGCTCGTTTCCGGAGTTGTAAATTTATACATCTCCACCTTGTCAAACTGATGGCCGCGCTTGATACCGCGTACATCCCGCCCGGCGCTCATCTTCTCGCGGCGGAAGCAAGGCGTGTAGGCGACGTAGTTGAGCGGTAGTTCGGCCTCGTCCAGAATCTCATCGCGATGGAGATTTGTGAGGGCGATCTCGGCCGTCCCCAGCCACATATAATCCTCTTCAGCATCGCGATAAATATTGTCGGCGAACTTGGGTAACTGACCGGCGCCGACGAACATGGCTGAGCGAACCATAAACGGTGGGTAAATCTCCGTATAGCCGTGGTTGTTCACGTGGAAATCGAGCATGAACTGGATGACCGCGCGTTGCAGGCGTGCGCCCGCTCCCTTCAATACATAGAATCTCGAGCCGCTCAGCTTGACTCCTCGATCGAAATCGATCATGTTCAACTCAGGGCCAAGGTCCCAATGGGCCTTCGGTTCAAAATCGATGAACGCAGGCAGCGATGCTCCTTCGGGTGGGTAGGCAATATTGTGGCTGTCGTCAGGGCCATAAGGCACCGATGGATGGGGCAGATTGGGGACCCAGAGCATCATCTCATCGACGTTTGCCTCGACCGTCCTCAGTTCCTCTTCCAGGTTGGCGATGCGATCGCCCAGCCGGCGGGTATCCTCTTTGCCGGCTTCCGTGCTTTTTTGGAGCGCGTCGATTTGTCCGCGGATGGCTTCGGTTGGTTGCCCAGCCTCTTCGGCCCGCTTCAACTCGCCCTCCAGCTTCTTCGTCGCGCCCATCCAGGCCCCGATTTGTTTCGAGCTTTCGTTCCGTTGGCGGCGCAGTTCCTCTACTTCCTGAATAATCTCTCTACGACGCGCATCGGCAACTATGATGGCATCGATGGGCGCTTTGTCGTCACCCAATCGAGCGATCTGCTCTTTCACCCATTCCGGATTTTCTCGAATCAGATTTATGTCGATCATGTCACTCCTCAAATAAAAAGCCCCCTTCGTTTGCCAGGACGAAGGGGGCTCGTGGTGCCACCTGGGTTTGCCGATCCACGCGGGAACAGCCTCTCATGCGTGATAACGGACGCGTCCGGC
>JRYI01003663.1_pt1 | contig 10792 bp, 7 predicted proteins | sample 235361 | NCBI WGS metagenome assembly JRYI01 (sample SAMN03074212, study PRJNA261471) | activated sludge metagenome | biome: Common Effluent Treatment Plant; feature: Wastewater; material: Activated sludge; isolation source: activated biomass in a lab-scale reactor treating industrial wastewater at...
ACAACTCCAGAAACATGTCGATACCCTAATCGTCATACCTAATGACCGGCTGCTGGACATCACCGACAAACGCATGCCGCTGGATCAATCGTTCCAGTTGGCCGACGATGTGCTTCGTCAGGGCATCCAGGGCATCACGGAGCTAATCACCACACCCGGACTGATCAACCTCGACTTCGCCGACGTGAAGACGATCATGACCCAGGGCGGAGCGGCCTTGATGGCTGTCGGCCGCGGCTCGGGCGAGGACCGCGCGCGCATCGCCGCCGAGCAAGCCATTAGCTCGCATCTGCTGGACGTCACCATCGACGGCGCTCAAGGGGTGCTGTTCAACATCACCGGCGGGTCCACGCTGAGCCTCTACGAGGTGAACCAGGCGGCCGAAGTCATTCGCGAAACAACCCACCCCGACGCGAACGTCATCTTTGGCGCGGTCATCGATGAGGCGCTGGGCGACGAGATCCGCATCACCGTCATCGCCACCCGCTTCGACCACGTTCACATGCGGCGGCAGATGATGCAGCGCAACGATACCGGCCTGTTCGAGACGGCCGCCCGGCAGGCTATGGCGCCGGCGCGTCCGGAACGTCCGGTGGAGAACCGCCCCGTGCGCGAGGAGGAACCGGCTGCCGAGGAACTGGTGCCGCGCTTCGCTCCCGGTAATCTCGAAGTACCCGCCTTCCTTCGACGAAAGTAACGCTTACCGACCGTCCGGCGTTAGTTAACCCGCCCGGACGTATAAAACGCTTGCTCGCAGGCTACATCCCCTCTCTGCAGCTCCCCCTGTTTCGCAGGACAGGGGGAGCACCTTTTTTATCCACCGCTTTCCAGCAAGGTAAATTGCGAGCCGCCCGACACCCAGCAGTTCGAGCCGTCGGCATCCGGCGGGCATTGAATTCGCCACCAACCGCTGGCCGGGTCTCGGCCGATGACCGTCACCCGTTCATCCTTCAGCAAAAACCCAACCCGATCGAAGCGCACACCGGGGCCGGAGCGGACGTTCAAATCGACCAGAATACGAAGGGTGCCTTGTGCCTCGACGGGCGCGGATTCGGGGGGCAGCGTGGCCGTCGGCGCCAAACCGGGCAACTCCTCCGGTGCCTCGGCCGTCGCCGGGGATGTCGTCGGGATGGGCGGCGGCGGCATCGACGAGTCGGAACGCCCGGCAAAAGCGTTGCAGGCCAAAGACACCAGCGCCAGCAATAGCATTCCCAACCCGATCACAGTCCGATCGCCCATACTAATACCTCTATCTTCCCCGCTTTTATTTTCCCCGACACATTATAGTCCAAACAGCCTCATCGCACCTTCCGTCGCCCCTCCGCGATCCCTCGGCTATAATCCTTGTCGAGTAAGGAATATCAAACCATGAGTTTTCGCCAATTCATCGAACAAGCGGCCGCCGCCGGCGATCTGACCACCATCGATCTGTCGGTTGATACCACCTACGAAGTCGCCAATGTCGCCCATGCGCTGGAAGGTCGGGTGGTCCTTTTTAATCAGATTCTGGATTATCCGGGATGGCGCATCTGCTCCGGGGTATGTTCAGACCGTCGCTACTTCAGCGCTGCCCTGGGCGTCCCCGTCCCCGACTTGCTCCATCACCTGGCCGACGCCATTGCGCACCCGGTCGAGCCGCCTGTCGTAGATGTCGCCCCCTGTCAGGAGGTAGTCATCGAAAACGTCGACCTGAACAGGCTGCCGATCCTGTTCCACCTGCCGGAGGATGGTGGGGATTATGTCGCCAGCAATGTCGTGATCATCAACGATCCCGAGCTGGGCCGCAACATGTGCTATCACCGGCTCCTGCGTCTGGATGAGAGACGTTTCGCCGCCCGAATCGTCGAAAATCGGGGTACCTACAACGCCATGCAAAAGACCGACGGCGACCTGCCGGTGGCCATCTGCATCGGCGTCTCGCTGGGCGTCCACCTGGCCGCCTCGATGTCGCCGCCGCCCGATGTTGACGAGCTGTCGGTGGCCCATGCGCTTTCCCCCACCCCGCTGGTCAAATGCCACACCAATGATCTGTACGTGCCGGCCGACGCCGAGATCGTCCTGGAGGGGCGCATCACCAAACAACTCCACATCGAAGGGCCGTTCATGGACCTGACGGAGACGATGGACACCACCCGGATGCAGCCGATCATCGAGATCGACCTCATCACCCATCGGACAAATCCCATCTACCACGCCCTGCTGCCGGGCGGCCTGGAGCACAAGCTGTTGATGGGCATGCCCAAGGAGCCGACGATCTTCGCCGCGGTGAACGAGGTCGCGCACTGCACAGGCGTGGCTATCACGCCGGGGGGCACGTCATGGCTCCATGCCGTCGTGCAAATCGACAAGCGCGGGCCGGACGACGGCCGTCTGGCCATCGAAGCCGCCTTCAAGGGCCACGGGTCGCTGAAGCATGTGTGGATCGTCGATACCGACATCGACATCTATGACCCGGCTCAGGTCGAATGGGCGATGGCGACCCGTTTCCAGGCGGATCGCGATCTGTATGTTTATGCGAATCAGCCCGGCAGTTCGCTCGACCCGTCCGGCATCCACGTGCCCGGCGCGAAAAGCAGGACGGCCAAGATGGGCCTCGACTGCACTATCCCCTGGGGCGGCGACCACGCGATGTTCGTGCGCGCCCGATACGGCCAGATCGACCTGAAAGACTATATTTAAGTGGCCGAAGGCCACCCGTTTCATCCTAAGTACCATCCCATGAATGAATCACACACAATCCGGTTAACCGATGATCAGCGCGCCATGCTGGCGGGCGAGCATGGTCGGGCGCGGCAAATGGGCATGCGGCTGTTGCTCGACCTGGCGGCGATGGCCGGGGCCGAACGCCTCGTTCCCATCTCCAGCGCCCATCTTTCGGGCGTCTCGCCGCTCACCGGCGGCCTGGGGCTGCGCCAGTTTCTGGCCCGGCTGGCGGATGATCCCGGCCAGGGCGTGGCTATCCCGACGACGTTGAACGCCGCCGGTTGCGACGAGAATCAATTCCCGGCCATGCGAATCGTGGAACCGGACTTTCTCGACCACCATCACGAGATCGTCGCCTCCTACGCCCGGCTTGGCGTGCGAACCATCCAATCGTGCGTGCCCTATGAATGGGAGGATGTCCAGCCCACGCTCACGCCCGACAAGCCCGCGGCCTGGGCTGAATCCAACGCCATCTGTTTCGCCAACTCCTACTGCGGCATGCGCACCAATCGCGAGTCGGGCCTGTCGGCGCTGGCTTGTGCCCTGACCGGTCACGCGCCGGACTATGGCTTGCTCAACGACGAGGCGCGGCGGCCGAACCTGCTCGTGCGAGTGACGGCCCGCCTGGATGATCCCACCGATTTCTCCCTCCTCGGCGACTGGATCGGCAAGCAACAGCGCCCGCAATGGCGGATGCCCTTCGGCCCCATCCCGGCCATCACCGGCCTGCCGGCCGAGATAAGCCACGAGCAACGCAAGGCCCTGAGCGCGGCCGCGGCCAACTACGGAAGCCCCCTGCTCTACATCCGGGACGAGGATGACCTGCCGGAAGGCAACTATCAGGACGAACTTATCTTCGGCGAGGCGGAATTGAGCGGTCGCTACGACGACCTGCGGCCGCGTTCACCCGTGTCGCTCGTGGTCCTGGGATGCCCCCAGGCGTCTATCGGCGAGCTGCGGGCCATTGCGGGTTTGCTGCGCGGCCGCCGGGTCACGGCCGATCCGTCCTCTCCCGGAGAACCGCCGCCCCTTTGGGTGTTCACCTCGGCCGCGGCCAAAGCCATCGCCGAGCGAGCCGGGTTGGCGGACATCATCCGCGACAGCGGGGCGCTGCTGCTGGAAAATACCTGCCCGGAAGTCGTGCCCTACGACCAGGCATGGGTGAAATATGTCCTGACCAATTCGATGAAGGCCGAGCATTACATCAAGTCAGGGCTGAACGGCATTCCGACCTCGGTCATGCGCCTGGAGGATTGCATCGCCATGGCCGCGGGCGAGTTGACGATCGCCGCCGAGCCTGCGGCCACGGCCCAACGACCGGCGGCCGCCTCCAGGCCCGGCAAGGCACCATCGGGGGCGAAACAACCGGCGGAAGATCGCCCGACGACGAGCTTCGACGTCGCCACGGGGCGCGGATTACCCTCGCAAGGCAATTTCACCATCACCGGCGAGGCGCTGGTGACGGACGCGCCGGTCACCTTTTTAGGTTATGTCAACCGCCAGACCGGCGTCATCGAGGAAGAAGGGCATCCCGCCAACGGGCAAAGTCTGGCCGGCAAGGTCGCCATCTTCCCGCGCGGCACCGGGTCCAGCGTGGCCCCCTACGTCGTGCTGGAGCTTTTCTATCGCGGCGTGGCCCCCATCGCCATTCTTAACACGGAGATCGACCAGCAAACCGCGCCGGCCTGCTCGCTGGAAGGGATCCCCTACGCCTACGGCTTCGACATCGACGTAATCCAGGGAGTGCAGACCGGCGATACGGTGACGCTGGAACGTCGCGGCGACGCCGTGTATCTGCGGGTGGACAAGCGCCAGGGATCACATGTCTGAACTGCTGGTCTTTTTGTTGGCGGCGGCCGTCCTGCTCTTCTGCGCCAAGGGCAGCGGCTATCTCAGCGTCCGCCTCGGCCAACCGGCTATCGTCGGCGAACTGCTCATCGGGCTTGTCCTGGGGCCGACGCTGCTGAACCTGTTGGGCATCGTCCCCTGGTTTGCCGCCTCCGAACATCTGCACGAATCCCTCGCGCTCTTTGCCGAGATCGGGGTCATCCTGCTCATGTTCCTGGCCGGACTGGAGCTTGAGCTAAGCGAACTTCTCGAGACCGGCCCGGCGGCATCGCTGGCGGGCACGCTGGGCGTCATCGCCCCCCTTGCCGGAGGCTATGGCGTCTCGCGCCTGTTCGGTATTGATCAGACCGAGGCCGTCTTTATCGGCCTGGCGTTGTCCGCAACCAGCGTCAGCATCTCGGCCCAAACCCTGATGGAGTTGGGCGTGCTGCGCAGCAAGGTCGGCTTGACCTTATTGGGCGCGGCGGTCATCGATGACGTCCTGGTCGTCCTGCTGCTGTCGGCCGCATCGGTCATCTTCGCCACCGACGGGGAAGCGAGCGGAAGCCTGTGGGGCATCGTTGCGCGCATGGTCCTGTTCCTGGCGGGGGCATCGGCGATCGGGCTATATCTTTTACCGCCCATGCTGCGTCGGGCCATCCGGCTGCCGATCAGCCAAGTGGCCGTCTCGTTCGGGCTGGTCGTCTGCCTCCTGTTCGCCTGGGCGTCGGAAGCCATCGGGGGCGTGGCGGCCATCACCGGCGCGTTCATGGCCGGACTTTTTCTGGCGCGCTCGCCTTTCGCCGGCCGCATCGAGGAGGGGGTTTCGGCCATTGCCTACGGTCTCTTCGTGCCGCTGTTCCTTGTCAACATCGGTCTACAGGCCAATTTACGCGCCATCGGCAGCGATTGGTGGATCGCCACCCTGACGTTGACGGCCCTGGCCATCGTCAGCAAGGTCATCGGCAGCGGTGGCGGGGCGATGTTGGCCGGATTCAACCGGCTGGATTCCCTGAGACTGGGCATTGGGATGATCTCGCGCGGGGAGGTCGGGTTAATCGTCGTAGCGATGGCCCTGTCCCAATCGCTCATCTCGAACGAGATATACTCGGTGACGGTTTTCATCGTCATTGTGGCGACGCTGGTGACGCCGCCCCTCTTGCGGCTGGTATATCGAAATGAAAGCGCCCCCGGGAACGGGGCTCAGGATAACCCGTCCCAGGCCAATGTCATGGCAGTCAACAAAGACGAAGGGAGATAATTATGAACTACATCGTCGTGCTGGTAATGGATGATGTATCATATAGTCCGGAAATCCTGGACGCTTGGGAGAAAGCCGGGGTCGGAGGAATCACGATATTCGAGACCAGCGGGCTGGCGCGCGAACGCCGGAAGCACGGCTATCGCGACGACGTGCCCCTCATGCCCACCATCCGCTCCTTTCTCCAGGGCCGCGAAGAGCCGCATCAGACCATCTTCTCCATCGTCGATAACGAAGTGATGGTCGAGCGTTTGATCGCCGTCACGGAGGCCATCACCGGCAAGTTAAGCCAGCCGAATACCGGCATCCTCTTCGCTATACCGGTATCACACGTGGCCGGTTTGCCGCGGCGAGACAGGGGCAAGTCATGATATGGGGCCGACAGGAGAAGTTGGGCGTGGTGGGCGCGGAGGGACTCGAACCCGCGACCTCACGGATGTGAACCGTGCGCTCTAACCAACTGAGCTACGCGCCCACGCAACAGGTAGTATATCATATGGTTTCCAAACGCCAAGAAACGCGAGGCATTATGAATCAACGATTGGTCAACAAAACCCTGAATCGGCGGATCCTGACCGTGCTAATATCGGCCTTGCTGATACCGGTTCTGCTCCTTTTGGCCGGCTGCGCCCGGGGCGGGACGGACAATCTGCCTTTCGTCGAGACGTTCGATAATGCCGGCAACTGGGGCACGGGCGAGGATGCTTACTCCATCGGGACCGTCGTCGACGGCGTCTATGATTTCAAGGTGCTGGAGAGCGACATCAGCCGCTGGGTGTCGGCGGGCAGGAATTTCGGCGACGGCATCTACCAGGTCGAGGCCACGCCGGTTGGCGGGCCGCTCGACAACGGCTACGGCCTGCTCTTCCGGGCCAACGCCGAGGCAGGCAATTTCTATCTGTTCAAGGTTTCGTCCGACGGCTACGTCTGGATCGGCCGCTATGAGAACGGGGCCGAAGCGGCGACCATCATCGGCAATCACTGGTTTGAATCATCGGCGGTGTTGCGCGGGCTGAACGTCACCAATGTGTTGAAAGTGCAGGCGGAGGCGGGCAATCTGATCTTCTACGTCAATGACCAGGAAGTCGGCCGCGTGACCGACAACACCCTGACGACGGGCGACGTCGGCATCCTCGTCCAATCGCTGAGCGGCAGCGGCGTGCGCGTGCAGTTTGATAATCTCAGCGTCCATCCGCTTCCCTAGATATTGAGATGTTCTAATACTCATTCTCACCGGCCTGTTTTGTGCTATCATCATTCATGTGTTTGGAGGCAAGCTCAGGCCTTCGCCTTTCGTAGGCCACGCCTTTCGCGAGCCACGCCTTTCGCGAGCCACGCCTTTCGTGGCCAATCTGTCATACGCCGCTCCCACTCGGCGCAATTTTTCGAACAAGGCCGGCGGTCCGATAATTCGGAGGACCCTCCCGGCCGGCAAGCACTCTGGAGCAAGACATGCTGGAAACCCGGGAAACAAGAAAGCAAAAGACACAGCCTAATAACCAACTGGTGATGAGTCCGGCCGAGATCCTGCGCGACTACAATCTGGCGGTACAGAGTCGCCAGGCCAGTCTCATCGGCCGGCGCGAAGTGCTCAACGGCCGCGCCAAATTCGGCATATTTGGCGACGGCAAGGAAGTCGCCCAAATCGCCATGGCCAAGGCGTTCCGCAAGGGCGATTTTCGCTCGGGCTACTATCGCGATCAGACATTCATGTTCGCCATCGGGGCGACGACCATACCGCAATTCTTCGCCCAGCTTTACGCAAACGGGGATGTCAGCGCCGAGCCGAACTCCGGCGGGCGACAGATGAACGCCCACTTCGCCTCCCGTTTGCTCAATGATGACGGGACATGGCGCGTCCAGACCGAAAACTTCAACTCATCCGCCGACCTGTCGCCGACGGCCTCGCAGATGCCCCGGCTCGTCGGTCTGGGGTACGCATCATATCTCTATCGCGAGCTGGACGAACTGAAGGGCATGACCCAGTTCTCCCGGCATGGCGACGAGATCGCCTTCGGCACAATCGGCAACGCCTCAACGGCCGAGGGCCACTTCTGGGAGGCCATCAACGCCATCGGCGTGCTGCATGCGTCGGTCATCGTCTCTATCTGGGACGACGAGTACGGCATCTCCGTACCGAACATCCACCAAATCACCAAGGGTAATCTGACGGAATTGCTGGCCGGGTTCCGGCGCGAGCCGGGCATCCCCGGCGGCTATGAGCTGTTCACGGTCAAGGGCTGGGACTACCCGGCGCTGATCGAAACATACGCGCGCGCGGCCGATTTAACCCGCAACAACCACATCCCGGTGATCATCCACGTCACCGAACTGACCCAACCTCAGGGCCACTCCACCTCCGGCAGCCAGGAGCGCTACAAATCAGTCGACCGCCTGGCCTGGGAAAAGGAGTACGACTGCCTGCGGAAGATGCGCGAATGGATCATCGACCAGCATATCGCCCCACCCGGCGAGCTGGACAACATCGAGCGAAACGCCGAGAAGCTCGTCGAAAACTTCCGCGTGAAGGCCTGGCAGGGTTATCTGCGACCCATCTATAATGAACGGGAGGAAGCTGTCGACCTGTTCGAGGCCATCGAGGCCACTTCCCCGCAGGCCGAGGCCATCGCCGGAATCAGCCGCGAACTGAAGAAGACCGAGACGCCATTGCGTCGCGACATCCTGACGGCCGTGCGCGAGGTGCTGGTCCTGACCCGCACCGAGCCGCGCGGGACCGACACGCCCATCGGCCGCCTGCTGGCCTGGAAACGTGAACAGGAGAAGGCCAACGAGGATCGCTACGGCTCCCACCTGTACAGCACCTCGGCCGAATCGCCGCTGAACGTCCCCGAAGTCAAGCCCGTCTTCAACCAGGACGCCCCCCTCGTGCCCGGGGCCAGGATATTAAACGCCGCATTCGACGACATCCTCGGCCGCGACCCGCGAGTCGTGGCCTTCGGCGAGGACGTCGGATTATTGGGCGGCGTCAATCAGACCTGGGCCGGGCTACAGGCCAAATACGGCCCCCTGCGCGTGTCGGATACAGGCATCCGCGAGGCGACCATCGTGGGCCAAGCCATCGGTCTGGCCATGCGTGGGTTGCGGCCGATAGCCGAAATTCAGTATCTGGATTACGCCCTCTACGGACTGCAAATCATGTCCGACGACCTGGCCACGCTGCAGTGGCGAACGCGCGGGGGGCAGAAAGCGCCGGTCATCATCAGCACGCGCGGCCATCGGCTGGAAGGCGTCTGGCATGCCGGGTCGCCGATGGGAGCGCTCGTCAACTTGTGCCGCGGCATTCATGTTTGCGTGCCGCGCGACATGACGCAAGCGGCCGGATTCTATAACACATTGCTGCTTGGGGATGACCCGGGCATCGTGGTCGAGGTACTCAACGGATATCGCCTGAAGGAACACCTGCCGGAGAATATCGGCGAGGTTACCGTGCCCCTGGGCGTGCCCGAGATTCTGCGCGCCGGGGAGGATGTCACGCTGGTGACCTATGGCGCGGCCTGCCGTATCGCCGTCGACGCGGCCGAGGCGCTGGCCGAGGTGGGCATCGATGTCGAAGTGATCGACATACAAACGCTGCTGCCCTTCGACCGGCACCACATGCTCCTCGAATCGCTCAAGAAAACGGGCCGCATCGTCTTCATGGACGAGGACGTGCCCGGTGGAGCTACGGCGTTTATGCTGCGCGAGGTCATCGAGACCCAGGGCGGCTTCGAGTGGCTCGACAGCGAGCCGCGCACCATCACCGCCACACCACACCGCCCGGCCTATGGGTCCGACGGAGCCTATTTCTCCAAGCCCAACGTCGAGAATGTGTACGCGGTCATTTATGATGTGATGAACGAGGCCAATCCGGCCCGCTATCCGAGCTTTCAATAGTTTACATAAACATCAGGGAGTTGTTCAATGGCATCAAGGATAACGTTGCCGGAAATGGGAGAGGGCGTCATCGAGGGGACGCTATCGCGCTGGCTGGTGAAAGAGGGCGACCGCGTAGAGCAATTCGCCCCCATCGCCGAGGTTGAGACCGACAAGGTGACGACCGAGACGACGAGCGACTCGGCCGGCGTCATCCTCAAGTTGTGCGTCAACGAAGGGGAGACGATTCCGGTCGGCACCGTGCTGGCCTACGTAGGGGAGGCGGGAGAGAGCGTTTCCGGCAACGGATCGCAAAGCAAAGCAGCCGCCGCGCCCGCTCCGTCGAAACCGGTCGCCGAACCGCCACCACTGGTCGCTACCCCGGTCGTTGCTCCTCAGCCAGCGCCTTATACCGGCCGGATCAGCCCCGTCGTCGGCCGCATCGCCTCCGAGCATGGCGTCGATTTGGCCCAAGTGCTGGGCACGGGCCGCGACGGTCGCATCACCAAGGAAGACGTGCTGGCCTATATCGAAGCCAGGAGCAAAACACCTGAACCTTCAGAAAAGACGGATCGGCAACCGTCCCAACCGTTTATCACCCCCCCACCGGCAGAGGTGAGCCTGAAACCAGCGCCCACCACTCCCGTACCGCCGGCCGACGAACCGGCGGCCGAGCTTCTGCCGATGACGAGCATTCGCCGCGCCATCGCCGAGCATATGGTTCGCAGCGTCCACACCAGCCCGCACGTGACGACGGTGTTCGAGATCGACTTCTCGGCCGTCGCCGCCCATCGCCGGGCCAACAAGGACAGCTACGAGCGCGATGGCGTGCGACTGACCTTCACGGCCTACATCGTCGCCGCCACCGTCCAGGCGCTCAAGGCGCATCCCATGGTCAACAGCAGCTGGTCGGATGAGGGCGTTCTGCTCAAGCGCGAGATCAACATCGGCATGGCCACGGCCATCGATGACGGCCTAATCGTGCCGGTGATCCGGCATGCCGACGGCCTGAATCTGCTGGGGCTGGCGCGAACGATCAACGATTTGGCCGACCGGGCGAGAAACAAACAACTCAAGCCCCACGAAGTGAAGGGCGGGACGTTCTCGATCACCAATCATGGCACGACA
>JRYI01011779.1_pt1 | contig 10718 bp, 12 predicted proteins | sample 235361 | NCBI WGS metagenome assembly JRYI01 (sample SAMN03074212, study PRJNA261471) | activated sludge metagenome | biome: Common Effluent Treatment Plant; feature: Wastewater; material: Activated sludge; isolation source: activated biomass in a lab-scale reactor treating industrial wastewater at...
AAAGTTGAGCCCCTTCGCCCGCATGAAGTTTAACCGCGCAACCGCCGACTTCAGGGAGCGCGTCGTGCGATCAGCCTTGGCCTTGAAGCTCACAGGATCGTCGCCGTCGAATATCCCTGTTCCAGCCACGGGCTGATCGTTCTGAATGCGCTCGTATTCCTGCGGCGTGACGGCAGCGCCGGAGAGTTCCTTCAGAATGGTATTGAGGTTGTTGACAGCGGCGGAGCGGAACGCCGCATACCTGGCAAGGTCTTTTTCGTCTTCAGGATTGAGCTTCCCGCCGAATTTCGCTGTCCATGATGCGCCCGTCATCTTCATGCGGTTTGTGATGTCAAGGAACTTCGGATCGAATCTCTGCATGATGTCGTTGAGGCGGCCAAGCTGACCTGCGGCATTCAAGGTGCGCTCCTCGAGCTGGTTCACGGTCGGCTTGGCAAGGCCTGATACATCAGCCGCGCCACCGTTCGCCGCATCCAGAATGGCCTTCCCTGCGGCTGAAAACTTAGGACTGAGCAGCATCGTACCGCCCAGTTCCATGGCATCCGACCGGCTCATACGGCCATACGGCGTGTCGATCATATCCTGTTGAGGCGATGCTGCCTGGGCCGGTGCTGTACTGTCCGCAACAAGCTGAACGCCGGGAATCATTTGGGGGGAAGCCGAACCTTGCTGTGTATTCGAGATCGGCAACGCCTGCGGCTGGGATGGCCCCGGCGTGAAGGATTGGGGTTGCAGACTTGGCCCTGGTGCCGCTGATGGCGCTGCGGGCATTCCACTTCCGGCACGCTGCAAGCGGCCAAGGATGAACTGTTCAACCGGGTCAGGCTTATCCTTGCTGTTCAGCGCATTGATCTGCGCCTGTTTGTATTGCCGCTCCAACGGGTCCTGGAACAGTCCCGCTTGCGCCGCCATCAGCTTAGGCCCTGTCCTGTAGTCCAGTTCCTCCGCTGTCAGCCCGTCCGCACCGTGGCTCTGCACAATCCTCTGCCAGATCGCTTGTTTCTGAGGACCATCCGCCATGGCGTCCACAGCCATCGCCCGCTTGCCCATGTCCTCGACATCCTGGCGCGCCCATTGACGCTGGCGTTGGTTCTCCTGGGACGCATGCGATTGCTTGCGCATGGCAAGCTCGTCCTGCTGCATCGCATAATCACGATTGGCGTTCTGCTGCCTCTGGATCCCCATCAGCGCGTTGTTGACCGGCGTCAGGTCCAAAAGCGCATTGCGGGGTTCAAGCTGAAGGGCGGGAAGCTGCGGCATCTGTCATCCTCACTTCTTTTTCGGAATGCCATTGAATGTGCCGTAGGCATTGACGGCGGTGCCCAGCAGGCTCATCAGGTTGTTGCCGAGGATGCCGCGCGAGGCGGCCTGCGCGTTGCCGAGGGTGATCCGATTGCCGGCATTGGTGATCGCCTGATCGGTATCGAGCCCCGCCTGGCCAACCCCGTAGTTGTACCCGGTCGCCGCGCGGTTGCCCTGGATGTTGGCGAGATCGGAGCCTGCCTGCATGCCGTACTGCGCGCCCTGCTGGCCCTGGTTGGCATAGAGGTTCGCGATGTTGCCAGCCGTCTGCTGGCCTTGGGCTTGCAAGCCCGACAGCCGGTTGAGGTAGTTGTTGTAGTCCTCCGACCCCCGGCGAAGGCTTTCCTGGGCCACCGCGGCCGCCGCCGTGCCAGATCCGCTCAGCCCCCGCGCATTCATCACCCGCATGAGGGCTTCGTTGGCAAAATCCGCGTTCGCATCGCGGAACGGATCGGCCTGGTAGTTCTGCTGGAAGGTCTGCTGCGCCGCCTGCCCGTTGAGCCCGAGTGCGTTGGAATAGAGCGCGTTGGCGTTCTGCCCCGTTGCGGCATAGGGCTGATAGGCGCCCACCGCCTGGTTGGTTCCGCTGGCCAGCGACGACAGCGCGTTACGGTAGCCGGTGTTGACATCGCCGCGCGCCTGCCCGTAGGCCTGATTGGCCGTCCCGTAGCCGGAAGCCAGATTGTTGCGCGCCGCGCTGTAGCCCTTGTTCACCGTCGCCGTCGAGTCGGCGTAGGCGTTCCTCATGTCGCGGCGCTGGTCGCTGCCCGTCAGTGATCCAAAAAATGAGATAGCCGCCTCCTATTATCTGAAAGACGCCGAACAGGCCGTTGAACCAGTTCCGGGGCTGGTATTGATCCGCACCGTGCGCGGGGTTTCCGCCGCGCCTGCCGTGTAGGTCGCCCCCGTCATCCACAGGCCTGCGGTGATGGCGTCGTGCTCTTCCGTCATGCCGGTCCATGAGACCGCGTTGGGCATCAGCCCGAAGCCGCACGCCACGCCGCGCGCAGACACATTCAAATCAAGATTGTTGGTCGTGCCAGATGCGTAAGTGCCTTCAGAATCGACCGCCGTGGCTGAGCGCAGGTAGTAGGCCGTCCATACCCCGATCCAGCATCCATCCGCCGCCGTGCTGACGACGATGCTGGCCGTTGTGCCGCTCGTCACCGTACGGGCGAACATCTTCACCTGGATCTCGGTCGATCCCCCTGAAGAGGACCGGATCGCCGCGCCCGTGATCTCGGTCGCCGCCCCGCCCGCAATCGTGCAGGTGGCCGCCGTTGGCGTGCTGTTGATGTAAGCAACGGCGACGATCACCAGCCTGGAGTCGTGCGCGGTTCCGATCGGCTGCGAAGAAAACGTGTAGCTCGTATCGGTCGCGAAGGTGCCAGTCAGCGTCCTGAAATAAATCTCAGGCAGGCGTCCGCCGATTATCACGCATCTCACGGGATCGAACGCTCGAATACGATGTTGAACCACACATTCTCCGCACCAGAGATCGAACTCGCAGACACCCGCAGATCATCGCCCGCCGCAAACACATTGCCCGCCGTCGCCGTGTTGGCGACCCTGGTCGTTGAAACGGAATTAGCGAGCCCCGTGATGGCGGTCCCGTTCTTCTTGGCCGTAAGCGTGCAGCTTCCTGTCGAGCACTGCGTCGTCATGGTCTTGACCGTGAGTGCGTATGGAACACTTATCCAGATCACGTATTCCATCGCTTCCGGGTATTGAAGGATGCCAGAAATAGAGTCTGTAACAGTCATTGCCCTGAAACTAGGCAACACGCCTGCCCCGTTCGACACCAGCGGATTGCCGGATGTTCCGGCGCCAACCTGCTGCACATCACCCGTTCCGGTCGTGCCTCCCGCAACCAGCCGGTAGGTGGCCAGAGCATTGAGCCCCGTCCCGCCGTTGGCGACCGGCAAAACACCGGTCACCTCACTGGCCAGATCGGTATCGAGCGCGTTATCGACCGCGAGATCATTGTGCGCCTTGGCCAAGCCTTGCAACAGTTGATACCACGGCTTTTCAATCAGGATCGGGCTGGACTGAACCCGGATGATCGGGACGCTGGGAACCGGAAGAACGACCGGATCAGCCATCAGGCTGTCGTCCTGTCTGCATCAATTGCAAGACCAGAAATCGCCCGCGCCACCGACGCCGAACATGCCAGCCGCAGCGTGCAGCCGTTCGGCCCGAACATGCCCATGCGATACGTTTTCAAGCGCCGCAGCCTGTCACCCGACGCGCCGAGCGCAATCTGGCGTTCCGGCCCAAATGTCAGTCCGCCGTCATTCGAGGCCGATACCATCAGAACGGGGTTCATGTCTTCTTCCAATGGGCCGCCGGTTCCAACGCCCGGCACCGCATCCACAAACAGCGCATTGATCCGCATGCCGTAGGGCGCCGAATGCACCACGGGCGGGATCATCTCCATGGTGATCGTCTCACCGCCCTCGGTGGCAACATCCCTGTCCACCCGGTAGATCGCGCCGGTCTGGTAATCCCCGATCAGCGTCATACCCATCCAGCGGACGGCGTTGGCGCCGCGCCAGTTGCTCCTCTGGAAGCTCTTGCGCTCCGACCACAAGCCGGTGCGCATGTTGTAGCTGATCGTCCAGCTATCGCACGTCCAGGCCAACCAAGCATGTCCCGTCGTGGTGTCGTTCCAGCCGTAGCCGTAGATCGTCGTTGTCGCGCTGGAGATCGTGCGTTCCTGCGCGTGCGTCGAGATCCTGCGTCCAGAATAGCCATCCTGAATGCGCACCGTGCCGTCATTGGCGATCCAGGCCACGGCGCGATCGAGCTGCACCACGGTTTTGGCCCCGGCGCAGCCCAGATTGATGGAGGAAATCGGTACGAACGGAAAACCGCCGCTGCCGTCCGGGCTGTTGGCCCACCACTCCACCGTGCGCTCGCCAAAGATCATGGCGTCTCGCTCACCGCCAAGGGCAAACAGCGTGTTATCGGGTTGCCGCTGCGCCCGGCCGAAATCGAGCGGTGCTATCGCCGTGCCATTGTCTTCGCCCGAGATAAATACCCGGTCGAACGTGGTCGGAAACAGGAAGTAGCCATCCAGCACCGACACGGACACCGGCGGCGGCAAATCAGGGTCTGTTATCGTCGCAATCGAGGTGCCGGTAATGATGCGCCCGACGCCATCTGAGACCAGCGCAACTTCCGGGGTTGGAGAGCGCCGGTTGGAGGCAAGATAGACATCGCCGTCGCCGGGAAGCGTGACGATGGCCGTCTGCACGCCAAGGCGGCTGATAGCCGTCACATTGCGCCCCGCGACCACGTAGAGATAGTCATCCGTCGCCAGGAAGGCGCGCACGCCGGTGACGCCCGAGGCCGTCCCCGTCGCCGGGACCGTGGTCCATACGTCAAGACCCGAGTTGGCATAGACAGTCCAGGGGGCCTTGGCGTCATCGCCGGTCTGCTCGGCATAGCAGTTCACCAGCCGCGCCGAGCCTTCCATCTTGAAACGGGCGTTGTTGGTCTGCGTGGCGATGGAGACGGGGACGAGTGGCATATCAGTAGAGCGCCCAGATATTCGACGCCGTCAACCCCGTTAAATAAATGCGCTTGCATGCGATAGGATTATACCCCTGTTGCAAAGGGACGAGGTTTGTCCCGCCCGTATCTACATCATCCACCGTCACAATGCGGGCCGCGCCTGCAGTTCCGACAAGAAGACCCCGGCAGGAGTCAAAATTGACGGTATCTGAACCCGTTACCTTTACCAGTGAGGTCGCTGGTGCCGCCATATAGCCGTTTGCAAGATGTGTCGGTAGTCCCATTTTAAAACGTCTCCTTAGTAATAAGTGGCGCGGATGGCCTTGCCGGTCCTGCACCTGGCGCAGTGACGGCGCAGACGCTTCAGAAGCATTTCTTCCCGGTTCATCATCTCATCGAAGCTTTGTGCAACGCCGAATGCGTTCATGCACCGGTTTGCGACGAGATCGACCAGCATGGCAAAGACGGCAGACGGGATTTCCGTGTCCGTCCAGTACGTAAGCCCGAGGTCGTCATAGTAGGCATAAGCATCTTCGTATTTCTGAATGACAAAAGCGGAATCGGCAGCAGAAGGAGACGACAAGGCATCGACGATGCCAAGATCGCGTAACACCGCCGCCGCCAACTCCGCTTTTGTCCTGCTCATCTCTCACCCCTCACAGGCAGTAGTAGAGGATGTAAACGCCGAATGTTCCGGCGGCGAACGTGCCGGCGGCAGCGTTGGCTTCCAACTGCACCTTGGTCTGCTCCGAGAAGTAGAGCGGGTCAGGAAACACCATCCAGCGGAAGGATTTCCCGGCCTCGTAAACTTCCGCAGTGCCATCGCCCGTCAGGACGCCGGTATTGCAGAAACCCGTTGCAGAGGCCGAGGCCGCCGCATTGGTATAGGTCACGCCGGTATCGGGATCGGTGTAGGTGTCCGAAGACCCGGCAGCGGCCCAGCCAACATCGATGTCGATGGCCTCCGTACCGGTGTCGATGTCGTCGACGGCAATCCAGCCACCGACAACCACGGAGTTTTTCGGCAGGTAGCCCAGTTCCCAGATGTCGCCATCCTCGACCTGTGCGGCGATCTCGTATTTGCGATGCCACAGCTTGACGTTCTTCGCCAATCCATGGGTTGCGCCAACAGTCATAAGGCTATTGGTTAAAGTTTCAGCAGTCATTGATCAGATCTCCTTATGCGTCAGCCGCAGCGGCGAAATAGCCAGTGACAACACCATGATCCTTCGTGTCGTCGGTGTCAGAAACGCCCGCTCCAAAGCGCATTTTTTCGATCTTGTACCACTGGGTGATGCCAAGACCGACGGCACGCTTGTAGTCGAACATTTCTTCGACCGTCTCAGGCCGCNNTCGTAGATGTAGACATTTTCCCAGACGTAATCCGCGCCCGTGAACAGGGGATTATCCATACCACGGTTGCGGGCTTCGCGGTTGGCCGCAAGGAACGTCGTATCGGCAGCCAGATCGCGGATCATCTGTGTCGGTGCAAACAACACATAGCCATCGCTCGACCCGATGGCGGACTTCGCCCGGATCGGGCGCACCTTCGGGCTTGCCGTCTTGGCCATGCGCTTCATAAGCGAAATGGCACCAGACGTCAGCTTGTCGGAAGTCGTGTCCACATTGAGCAGCGAAGCGGAATGGTCGTTGCTCGAATTGTTGGACTTCGCAGCGCCGAACAGAACGCGGTCTGCGTTATCGGCAAGCCAGGCGTCCTTCTGGGCTTCAGAGGCCGACGCATAGGCCACGCCATTGATGGAGCCAAGGGCCGCGATGATATTGTCGCGGTCAAGCTCCATGTTCCAGTCCATCAGGACATCGCGATGGGCCTGGCGAAGGTCGATGGCCGTTTTCTGGGCCTCGAACTTCTTGAACTTGACGGCATGGTCATAGGCGCGCACACGGACCTGAAACGAACGAAGGTCAACGGCTTCTTCGTTGCCTTCGAGCGCTTCATTAGCGTCCTTGGCCGTTCCCGACAGCTTGTTGACGAGCGTGAACGTCACGCTGTCGCCTGGCTTTTTGGTCAAGTCTTCCTGGAGCTGGATCATCTTGGACGATCCGGTGCCCATGAACTGCTTGAACCAGTTCTGGTTCAGGTATTCACGGAAATATTTATCGTCCCACTGCTGAACGGTTAAGCCAGATGGGACATAGGTCTCAGCCATGTCTTTAGCCTCCTAAGATGTCATCCAATGAGGCAGACCCAGGCGCGAATTGACCCCTCGAATTGCGGGGCTGTGCGCTCGTGGTTCCTGCCAACGATTTAGGGGGCGCAATAGCGGGTTGAGTTGGAACGGGCTGGCCTTGTCCTTGGCCCATCTCAGCCATCAGCTCCTCACGGAGCCTGGCCTTGTAGGCGTCAGGATCACTGCCAACCTCTTTCAGAAACCGGATTTTGCGGCCTTCCTGATACGCAAACGCGGCCGGGTTGGGGTGATTGAGAACCGCTCTGTGCAATCCAGCATCACGCTGGGCAGCAGCAACGAACTCCGCAACCACCTCGTCAAAATCCTTGTTCTGGGACCGGACGATCTCGGTCGAGAGGGCAACTCTCGTCTCGTACATCTGCCGGGCAAATTCGTTGCGCTGATACGCCATCGCCCCTTCAGGATCTTCCCAGGGATTAGGGGGAGCCTGCTGAGGTTCGGGCTGCTGTGGCGGCGGCTGCATGGTCTGCTGCAACCGTTGCTCAAGCTCAGCGAAACGGCGTTCGAACTCTTGACGCTTCTTGCGCTCATCTTCGAGGGCGCGTCGTGGCACAAGCGGACCTTGGTCCTTCCCAACAGGCTCAAGCTCAGCCGGCGGCGCTGGCTCTTCAGTGGTTACGCCCGTTTCGACTTCCGGCTCTGTCACAGGCTCTAAAGGTTGCGCTTGCGGCGCAACCGGCTTTGCCTCGACAGGTTCGGAAACCTTGCCGTCGAAAATGGAATCCAGATCCTCTGCCATTTATCCCTCATGATCGCCCGTTCGTCGGCGGCACGTTTTTGACTTCAATCGCCCGGTTCCCGGCGGCGGTACTGTTACTGAAAGCTGGTTTGCTGCGGTGGCGTCGGCGCCTGTTGCGGCACGGCCTGTCCTGGCTCCACGATCTGCGGCCTGACAATCGAACCTGTTTGCGCGTCCGTCTGATCGGCCTTCGCCAGCGTTTCAATCGTTTCGGCCTTTAGCTTCTCGATTTTGGCCTTGAACTCCTCGATCTCAAGCTGCGCCCTCTGCGCCTGAAACGCTGCAATCTCAGGATTTCCGCCCTGTGCCTTCTTCAGCTCCTCAAGCAGTTCCCGCTTATTGCGCAGGTTCGACGCCTTGATGTAGACCTCCGGCGGAAACACCACGGACGGCGCCAGCTTTGTCAGCGCCTGGAACTGCTCGTCCAGCATGTTCGCAACGTCGGGAACCTGCTCAATCGTAATGTCCATGCCCATTTCAGCCGGCACGTTTTCCATGCGCACGATCTGATTAAGCGCCTGCGCCTGATAGGGATCGGCTTCAGCCTGCGCCATAACCGCCTGAGCCTGCTCGACAGGGACGCCCTGCTTCTCGAACCGCTTCATGGCGTCTTCGCGCATCGTCACCGGCCGATTGAGACCGACGAACTTCACGTTGTCCTCGTTGTCGGTGACACGCACCCACCATTCCGCCTTCTTGTACTGACGGATGAGAGACCAGATCGCCCGGAACACGCGCTGCTTGAGCTGGATATGCCGATCAATCAGCGGAGACATTTCCGTCTGCCCGCCCTGCTGATTGGCGAGAATGGCACGGCCTGACGGATCGCCGTTCTGCTTGCCCATCAGCGCCGCGTTCGGACCCTGGCTTTGCATGTGCTGGATGGCCTGCGCCATCATCTCCATGTTGCCCTGGATCTGCTGCGATGTGTCGATAACCTCGAACTGATAGCCAGGATTGATCTCGATATGACCGTCAGGCTTGGCCATCTCCTGCTTCATCAGCTCGACATCATCAACCGCGCCCTTCTCGGACTTGGTCTGGCGTTGCGTCAGCAGATGCAGCGACTTGGACCTGCGCTTGTTGACCTCATCCTGGGGCGAAATCATTGTGCGGACTTCGCCGTACCGATTGTTATCCCGGTCAACGTAAGCTGATGCCATGAACAACGGGCAGAAGCTAAGGCCCTTTTCATCGCGGAAGGCAACCGGACCGCCGTCGAGCTTTCCGCCCTTTGTGAAGTGGCACCAGTACCAGTCAGCACCCTTGCGGTAGTACATCTGAACGATCTTGACGCGCTTGCGGCGTGAGCCCGTGGCCCAGATTTTCCACCTTGGCTTATCGTCGTGCGTCGTGTTGAGGTCGCCTGATTGCGTCTGGTCGATCTTATCGGCAGCATCCGGCCATAGCGCCTTGGCCTGCTCGGCATCCATCCATGTGATGCCGCCAAGATAGGTAGCATCCGAGAAATCGTGCTTGCTGGAATGAGGATCATAAAACAGCCGGTCCCACGGCCAATGCACGGCGTCGATATCGCCCGTCTCAGCATCAACCGTCAGTTCAACTCCGCCATATCCCTCAACGATGATGTTGTCCCACACGCGCTGAATTTCTGGTCGAGGTCGGTCGTCTCCTCGACAAACCGAAGTGCATCCGTTGCAGCCTCGGAGGACTCCTCATCCTGAGGCGTGCGCGGCAACGCCTTGGGATCGGTGCGGCTGGTGATCTCCAGCCCGAGGAGATAATTTATTTTGGAGCGAATGACGTTGAACACGACATCTGGCTGGCCGCGCTCCTTGAGCGTCTGGATTTCTTCTGAGGTCAACTGCTTGTTGTCGAAGTAATCCCGGTCACGCTCGGCAAGAGCGTTGGCGGATGAGGTCGTTTCTTCCCACTCCTCGACCTGCTCGACATGGAGGGCCAAGTCGAACTCGTCTTCGTCAGCTAAGCCGCTTTCCACGACTGCCCCTGTGTCAACCCTGCTCTGTGCCGCTTTTCGAATGCCAGTCGCCATTTGCTCGTTTCTTGTTTCAGCGGAGCCGGTGCGCGTCCGCCTACCATGGTGTCGATCAACCGGCCCACGAGCCCCAGGGCATCAACCTGGTCATCGTGCTTGCCGGCTGGAAAACTCGTCATTTCGGCCAGAAGGTCAGGAACCCATGACGCCCCGTGCGGCAAGTAGACCTTGCCCATCGCGGCGCGGGCCTGGAACGCACGGCAACGCGTCGGCTTGTCGGCAACGGACGCCATCTGCTCGCGTCGGCAGTAAACGCGCCTCTCCCGCATACGCTTGTCGATGAACGGGCCAAGGCTCTTGATAATCTGGCCTTGCTCCTCCGCCCAATTGAGCGGCTTATGCTTGGCCACGATGTCAATGAAGCTCTCAACCCAGATGTGGCTCTCGGCCTGCGCCCGCCACACGTCGAGAACATAGATATTGTCATCGGGATCAACCCCGATCACGGCATGCACCGTATAATCACCGCCCTTGGCCGTCACCGCGTAGTCCGATGCGCCATAGGTGCGCAAATGGGTTGGCGCCGTCTGATACCAGCGGAANNGCTGGCCGCTGCTGATAGAGGGCTGACCAGTAGCGCGGGAACGTATTGCGCCGGATGTTTTCCAGCGCCTCGATAGGATAGGCATCCGGCCAAAGCGCTGCGCCATCGTCATTGATGGCTGGCAGCTCGACAACGTCCCACTGATCCCCGCCTGCCGCCTGCTGCTCAAGCAAGGCCCCGGTCAAATCATCCTCGTGCATCCGGTGATTGATTAGCACGATGGCCCCACCGGGCTGCAAGCGGTTGTAGACTGTACCTGAATACCAGTTGAGGACGTTCTTGCGCGTCGTCTCGGATTCGGCATCCGCCATGGAGGCGTAAGGATCATCGATCAGAAAGATGTCGGCGCCGCGCCCGATGACAGCGCCGCCAACACCAACCGCATAG
>JRYI01003785.1_pt1 | contig 10688 bp, 13 predicted proteins | sample 235361 | NCBI WGS metagenome assembly JRYI01 (sample SAMN03074212, study PRJNA261471) | activated sludge metagenome | biome: Common Effluent Treatment Plant; feature: Wastewater; material: Activated sludge; isolation source: activated biomass in a lab-scale reactor treating industrial wastewater at...
GCCTCGGCATAAGGCGATTCAACGTTGGGGTAGCCGCTGAAGCTGATGTCGGGCCACAGCAGCAACGCCCGCTCCGGATTATACCAGCGCGGCCGAACGTCGGCGTCGCCCAGAGCCAACTCCAGCGCGATGCGGTTCCACGGCCCGGCCAACAGCCCGGTGATGCCGAAATCGGCCGGCCACGGGTCGGCGGGGTCGCTCAGGATGAAATCAGCCACGTCTGCCATATCGGCATGATAGAGGAAACGTACCATGCCCCGCGCGGGCCACTCGACGAAGTAGTCGGGCAGATCGCGGGCGGCCGTGGCGACGAACAGAAGAACGGCCGCCGCGCCGGCCGCCAATCCGCGTCGCGCCGCCGGCAGCCTCCCCCAGCCCGCCAACGCGCCGGCGGGCAGCGCGGCCAGAATGTAGAAAGCCGGCTGGGCCAGTATGACGTGGCCGAGGCTGGCCGGCGGCACGCTGAGCACGGCCGGGGAGATGCCGCCCAGCCACCAGATGAGCAGAAAGGCGGCGGATTGTGCCGCGGGCGATGCTTCAGCGCGTGGCGACCGCAATCGCCCTTGCAACGATACGAGCACCCGCCAGAGCGCCAGCGCCACCCCCGACCAGAAGAAAACCGCCCCGACCGCGCCAAACAGCGGCCGCTCAGGGATATTGTAGAGCCATTCAGGATCGCCGGTGGCGTGGGCCATCGTCAGCGCGGCGACGGCGTGGTCGAGAATGGGGCCGAAATCACCCGCGCGGGCCTCAATCAGCGGCAGGGCCAATTCACCGACGCGCCCCTCGGCCTCCGGCTGGGCAGCCACCGTCAGGAGCAGCGGCGCGGCCACGGCGGCCGTCACCACGGCCATCACCAGCAGCCCGCGCCACTTGCCCCGCAGCCGCGACGGCGCAACCAGCAGCAGGTAGACGACGAACGCCGCCGGTATCAGCNNCCGAGGAAGAGGCCGGACAGGGCGAAGAGGAGAAAGGGTGAAGGGGTGAGGGGGTGAAGGGGTGAAGGGGTGAGGGGGTGAAGGGGTGATCTCCCCTGCTCCCCTGCTCCCCTGCTTTCCGCCATTGCTCGCCAAAACCAGTAGAACGCCACCAGCACCAGCACCGGCGTCAGGCTATGGCGGATGCCCACGCGGGAATACATCAGCCCCCAGAAGCTGACCGCCAGCAGCGCCGACGCCGTCAGCCCCACGGCCGCGCCGAACATTCGCCGCGCCAGGGCGTAGGTCAACGGCACGGCCAGCGTCCCCAGGATGGCCGACAGCAGGCGAATGCCGAGACCGGTCGGCCCGAAGAAGGCCAGGAAGAGGGCGTTGAGCGCGTGATAGAGCGCCTCATGGCCCGAAGCATCGGGATAGTAGAAGGCCAGATCGCCGTCAAGCATCTTCTGGGAGATGACCAGCGTCTCGATCAGTTCGTCGTCGCGCCAACCGGGCGGGAAGCTCTCCAGCGCCCCGACGCGCAGCCCGAACGCCAGCAGCGTGATGAGCGCGGCCCACAGAGCCGGGTGGCGAATGAAGGTTGCAAGCAACCCGCGGCCGTGATGCATTTGCGCCCCCGGCGCATGAATCGTCGCGTTATTCATTGTCCCCCACCACGATATGGGTCAGTTCCACCATATCCCGGCCGTCATTGACCACAAGCCGTCGCCTGTCGCCCCGCGTGTAGACGCCCACGGCCAGCGGATACTCCCCGGCGGCGATGTCGTCGGGCAGGGTGATGGTGTGGAGTTGCAGCAGCACATCCCCCGCCACCCACGACTCGCCCGGCGCGCCGAGGCTGTCGGCCACCGCCAACGGCTCGCTTGGGCCGACGACATGGGCAAAGAGCGACGCATCCGGCAGCGGCCGGAGCAAGCGCCAGGCGGTCACCAATTGCAGCGTGTTGCCCGGCCGTGCCTCGGCCGCCGGGAGCGCGTAGCCGATTAACTCGACATAATTCTCAAAATATACAGGTGCCCCGACCGCCTCCAGCCCGGCGAGCGCCGAGTCGGCATCCGCCAGCCGATAGACGCCCACCGGCCGGTCGAGGTCGTCCGGTCGCATGGGCAGCTCGTCGATCAGGGTCGCCCCGGCCAGATAGGGCTGCAATTCGGCCGGGATGGGCGTGAAGCCGGGGACAACCAGCAGGTTATCATCCTCGGCGGGCAGGAGCAGGCTCTCGCGGCCGTCGAACCAGCGCGGCCGCACGGCCGGGTTGCGCACCGTCAGCAGGGCCACGGCAGGCGTGTGGTAGCGGCCGGGGGTGATGGTGGAGACGGCCGCCGCGCCCGCGCCATGCTCATCAAGCCAACGCAGCGCCGCCACCATCGTGGCCTCATACTGCACGCGCACTTCCGGCTCGTTGGCCCAGCGGATGAAGTAGTCGCGGGTGGTTTGGGCGGCGAGGGTGGTGAAGAGGACGATAGCAAGCAGACCGCCGACCGCCGACCACCGACGGCCGATCGCTGCATCAACGCCGAGTGACGAGTGACGACTTCTGGCACCCGACGAGATGACAAGCTCGGAATCATCTTCATTCGTAATTCGTAATTCGTAATTCGTATTTGGCTCGGCGGTCATCTGCGACAGGATTGCCCAAAGTCCGTATGCCGCCAGCGCCGGAAACACATACAGCACCGGCAGCGCGCCGATGGCCTGCGTGCTGCTCAGCCCCGGCCCGGTCACCAGCACGGGCGCGAAGCCAAGCGCCAGCCAGACGAGAGCCAGGAACGCGCCGGGGCCTGTGGAACGATAGAAACCGGATTTTTTCTGAAAAACCCGGTTTCTAAATCCGGGGCCACAAACAGCCAGCCATCCGGCGACCAACAACCCCGCATAAAACAATACGCCCATCACCGGCCCCAGAAACGGCTTGCCGGGGATGTTATAGCGCCAGGTTTGATCGCCCTCAATGGTGAAGAGCCTCAGCGCTCCGCGCGCGTTGGCCCATAGCGGCGCAAAATCTCCCGCGGCCGCGGCGTCGAGGGGCGCGCTCAGCTCGTCGATGCGCACTTCCATCTGCGGGTTATCGGCCAGATAGAAAAGCAGCGGCGCGGCCACGACAAGCGCGACGGCCAGGGTGATGCCCAGCCCGGCCCACACCCGGCGCAACCCGCCGGAGAAGGTTGCAGCCCCGCCCCTGCGTCCGATAACAGTCAAATAAAGCGCCAGCGCCGGGAACGCCAGCCACATGACCCGCGCGGGGATGTAGGTGTAGATGGTGAGGCCGAGGAGGACGCCGGAGGCGAGGAAGAGCAGGGGAGAAAGGGGGAAAGGGAGAAAGGGAGGCGCACTCCCCTGCTCCCTTTCTCCCCTGCTCCCTTTCCCCCCTNNGCCCGCCGCGCCCAGGCATAGACGGCGGCGATCATCAGCAGGCTGAAGTAGACCGACGTCACCCGCGCGGCGAGGATCGTCGGCCCCGTCCCGGCCATCAGCAGCGCCGTGGCGTAGTCATAGAGCGGCTCGCGGCCATAGCCGACGGTGAAATAGAGCGCGCGCGCGCCATTGACGATCTCCCAGGCCGTCAGGCCGTGGTCGGCTTCGTCGTGGGTCATGCCGGGCGGGATGGAAGGAAGATCAACCAGGCGAAAGGCGGCCGCCATCAGCAGAATGAGCAAAATCCATCCCAGCCGAAGCGCGCGCGTCGTTGCCGGCTCCCGGAACCGGTACTTGAATGTTCTCTCTTCCATGTAGCTTAGGAGGCGATAATACCGGTGTGAGAAAGAGGCCGCAACTACGGGAATCAGGCGATTCTCCATCTGGAGATCGATACGGAATGATTTTATCCTCTTAACAGGCAAACAAAAACGCCACACGGACGAGCGTGTGGCGTTGGGAAAATCGGAGAGGGTATCCCGGGAATCAAGCCAAAGCGTTCTTGGCGACGCCAACGACGGCCGCGAACGCCGCCTCGTCACGCACGGCCAGGTCGGCCAGCGCTTTGCGATCCAGCTTGACTTCGGCCACCTTGAGACCGTGCATGAAGCGGCTATAGGACAGCCCGTGAATCCGTGTGGCCGCGTTGATGCGTGTGATCCACAGACGGCGGAAGTCACGCTTCTTGTTGCGGCGGTCGCGGTAGGCGTACCAATAGGACTTCATCATGGCCTCATTGGCGCGGCGGAACAGCTTGGAACGGCTGCCCCACTGACCTTTGGTCATGCTGAGTATTTTCTTATGACGACGGCGGGTTACAAAACCACCTTTTACACGCATATCAATTCACCTCGCATTTCATGGTAGCCTGGACGCTCAACGCAGGGCGCGAGGCCAGGCAGCGATCTATTCAAATCAACAATAAAACAATTAGCCCGGCGGATTGGCCTTGTACTTCTTCAGATACGGGGCCATGCGCTTGATCCGGCGAATGTCGCCGGACGCGGTGACCACGATCATCTTGGACAACTGCTGCTTTGTGCGCTTCGATTTACGCCGGCGCAAGTGGCTTTTGCCGCCCTTGGTGCGGACGATCTTGCCCGTGCCGGTCACACGAAAGCGCTTTGAGGCCGCCTTGTACGTCTTCAGTTTGTATTTCTTCGTTGCCTTTGGCATGTTACATCCCTATATTGCAAAATTGGTCGCGGGCCGGGGCGATCTCGTCCTCATCCGCCGGCCTCTGCCGAAAAAAAAGCCCCGAAGGGCTTCTTCTATCCTTGGGTTGCTTCCGGCTCTTTGGGCGCATCGGAACCGGCCTGGCCCTTTTGGGGCGCGGCGCTCTCCGGTGCCAGCGTCAGGGTCATGCGCCAGCCTTCCAGCGTCGGTTGCTGTTCGACGATGGCGATATCGCTCAAATCATCGGCGATCTCTTGCAAGGCCTTCTGTCCGATCTCNNTGTTCGTAGGCGAACTTGCCGAAATCGAGCACCCGGCACACGGGCGGGTTGGCGTTCGGGGCCACTTCAACCAAATCCAGTTCGGCGTCTTCGGCGATGCGCAACGCATCGAAGAAGGGCAGAACGCCCCGGTTCTCACCATTGTGGTCGATCAGACGCACCTCGCGGGCCCTGATCTGCCGGTTGATCCGGTAATCAATGGTGATAGGTTTGGTTACTTGTGGACGTCTTACTCTCTTAATCTACTACCCTCTTTTCGCGAACTCCGGCACGCCGCAGTCCATGACCTAAAAATTGACAACAAAACAAAGGCCAACGGCCTAAGGATAAATCATAACACAGGACGATTTCTCAGTCAACCGCACTCAGACCTGACAGGGGCAAATGAATCCTTCGCACAGGAACGCGATTTCGCGCCGCCCATCAGTCGGGTCTCTCAGATACTTGCTTATACGTCGGCCGCGATCGCCTTCGGGTTTGCCTTCTGGAAAAAGTATCCGTAGGCGATGATGACCAACCCGATGACGGCCAGCACAAGCCCGCTCCACAAGCGCAGGTCAAATTCACGAATGCGTGAATAGAAGACCATGACGCCCAGAACGATCAGGAGCAGATTGACCAGAAGCGGCATCCAGCGGAAGCGCTCGGCGCCGCGATCGAAGAGACCCTCGAAAAGACCCAACGCGCCAAAGGCGATCAGCAGAATGGCCAGAAGCGTGTAGGCGGCCCCCAGCGAGAGCACGTCGAAGTAGCCCAGCAGTAACAGCGCCACACCGCCAATAAGCCCCACCAGCCCGCGGATCCGGTCTGTCTTCGAACCGGCCGAGTTCCGCTTCATGACGCTGGAGAAGGTCTGCAACCCACCCAACACGGCTATGTAGATCGCCAGGGCATAGGCGATCCAGATCGGCGCGGTCGCCGCGCTAAACAGCAGGAACAACCCCAACCCCAGGGCCAGGATGCCCTTGATGACCGTCCAGATCCAGGCATTTGAACTCGATTCAGTTGTTGCGCTCATTGATAATAACTCTCCTGTTTCTATAACATAACGACCTGATTGATTATACTGATCCGGGTGGGTATGCACCAATTGAGGGTTGTGCCTATGAACGGGTGTCTGTCGGCGTCGCGGATGCCTGGGAGACGGGGTTCGTCGCTCTCGCCGGTATGCGGCCGAGGCCGGTTATTGATAGAATATTCTACTTCTGAATGGTACTGAGGATGGGGGGCCTGCCATGTCAATGTCATTACTGGTCTGACAGATAGAATGGAGATATCACCGGGTATGTTGATTGGCACTGTGGTTGATAAGGGTTCCAACTCTCATCTTCATCTAGCTTTACGAGAAGGAGCCCGAACCTATAACCCTGCTTATTTCTTTTCAGACCCGTCAACCATTAACACATTGCCCTATAGCGATTATGTAGCTGGTGAGAATCTCTATAGTATTTCGTCCTTTCTGTATCAGCCAGATGCAAGTGCGAGCAACTACTGGGCAGACGGAGCTCGCCGTGTGGGAGTCTGGAGATAGAGCGGCGATTGGAGAGAATAATGGACAAGCAAACCCCCTACATTCTAACTATTATGCTTCTTGGCCTGACTGGTATTGTTGCGTGCAGTGTGGATTCAAGCGCTGCTCGGTCAACAAGTGATGGTGCAACTGTGGCATATTTGATCGAGACCCCTGACTCGTCACTGAATATGCCTGCTGCGATCTCAACTCAAGACTTGCACCCACAGAGCAGCCCCATCCCAATCCTGTCATCTACCCCAGCTGTTGAGGAAGGGGACGCCAGGATATGCCAAGAGCCTCCGCAACGGTTTAGTTTCCATGACGTTCTTGGCATACAGCGGCTGGCTGAACTACGATTCGCGTCAGAAGAACTGGTTACATTTGAAGGCTGGACACAGCGACCGGAACCATTGGTACTACCACTCACTCCGGAACCGACGCCGGACATGCGACCAGATCCCGCAAGTTCCAGCCGGATATTACTGGCGGGCGGTCAGATAGACTTGTCGAATGAAGAACTCAGTTCCCGACCACTGGATGTTAACGCCCCACTGGTGAACCCATGTAATGAAGCCTGCCCGTTCGAGGTAATCGGCCAATCACCCAATGGAAAGTGGCAGTTGATTCAGGTTAGCGACTGGTTGCGGGCGCAGATGGGTCTCTGGCTGGTAAATAAAGACACGACGGTCCGGTTAATCCCCTATGTTCCCGCCAGCCCAAAGTGGCAGTGGGCTATCGATAATTCCCTGCTCTGGCTGAGTTACTCAGATCACGAACAGGGAGGGTATACGTTAGTTACTCACTTGGATGATCCCCCCGTCATCAAGACAGCTACGTATGGCAGCGTGTTGGATCCATATTTCTACTTCCTGGCCTATTCACCAATGGACAATACAGCGCGGGCCGTCCCATCGTTTGAACTGGGAGATGAGCGCACGGAAGAGGTGTTCACAATTGCTCTAACCGATGATCTTGAAAAAGTGAACGCCACCCAGAGTGTGCCGGGAATTGTGTCCGTCAGTTGGAACGAAGCTACTCAAAGCTTTATGGCGCAGGTAGTGACCGATGATGGCATAACGTTTCAAGAACTGTCTGGTAGTTTGTCATTGAACATCCCACGCTCCACATTGGAGGCGCTCTTCCCTTCGTTTACCGGCACAATAAATGCACTTCCATACGGCATCAGCGCTGAGGGCGAGTCGGCTATTTCCAAATCAGGCGCTAAGCTTGCTCTCGTTCATAGTCCGGGTGAAATTTGGGTTTTTGACTGCGTTGCTTCTCCTTAACACCCCAGATCACGTGATCGCCGGGCAGACCGTCGCTGTCCAGAAGAAGATGATCGAGGGGACAAGCACACTCTACTACGTCTACACCGACCATCTGGGAAATATCAGCACCATGAGCACGGTTGCCGGGGTGATTGTATCCAATTCGAACGCTCGCTACGATCCCTTCGGCACATTCACGACGGCAACACCGGGTAGCAACCGATCGATCTCCAACCACGGCTTCACCGGCCACCGCCATAACAACACCGGGACGAACAACCTGGGATTGATCTACATGAACGCCCGCTACTACCTGCCGGAGATTGGGTGGTTTATTTCGCCGGACACGATTGTGCCGGAGCCGGGGAATCCGCAGAGTTTTAATCGGTATGCGTAAAACCGCTGAAAGCCGTCAACCCATCGCTTGAAAGACCAGATTAAGCGCAATCAACAGCGCGAAGATCAACCCCGCCAGGATGAAGACGCGGCGGAGATCGTCGGTGATGTAGGCGTATTCATCCTCGATGCGTTCGGCCGCGATCTGGCTGCGCGAGAGCTTGGGCGTCCGGGGAGTGCGCGGCTGCGGCGTCTCTGCCGGGGCGCCGGCTTCCTCGACCACGTCGGTGACTTCCGTCACTTGTGGTGCAGGTCGCGGCGTGGATTTGGCTTTGGTCTTGTTCTTCTTGGTCATGTGTAGTCCTGTATGTCGGGATCCGGTGTAAGTATAGCCCCGGAAAAGCAAGGCTGCTAGAGATATTTAGTTGGAATGCAAGCCGGCCGCGTGGCCGCTCCGCAGCGCCGTGGTCTCTTCCGCCAGCCGCCCGAACACCACGATCCGCCGCGTGTTGACCCGATACGGGTAGCAGGAGATCAGCGTCACCCGCGCAAAGTCCGTCGGCCCCATCACCCACACATCCGTCGGCTCCACGACGCGCACCTCTTCGACGAGGTAGGTGTAGGTCTGTCGCTCCGTGGAGACGATGATCTCGTCGCCCGGCTTCAACCGGTCGAGATAGCGGAACGGTTCGCCGTAGATGTCATTGTGACCCGACAGCACGACGTTGCCCGTCCGGCCCGGTTGGCCGCTGCCGGCATACTGGCCGATGCCTTTTTTGAGCTGCTCCCAATCGTCGCCCTGGACGATGGGATAGTCGCCGCTGAGGGCCGGGATCTCCAGCCGCCGCGCCGTTTCCGGGCCGGGCGTGGGGATGGGCGGCGGGACGTAGGCGTTGACGATGGGCAGCAGGTGTTCGGGGATGCCGTCGGCCTCGCCCGGCTCGGGGGCCTGGCCGTCGAGCGGGGGGCGGTGGCCGCCCGGCAGCAGGACGACACCGATGGCCGGCGTGGCGGTGGCTGTGGGCAGGGCCAGCGCCTGGCTTTGGGCCGCCTGTGCCTCGGCCAGCTCCCGGTTGAGTTGCCGATTGGTCGACCACAGGCTGCCGATGATGACCAGCAGCGCCACCGCGGCGGCGATCTCCACCAGCAGCAACCCCCGGTCGGCCAGCCAGCCCCAGAACGACCGCCGCGGCGCGGCCAATGAGGCCTCGATGCGCGCCTCGTCGGGCGGAGCGCTTTCGCGGTCGGGGTCGGGGATGACGATGCGGCCGTCGGCCTGTGCCCGGCGCAGCCGTTGCTCGCGCTCGGCGCGGCGGCGCGCGTAGAGCAGTTGCTCCAGCTCGGCGGCGGTCATCTCTTCGGGCGATTTCTTGCGGGACATCAGAGAGCGATCATAGCGCAGATGGGGGTTTGCTACAAAGGCGGTTATCGGAGATTAACGCAAGGCGCTTATGACCTTATCAACCTTTGCGTCCTCGTTTCGATTCTGTGCAGCCATGGATGCTTCTGTTTGAGATCGACTTGCGGTATACTAATAACATCAACGGAGAACAAGCATGATGTTGACACTCGAAATTCACGACCGTGCTTTGATTGAAAAACTCACCGAATTGCTCCAGAAACGATTCGGCGGCGATTCCGAACGCATGGTGGCCGAGTTGGTGCGACTCTACGACGACCGTCTGTCCCGACTCGATTACAGCGGCCAAATCAAATGGCCTTCTGATGCCCTCCAATATCAACGCGAGGTACGCAGTGAATGGTGACGACATCTTGCTCGACACCAACGCGATTATCTACTTTCTCGAGGGGCGATCCCGAATCGCGGAGCACGTCCTGTTTGCCGAGAGAATCTACTACTCGGTTATCACCGAAATCGAGTTGCTATCCTCTCCCCATTTATCCGAGAAGGATAACAAAGCCATCCAGGGATTTCTTTCCCGCTGCTTGCGAGCAGACTTAACTTCGGACGTTGTTGAGCGAGCGATCTATATTCGTCGAACTGAAGGTCTAAAAACGCCCGATGCGATCGTCGCCGCTACGGCCATCGTCTATGGCCTCCCATTGGTCACTGCCGATAAGCGATTTAGCCGAGTCGTTGATCTGAGAGTTATCGCCGATATCCTTGAATAGTGCGCATCAAACGTATAGGCTGAACATTCCTGGTGCAGAATCTTCGGCGTAGTTACCGATTACCGGTTATTTCTACGGCACAACCACCAACGGCGGCACAACGGCCGTATCTCCACCCTCGACCACCGGCAACCGCGCCTCCGACGTGCGATCATAGACACCCACCACGGCCGCATACTCCCCCGCCGCGGCCGATTCCGGCACGACCACCGGGTGAATCTGGGCGATCACGTCCCCCGCCCGCCACGCCCACGACGGCGCGTCGAGCCGGTCGCTCTGCGTCAGGTTGCCGCCCGCGCCATCGAGCACGTGGGTGAACATCACCGCGTCGGTGGTGAAGCTGGGCGGCACGACCGGCCCGGCTCGTGTCGGGTCGAGCACGCGCCAGACGGTCAGCAGTTCGGCCGTCTCCCCCGGACGGACGCTCTCCGACAGCCAGCGCGCGGCCGTCAGTTCAATCGCCCCGTTGAAATCGACCGGTTGGGCCAGCGCACTCCCGGCCGTTAATGTCGTCGCCGCCGGCGAGCCGTCGAGCCGGTAGAGTGTGAAGCGCGGATCGAGATCGTCCGGCCGCAGATCGACGGTTTCGATGGCTTGCAGCAGGGGGATGAACGCCGGATGCGGCGGCG
>JRYI01006734.1_pt1 | contig 10605 bp, 7 predicted proteins | sample 235361 | NCBI WGS metagenome assembly JRYI01 (sample SAMN03074212, study PRJNA261471) | activated sludge metagenome | biome: Common Effluent Treatment Plant; feature: Wastewater; material: Activated sludge; isolation source: activated biomass in a lab-scale reactor treating industrial wastewater at...
CGGGCGGCATCGGCGGGCGCGCCATGATGCTGGCCGACGTGCTGCGCGCGGAGCTGGCCGAGCTGACGCGCGGCCTTGCCCGGCAGTGGGCGGCCCACGGAATTCGCGTCAACGCCATCGCACCGCCGTCGTCGGTCGCGGCGATGGCGGGCGAAGTGCAGGCGTCGGACGCCGATCTGGCGGCCGTCGCGCTCGCGCTTGCAAGCCGCAAGGGCCACGGCGCGTCGGGTCATGTGCTCGATGCCGCGGGTGCCGCGCGCCGCTGGTGTTGAGATCATTCGATGAAGGCGGCGGCGGCGGCCTACGTAAGGCCGCCACTCACGACCGCTCGCACCATCGACTGCTGTCGACCTCAGGGCATGAGCCGGGCGGTGTTGTGAACGCCCATTCGGCCCCGGCGTGAAGCTGACGCGTCGCAACGCCAGCGTTCCCGCTCCGGACCGAATGGACAATCTCCTGAAAGCTCCCGCCTAGACTAGAGCGCGTCGCCCGTGAAGCGGCTCACGGCGCAGGGCGTGGCTTTCATGGCCAGCTCCTGGCAGAGCTTTTTCGCCGCGTCGACGGACGCCACCGGTCCGATGACCAGGTCATAGGTCTGCTCCGGCCCGGACATGTTCGTCGTGTAGCGCGGCTGGAGCGAGCGGAAGCTCTCGCCATGGCGCTCGTTGAGCAGCGTCCAGCTCAGGCGCAGGCTGTCGACGGAGGGGCCGGTCGCAATCTGCACGCCAACCTGGCTCGCCGGAACGGAGGGTGTGGCGGCCGCCGGCCGGGCGGCGGGCGTCACGACGGCGGGACCGAAGGAGATGGCGCCGGTCGCGGGCTGGGCGACGCTGCCCGTCTCGATGCCGGCCTTGTCAGGCTTCTTGGCAGCCGTCTCTTTCGCCTTCTTCGCCGTGGCCTCCTTCTCCTTGGCCTTGGTGTCGTCGTTGGCGGCGACCTTCTGCGTTTCGGCGGCCGCTGTCTCGAGCGTGCCGACGCGCGCCGCGAGGTCGTGGGCGGCATCCGACTGGTTCGAGATCTGTGCGCGGACCTCGATCAGCTCGTTGCGGAACAGATCGATGGTGTCGCGCAGCGTGCGAACCTCGGCCACGGTCTCGTGGAGCGCCTTTTGCGTGGCATCGTTCTCGGCCGTCTCGGCCCCCGATCCGAGGGAGCGGGCGATGACGTCGGGCTGGGCGACCAGCAGAATGAGGTAGAGCAGCGATATTCCGGCCGCCACCGCCCAGACCAGCGAATACTTCGTGAACGTGCGGGCTGGGGTATGCGGCGAACTTGGCTGGGGGAAGCTTTTTTGCGTCATGATCTGCCTTCCGGGGCCTAACCTTGCTGTGGAGGTCCTTTGCCGCGCTGCAGGCCGACGTGAGATCCGTTCACAAACGCCCGGGCGACGCGACCTCAACCCTTCCGACCGTCGTGTCTGAGTCGCCCCGGCCGGGCAACTTCGCGGGCCGATGCAACTGTGGACGATTTGGGGAAATCCGCCGCCGCCGGGGTGTCCCGGCTCAATCCCGCAGTGTCCGTTTGCGAACCGCGGTGCGGGGCGATAGCGTGCAGCCCGATCCGCGCTCGCCGACATCGGGAACCCATCATGAGCCGACCGCTGCTCACTGTCATACTTGCCGCCGGCAAGGGAACGCGCATGCGCTCCGCGCGGCCCAAGGTGCTGCACCGGATCGCCGGGCGGTCGATGCTGGGCCATGTGCTGGCGCTGGCCGGGGAGGCGGGCTCGGATGGGCTCGCGGTGGTCGTCGGCCCCGGCATGGACGGGGTGCGGGAGGAAGCGCTCACGGCGGCGCCGGGGGCGACGGTGTTCGTCCAGGAGGCCCAGCTCGGGACGGCGGATGCCGTGCGGACTGCGCGCGCGGCAATCGCGGCGCACACGGGCGATCTCATGGTGCTGTTCGCCGACACGCCGCTCATCACCGCCGCCACCATCGGCAAGCTCCGCGCCGAGCTTGACCGGGGTGCCGCGGTCGCGGTGCTCGGCTTCGAGGCGCGGGAGCCCGGCAGCTACGGCCGCCTCGTCACGGATGCCGACGGCGCGCTGGTCGCGATCCGCGAAGCCAAGGACGCAAGTCCTGCCGAGCTTCAGATCCGGCTCTGCAACTCCGGCGTGATGGCGTTCCGCCTCGATCAGCCGCTCGCGGTGCTCGACAGGATCGGCAACGCCAACGCCAAGGGCGAGTTCTATCTCACGGACGCGATCGAGATCGTGCGCGCGGGGGGCGGCCGCGCCGGCGTCGTGGTGTGCGAGGAGGACGAGGTGCTGGGCGTCAACGCGAAGGGCGAGCTTGCCCAGGCGGAAGCCACCTGGCAGCGGCGCGCGCGAGGGCGCGCGATGGCCGGGGGCGTGACGCTGATCGCGCCGGAGACGGTCTGGCTCTCGTTCGACACGGTGCTCGGTGAGGACGTGCTGATCGAGCCCAACGTCTTTTTCGGGCCGCGCGTGACGGTCGGTGACGGAGCCGAGATCAAGGCCAACTCGTACCTCGAAGGCGCGCGCGTCGGCCCCGGCGCCCGCGTGGGGCCGTTCGCGCGGCTGAGGCCCGGGGCGGTGCTCGGACGCGACGTGCATGTCGGCAACTTCGTCGAGGTCAAGAACGTGGCGATGGGCGACGGGGCCAAGGCGAATCACCTGTCCTACCTCGGTGACGGCTCGATCGGGGCGAAAGCGAACATCGGCGCCGGCACGATCTTCTGCAACTACGACGGCTTCTTCAAACACAAGACGGAGATCGGCGAGGGCGCGTTCGTCGGCTCGAACACGGCTCTCGTGGCGCCGGTCAAGGTCGGGGCCGGCGCCTATATCGGGTCGGGCAGCGTGATTACCCGCGACGTGGCGGCGGATGCGCTCGCGCTCGAGCGGAGCGCGCAGGACGAGCGGCCCGGATGGGCGCAGAAATTCCGTGCCGCGATGGCCCGCCGCAAGGCCGCACGCACGGCCTGATGTCGGGCGAGGACCCGTTAAGAATCGACATATTCTTTGATTTGAAAGCCTGATCCGGCTTTCGTAGGGCAGTACACGAAGTGTCCCTGCCGTCTCCTTTTTTCTATCCTCTCCAGCGAAGGGCTCCCCGATGTGTGGCATCGTCGGCATTCTCGGCAGCAAACCCGTGGCGATGGACCTCGTCGATGCCTTGCGGCGCCTCGAGTACCGCGGCTACGACAGCGCCGGCATCGCGACGGTCGAGAACGGGCACCTCGAGCGGCGGCGCGCGGAAGGCAAGCTCCGCAATCTCGAGCAGCGCCTCCTGGCGGAGCCGCTGGCCGGGCGCACGGGCATCGGGCACACGCGCTGGGCGNNCATCGATGCCGTCTCTGCGGCGCTCGGCAAGCTCAAGGGCGCCTTCGCGCTCGGCATCATCTTCGCCGGCGAGGACGACCTGATGATCGCCGCGCGCCAAGGGAGCCCGCTCGCCATCGGCCACGGCGAGGGCGAGATGTATCTCGGCTCCGACGCCATCGCGCTCGCGCCCTTCACCGACGCCATCACGTATCTCGAGGAGGGCGACTGGGCGGTGATGCGCCGCGCGGGCGTCGAGGTGTTCGACCGGGCGGGCGCGTGCGTGACGCGGCCGCTCGTCAAGTCGGTCGCAAGCTCGCTGCTCGTCGACAAGGGCAACCACCGCCATTTCATGGCGAAGGAGATCCACGAGCAGCCGGACGTCATCAGCCACACGCTGTCGAACTATATCGACATGGCGAGCGGGCGCGTGAGCTTCCCCGATCTCGGCGTGGACCTCGCCCGGATCTCGCGCATCACGATCTCGGCCTGCGGCACCGCCTATTACGCGGGCCTCGTCGGCAAGTACTGGATCGAGCGCTATGCGCGGCTCCCGGTCGAGATCGACGTGGCGTCGGAATTGCGCTACCGCGAGGCGCCGCTGCCCGAGGGCGGGCTTTCCGTGTTCGTCTCACAGTCGGGCGAGACGGCCGATACGCTCGCGACGCTGCGCTATGCGCGCGCCAGCGGGCAGCGCATCGCTTCCATCGTCAACGTGCGCACCTCGACCATCGCGCGCGAATCCGACGCCGTGCTGCCGACGCTCGCGGGGCCCGAGATCGGCGTCGCCTCGACCAAAGCCTTCACCTGCCAGCTCGCCGCCCTGGCCTCGCTCGCCATCGCGCTCGGCAAGGCGCGCGGGGCCATCTCCGCCGATCTGGAGCAGGAGCTGGTGACGGCCCTGATCGAGGTTCCCCGGCTGATCTCCACTATGCTGCACGACGAGGGGCAGTACGTCGAGCTGGCGCAAAGCCTCTCCAAGGCGCGCGACGTGCTCTATCTCGGCCGCGGGTCGAGCTACCCGATCGCGCTCGAGGGAGCGTTGAAGCTCAAGGAGATCTCCTACATCCATGCCGAGGGCTACGCGGCCGGAGAGCTCAAGCACGGGCCCATCGCGCTCATCGACGAGAACGTGCCGGTTATCGTCGTGGCGCCGGAGGACGATCTGCTCGAGAAGACCGTCTCGAACGTCCAGGAGGTGGCCGCGCGCGGTGGGCAGATCATATTGATTTCCAATGCTGATCCGGAGAAAGTCGGGTGCGCGATCGCGGCCCACATCCGGCCGCCTCGGGCGCATGCCCTGACCAATCCCCTCATTTACGCCGTTCCGGTGCAGCTCATCGCCTATCACACGGCCGTCTTCATGGGCACCGACGTCGATCAGCCCCGCAACCTCGCCAAATCGGTCACGGTTGAATGAGGGGATAAGGTCTGCCGCCTGAGCGCCCCGGATTTGCCTCTTCCGTATGATTGACCTAAAGCTTCGCGGGGGTGCTGCGTTTTTCAGGCAGGCTGCAGGGACAAGAGCGCATGACGAATGCGACGCGTCGGGGCTCGGAGGGGAACCGCCCGTCCGGGCAATCGATCTTCCGGGGATGGCATCGGGGGGTGCTGCTCGGTGCGGCCGCCCTGGCGCTCGGCCTTGCGGGCGCAGCGCTCAGCGTGGAGGCGCGCGCCCAGGCGAAGAAAAAGAAGGGCGCGGAGGCAGCGCCCGCCCAGGCCGATACCGCGGCCGCCCAACGCGCGTATGCCGCAGGCTCCAAGGCTTTCGAGGCCGGCGACATGGCGAAGGCTCAGGAGCAGCTTTCGGTGGCCCTGGCCGGAGGCGGACTTCCGAACAGCCAGATGGCGCGCGCGCTCTACCTCAGGGGCGCAGCCTCCCGCCGCCTCGGCAAGCCCGCGCAGGCGATCTCCGATCTCACCACCGCCGTGTGGCTCAAGGGCGGGCTGTCGGATACCGACAAGGCCAAGGCGAACGAGGAGCGTCAGCTCGCCTACCGCGAAGCCGGACTCGGCGATACGCCGCCGCCGATCGGCGCCGCGCCGCTCGACCAGAGCACCAAGTCCGCCGCGGCCGGCGGCGTGACCCCTTCGAAGCCCGGCACCCAGGTGGTGCAGGTGACCGAGCAGTCGTTCTGGAACAACTTCTCGATGCCGACGCTGCCGTCTCTGACGGGCTCGTCGCAGCCGGCACAACCGACAGAGACCGCCGCGGCGGCGACGGCGCCGCAGACGGAGAGCGGACAGTCCTCCTCGTTCTGGAGCTTCCTGTCTCCCGGCTCGTCGTCAGCGGAGACAAGCGCTGGCGCCGCAGCCCCGGCGATCGGAATCGCACCCCTGCCCGCGAGCGCCGAGGCCGGCGCCCCGGGATCGCTCACGGGCGCACCCGCCGTCGTGCCGACGTCGTGGGAGACACAGACGGCAGCGGCGGCAGCCGTTGCCTCGGAGCCGGCCGCGGCCGCAGCGCCGATCGTCTCGGGCTACGCGCCGCAGCCGGTGGCGGACACCGGCATCTCCCCCATGGGGGCCCTGTCCGGGTTCTCCTCCGGCCCGACGCCTGACGTGTCGTCGCCGAGCACGCTTTCGAACCCGCTCGAGGGCACCGGGACCGCCGTTTCGAACTTCTTCGGCACCATGTTCGGCTCCGGCTCCTCGACGCCGGCCGAGGCGGCGACCTCTCCGGTCATGACCGGCTCGACCGAGCAGCCGCCGCATTGGGGTGCAGAGACGACGGTCGCCACGGGGCAGACCTCGTCGATGGTGCAGCGCGGCCCAGATTCGCCGCCGGCGTCGTCGGGCGGCGATGCGCTGCCCTGGGGCACGGCCTCGTCCGCAGCGCCGCAGCCCGCCGCTCCGGCCAAGGTCGCGGCCGTGGGCGGTGCGGGCAAGTACAAGCTCCAGGTCGCCGCAGTGCGCTCGCGCGCGGAGGCCGAGCGCCTGGCTCAAACGCTTACGGCGTATCCGCCGGTGCGCGAGGGCAAGGTGGCCCCCGAGATCGACGAGGCGGTGATCGGCAGCATGGGCACGTTCTATCGCGTGCGGCTCGGGCCCTACGCCAACGCCAGCGAGCCCAACCAGCTCTGCAAGACGCTGAAGCCGCAGGGCTTCGATTGCCTCGTGGTGAGCCAGTAGCGCCGCGGCGCGGCGCTCCGCGGGGGCAGTTGACGGGTGGCGGCAAGGGCCCCACGATGGCCGTGCGATGAGCGAACCCAATTCCGGCAACAGCGCGCCCGAGAAGGGCGACGACGGCGGCCTTTCGGCCGGCCTGCAGCTCCTGGCGAGCGACGATGGCGCGCCGCTCCGGATCGGCGCCAGGCTCAGGAACTATTTCCTGACCGGCCTCATCATCGTCGGGCCGGTCACGCTCACGATCTACATCATCTGGTGGGTGATCAACGTCACCGACGCGTGGCTGAAGCCGTTCGTGCCCGCCAGCTACCTGCCCGATACCTACCTTCCCTTTTCCGTCCCCGGCATCGGGCTCCTGTTCGGGATCCTGTTCCTCACCCTCACGGGAGCGCTCGCCGCCAACCTGCTCGGACGCTCGCTCATCTCGTTCGGCGAAATGGCGCTCGACCGCATGCCGATCGTGCGCAACGTGTACCGGGCGCTGAAGCAATTCTTCGAATCGCTCGTCTCCGCGACCGCGAGCAGCGGGCAGCAGGGCTTCCAGAAGGTGGGCCTCATCGAGTTTCCCTCCAAGGGCCTGTGGTCGATCGTGTTCGTGACCGGCGAGACCAGGGGCGAGGTCTCGATCTCGCAGCCCGGCGGAGAGGAGGACCTGCTGACGGTCTTCATGCCGACGGGCATCGTCCCGCCGACGGGCTTCATCTGCTTCGTGCCGCGGCGCGACGTGACATTCCTCAAGATGAGCGTCGAGGACGCGGCGAAGATCGTGATGTCGGCCGGCATGGTGGTGCCGGACTACGAGGCGCGGCTGAAGCAGCTCGCCGAGCGCGGCATCCGGACCGAGGCGAAGCGGCCGCTGCCTCCCGCCGGCGGGGCGGCGCCGGGGCGCGATACATGACGATCCGGGGCCATGCCGCAGAGAAATACGTGACCGGGCAGCGGCTCGCGACGTCGGCAGGCCGCTGGAGCACGCTTCTCGCCGAACGCTGGCGTCAACTAGCTTTTTTGCCCGTTGCTCGCGTGTCTGGACCGCCGGAGTCCAGACACGTTTTCACATCAGGTCATGCCGCGCGGAAGAGGCGGATGGCTTCGTCGCATTCGAAGAGATAGAGCAGGCGGCGGAGCGCCTGGCCGCGGTCGGTCGTGAGGTGCGGATCGGCGCTCATGATCAGGCGGGCATCGTCGTGGGCGGCGGCGAGCAGCTCGGCAGTGTTGGCGCCGCCGGCGACGCGGAACTCCGCTTCTCCGCTCTGGCGCGCCCCCAGCACCTCGCCGCCGCCGCGCAATTCGAGGTCCTTCTCGGCGATCAGGAAGCCGTCCTCGGTGTCCTCCATCATGGCGAGGCGCTTCTCGGCGGTTTTCGTCAGCGGCTCGGCGTGGAGCAGCATGCAGAAGCTCTCGCGGCTGCCGCGGCCGACGCGCCCGCGCAACTGATGGAGCTGGGCGAGGCCGAAGCGCTCCGCGTGCTCGATGACCATGATGTTGGCGTTCGGCACGTTGACGCCGACCTCGATCACCGTGGTCGCGACGAGCACCTTGAGGTTGCCGTCGGCAAAGGAGGCCATGGTCGCATCCTTGGCGGCGGCCGTCATGCCGCCGTGCAGGAGGCCGACGCCGCCGCCGAGCACCTGCGTCAGGTGGGCGTGGCGCTCCTCGGCGGCGGCGAGATCGGAGACGTCCGAGCTTTCGATCAGCGGGCAGACCCAATAGACCTGCGCGCCTTCCGCGAGTTGCGCCTTGATGCGCTGGACGAGCTTCTCGATGCGGTCGGTCGAGATCTGCTTCGTCACGATCGGCTTGCGGCCGGCGGGCTTCTCGGTGAGCTTCGAGACCTCGAGGTCGCCGTAGTGGGTCATGAGCAGCGTGCGCGGGATTGGCGTCGCCGTCATCACCAGCATGTTGGCGCCGCCGTCGCCGCCTTTGGTCTGCAAGGCGAGGCGCTGGTGCACGCCGAAGCGGTGCTGCTCGTCGATGACGGCGAAGGCGAGGTCGCGGAACCTCACGTCGTCCTGGAAGAGGGCGTGCGTGCCGATCAGGATGTCGATCTCGCCGGAGGCGAGGCGGGAGAGGATCTCGTCGCGGGCGCGGCCTTTCTCGCGGCCCGTGAGAAGCGCGACGGTGAGGCCGGCGGCGCCGGCGAGGGGCGCGATGGTCTCCGCGTGCTGGCGGGCGAGCACCTCTGTCGGCGCCATCAGGGCAGCCTGGGCGCCGGCTTCGACGGCAGTGGTCATGGCGAGCAGCGCGACGATCGTCTTGCCGGAGCCGACGTCGCCCTGCAGCAGCCGCAGCATGCGGCGCGGCGCGCCCATGTCGGCTTCGATCTCCTTCAACGCGATGCGTTGCGAGTTGGTGAGCGCGAAGGGAAGCGCGGCGACGATGCGTGCGCGCAAGCGGCCGTCGCCTTTCACCGGACGGCCGCGCTGGGCCTTGAAGCTCTCGCGCACGATCGCGAGTGCAAGCTGGTTGGCGAGCAGCTCGTCGTAGGCGAGGCGCTGCAAGGGCGCGCTGCCGGCCGAAACGTCCGCGGCATCGTCGGGATGATGGAGGCGGCGCAGAGCCTCGCGGAAGGTGGGCCAGCCGCGCTGCTTCAACCACGATGCATCCTGCCATTCGGGAAGCTCGGGAGCGCGCTCCAAGGCCTGGCGCTCGGCCCTAAGCAGGACCTTGCCCGAGAGGCCGGCCGTCATCGGATAGACCGGCTCCAGCAGCGGCAGGTCGCCGCGCGCCTCGGGCGCGACGATGTAATCGGGGTGCGCCATCTGCAGCGTCTCGCCGTAGCGCTCGACGCGGCCCGAGACGTAGCGCTCCTCGCCCACCGGGAGCTGGCGCTCGACGAACGAGCGCTCGGCGCGGAAGAAGACGAGGTCGAGGCGGCCGGTCTCGTCCTCGGTCGAGACCTTGTAGGGCGCCTTGGTGTTGCCGCGCGGGGGCGCCTTGTGCTTCAGCACGCGCACCTTGAGGGTGGCGATAGTGCCGGGAAGGGCGGCAGCGACGGTCGGCTCGGCGCGGCGGTCGATGACGCCGGTCGGCAGGTGCCAGATGAGATCGATGACGCGCGGCTGCGTCACGCCGGCCGGCAGGTTGAGCGCCTTCCTGAGCAGCGTCATGACGTGGGGGCCGACGCCCTTCAGGGCATCGGCGGCCGCGAACAGGGGGGAAAGCTCATTGGGCCGCATGTCGTCGGACGTGACCTCGATTTTCCCCCTGCCTCTTGTGGGGAAGGGTCGGGGATGGGGACCCCGATGGCTGGCGTTCGGCGATCCCCCTCGTGACCGCCTTGCAAGGGGGTGGAGGACTGTCGCGCGTGCGCATGGGCTGACAGGCCCCGGAGAGGGCGTTATATGACACTCTGAGACGGGCGAAGCAAAGCGCTGCCCGGCCACTCCAAACCGGTTTTTCTGGGCATGAGCGAGGATATCGAGGTCCGGCGGCGGCGCGCGGCCTGGCGTGCGGCGCACCGGGGCACCAAGGAGCTCGACCTCCTGGTCGGGCGCTTTGCCGAAGCGCGCCTGCCCGGCATGGCGGCGGCCGATCTCGAGCGGTTCGAGCGGTTTCTCGCCGTGACCGATCCCGAGATCCAGGCCTGGCTGCTCGGGCCGCCTTCGGGCGGTGCGGAGGGCGAGTTCGCGGACGTGGTGGCGGAGATCCGGCAATTCCACGGGCTCGCGTGACGCACCCTTCACCTCTCCCCAATGGGGAGAGGTCGCGACGCGACAGCGGCGCGGGTGAGGGGGCGCCGCGGGCACAGGCATAGAAGGGTACGAAGGCGCACATGAGCGAGCGGGCGGATCTGATCTTCACGGGCGTGCCGGAGGGGCTCGACGCGCTCGTGCTCGCGCGCCTTGTCGAGGAGGCCGCGGACGGCGCACGCGCGGGAATGCTCGTGCATGTCGCGCGCGACGACCGGCGCCTCGAAGCCCTCGAAGGACAGCTCCGTTTCTTTGCGCCCAAGGTGCGCGTTGTGCCGTTCCCGGCCTGGGATACGGTGCCCTACGACCGCGTGAGCCCGAATGCGGAGATCGTCGCCCGGCGCATCACGGCGCTGTCGCGCCTCGTGCTGTCGAGCCGCAACGAGCCGGTGGTCGTTCTGACGACGATCAACGCCATCCTGCAGCGCGTGCCGCCGCGGGCGTTCATCCGCAACGCCATGAAGAGCATCGCGCCGGGGCAGCGGGTGGCCCTCAACCGCCTCG
>JRYI01004547.1_pt1 | contig 10599 bp, 12 predicted proteins | sample 235361 | NCBI WGS metagenome assembly JRYI01 (sample SAMN03074212, study PRJNA261471) | activated sludge metagenome | biome: Common Effluent Treatment Plant; feature: Wastewater; material: Activated sludge; isolation source: activated biomass in a lab-scale reactor treating industrial wastewater at...
GGAACGCGAGCATACCACCCCCTTCTTGTGGGAGAACCCCGGGCGATTTCGCATCGACAACGTCGCCTGGGAGACGGGGCTTGACTATTCCATGAGTCACCGCTGGACAATCGACTATGAAGCGGATTACCAATTTATCGCCGCTATCTATGATGCGCTATACTCAAGCGAACGTCATTTCACGCTTGAGGAAATTCTCGCCTTCCTGTCCGCGCACCCGGAAGTAGAGGCAATCAACCAGCGATATGCGGGAGTCAACTGGTACCGCCATCACCTCGATGATCTTAAAACAGTTTCCGCCGGGCAAACGCGGCAGGAATCATGACTGGTCTTTGACCACAAGGATGACATCCTTCACCTTTGATCTCCATAGGGAAGAAAAAGTATGAAACAAGAGGAAATATCTGAACTGGAAAACATGGCGCTGCGCGTTCGCGAGCATATCATTCGCTTGTCGACCGACGGCGGCTGCTTCACCGGCGCATCCCTGTCTTGCGCCGATCTCATCGTGTACCTGTACACCCACTTTCTCAATGTGGGCCCAGACAATTTCGACGCCCCCGATCGGGACTATCTGTTCCTCTCGAAAGGCCACGACGTTCCCGCCCTCTACGGCACCTTCGTCGAACTGGGCTGGCTGGAGCCGGAGCGCCTGCGCAATCATCTGAAGACCAACGACACCATCTATTGGCACCCCAATCGCAACATCCCCGGCATCGAGTTCCACTCCGGTTCGCTGGGGCACTTGCCGTCGGTGGCTGTCGGCGTGGCGATGGATTGCAAGATGCGCGGGCTGGATAACCGCATCGTCGTCATCACCGGCGACGGCGAACTGAACGAAGGCTCGGTATGGGAGGCCATTCTGGTGGCCAATGCCTACAAACTGGACAATCTGCTGTTCATCGTCGATCGAAACCAGTTCCAGGCCAACATCCGCACCGAGGAACTGATCCCGCTGGAACCGCTGGCGCCCAAGTTCGAAGCATTCGGTTGGAAGGCCAGGCGTGTGAGCGGCCACAGCTTCGTCGAACTGGACGAAGCGCTGGCCGAGGTACCGTTCGCCGACGGGCGACCGAGCGTGCTCATCGCCGACACCATCCGCGGCCGCGGCCTGCCCAGCATCCAGGAACGGGCCGACCGCTGGTTCTGCAACTTTACCCACGAAGAAGTGGACGCGCTGCTGGAAGAACTCCATGGCGTGCGTCGGGCCGAGATCGAGTCCGAGGCATTGATGGTAAGATAGGACGCGACAAGACCTGACAGGTGGGCGCGCGAACGCCCGGTCATACCGGCAACTTGCTCGCGCCCACCTGTCAGGTCTGGAGAAATCAGGTCTGGAGAAATCAAACCTTCCTTACGAGAACTGCCATGAAAAACTACGAACAGACCCTGCTGGATATGATGGCCGCCGACGAGCGCATTATCGTCATGACGGCCGAGAATCGGGCCGCCATCCGCAACTTGCCCAACCTCGCGCCGGGGCGTTTCATCGATACCGGCATCACCGAGCAGACGATGGTCGGGGCGGCCGCCGGTCTGGCCCTGCGCGGTCGCGTGCCCGTTCTTCACGCGCTGGCCACGTTCCTGACGCTGCGCGCCTTTGAGTTCGTGCGCACCGACGTGGGCATCGGCAACCTGCCGGTCAAGCTGGTTGGCGGCGTGCCCGGCTTCCTGTCCGACGGCAACGGTCCCACTCACCAGGCCATCGAGGACGTGTCGCTGATGCGCGGCATCCCCCACATGCACGTCTTCTGCCCGGCCGACGAGCAGGACATGCTTCTTGGGCTGCCCCATATCATCAACAGCCCCCACCCTACTTACATCCGCTTCAACGGCCTGAAGCCGGTCATCGACCACGACGCCCGGTTCGAGATCGGCCGCGCGGAGCAAGTGTCGGACGGCACAGACGTAGCCATTCTCGTCTACGGGATGCTCTTTGCGCAGGCATGGGAGGCGAAGGCGCTGCTGGAAGCCGAAGGCCTGTCCGTTCGCCTCATCAATGTGCGTATGCCCAAACCGGTTGATGAGGAAGCTATCCTGCGCGCCGCGCGCGAGACAAATCTGCTGGTGACGCTGGAAGACCACTTCCTGACCGGCGGCCTGTTCTCCATCGTGGCCGAGACATTGCTGCGCCACGGCGAAACGACCGAGGTGCTGCCGCTGGCCCTGGAGGAGCGCTGGTTCCGTCCGGCTCTGTTGAATGAGGTGTTACGCTTCGAAGGCTTCACCGGCGAGCAGATCGCCGCGCGGATTCTTGAGCGCGTGCCCGCCCACGTCTAATCTGATGTAGCACCGGTTTCCTAACCGGTGGATATATAGACGTTACGAATTCTGAAGATGCCGGTTAAGAAACCGGCGCTACATTTAAGGAAAAATCAAATGCCGAATAAAGTCCAACTCAATCAGGACTATCCAATCATAATTGAATCCGAGAAGCTCTTCGAGCGAGCCAAAGGCCTCATGCCGGCCTTCGCCCAGACGTTGGCCAAAGGACCTACGCAGTACGTCGACGGCGTCGCGCCCAAATATCTGCGACGTGCCAAGGGCGCGCGCGTGTGGGACGTGGACGGCAACGAGTATCTCGACTACAACTCGGCCATCGGCCCCATTTCGCTGGGCTACGGCTACGACGTTGTCGACGACGCCGTTCGGCGGCAGCTCGAGGACGGCATCGTCTTCCCGCTCATTCACCCGCTGGAGGTGGAGATCGCTGAACTGGTGCGCGAAGTGATCCCCAACGCCGAGAGCGTGCGTTTCGCCAAGGCCGGCGCTGAAGTCACCAGCGCGGCCGTGCGCCTGGCCCGCGCCTACACCGGTCGGGACAAGGTGCTGTGCTGCGGCTATCACGGCTGGCATGATTGGTACATCGGCATCACCGCTCGTAACTACGGCGTGCCGCAAGCCGTTAAGGACCTCGTCTTCACCTTCAACTACAACGACATGGATTCGGTCATGGCCGCGCTGGATGAGGACGTCGCCTGCGTCATTCTGGAGCCGATGACCTTCGACTTCCCCAAGGACGACTTCCTGCAGAAGCTAAAGGACGCCTGCCACGCCAACGGCTCGCTGCTCATCTTCGATGAGATGTGGACCGGCTTCCGCTGGGCGCTCGGCGGCGCGCAGGAATATTTCGGCGTGACGGCCGACCTGGCCTGCTACTCAAAGGCTATCGCCAACGGCATGCCCCTGGCCGTGCTGGCTGGGCGAGCCGACGTGATGGCCCTGCTCGATGAGCAAGTCTTTTTCTTCACCACCTTCGGCGGCGAAGCGCTCTCGCTGGCCGCAGCCGGAGCGACCATCCGCGAACTGCGCGACAAAAATGTGCCCGCGGATCTGGCCCGCAAGGGGCAGAAGTTGATGGATGGCTATAACGAAATTGCTTCGGAACTGGGGATCCGCGACATCACCCATTGCAAAGGCCACCCGGCGCGCGGCATGATCGTCTACGACGACAAGGGCGGTCAGAGCTTGCTGATGAAATCGCTCGTGCAGCAGGAACTCATCAAGCGAGGCATCCTCTGGTCCGGCTTCCACAACATGTGCTATAGCCACACCGAGGCCGACCTCGACTATACGCTGATCGCCTACGGCGAAGTGTTGGCCGAACTTAAGGGCGCTCTCGAAGCAGACGACCTGACAGCTCGCCTGCGGGGCACTCCGGTTCAGCCTGTGTTCCGCCGCACGGACAGTTTTAATTTGAAGCCGGCGCGGTGATAAAAGTGGTCTGTGGTCTGTGAATACTGGTCTACTGAATACTGACCCACTGATTACCGGCTTCCGATTGCTGCAAAACACTAACATGAATGACACAACTCTCTTCACGCTGGAGGGCAAGACGGCCGTTGTTACGGGGGCATTGGGGCTAATCGGCCGCAAGCATTGCGAGGCGCTGGCCGCGTTCGGGGCCAACGTCATCGTCGCCGACCTCGATGCCGACGCGTCGGCCGAGTTCGCCGCCACATTGCCTGCCCCTTCGCTGGGGTTGGCTCTGGACGTGACCAACCCGGACTCAATCACCGCCCTGCGCGACGCAGCCCTGGCCCGTTTCGGCCATCTGGACGTGCTGGTCAACAACGCGGCCATCAACGACATGTTCGAAAATCCGGCCATGGCCGCCGAGCAATCCCGCTTTGAGAATTACCCGTCCGCGATGTGGCAGAAGTCACTGGAGGCCAACGTCACCGGCGTATTCCTGTGCTCGCAAATCCTCGGCACGCCGATGGCCCGGCAAGGCAAGGGCAGCATCATCAACGTCGCCTCGACCTATGGCATGGTGGCCCCCGACCAGTCGCTCTACAAGACACCCGACGGCCGCCAGCCGTTCTATAAATCGCCCGCCTACCCAACCACCAAGGGCGCAGTCATCGCCTTCACCAAATTCCTGGCCGCCTACTGGGGAGCGGACGGCGTGCGGGTCAACACGCTATCGCCCGGCGGCGTTGAGAACAATCAGCAGGAATATTTCGTCCGTAACTACTCCGCGCGGACGATGCTCGGCCGTATGGCCTCGCCGACCGACTATCAGGGAGCGCTCGTCTTTCTGGCGAGCGATGCCTCGGCCTATATGACCGGAGCCAATCTGGTCGTCGACGGCGGATGGACGGCATGGTAAGCAGATGGTGATGAGCGAAAGACACGGACGGATGACAGGCGACCAGGCATCAACGATCCCGCCAACTGAACTGACCCGCCGAGCGCAAGCCATCCGCCTGCTGCTCACCGACAGCGACGGCGTGTTGACCGACAACGGGGTATACTACTCTGCTGCGGGCGAGGAAATAAAACGGTTTTCCATTCGCGACGGCATGGGTGTCGAGCGCTTGCGCAAGTTCGCCGGCGTGGATGTCGGCATTATCACCGGCGAGTTTTCCGGCCCGGTACAGCGTCGCGCCGAGAAGCTCGCCATCACCGAGTTGCATCTGGGCATCAAGGACAAGCCCGCCGTGCTAAAGGACATCCTGGCCCGGCTTGGGCTGAGACCTGAACAGATTGCCTATATCGGCGACGACACCAACGACGTTGAAATCATGAGACAGGTTGGGCTGGCCGCCTGCCCGGCCGACGCGATGCCATTCGCCCGCGCCATCGCCCATTATATCTGCGCCAACCAAGGCGGATATGGCGCGTTCCGCGAGGTGGCCGAACTCATCATTGCCGCGCGCGCCGATCCGGCCGCATCAGGAGAGTAATTATCTATGACAGTACCTACCAGGATAAAAACAGGCCGCCGCACTATCGGCGACGGCGAGCCGGTCTATATCATCGCCGAGATCGGCATCAACCACAACGGCTCGCTGGACCTGGCCCGCAAGCTGATCGACGGCGCGATCTTCGCCGGGGCCGATGCCGTCAAGTTCCAGAAGCGCACGCCTGAGCTTTGCGTTCCGCGGGATCAATGGGACCTCGAGCGCGACACGCCCTGGGGCCGCATCACCTATCTCGAATACCGGCACAAGACGGAATTTACCTACGAGCAGTATCGCACCATCGATCGCTATTGTCGGGCGCGAAACCTGGACTGGTTTGTATCCTGTTGGGATGAAGAGGCCGTCGACTTCATGGAACAGTTCGACACGCCTATGTACAAGGTCGCATCGGCCACCCTGACGGATCTGCCCTTGCTACAAAAGATGAAGGACACAGGCCGGCCGCTGATGCTCTCCACCGGTATGTCGGAGATGTGGCAGATCCAGGCCGCCGTGGACCTGATCGGGCATGATAATTTGATGATCGCCCACGCGACCTCCGCCTATCCGTGCCCGCCGGAAGAGCTGAACCTGCGGATGATCCCGACACTGAAGGCCACCTATCCCGATGTCCCGATCGGCTACTCCGGCCACGAAGTCGGCCTGGCGCCGACGTGGGCGGCCGTCACGCTCGGCGCGACCTTTGTCGAGCGGCACATAACGCTCGATCGGGCCATGTGGGGCTCCGATCAAGCTTCCTCGGTCGAGGTGATGGGTTTCCACAACCTCGTCCGCAACATCCGGGACATTGAGATGGCCATGGGTGATGGCATCAAGCGCATTTATCCCAGCGAGCTATCGGCCATGAAGAAATTACGCCGTGTTGACGCAACCCAACCCAGCCATGCAAATCCGTAAACTGGACACAACGCAAAAAAGCGAGCGTGCTCGTTTTGTCGATTTCATATTCGACCTGTACAAGGGACACCCGTTGTGGGTGCCGCCGTTTCGCTCCGAGGCGATGAAGACGCTCGACGCCTCGAAGCACCCATTCTACGAGCATTCCTATGCCGACTTCTTCGTCGTTGAGGAAGGAAACCAGGTTCTCGGCCGTATCGCCATGCTCGAAAATCGCAGTTTCAATAACTTCCACAACACGAGGACCGCATTCTTCGGCTACTTCGAGGTGGTCGAGAACATCGATGTGGCACGGATGTTGTTGCGAAAGGCGATCGAGTGGGCGAAAGAGCACAACCTCGACACCCTCATCGGCCCGCGCGGGGTAATAGGAATCGACGGCAGCGTCCTGGTCGAGGGCTTCGATCATCGCCCGGCCATGACCATCCCCTACAACTACCCCTACTACGACGCCTTCATCAAGGATTCAGGTTTTGAGAAGGACACGGACTATCTGTCCGGCTATGCCAGCGGCGACCACGAATTGCCGCCGCGCCTCTACGACATCGCCGCAAAGGTGAAGGCCAAGCGCGGCTTTTCCATCAAGACCTTTTCTTCGAAGAACGAAATACGGCAATGGATCCCCCGAGCGATGGCTATCCACCGCGAGGCAATGAGCGGTCTGCACAGCTTCTTCCCCCCGTCCGAGGCCGAAACGCGGGCGGTCATCGACTCTCTACTGATGATCGTCGATCCTTCACTCATCAAGCTGGTCATGAAAGATGACGAAATCGCCGGTTTCCTCATCGCCTACCACGACGTGTCGGCCGGGTTGCAAAAGGCAGGCGGCAGCCTCTTTCCGTTCGGCTGGTTCCACATCCTGCGCGATCGTCAAAAGACGGATTGGGTCAATATCAACGGCCTGGGATTGTTGCCGCAATATCGCGGCCTGGGGGCCAACGCCGTGCTCTACACCGAGCTACGCGACACCATCGCCACCCACGGCTTTAAGCACATGGATATCGTGCAGGTCAACGAAACGAACTTCAACAGCCGGTCCGACATGGAGACGATGGGGATCCAGTGGTATAAGCGCCACCGCCATTACAAGATGGTTTTCTGAGCGGGCGTCACACCAACAAACGTGCGACGGCCGCTTTCGTACTGGCGAAGGCGAGTTCCGGCAACTGGCCGAGGGCGAAGAACCCGGCATCGGCCGCGTCATCGCCCGCCAGCAGCCTGCCCCCGGTGACCTGGGCGCGATACAGAATGAACACCGACGCCCCACCTGCCCCCGGCGGGTTATGAAAAACGTCGAGCACATCGGTGATAGTCACCACCAGTCCGGTCTCCTCCAGGGCCTCGCGCGCTGCCGTCTCTTTTGGGTCTTCCCCCTGATCGACAAAACCCGCCGGCAGGCTCCATTTGCCGCGCTCGGGATTCATCGCTCGCTTGACGAGCAATAGCCGCCCATCCTCGACGACGGCCACACCCACGCCGACCTTCGGATCGGTGAAATAGACGTAGCGGCAAGAGGAGCATACGCGGCGAGGCTTGTCTGCGACGCGCTGGGTACGCATGGGCGAACCGCAGCGCGGGCAAAAAGCGAACCAGTCGGGGGCGCTCGCTACCGGTGAGCCTTCAGACGTGCCGGCCATCTGGCTAGAACCATCGCGCCTGTCGCCGGGCAATCAGCCATAGGACCAACAACAGCAAGAACAAAACGACCAGCGCGATCTGGATGGGCAGCAGGTAGGAATCAATCATGCCACCGGCCGTCACATCCGCGGGGGCTTGTTCAGCGACGGGCGTTTTGGCGAGCGTTTCAACCCCGGCGCCGGATGGTGCGGGGGCAAGCGCCGACTCTTCGGCAGCCTCGACCACCTCTTCCGTTGCCATCGGGATCTCCAGACTCGTCTCCGGCATTTCGGTTTGAGCCATGTCGGCTTCGGCTTCGGTTACAACGTCCTGCGCGGATAAGTCGGCCGGGGCGGACTCGATCCCCGGGGCGGATGTGGCCATTGCTCGCGCCTCTCCACTCGTGGCAACCGTGGCCTCCTGCGGTGCGCTCTCGGCCACCACCGCAAAGGTGCCCATCTCCTCTTCGGCGACGCTCTCCGTGGCTCCATCCGACGACGACATGATTGCGCCACCGGCGAACTGACCCTGGAACATACCCAGAGCCAGAGTGAAGACAAGCAAGAAGGCGGTCAGCGCTGTAGCCCCGCGCAAGACGGGATAGAGTTGCATCAGGGGCCGGGCCTTGGGTCGGGCATAGAGAGCCGGATCGAGCGCAAAGCTGCGCGGCACCCGCCGGCGGGACAAAGCCCGTAATTGCAGCTTGAATACCCGCAAGCGTTCCAACTCTTCTCGCAAGTCCGCGTCGTCGGCCAGTTGCGCTTCCAGGCGCGCACGCTCAGCGGCCGTGAGGGCATTGTCCAGGTAGGCACCCAGCACCTCCAGACGTTTTTCCTCAGCCGTCGATCCGCGATCTCGCATAAAGTCAAACATGATAGTCCGCCTAATTTTCTCTGGTCTCTAGACGATATGCGGACGGCAATAGTTCCCCGCCGATTTCCTGCAAACAGTCCCGCAACTTGGCCCGCGCCCGACTCAGGCGCGATTTCACCGTGCCCAAAGACACACGGGTGATGGTGGCGATCTCCTGATAGTCATATCCCTCAATATCGCCCAGGACGGTCACGATGCGCTGGTCGTCAGGCAAGCCCTTCAGGCAACGCTCGATCACCAGCGCCAGTTCGACGCGCTGCCGGTGAGCTTCCGGCCCTTCACCGGGGCTGCGCAGAAAAGCGAAGGACTCGTTCTCATCCATGATCTCGTCCAGCGAGGTCTGCGGCCGGCGCTTGCGGCGGCGCAACTCATCGTAACAACGATTGGTGGCGACACGGATCAACCAGGATTTGAAGCTCCCACCCCGGAAACTCTTCAGGCTCTGGTAAGCGGTGATGAACGTTTCCTGGGCTACGTCCTCAGCCACCGCCGGATCGCCCATGATGCGGTAGGCCACGTTGAAGACCAGCTCCTGATGTTGCACCACCAGCCGGTTGAAGGCGACGATATCCCCTTCCTGAGCCTGGTGAATGAGTGACTCTTCGTTCATCGTTTTCAGGCCGGGTACGATTGACAGAAACCGGGCCTTGGTCTATACTCCGCTCTTGATAAGCCATGCCGAAGTGGCGGAACAGGCAGACGCGCACGACTCAAAATCGTGTTCCGAAAGGAGTGTGGGTTCGATTCCCACCTTCGGCATCAAGCTGACAGGATTATAGGTCTCGCCCGGAAGGCGGGCAAACAATGGCTCCGTTCGGGAGTCATTTTCATTTAGGCGAGAGGTTGCAGAAAGATGCGATTGGCGGTGATTATGGGATTAGTGCTCGGCATCGGTTTGGGCCTGCTGGCCGGGTGGATGGTCTGGCCGGTCGAGTATGCCGATGTCACGCCCGACCTGCTGACCGCGGATGCCCGGATAGAGTACGCGATTATGGTCGCCACCGCCTACGAAGCCGATGGCGATCTGGAGCTTGCCCTCGGCCGCCTCGCCCGTCTTGGAGATTCGGCGACAGTTGCCCTGCTCAACGCCTTCAACGCCGCCGAAGATGACGAGATAGCCCTGTCCGGTTTGCAGAAGCTGGCGGCCGAACTGGAATTGCACGCCACCATGCCGACTCCCACGGAATAGCTCCATGCGCCGCCCGCCTACCCTGTTGATCTTCCTGCTCTGTTGCGCCGTCGGCATTGCGGCAGGGTTGGCCTTTGCCTGGCTGGTAGCCCCCATGCAGCCGGCCGGCACAACTCCGGATCGCCTAAGCCCAACCGAGCGCGAACTGGTTATCCGGCTCATCACCGACAGCTTCGCCGCCGATGGCGATCGGGATGCGGCCGAGCGCCGCCTGCAGGGCGGCGTCGATGTCGCCGCGCACCCAGTTGAGCGGGCCGGTGTCGTAGTCGGGTAGGGCACTCATGATGGCGGTTCCTGATGGGTGGTCCGGATCAGGCGAGCTTGAAGCCCGCAACCGAATTCTTCAGATCCTGCGCCAGTTGCTTCATGCCGCCGATGGATTCGGCGGTCTGCTGGGTGCCGCTGAAGGTCTGGGCGGAAATGGCCTTGATGTCCTGCATGGTCTCGGCCACCAGCGCGGTCGATTCGGCCTGGTTCTGCGTCGCGGCGGAGATGTCTGCGATCAGACCGGCGAGCGTCTTCGACACGTCGCCGATCTCGGCCAGCGTCTGGCCGGCGGCGTCGGACAGTTTCGCGCCCTCGACCACACCCTGGGTCGAGATTTCCATCGCCGCCACGGCGTCCTGGGTGTCGGACTGAATGGTCTTCACGATCGCAGCGATCTGCTTGGTCGCGTCGGCGGAGCGTTCGGCCAGCCGCTGCACTTCCTCGGCCACCACCGAGAAGCCGCGGCCGGCCTCGCCGGCGGACGCGGCCTGGATGGCGGCGTTGAGCGCCAGCACGTTGGTCTGCTCGGTAATGTCAGAAATCAGCTCG
>JRYI01014470.1_pt1 | contig 10590 bp, 8 predicted proteins | sample 235361 | NCBI WGS metagenome assembly JRYI01 (sample SAMN03074212, study PRJNA261471) | activated sludge metagenome | biome: Common Effluent Treatment Plant; feature: Wastewater; material: Activated sludge; isolation source: activated biomass in a lab-scale reactor treating industrial wastewater at...
CTCGACCAGGATCGCCTTCACGACGCCCGCTCTTGTCGGCCTCGATCTCGTTCATCAGCTTCATCGCCTCGATGATGCACAGCGTGTCGCCCTCCTTCACCGTGTCGCCGACGTCGACGAACGACTTCGCGCCCGGCGAACCGGAGCGGTAGAAGGTGCCGACCATCGGGCTCTTGACCAGGTGGCCTTCGGGAGCGTGCGACGCCGGGGCTTCCGCGTTGGGTACTGCGCCACTCGCCGCCGGCGGAGGTCGTTCGCCCGGGAAGGCGGGGGCCGCGCCGGGCGAAGGAGCGGCGCCGGGAACGAGATACGTCGACGGCGCGGGCGGCCGGGCGCGCGTGATCCGGACCCGTTCCTCGCCTTCCTGGATCTCGAGTTCGGCGATGCCGGAGGTCTCGACCAGGTCGATCAGCGTCTTGAGCTTGCGAAGGTCCATGGGCCTCACCCTGCCCGGAGTGGCGCCGCGATGACGCGCCCGAACCGTTCATCGTAGCCGTACCGGCCCCGCTCGACGATGCCGCGACGCCCGACTACGAAGGCGGAAAACCGGAAGGTCTTGGGACTCCCGGCAGAAACCGTGCGTCGCAGGCCGCGTTCGCTCGCCACGTGGCCAGCCAATGGCATTCGCAGCGAACGCGGACTCCGGATCGGACCGGTACTGCGGTGCGGCGGGGCCAAGGCCCCGGCCAATGCATGCGCCCGAGGCGCGCGCGCGGAGGCGGACATCGACAGCGCCTGCCTTCCCGGAAGTCGAAAGGCGGGCAGTTTGCCGGAGATGCCGGCTTTTTGTCCAGTCTTGACCGAAGTATGCGTACGCGCCCTTCGATCGTCCGAGGCCGGCCGAGCTTGGCATCCCCGCCGCGCCCTTCGCTCATCGGCGGCAACAGGGGTCAGGCGCCGGGCCGAAAGGGCAGGCCGTCGGACGAGTGCGAAGCGGGCACCCTGGACCCCGAAAAACGGCACGACATACGCGGGTTCGGGGTTGTTAAATCGAAAGTCGTCGCGTTAAAAGACGATCAAAGGAGTTTGGCGAAGATGTCTGAGAGTTGTTGCTCCTTGAGCGGACCCAACTGGGTGTGGGCGACCCGACCGCCGCGGTCGACGATCACGGTGAACGGCAATGCCATGATCGAGTTGCCGAGCGATTTCGACAATTCCATCGCGCCATAGCCGCCGATGAGCGCCGGATAGTTGAGCCCGAGATCCGAGGCGAACTGACGCACTTTATCCGGTTGATCGACGGCGATGCCGACGAATTGGACGCCTTTAGGGCCAAGTTCCTGCTGGAGGCGGGTGAACATCGGCATCTCTTCGCGGCACGGCGCGCACCAGGTCGCCCAGAAGTTGACGACGAGCACCTTGCCCTTCCACTGCGAGAGCGCGAGTTCCTTGCCGTCCGGATCCGGCAGCGACAGACCGAGGAGCGACGTCGCGGGCTGGCCGATGGCCTCGGAGGACTCGAGCTTCGACCAGGCGAACCACGCACCTGCGCCAAGCGCGAGCAGCGCCGCGCCCACCTCCTCCATCGTGCGGTACGACGCCTCGCGCGGGTTCATGCCGAGCGCCATGTTGCGCTCCACGTTCTCGACCACGACGATGGCGTCGTCGACCACGATGCCGATGGCGAGCACGAGCCCGAACAGCGACAGGTTGTTGAGCGAGAATCCGAATGCCGCCAGCAGGAAGAAGGTGCCAATCAGCGACACCGGAATGGCGACGATCGGAATGATGGCCGCGCGCCAGGTCTGCAGGAACAGGATGACGACCAGCACGACGAGCACGACGGCTTCCAGGATGGTACTGATCACCGCATCGACGGACTGCTGGATGAAATCCGTCGGGTTGTAGATGATGTCGTACTTCAAGCCCGCCGGAAAGCTCTTCGAGAGCTCCTCCATCGTCGTCTTGATCTTGGTGGCCGTGGCGATGGCGTTCGATCCCGGAAGCTGGAAGACGCCGAGACCGATCGCCGGGTTCTTGTCGAGGTAGGAGTTGACGCCGTAGTCGAGCGCCGCGAGCTCGACCCGCGCCACGTCCTTGAGCCGCACCACCGCGTCGCCGCTTTGCTTGACGACGATCTCCCCGAACTCGTCCGCATTGGCGAGCCGGCCCTGCGTCTGCACCGAAATCTGGAACGCTCCCGGCTGTGCCACCGGAGGCTGGTTGAGAATGCCCGCCGCCACCTGCACGTTCTGGCGCTGGAGCGCCGTCACGACATCGTTGGCGGTGAGCGACAGCGACTGCAGCCGGTCGGGATCGAGCCACACGCGCATCGAGTAGTCGCGGCTGCCGAACACCGTGATCGACCCGATGCCCTCGATGCGGCTCAGGACGTCGACGACATTGACGCTGGCGTAGTTCGAGATGAACAGCGTGTCGCGGGATTGATCGGGAGAGAGCAGATGCACGACCATCATCAGGTCGGGCGAGGCTTTCGCCACCGTGACGCCGATGTTGCGCACATCCGCCGGCAGCCTCGGCAGCGCGACCGACACGCGGTTCTGCACCTGCACCTGCGCCGTGTCGAGATCGGTGCCGAGATCGAACGTCACCGAGATCGAGAAGCGCCCGTCTCCCGTCGAGTTCGAGGAGATGAACAGCATGCGCTCGACGCCGTTGATCTGCTGCTCGAGCGGCGCCACGACGGTCGAGGCGACCACCTCCGCGCTGGCGCCGGGGTATTGGCCCGTCACGTTGACGACCGGCGGCGCGATGTCGGGATACTGGGCGATCGGCAGGCGGCCGAGCGCCACGCCGCCCACGATCACGAAGACGATCGAGATGACGGCGGCGAAGATCGGCCGATCGATGAAGAAGTGCGAGATGCGCATGGATCCGCCTGTCGTCTTAGGTCATGACCTGGACCGTGAGCGCTTCGGACCCTGTCGTCCGAAGCGTCCCTCATGGGTCTCGTCAAAAAGTTGCAGCGCGGCTCCGTTCGAATGAGAAGAGCCGCGCCCGATCGGTTCCGCCGGATCCTCCCGCGCGCGGCGTGGGAGAACCGCCGTGGCCGTCAGTTCGTGCCCACGATCGTATCCTTGGACTCGCTCGCGGCCGTCGCATGCTCCGGCTCGACCTTGATGCCGGGGCGGATCCTCATCAATCCGTTGACCACGATGGTATCGTGCGCATCGAGCCCGGACGCGATGACGCGCAGGCCGTCGACCACGGGGCCGAGCGTGACGTACTTGGGACTGGCGACACCGTCGTCCGAGACGGCGTAGACAAACTTGCGCACCTGCTCGGTCGCGATCGCCGCATCGGGAACGAGCAGCGCCGTCTCGGGCTTGGACGTGGTGATCTGGATACGGCCGAACATGCCGGGCGTCAGCTTGCCGTCCGGGTTCTTGAATTCGGCCCGGCCGCGGATGGTGCCCGTCGAGCGGTCGATGACGTTGTCGACGAAATCGATCCTGCCCTCGTGCTTGAACCCGTCCTCGTCGATCAGCTTGAGCTTGACCGGCAGCGACATTCCGCGATCGGCCCCCGCCGCGGCCTGGCCCGACACGGCCGCCAGGTTGCGCAGATAGGACGCCTCATCCATCGTGAACTCGAAGCGGATCGGATCGACCGTCGCCACCGTCGCGAGCAGCGTCGTGTTGCCGGTCGTCCCGCCGGTGACGAGGTTGCCGACCGACACGCGCCGGTCGCCGATGCGGCCGGACACGGGCGCCTTGAGCTCGGTAAACGCGAGGTCGAGCTCCGCCTGCCGCACGGCGGCCTCCTGCGCCATGACCGATGCCTCGGCGACGCGCTTGGCCTGCGTCCTTTGGTCCAGGGTCTGCTGCGTGATCGACGTCCCAGGCACCAGATTGGCGCCGCGCTTGAGGTCGGCTTCCGCGTAAGCCAGGTTGGCCTCGGCCTGCTCGAGCGCCGCCTTGGCCTGGTCGAGCGAGGCTTCGAACGGGCGCCGGTCGATGGTGAAGAGGGCGTCTCCCTGCTTCACGAGCTGGCCGTCGGTGAAATGGATCCGCTCAAGGTATCCCGACACGCGCGCACGGACCTCCACGAAGTCGTAAGCCACGAAACGGCCGACGTATTCGTCGTAGTCCGACACGAGCTTCTGCACCGGCTTGGCCACCGTGACCTTGGGCGGGGGAGGAGCGGTATCGGCGGGCTTTGCGGCCTGCTGCTCCCCGCACGCGGCAAGCGGCAGCGCCAGCACCAGGGCGGCCGCGAAAGCGAGATGGGAGCGACGAGGTTGCATGAACCCTCCAGCGCAGGAACTGAAAAAACACGTCTCCGCAGCTTTTCGGATCGGCACGGCAAAAGAGGATTGCGCACAGACCGGAAATCCGGGAATTGAGGCGACGAACCTTTCGGGTGAGATTGATCCGACGCGAAAGTTGCCTTACATATAGAAACGATACTGACCGGTAACACCCCGTTGGTAATCGGCACCCATTTAGCAGTCAAGGGGCAGCAGGCCAGACCTTGGTTCAAACCCGGCGAAAAACTGACGCGGGCGAGAAGGCCCTGCCACCTCCGCGGGAGCGGATTCTGGCCGTGGCGCGCGAGCTGTTCTACCGGCACGGCCTCCATACCGTGGGCGTCGAGCTGATCGCGGAAACGGCTCAGACTAATAAAATGACGCTCTACCGCCACTTCAAGTCGAAGGACGAGCTTGTCGTGGCCTACGTCCGCGAGCTGGCCGCGGAGGGCGACGCAGTGTGGGTGCGGCTCGCCGAGACCTATCCCGACGATCCCGAAAAGCGCCTTGCGGCCTGGGTGGATTACGTCGAGGAGGTGCTGACCAGCCGCTTCGAGCGGGGCTGCGCGCTGGCCAATGCCGCCGTGGAGCTTCAGCCGGGCCATCCGGCCCGCGCCGTCATCGAGGACTACAAGGGCCGCAAGCGCGACCAACTCGTGGCGCTGTTCGAGGCGTCCCGCTACCGCAACCCCGAAACGTTGGCTGACGAGGTGTTCCTGCTCTTCGAGGGCGCGCGCATCTCGATCCAATGCGGCGGCCGCGGACCGGCGCTGAGGGCCGTGCAGATGCTGCGCGATCTCCTGGCCAGCGCCGCCCGCGACGGGCTCTGATCCAGAGAGCTAGACCATGATCACTTCAGNNCGTGATCCCGATTCAATCAAAAATGATCACGCTCTAGCGCCAGAGGCCTAAGTCGTCCCAATTCTCGCGGGGAACCTCGGCACCGACCTTGTAGGTGAAGGCGAGCGCCTTCATCTGGTCATCCGACACGGTGCACACGAACGAGAGCGCATACCAGTGATCTCTCGCACGCACCGCCGCACCCTTGGCCGACACCACGCTGCCGTCGAACTCTGCGCGCTTGAACGTGTCCGGCATCAGCCGGTCCGCTTCGCGCAACCGCTTGTCGCCGCGGCGCACCGCCTCGAGACCTCTGACGACGCACGCCTGATGCGCGCGCTCCTCCGGACTGAGCTTGAGGAGCGCCCTTTCGAGCGAGCCGGCCTCAGCCATGTGGCCCGCATCGAGCATCAGAAACACCGAGAAAATCGCAGCCCATGCCGTGCGCACGTCCACCCCCATCCCCCGATCGAGCCCGCCCCTCAAGACCAAGCAAATGTGGCGGCATTTTGCGTTTCGTCTCGGCAAACGGAGTGACACGGAACTGCCGACCGACAGAAGCGTGGATGCGATTGTCTTCCGGGCCGCAGCACCTCACTTTCTTGCCTCGCGCCCGCCCCCCGCCGGCTATATCTTCGGCCCAAGGGGATCGGGGAACAGCACACATGACGGACGCGACGCTGCCGGCCGGGCATCGGCTTCGGCAAAGACTCGAAACGGCGCTTCTCACGCCGGTCCGCGCCTTCCGCCTGCGCTATCTCCCGCTTCTGATGGTCTACTTCGCCTACGGCGCGCTCGGCCTCATCACCATCGCCGAAAGTTTCTGGATCAAATCCTCGCTGACGCTAACGCCCTCCGAACTCGCGGCCTTGAGCGTCTGGCTCACGCTGCCCTGGACCATCAAGATGGTGTTCGGAGAGCTTGTCGACGCCGTGCCCGTGTTCGGCTCCCAGCGCCGCGCCTATGTCGTGATCGGCGGCGCGCTGGTCGCCCTGGGGCTCCTGACGCTGGCCGGAGCGGCGGGCGGCTGGCTCGCGTTCGCCCCTGCCGCCGACTTGTATCGCCTCGGCTCATTCCTGAGCGTCGTCGGCGTCGTCCTGCAGGACGTCGCGGCCGACGCCATGAGCACCGAGGTCGTCGACCGCGAGAACCCGGACGGAACCCCGCGCAACCCTGAGGACGTCAATCGCGACCTCGGCATGGTGCAGGTGCTGGGCCGCCTCGCGCTGTCCCTCGGCCTCGTCGTCGTGGCCGGCCTCGGCGGATGGCTCGCAAGCCTCTTCTCCTACGAAGCCGTGTTCCTGTGCGGACTCGCAATCCCGCTCATCTCCGTATCGGGCGCCCTTCTGGTCGAGATCAAGAGCTCGGAGACGCGCCCCGTCGACTGGCGCATCCTCGGCGGCGGACTGGCCTTCGGCGCTGCTGTTATGGCCATGGCGGTGACAGGCGTGCCCTATGCCCAGGAGATCGTCTTCGTGGTGTCGATGGTCGTTGTTTCCGCCATGCTCCGGCGCGTCGTCGGCGACCTCGACCGCCAGACCCAGAGGACGATCTTTTACGCCGCCATCATCATCTTCGCGTTCCGCGCCACGCCGCTCGTCGGCCAGGGCTACACGTGGTTCACGATCGACGTGCTCGGCTTCGACGAAAGTTTCCAGGGAACGCTGAACCAGATCGGTGCCCTGCTGGCGCTGGTCGGCACCTGGATCTTCTCCGATTCCATTACCGGACGGCCCATTCCCGTGGTGCTGTTCTGGCTCACCCTCATCGCGACCGTCCTCTCGCTGCCGAGCCTCGCCCTCACCCTCGGCATCAGCGAGTGGACCGAAACCGCCTTCGGGTTCGGGGCACGCACCATCGCCATCATCGACACGGCGGCCTCATCGCCCTTCCTGCAGCTCAGCATGATCCCGCTTCTGACCCTTTGCGCCATCTATGCGCCCGAGCAGCGCCGGGCCACGTGGTTCGCACTCATGGGGTCGCTGATGAACCTGGCGCTGGTCGCCGCCGCCCTGCAGACGAAGTACCTGAACCAGATCTTCATCGTCGACCGCGGAGCCTATGACAACCTGCCCCTGTTGCTCGGCGTCGTGATGGCCATCGGCCTCGTCGTGCCGCTGGCGGCGATCCTGCTGTTCGGCAACAAGCTGAAAGGTGCCGAGATCGCGCGCGACCGTTGACGAGGCTTGCCGGCCGCACTCCGGCACGACGCCGGATGCGCCTCAACGGCGGCGATAGACCGGGCTCGCGGACCCGAGGCCGGCCCTGTCCTCGGCGAGATAGTAGCGGTTGACCCAGCCCGTCACGCCGCGATAGCGGATCGGGCACCAGTCCGCGCGGCACTGCCCGGTGATCTCGACGCGGCGGCCGGTCGGCGGAATGGACGCGATCGGTGCGTGCTGCTCCGAGGGGCCCCGCCTCACGTTCAGGACATCGTAATCGGCAACGCCCCGCACCCTGTAGAGCGAGACCTCGCTCGACGTCGCGACGTTGACGCCCTCCCATTCGGTCGCGGACGGCCCACGCGAGGGCTGCGCAACGGTCTTGACGGGCGCTGCGGCCGCGAGCGCCGCCTGTCGATGGACGGCGGGGGTCTGCGGCGCCTTTCGGGTAGCGGCGTCCTTGGTGGAGTCCTTGGCCGGCAGTTTGGTCACAGGCTTCGGCGGACCGGGAGACTGCTGCCCAGGCGTTACATCGCGAGCCGTTGTCGCCGGCGCGTCATCTGCCGCCGTCTCGGGCGCGGGAGCGGCCAGCGCGGAGGAACCGAGAAGACCGGCGCCGCCGAAACGCATCGCCGGCCCGCCGTTCAGCTCGGGAGCCGGCTCCGGATCCGGCTCGGCGCGCGCGACCACGGTAGGTGAGCTCGCGGCCGCGGGCGGAGCGCGCTCGGCCGGTACGGGGGGCGTCGGCGTGGGAACCTCGCGCGGCGGCACGGCCAGCCGCGTCGCGCGCTTCTCGGCTTGAGGCTCGGGCGTCTTCGCGGGAGCTTGAGCTTTCGCCACGACCGTGGACTTCTCCGCGGGCGGCGTCCAATCGACGAGCGTTCCGGTTCCCGTCTCGCCGTCGTCGGTCTTGCGCCAGTGGATGCGCTGGCCATCGCGCGCGAGCGTCAGGCAACGCACCCCGGCATCGAACCAGCGGAACCATTTCGTGCAGAGCTTGTCGCCGTCGATCCACCAGCGCCCGCGATCCTTGGCGGACCCCAGGACGGGCGCGAGCACGCCGGCCTCGGCCGAAACGAACCCGTCGGTGCCGAAGCGCATGGGAACGGTGGTGCCGAGCGGCGTATCGATGGCGACGGTGGAGCCGGCTACGGTCCGCTTCAGGTCGTCGTTCGTCAGGGGCACCGGATCCGCGAGTGCGCCGGTCGCCGCTGACACAAAGCTTATGACGAGGAACGGCCTGAACAAGGAAGAACCCTGACGCTACACGACGCGACGGATGAGCTTCCTTCCTCCACCAGGAGTGTGGCAGGAACACGGTCCGCCCGATCGTTAGGCCGGAAAAATCCCGCCCCGCCAACGAGCTGGAAGCCCAGGCGCCGCCGCACACATGCTGCGGCGTGCCTAACCAACCAATAGCCCGTGAGGCGTTACCGTAGGGTAAAGGAACCTTATACCCGGGCCGTGCGAAAGCGCGCAGCGAGCCTCCGAAATGCCTGGCAAAGCAACCGCCGCCTCCTCGCCACGGCGGAGAGCAGGCTCAGCCCGGACAGGACGCGCGAGGGACAAGGTGAGCAGTACGGAGCCTAAGCCGTGTGCAGCTCGGAGACCGGCGCCGAGCCGAGCATGCGGCCCAGCGCATCGAAGGCGCCGTCGAGATCCGCCAGCGTGAGCATGATGGCACGCGCCGCCTGATATTCCTCCCCCACCGCCGGATCCCGGCTGGCCGAATGTCCGGCCAGCATGCGCAGGAGCCCGGTGAGGTCGGAGGCGAGCGTCTGCACGAGACGGGTCGCAGCCGTCGTCTGCTGCGGCCAGCGGATCGGCGTCGCCAGCGCATGGGTCACGGAGCCGGACACCGTATCGTCGCCGCGCACCACGCCCGGCCGCAATTTCTCCGCGTAGAAGGCATAGGCGACCAGAAGCGCCTTGATGGCCTCCGGAACCGTCTGCCGCCCTTGCCGGAGCATCTCGAGAAGCTGGCCGGCGTGCCCCTGCCAGCGCGAAAGCAGGTCTGCCGTGTCCGGCCGCACCTCGTCGCTGCCGAACCGATGAAACGCAAGCCTCCCCAGCCGACGGATGATCTTATCCGCCTTCCGCGTCCGTTGCTCGACGATGCCGTCCGCGAGACGGCCGATGCTCTCCCTGAGCTCGCGCGCCCCGTTCCACGGGTCGTCGTCCGGCGCGACGGCCGCCCCGTCGTCCTCAATGCCCCCGGCATCGACGAGCACCACGTTGCGGAACAATCCCCGCGTGAGATTCCTGAGCCGCTCCTTGACGTGCGCCACATCCTCGTCCGTATCCAGGCCATCTTTGTGGGTGGCGACGAGCAGGGCATTCCGGGCGCAGCGCCGTGGAAGCGCCGCCCAGCAGGCGCGCTCGCTCTCCGTCCACGCCCGCGTCGCGACCGTGCACCAGATCACGATATCCGCATCGGCGACGAACGCCGCCGGCCGCGCCGACGGCGGCGTATCGAGCACCTGATAACCTTTGAGCGCCTCGATCGGCAGCGCCACCCGAACGGCACGATAGGCGACGCCGGCGAGCGCGCCGACGCCGTTGCGGACGCGGATCTCTGTGTCGTCCACGCCGTGGATCGCCGGCTCCGGGGCATGCGTGACGAGCACGGGCACGCGCGTATGGGACACCACGCCGGTCGGAAGCAGCCCCCGCCCGATGATGAGATCGGTGACCGAGGTCTTCCCGGCGTTGCTCTCGCCGAGCACGACCACCCGCAACGGGCGGCGCAGCACCGCCTCGAGGCGCTGCAGCCCGGTGATGCAGTGGCCGATCGCCGGGTCGTCGATATTGGTCGCGATCAGCCGTTCCCGGACCGCCCGCAACCGCTCTGGATACTGGTGGGTGACTCGTCTCATTGGGTGCCCGGAGCGTCGGTCTTCAGGACCGTGTCGATGTATTGCGCAAGGTTCTCGAGATGCTGGGTCAGGGTTTCGGTATCCTTGAGGCGCTGCGCCTGCGTGCGGATCCTGTCGTCCCGACCGGGCGCCCCCGCGTCGGCCGCCGGCGGCTGAGCGCCGCCGTAGTCGGCGATCAGAACCTCGACGCGCCGCTTGAGCGCATGCTGGATATTGCGGCAGGCTCCGAACGACCAGCGGATGGTCGTCGTGCTGAACTGATGGAACTCGTGGCCGGCGAGCTGGACGAGCTCGTCGGCGATNNCTTGATCAGCTTCTCGATCTCCGCCCCCGACGCCTCCGGCGAGCGCTGCCGGCTCCACAGCGCCCGCCACCAGCTCGCCGATTTGAGATCGAGCACGAGCACACGGCCGAGCGGCGCGATGGTGGGCGTCGGGATGGCCAGCGTCTCTCCGCGGGGATCGACGAGGTCCGGCTCCGGCACGAGCGTGTTCATGAGGCG
>JRYI01005127.1_pt1 | contig 10587 bp, 10 predicted proteins | sample 235361 | NCBI WGS metagenome assembly JRYI01 (sample SAMN03074212, study PRJNA261471) | activated sludge metagenome | biome: Common Effluent Treatment Plant; feature: Wastewater; material: Activated sludge; isolation source: activated biomass in a lab-scale reactor treating industrial wastewater at...
CTACAAGGACGAGTACGAGGTGGCGCGCCTGTACACCGCCACCGACTTCCTCAAGCGCGTCGAGGAGCAGTTCGAGGGCGACTACAAGCTCGTCTTCCACCTCGCCCCGCCGACCCTGGCCGACAAGGACCCGCAGACCGGCGAGCTCAGGAAGAAGGCCTACGGCCCGTGGATGCTGAAGGCGATGCGCGTGCTGGCGAAGTTCCGCCACCTGCGCGGCACCATGCTCGATCCCTTCGCCCGCAGCCACGACCGCCGGCTCGACCGGGCCCTGATCGCCGATTACGAGCGCCTGGTCGAGGAGCTCCTCGCCGGCCTCCAGCCCGCGAACCACGCCATCGCGGTGGAGCTCGCCGCCCTGCCCGAGCACATCCGCGGCTTCGGCCACGTGCGCGAGCGCTACCTCGCCCGTGCCCGCGAGCGCGAGGCCGCGCTGCTCGCGCGCTTTCGCGGCGGCGCGCTGCCCGCGGCCGAGCCGGCCGCGCGGGTGCACCGGCTGATTCCGATCGTCGCCGGCTGAGCCTGGCCGGCACCACCCCGTTCCAACCGGCTGGCGCCGCCACCCGTGGCGCCGGCCACCCCCAGCCCACCCGGCAGTTAACCCCCGCAAGCACGACACACCATCCCATGAGGAAGGAGACAAGCATGGCCGTTTTTTCCCAGCTCGATTTCGCCGACCACGAAGAAGTGGTCTTCGTCAGCGACGACCAGAGCGGACTGAAGGCGATCATCGCCATCCATAACGCGAACCTCGGCCCCGCCCTCGGCGGCTGCCGCATGTGGCCCTATGCCAGCGAGGACGAGGCGATCCGCGACGTGCTGCGCCTGTCGCGCGGCATGACCTACAAGTCGGCGATGGCGCAGCTCGCGCTCGGCGGCGCCAAGTCGGTCATCATCGGCAACCCGCGCACCGACAAGACGCCGGCGCTGCTGGCGGCCTTCGCCCGCGCGGTGGAGCGCCTCGACGGCCGCTACATCGCCGCCGAGGACTCCGGCACCAGCGTCGCCGACATGAAGACGATGGCGCAGCACACCCGCCATGTGGCCGGCATCGTCGACAAGCCGACCGGCGAGGGCATGCGCAGCGGCGACCCGTCGCCCGCCACCGCCTACGGCGTGTTCGTCGGCATCCGGGCCGCGGTGGAGGAGCGCCTCGGGCGCAGCTCGCTCGCCGGGCTGAAGGTGGCGGTGCAGGGCGTGGGCAACGTCGGCTTCGACCTCGCCCGCCAGCTGCGCGAGGCCGGCGCCCAGCTGTGGGTCACCGACATCCACCGCGATGCGCTGACGCGGGCGGGACGCGAGCTGGGCGCCACCGTGGTCGCCCCGGAGGACATCTTCGGCCTCGAGGTCGACGTCTTCGCGCCGTGCGCGCTCGGCGCCGTCATCAACGACCACAGCCTGCCGCGGCTGAAGGCGAAGATCGTCGCCGGCGCGGCGAACAACCAGCTCGCCGAGCCGCGCCACGGCGCCGAGCTGTTCCGCCGCGGCATCCTCTACGCGCCCGACTACGTCATCAACGCCGGCGGCATCATCGACGTCTACTACGAGCGCACCGGCTTCGACCGTGCCGCGGTGATGGCGCACATCGAGGGCATCCACGACAACCTGATGACGGTGTTCGCCCGCGCCCGGCGTGAGGAGCGGCCCACCGGCGAGGTGGCGGACGCGATCGCGGAGGAGCGCTTCAGGCGCTGAGGCCGGCCGGCGGCGGGCGAAGAAGGAGCGGGGCGCGGACCGCAGCGGGTGCGGGCCGGGTAGAATCCGCCCTTTCCCAACCCGCAGGAGCACTCCCATGACCCAGACCACCACCCCCAGCGGCCTCGTCATCGACGACCTCGAGGTCGGCACCGGCGACACCGCGGTGAAGGGCAAGATGGTGTCGGTGCACTACACCGGCTGGCTCACCGACGGCCGCAAGTTCGACTCGAGCAAGGATCGCAATGACCCCTTCAACTTCCCGCTCGGCGCCGGGCACGTGATCCGCGGCTGGGACGAGGGCGTGCAGGGCATGCAGGTCGGCGGCAAGCGCAAGCTGACGATTCCGCCCGAGCTCGGCTACGGCGCGCGCGGCGCCGGCGGCGTGATCCCGCCCAACGCCACCCTGGTGTTCGAGGTCGAGCTGCTCAAGGTGATCTGAACGGCGTCCGGCGGCGCTTCTCCCGCGCGGAGGGCGCCGCCGTTCTCGTGCCTGGGGCCGGCGTATGCGCTAGCAGGTGTCGGCCACGATGGCGAGGATGGCCTCGCCGTAGGCCTCCAGCTTGCGGTCGCCGATGCCGCTGATGCCGCCCAGCTCGGCGAGCGACCGCGGTCGCGCGATCGCGATCTCGCGCAGGGTGGCGTCCTGGAACACCACGTAGGCGGGCACGTTGCGCTCCTTCGCGGTGGCCATGCGCCAGGCGCGCAGGCGGTCGAACAGCGTGGTGGGGATGCCGCCCGGGATGTCGAGCGCGGCGGCGGTCCGGCGCTTGGCGCGCCCCTTGCTGCGCTCGCGCTCGAGACGCAGGTGGAATTCCGCATCGCCGCGCAGCAGCGGGCGGGCGGCGTCGGTGAGGCGCAGCGCGTTGTAGCGCTCGTGGTCCACCGCCACCAGCTCGCGCGCCACCAGCTGGCGGAACACGGTGCGCCAGCGTTTTTCGTCCAGATCGCTGCCGATGCCGAAGGTGGTGATGTCCTGGTGGCCGCGCTCGATCACCTTGTCGGTGAGCGCGCCGCGCAGCACGTCGATCAGGTGGCCGGCGCCGTAGCGCTGGCCGGTGCGATAGACGCAGCTCAAGGCCTTGCGCGCGGCCTCGGTGGCGTCCCAGGTCTGCGGCGGATGCAGGCAGTTGTCGCAGTTGCCGCAGGGCCCCGACGCCTCGCCGAAGTAGGCGAGCAGGTGCTGGCGGCGGCAGGTGGTGGCCTCGACCAGGCCGACCAGCACGTCGAGCCGGTTGCGCGCCAGGCGCTTGAACTCCTCGCTCGCCTCGGATTCGTCGATCATCCGCCGCTGCTGCACCACGTCCTGCGCGCCCCAGGCCATCCAGGCCTGCGCGGGCAGGCCGTCGCGGCCGGCGCGGCCGGTCTCCTGGTAGTAGCCCTCGATCGAGCGCGGCAGGTCGAGATGCGCGACGAAGCGCACGTCGGGCTTGTCGATGCCCATGCCGAAGGCGATCGTCGCCACCATGATCAGCCCGTCCTCGCGCAGGAAGCGGGTCTGGTGCTCGGCGCGCACCTCCTGCGGCAGCCCGGCGTGGTAGGGCAGGGCGTTCAGCCCCTGCTCCTGCAGCCAGGCCGCGGTCTCCTCGACCTTGCGCCGCGACAGGCAGTAGATGATGCCGGCATCGGACGGGAACTCCTCGCGCAGGAAGTGCAGCAGCTGACGGCGCGGGTCGTCCTTCTCGACGATGGTGTAGCGGATGTTGGGGCGGTCGAAGCTGGAGACGAAGCGGCGCGCGTCCTGCAGGTTCAGCCGTTGGGCGATTTCCTCGCGGGTCTGGCGGTCGGCGGTGGCGGTGAGCGCGATGCGCGGGATCGCCGGGTAGCGCTCGGGCAGGATCGACAGCTGCAGGTATTCGGGGCGGAAGTCGTGCCCCCATTGCGACACGCAGTGCGCCTCGTCGATCGCGAACAGGCTGAGCCGGCCGGTGTCGCGCAGGTGGTCGAGCTGATCGAGGAAACGCGGCGTCATCAGGCGCTCGGGGGCCACGTAGAGCAGGTCGAGCGCGCCCTCGCCCAGCGCGCGCTCCACCGCGCGCGCGGCCTCCATGTCGAGGCTGGAGTTGAGGAAGGCGGCGCGCACGCCGGCCTCGACCAGCGCGCTGACCTGGTCGTGCATCAGCGCGATCAGCGGCGACACCACGATCGCGGTGCCCTCGCGCAGCAGGGCGGGGATCTGATAGCAGAGCGACTTGCCGCCGCCGGTGGGCATCAGCACCAGGGCGTCGCCGCCGGCGGCCACATGCTCGACGATCGCCTGCTGGTCGCCGCGGAAGGCGGCGTAGCCGAAGACGTGCTCGAGGACGTGGAGGGCGGAGCGGGCGGCGGGCGGGGCGGAGGTCGGGGACGGGGCGCTCATGGCGCGCAATTGTACCGTACCGCCCACGGCCGCCCCCGCCGGGGAAACGCCCCGCGCCGCGTTCAGGCGGCGTGGTCGGCGATCGCGTCGCCGTGGTTGCCGTCCAGGCTCGCCTCGTGCGGCGGGGCCACGCCTTCGAGCACCGCGATCATGCGCGCCGCCTTCGCCACCTGCTCGGCGGCGCGCCGCTGCAGGCTCGCGAGGCGCAGCCAGTCCTGCATGCTGCGGATGTCGAGGTGGGCATGGGCGCCGCTCAACAACAGCGTCTCCTTGAGGGCCTGGTAGCGCGCCTCCGCCGCCTGCAGCCTGAGCTCGACCGCGGCGGTGTTGAAGTCTTCGCGGCCGGCGTCGGCGGCGCTGGCGAGCGCGGCGACCGCTTCGAGGAAGGCGCTCGCCGCGCTCGCCAGCTCGGGACTTTCCGCCCGGCCGCGCGAGGCGCCCAGGGTGCGCGCCTCGCGCAGGGCGGTGGCGGCGTTCTCCTGGTACTGCAGCGCGCGCAGGCAGCGCGCCAGCGCCTCGACCAGGGTCGGCGGCAGGCTGGCGCTGCTGAGCCGGCGGGTGTAGTCGGCGATCGCGGGGGCGAGCGTCTCGAGCGCCGAGGTCTCGCGTGCGATCGTCACCTCGTCCTGCGGCCGGCGCGCCGACGCGTCGAGCGCGGTGGTGGCGAAACCCTGGGTGCGGGCGAGTTCCATGCGCAGCGCGTGGAGCGCGAGGTCGGGGATCGCCAGCGAGTTGTCGTCGAGGTGGCGCGGGCGGGCGAGCTCTTCCTCGCGGCTGCGGAAGCGGCTGCTCAGCACCTTCAGCATCGGGGTGGCGAGCGGCACCATCAGCAGCACGCCGAGCAGGTTGAACACGGTGTGGAACATCGCCACCATCACCGCCGGCGTGGCGGGCGTTTCCAGCCACTCGCGCAGCAGCTCGAGCAGGCCGATCAGCAGCGGCAGGATCGCCAGCGCGACCGCGCCGGTGACGAGGTTGAAGATGACGTGGGCGGCGGCCAGGCGGCGCGCGCTCGAGGTGGCGCCGATCGCCGACAGGATCGCGGTGGACGTGGTGCCGATGTTGGTGCCGATGACGATCGCGCAGGCCGCCTCCACCGAGATCAGCCCGCCCTGGGCGGCGGTGATCACGATCGCGATCACCGCGCCGGAGGCCTGCATCAGCACCGTCATCAAGGTGCCGATCGCCACCAGGGTCAGCCAGCCGGCGATGCCGGGGGCGAGGAAGGCCTGGAAGTCGATCGCGCTGCCGAAACCGGCGAAGGTGTCCTTGAGCGCGTCGATGCCGAGGAAGAGCAGGCCGAAGCCGGCCAGCGCCTGGCCCAGCGCGCGCAGCCGCAGCGTGCGCCCGGCGAGCATCAGGCTGGCGCCGACGCCGATGAAGGGCAGGGCGAAGGCCTCGATCTTGAAGCCGAAGCCGAGCGCCGCCACCAGCCAGGCGTTCAGCGTGGTGCCGAGGTTGGAGCCGAACACCACCCACAGCGCGTTCTGCAGCGACAGCAGCCCGGTGTTGACGAAGCCGATGCTGGCCACCGTGACCGCGGTCGAGGACTGCACCAGGCCGGTCATCAGCACGCCCGCCGCGAGCCCCCGCGGACGGGTCGCGGTGCCGCGCTCGAGCAGGCCTTCGAGGGCGCGGCCCGCCGCCAGCTTGAGCCCCTCGGTCAGCATGTGCATGCCGATCAGGAACAGGCCGATGCCGCCGAGCAGGCCGGCGACGACGTCGAAGGTGGACAGGGCTGGGGTTTCCAGGGCGGGCTCCGGGGCGGTTGCGGCAATCGTCGATAGCGTAATACCGAATGCGCGGAGGCGGAAGCCGCGCGGCCGGCGGTCCCGCGTCGCACTGCAGCAAAAAACCCCGTGGGAAAACCCCGAAGCTGCAGGTCAACCCCGCGTCGCGCAAGCCGTCTAGCACTTATTGCGCTGCAACATATTGATTTTTATCAAATATGCGTGTTGCGAGCGCCAAATTCGCTATGGCAACATCGTCCGCATCTACCGATAACGATAAACACGGGGAGACAACATGGGACGCATCGGCCCTCTCGCAGGCCTTTCCCTTCTTCTCGCCGCCGCGCCGGCGCTCGCCCAGGAGCCGCACGCGCGCTACAACCTGCAGGCGCCGGTCACGACCATCGCGGCCCAGATCGACGACATGCACACCTTCATGCTGATCATCTGCCTGGTGATCTTCATCGGCGTGTTCGGCGTCATGTTCTGGTCGGTGATCCGCCACCGCAAGTCGCGTGGCGCGGTCGCCGCCAACTTCCATGAGCATACCGGGGTCGAGATCGCGTGGACGGTCATCCCCATCCTGATCCTGCTCGGCATGGCGTGGCCGGCGACCAAGACCGTCATCGCGATGAAGGACACCTCCAACCCCGACATCACGATCAAGGCCACCGGCTACCAGTGGAAGTGGGGCTACGACTACCTGCAGGGCGAGGGCGAGGGGATCCGCTTCATGTCCGCGCTGTCGACCCCGCGCGAGCAGATCGAGGGCGCCGCGCCCAAGGGCGACGCCTACCTGCTCGAGGTGGACAACCCGGTGGTGGTGCCGGTGGGCAAGAAGATCCGCGTCGTGCTCACCGCCAACGACGTCATCCACTCCTGGTGGGTGCCGGCCTTCGGCGTCAAGCAGGACGCGATCCCGGGCTTCATCCGCGACACCTGGTTCCTCGCCGAGAAGGAAGGGGTCTACCGCGGCAACTGCGCAGAGCTGTGCGGCCGCGACCATGGTTTCATGCCGATCGAGGTGCACGTGGTGTCCGAGGCGCGCTACGCCGCCTGGGTCGCCGAGCAGAAGTCGAAGATGGCCGTCGCGCAGGCGCCGGCCGATCCGGGCTGACGCGCCGCGCCAAACACCCCGCAGCCACGAACCCCACCCCGACCCGCACGCCGACAGGAGGCGCCCCGCATGGCCACCCTGACCCATGATCCGATCCACGCCGGACACGCGGCCCACCACGGCCCCACCGGCCTGATGCGTTGGCTCACCACGACCAACCACAAGGACATCGGCACGATGTACATGATCTTCAGCTTCATCATGTTCCTCTCCGGGGGCGTGATGGCGCTGACGATCCGGGCCGAGCTGTTCCAGCCCGGCCTGCAGGTGGTCGAGCCCGAGTTCTTCAATCAGCTCACCACGATGCACGGCCTGGTGATGGTGTTCGGCGCGATCATGCCGGCCTTCGTCGGCTTCGCGAACTGGATGATCCCGCTGATGATCGGCGCCAGCGACATGGCCTTCGCGCGCATGAACAACTGGAGCTTCTGGCTGCTGCCGCCGGCGGCGATCCTGCTGCTGGGCTCCTTCTTCGTGCCGGGCGGCGCCACCGCCGCCGGGTGGACGCTGTACGCGCCGCTGTCGGTGCAGATGGGCATGGGCATGGACCTCGCCATCTTCGCCATCCACATCATGGGCATCAGCTCGATCATGGGCGCGATCAACATCGTCGTCACCGTGCTCAACATGCGCGCGCCCGGCATGACGCTGATGAAGATGCCGCTGTTCTGCTGGACCTGGCTCATCACCGCCTACCTGCTGATCGCGGTGATGCCGGTGCTCGCCGGCGCGGTGACGATGATGCTCACCGACCGCCACTTCGGCACCAGCTTCTTCAACGCCGCCGGCGGCGGCGACCCGGTGATGTACCAGCACATCTTCTGGTTCTTCGGCCACCCCGAGGTCTACATCATGATCCTCCCGGCCTTCGGCATCGTCAGCCAGATCATCCCCACCTTCGCGCGCAAGCCGCTGTTCGGCTACGCGTCGATGGTCTATGCCACCGCCTCGATCGCGATCCTCTCCTTCGCGGTGTGGGCGCACCACATGTTCGCCACCGGCATGCCGGCGGCCGGCCAGCTGTTCTTCATGTACGCGACGATGCTGATCGCGGTGCCCACCGGGGTGAAGGTGTTCAACTGGGTGGCGACGATGTGGCGCGGCGCGCTCAGCTTCGAGTCGCCGATGCTGTGGGCCACCGGCTTCATCTTCGTGTTCACCATCGGCGGCTTCACCGGCCTGATCTGCGCGATCGCGCCGATCGACATCCAGGTGCAGGACACCTACTACGTGGTCGCGCACTTCCACTACGTGCTGGTCGCCGGGTCGCTGTTCGCGCTCTTCGCCGGCGCCTACTTCTGGCTCCCGAAATGGACCGGCCACATGCCGAGCGAGTTTCTCGGCAAGCTGCACTTCTGGTGCTCGATGGTGTTCTTCAACATCACCTTCTTCCCGATGCACTTCCTGGGCCTGGCCGGGATGCCGCGCCGCATCCCCGACTACGCGCTGCAGTTCGCCGACTTCAACGCCATGGCCAGCGTCGGCGCCTTCGGTTTCGGCCTGTCGCAGCTGATCTTCCTCGTCGTGCTGGTGAAGTGCGTGCGCGGCGGCAGGAAGGCCGAGGCCCGCGCCTGGGAGGCCGCCGAAGGGCTCGAGTGGACCGTGCCCTCGCCGGCGCCGCACCACACCTTCGAGGTCGCCCCGGTGGTGAGGTGAGCGTGAAATCCGATCCCCGCCGCGCCGCCAACATCCGCACCGGGCTGCTGCTCGGCGCGGTGGCGCTCGGCTTCTTCCTCTTCGTCATCCTCAAGTACAAGGTGTTCGGCCAATGAGCGCCCGGTCCCGCGATCCCCGCGCCGGCGAGAACCGCCGCCTGCTGGTGCGGCTCGGCCTGTCGGCGGTGATGATGTTCGGCTTCGGCTTCCTGCTCGTGCCTTTCTACGAGCAGATCTGCGAGGTCACCGGGATCAACAACTTCCTGCGCCCGGAGGCGGAGCAGGGCGCGCGCGCCGCGGCCAACACCCAGGTCGACCCGAGCCGCAGCGTCACCATCCAGTTCGATGCCAACCTCCACGACCTGCCGTGGCGGTTCCAGCCGCTGCAGCGCTCGGTGGTGGTGCACCCGGGCGAGATGGTGCAGGTCGAGTACGAGGTCTCGAACACCCGCAGCGAGCCGGTGACCGGCCAGGCGGTGCCGAGCTACGGCCCGCAACGCGCCGGTCGTTACGTCAGCAAGCTCGACTGCTTCTGTTTCACCCAGCAGACGCTGGCGCCGGGCGAGACCCGTCGCATGCCGGTGGTGTTCGTGCTCGACCCCGCGCTGCCGCCGGAGGTGCACACGATCACCCTGTCCTACACCTTCTTCGAGCTGCAGGGCCGCCAGCTGTCGGCCGGCAGCGCGGCGGGCGCGAAGCTGTGAGCGCCATGCAGAAACGGGCCGGCTTCCTGGCGACGATGCGCGCGGTGCTGTGGTCCTTTTTCGGCGTGCGCAAGCGCAAGGCCTACATCGACGACGCGGGCTCGCTGAACCCGCTCGCGGTGGTGGTCGCGGGCGTGCTGGCGGGGGCGGTCTTCGTGCTGGTGCTGGTGCTGGTGGTGCAACTGGTCGTCGGATAGCACAACGAAAAATACGGGAGGCAGTGCCATGAGCGAGACCGTCGAGCATTATTTCGTACCCGAACCGTCGGTGTATCCGATCATCGGCGCGGTCGCGCTGCTGCTGTTCGGTGCCGGCGCCGCGCTGTGGCTCAATGCGGTGGCGGCCGGGCCGTGGATCTTCTTCGCCGGCGTCGCGGTGCTGATCTACATGCTGTTCGGCTGGTTCGGCCAGGTCGTGCGCGAGTCGGTCGGCGGCAAGTACGGCAGCCGGGTGGAGAAGTCCTTCCGCTGGTCGATGGGCTGGTTCATCTTCTCCGAGGTGATGTTCTTCGCCGCCTTCTTCGGCGCGCTGTTCTACGCCCGCGTGCTGTCCGTGCCCTGGCTCTCCTCGGGGGAGAACGAGAGCCTGCTGTGGCAGGGCTTCGGCGGCGCCTGGCCGACCGCAGGCCCGTACGAGGGCGACGCCTTCACGCCGATGGGCGCGTGGGGCATCCCGGCGATCAACACCCTGATCCTGCTCACCTCGGGCGTTACCCTCACCTGGGCGCACTACGGCCTGCTGAAGCGCAACCGCGGCCAGCTCAAGGCCGGCCTCTTCGCCACCATCGCGCTCGGCGTGGTCTTCATCGCGCTGCAGGCCTACGAGTACGCCCACGCCTACGCCGACCTCAACCTGCGGCTCGACAGCGGCATCTACGGCTCGACCTTCTATCTGCTCACCGGCTTCCACGGCCTGCACGTGACCATCGGCGCGATCATGCTCGCGGTGATGCTCGCGCGCGTGCTGGCCGGACACTTCGACGAGAAGCACCACTTCGGCTTCGAGGCCGCGGCCTGGTACTGGCACTTCNNCCGACGCGGATCGCCAGCGCGCGCGCCACCCCGGTGCCGCCCTGGCCCTGGTTGCGCAGCAGCAGAAACAGCGCCGAGCCGAGGCTGGCGACGATCATGACGAGAAAGAGGATGACGACGAGGCGCATGGCGGTGCATCTCAGTGGGCGTGGGCTTGCATTGTTCACCGAAACGGCGCTGGCTGTCGTCTTTCTCGAGGCGCGCGCCGTGCCGGCAGCCGGAGGCGCTGCGCAATGACGCCGCCGCGCGCGGCCTCCCGCCGGGCCGGCGGGCGCCTGCTCGCGGCGCTGCCGCTG
>JRYI01000595.1_pt1 | contig 10566 bp, 9 predicted proteins | sample 235361 | NCBI WGS metagenome assembly JRYI01 (sample SAMN03074212, study PRJNA261471) | activated sludge metagenome | biome: Common Effluent Treatment Plant; feature: Wastewater; material: Activated sludge; isolation source: activated biomass in a lab-scale reactor treating industrial wastewater at...
GTCCTCATTCTTCAAGACTTGCAACAAAAAGGCTCGTCGAACTTGGGTTCGACGAGCTTCCGGATTGGCGCGATGCACTGGCACGTTTCGTTAAGGCCTAAAGCTGTTTCCCTGATCCTGTACGGCTGCCGTCTCTGCACCTTCCATTATCGGGGTTTCATCGTCGGCTCTGTGCTTGTAATAGTGGTAGTAGCCCGTTCCATAGTAATCGTACTCGACCGATTCCGAAGTGATCCCATTCAGAACAACGCCGTAGATGCGGGCGCCGAGAGCTGAGATGCGCGTGCGGAATTGACGCATCAGGTGCATCGAGCTCTTTCCGGCCATCGCGATCAAGACGACACCGTCAACTTGCGTGGAAAGAATCGCCGCGTCCGTAAACGAGATCGCCGGAGGCGAATCGATGATGATGTGCTTGAATCGGCCGCGAAGGAACTGCAATAGATTGCGCATTTCGTTGGACGACAAAAGCTCCGCCGGGTTCGGCGGGATCGGCCCGCTCGTGATTATCTTCAAATGCGGCAATCCGGGAGCCGCCTTAATAAGGTTTTCCGTGGACTTCTCGCCCGAAAGATAGTTGGTCAGGCCCTGCGTATTCGAAAGGCCAAAATGCGAGTGCATGCGCGGGCGTCGAAGATCGCAGTCGATAAGGACCACGTCGGCATCGGCCTGAGCCAAGGTGATCGCGGTGTTGATGGCGGTCGTGGTTTTGCCTTCGGACGGCTGTGATGACGTGACAAGGATAGATTGCGGCGGCTTGCCGGCGCTCGAGAATAACAGCGATGTGCGGAGGTGCCGATAGGCTTCGGCCATCGGCGAATGACGCTCTTCGAGCGTTATCAGAGCAGTGCTCGACGCTGTTTTGCCGTTGCTTTCCGAACCGATGCCTCGAATGCTTAGCCGCTTCTTCTCGTTGATCCCGTGATGCGGGATCATTGCAAGGGTCGGCAGGCCCAACGCGCGGGACACATCGTCGCTTGTTCGAACCGAATCATCCAGATAATCAAGCAGGAACGCAAGGCCAATGCCTGCGCCAAGAGATGCCAGAAGAGCGATAAAAATGTTGCGCGGGCGATTCGGGCTAACGGGCGAGCTCGGAACGACGGCGGAGCTCGAAACCTTTATATTGTTCGGCTTTCCGGCGGCAAGGGCGAGTTCCTGTTCTTTTTGGCGCTGAGTGTATGTATCGAGCAGTCCGCGATTTGTTTCGAGCGCACGCTTGAGCGTCGTCAAAGTTGTTGTCGCCTGTCCCTGGATGTTGGCCCGCTCAGCCTCTACCTCATATGCGTTCAGGAGCTGATCTTCGCGGCGCTTTGCCGCATCGACCTGGGAGCGGAGCGAGACGAGAGCTCCGCTGACCGCATCTTTTTCGATCTTCTTTTGGTCGCGGTCGATGATCTGCGAAACCTCGCTCTCTGTCTGCTGTTTCGTGGCTTTGAGCGACGATATCTTTTCTTCGACCTGCTGAACCTTCACGTATGCAGGCGTGTATTTAACGAGCAGCTCGGCCTTTTCGGTCTCGGCGTCCTTTATTTGCTTTTCGATGTCGCGGATCTGATCCTGCAGCTTTGCGCGACGCTCGGTGTTTAGACGGACAGTGTCCTGATAGACCTTGTTCTCATAAAGATCGGGAATATTCTTGCCTTCGCCGCGCGAACTCGCCTGGACGGCGCCGTTATAGCGGGCTTCGAGTTTGCGGCGGTCGTCCGCCGCGGAAAGCCATTGCTCACTCAGCGTTTGCAGCCGGCTTGCCGCAAGGTCGGAGCCTTTTTCCTGCAGCGGCAGATTGCTCGACCGCATATAGTCTGTCAGTTTGGTTTCCTGGTCGGCGATCGTAACCTTGAGGTCCGCAATGGATTTCGTCAGTTCATCGTAGGCGGACTGTGTGCCCTCAAGCTCGCGTTTTGCGTCCTCGTCGATAAAGACCTGTGCGACCTTGTTAGCAACATCGGCGGCAAGCTGCGGGTTCTTGTTGCTGACCGTCACGGTGAACAGGCTCGTGCGCTCCGTCTGCTCGACGTGGAGGCCGCCGGACAATGCGGCTGCGTATTGATTCGCTCTTGCGGCCTCTTCCGGCGAAAGCTGAGCCTCGGACGGGTCGGCATTTTCGGTGCCCGTCAGGACGGGAAGCGAACCTTGCGGCGGCGGTTCTGCCTTTGCAGGGCTTGAAAAGATCGACTTTACTGATGCAAAAAAGCCTCGGTTCGAGCCGCCGAGCAGGTCAGGCTCGCGTTGCAGGCCGAGAGCCAGGACGACTTTTTTCATCAGGTCAGAATTCTGGAGCAGCTGAAGTTGGGTGTTGTAATACGTCGTCTCGTCGCCGTCGAAATTGATGTTGATCGCATCCTTTGCCGTCGGAGCAGCCTTGCGAGGTTCGATCAGCATCTCAGCGCTCGCCGAATAGATCGAGGGCTGGCGAAAGGAATAGAATGCCGCCGCAGCGGTGACGACGATCGCGATCGCACCGATCATCGGGAGGCGTTTCGTGACAACACGGACATAGTGTCTAAGAGTCCGCTGACTCGACTGACTCTCGTGGTCGTAATACGCCGCGTATGTTGCGGGCGTTTCGCGGTTCGGCTGTGTTACATCAAGCCCCCGCGGCAGCGGCGTAAGTCTTTGATCCTGATCCATAGGGTTTACAACTAGCGAAGCGGCCCTTATCGATTATGCCTTGTGAGTGAAAGTTAAAATTATGACGTCGTGCAAAAGTGCGCGCTTGTACTTGCTTTTATATCACAACAAGCCGCTGAAAGCATAGGATTTGTGAGGTTCAGCGGTTCTTTCGCGCCTGCGATTGGACAGCCGTGATTGCGACCGCATCCACGATGTCCTCGGCCTTGCAGCCTCTCGAGAGGTCGTTGCAGGGCCTGTCGAGGCCTTGGAGGATCGGGCCGATCGCAGTTCCGCCGGTCAGGCGTTCGGTCAGCTTGTAGGCGATGTTGCCCGAATTTAGGTCTGGGAAGATAAGGACGTTTGCTCTTCCGCCGACAGGCGAACCCGGAGCTTTTGACGCGGCAACGGCCTCGACCAGGGCCGCATCGGCCTGAAGTTCACCGTCGATCACGAGTTCCGGCCTGCGAACACGCACGGTCTTTACGGCTTCGATCACCTTGTCGAGGCTCTGATGCTTTGCACTGCCTTTTGTCGAGAACGACAGCATCGCTACGCGCGGTTCCGTGTTTAGAAGAGCCTTCGCGGAATCCGCAGACGCGATCGCGATCTCAGCCAACTCGGCGGAATCCGGATCGATCACGACGCCGCAGTCTGCATAGACCATTGCGCCTTTCTCGCCGAATTTCTTGTCGGGAACGACCATCAGAAAGAAACTCGATACCGTCTTGAAACCTTGTGCAGGGCCGATGCAGCGAAGTGCTGCGGCCACGGTGTGTGCAGTGGTATTCGTGGCGCCAGCGACGGAGCCGTCCGCTTTCCCCTCACGAACAAGCAGATTCCCAAAGTACAGCGGGTCTTTGACGGCCTGTTCGGCCTCTTCGAGAGTTACACCCTTAGCGCGACGAAGTTCGTGGTAAAGACTCGCGATGCGGCCGAGATCGTTCGACTTCCTATGATCTAGGAGCGTGACGCCGTTCAGGTTCGCGCCGCTTTCGCCGGCAAGTCCTCGAACAACGTCTTCACGGCCAAGAATCGTGATCTTCGCGATCTGATGGCGAGCGCAGATGGCCGCGGCCTCGACCGTTCTCGGGTCTTCGCCCTCAGGAAGAATGATGTGCTGGGGTTCGGCGGCCGCACGACGACGGATCTCTTCGAGGATCATACGATTCTTTGAAACTTCTCGAATCTATCACACATCGAAGGTGTGGGCGAAAACCGCAAGTGACGAAAAGGAACTTGCCATAATCTTGCTTTATCCTTAGACTTTGAGGGAAATGGGGAAATTGGCACGACGTGAAAAAAGCGAACTGAAGGGCCGTATGCGGAGCTTCGTGATGTTTTTGCCGAATATGGCAAAGCTGCTCGCAAGGCTTTTGAAAGATGCACGCGTGCCGACCGCCGAGAAGGCGTTGTTCGTTGCGGCGATCGTCTATGTGATCTCGCCGCTAGATCTGATCCCGGATATTTTCCCTTTTATCGGTCAGGTCGATGATATTTATATGGTCGCGTTGGTCCTTTTGCGGCTGATAAATCGGACGGATGTCGAGGTCGTTCGCGAACATTGGTCGGGCGGCGGCGACATTGCGGCTCTCGCCGATTCGATAGCAAATCTTGCACCAAAATTCCTGCCGAAGCGTATCTCGCGCGTTCTCCGTTCTAAGGTAGAGCTTGCACCCGCGGGCAAGATCCTCAAGAGCATCACAAAACGCGACGAGGCCGTCGTCATAGAGGTCGCGGAAGACCCACAGGTCGAATCGGTCTCAACAATGACCAACTAGATCCTTGAAAAGACCGCATTCAATTACGCGGTCTTTTCCTCGAATGCGGATCTTCAAGCGGCCGCGGTTCCGTGTTTTGCGGTCGCGCTTTTCAGCAAGGCGATCTGCGCGGCGTGGTGTACGTTGTGTCGTACGGCACCGTGCAGAAAGAAGCTGAGCGAATAGTCATTGTCCTCGAACTTCTCACCGAACTCGCTGTCAGAGCGTTTTTCGATCGCACGGATCAAGTTTCCAAAGGAATCCGATATCTGCGTTTGCAGAGCTTGCCACGCAGCATCCGCAACCTGCTTCTCTTCCGGGAAATTGCCGTCGGGCGGCTCATTTACGGGGTTTCCATTGAGGCGCTCGGCCCAAACGTTATTCCAGCCCGCAATGTGTCCCGCGAGTTCCCAGATACTGTGCGTACCGGGAAGTTTGAGGGCCGCGTGCTCGGCATCGATACCGCTGAGCGTCTCTTTCAGGCTGGCCGCGTGCCACGGTTCACCGTCCAAGATCATTTCTAGTTCGTCGATTATCTGCTGCTTTTCCATTTTTGTTCTCCCTAAAACCAAATCTGTGCGTGTAACTGCATTAAGCCGTGAGAGTGGTTACACATTATCATTCGGAAGGTAACCTGTCAAGAGGTAATTGGCGGTTACGGATAATTGGGATATAATTTATTCGAATGGAACTGAGGCCTGACAAATTCAAGCTCATAGCGGGCGATTTGAGTCTCGATCTTGTAAACACCGCGTCTAGTTGGCGCCGGACGGATAAGGCCTGCATCCCGGCTCACGATAGCTTCGTGGATGTTGGCGACTTGGTTTCGTGGGCCGTGAAAGCAAATGCGATCGGTGAGAATGCGGCTCGCGACCTCTTGAAAAGTACGGGAACGAAGGACGCCGGCGAATCGAGTTTGCGGCGTGCACGCAAGCTTCGTGCGGCTATCTATGGACTCTCTATTGCGATGGCGGTCGACGACCGACCTCGATCGAACGATATCGAGTACCTCGAAAAGGAACGGCTAAGAGCGATCGAGAGCCAAAAGATCGAGTATGCAGATGGACGCCTCGAACTCAGGCATCGCAGCGGGGCCGGATTGCTCGAAGTAGTTCTTGATTCGGTTGTTTTAGCAGCCATCGACCTATTTACTTCCGAGAGAGCGAAACGAATTCGAATTTGCGGAGGCGAGTCCTGCGGGTGGCTGTTTGTCGATGACAGCCGCGGCCGGAATCGACACTGGTGCGACATGCGGGACTGCGGAAACCTTGCAAAGGTACGGAGATTTCGAAAGAAGGCCGCGAGGGATGATGGGCGCGATCCGCAGAAATGAGGAAATTTCTGCATCTTTTGGAGCATTTCTTCTGGATTTTTGGGTCTTTTGAATCTATTTCTGTTTCGGTAAGCTCGGAATTATTCGAAAACTAAATTGCACGATCGAACTCCGCTTTCGATATAATCGAAGTACGTCGAAAAGCGAAAGTTAGCGTAATTTCCCTCTTTTATGTTCGAACGCTACACAGAAAGGTCCCGCCGCGTTATTTTTTTCGCGCGCTATGAAGCCCTTCAATATGGTTCTCAATCGATCGCTCCCGAACACATACTGCTCGGGCTCATGCGCGAGGATAAGACCCTTTCGGCCAAGTATTTTCCATATAGACATTCATTGACCGTCGATTCGGTCCGCAAGGAGATCGAGGAACGGATCGTCGTTCGCGACCGCATCCCGCAATCGTCCGAGCTGCATCTTTCGGCTGTTACCAAACGCATACTTTTTTACGCGAATGAAGAAAGCCGGCAGTTGAAGAATCGGCATATCGGCCCTGAGCACATCTTGCTCGGGCTGATACGCGAAGAGCGTTCGGTGGCCGCCGAGATACTTTTCGGCTATGGCGTCAGGCTCGATGACATCCGCGAGAAACTCGGTCAGCAGCACCGTGCGATGCCGAACCTTTTCTCACCGGCAAAGGAAGCTTCGAAGACGCCGAGCCTTGCAGAATTCACTCGCGATCTGACGCAGGACGCTGCCGACGGACGGCTTGATCCGCTTATCGGAAGGCAGCAGGAGACCGAACGCCTGATAGAGCTCATCTGCCGGCGAACAAAGAACAATCCGGTGTTGATAGGTGAGGCGGGAGTTGGGAAGACGGCTATCGTCGAAGGCCTTGCTCAGCGAATCGTCGATAAGAACGTGCCGTCATTCCTTGAGAATAAACGCGTGCTCGCGCTCGATCTTTCGCTCGTCGTTGCCGGAACTAAATACCGAGGGCAGTTCGAAGAGCGTTTAAAGAAGATAATTGCCGAGCTAAAAGAAAATCGCGACAACCTTGTCTTTATCGATGAACTTCACACCCTTGTAGGTGCCGGCTCGGCCGAGGGCACGCTTGATGCGGCGAACATTCTGAAACCCGCACTGTCACGCGGCGAGATTCAATGCATCGGAGCGACGACGCCGGCCGAATACCGCAGAACTATCGAGAAAGATCGTGCCCTTGAGCGGCGTTTCCAAGCGGTAAAGGTCGAACCGGCGAGCGAAGAGGACGCTTTGCTGATCGTAAAGGGAATTATCGAGCGTTACGAGGCATATCATCAGATCAGATATTCGCCGGACGCACTGACTGCGGCCGTTGAGCAATCGAACCGTTACATTTCCGACCGCTTTCTGCCTGACAAAGCGATCGACGTGCTCGATGAAGCGGGAGCACGGGCAAAACTGCGTTATCGAAGCGAAAATCCGGGCGAACCTTCGTGGAAAGAGACCGTCGAGAACTGGAAGCGTGCCTCCGCGAACGAAGATCAGTTGATCTCATTTGAATTGCAGACTCTCGAAGATTCGTTCTTCGCTGTTGAAGTTACGCGTGACGACATCGACGAAGTGATCGCACGCTGGACGGGCATTCCCGTCTCGTCGATCAAGGAAGAAGAGGCATCGAAGCTGCTCAAGATCGAGAAGGTCCTAGGCGAGCAGATTATCTCGCAGCGGCCTGCCGTATCGGCATTGGCACGCGCGATCCGCCGTTCGCGTGCCGGCATCAAATCCCCGAACCGTCCTGTCGGGTCATTTCTTTTCCTTGGACCGACGGGCGTTGGAAAGACGGAAGTGGCAAGGCGTCTTGCCGAGTTCCTTTTCGGCTCTGAAAGGTCGCTTGTCCGCTTCGATATGAGCGAATTTATGGAGCGTCATTCGGTGTCGAAATTCATCGGCTCGCCTCCGGGATACGTCGGCCACGAAGAAGGCGGCCAACTGACCGAAAGACTGCGCCGTTCGCCGTATTCGATCGTACTCTTTGACGAAATCGAGAAGGCACATCCCGACATCTTCAACCTCTTACTGCAGGTGTTCGAGGACGGCGTCCTGACCGATTCGACCGGGCAGACGATCGATTGCAAACATTCGATCTTCATAATGACCTCGAATATCGGTGCGAGGATAATCCAAAAGACGGCATCGCTTGGTTTTCAGGCTTCGGGTGAGGCGACTCGTGCAAAACGCGAGGACGAAGTAATGGCGGCTGTCAGACAGACGTTTGCGCCCGAATTCATCAATCGCCTTGACGAGATACTCATCTTTGACGAACTCTCGCTCGAGGACCTGATGGCGATCGCTGACCTGCAGATCGCAAACCTCAATTCGATCATCGCCGACAAGAACCTGAAAGTTTCTCTGACGACTGAAGCGAAGAAATGGCTCATCGACCATACCTGCAGCGACCGCAAATACGGAGCAAGGCCGCTCAAGCGGGCGATCCAAAAGCATATCGAAGATGAGCTTTCTGAGGCGCTGATCCAGGGCAGGATCGGCGATGCGGCAGAGATCACGGTCGTCGTAGAGAATGACGGCCTGCAGATCCAGATGCCCTCCTTGCGCGAACTCACAGCAAAAGGCGTAGAATAAACGCAAGATGTACCGCCGCCCAAAATTTATCGAAGCCCTGCACAATATCCGTCAGGAGATGGCCGCCGAGGCCGACCACGATGTGATCTTGTTTGCGGAAAAGGCAAGGAGCGGCGAATTCAAGAAAGTTTTGCCGCCTCCGGCAACGAATGTTGAAGAACCGACATTGGACGAGAGACCCCGTGTTGCCTTGCGAAAGCGATAAACTTGCCGCTGTCGATTTTCGATCCTGCCGAGCTTCGGCGTAATATCAAAACAAACAGTTCGCTGAAATGGTCAGATATTTAATATCGCTCGCTATTGTTGTGCTTACGGTCCTCGGGGCGGCGAGTGTGTTCTTTCCTGACTATTGGATCCACAGGTATGACGATCTCATCGCCCGCCAGGCCCGCATCTACCGCCTCGATGAGAAGCTCGTCTGGAGCCTGATCTACGAAGAGACGTATTTTCGTGCTTGGAAACACGGTGCGGCGGACGAGGTCGGGCTGATGCAGGTGCGGCCTGCGATCGTGCGCGAATGGGCAAAGGCGACGGGATTGAGAGAATACGAAAAAGCTGCGGAGAATCCCGAGCAGGTGCTTGCCGACCCCGAGCAGAATATTCAGATCGGCTGTTGGTACCTCGAGAAATTGCGTGAGATGTATCGCGGGCTGCCGGCTGAAACCGCTTTGACGCTCGCGGCGTATAACGCGGGCCCGAGCCGCGTCGAAGGCTGGACGGCGGGTGTGAAGCTGTCCGACATCTCGGAGGATGATTTTGTCTCGCGTATAACGATCCCATCCACAAAAAGCTACGTGACGGCGATCCTCGCGCGCTATCGGATGCAGACATCAGAGATCAAGAAATGACGACAATCCATCTTGCCGATCATATTGTGCCGGTGTCGAGCGCACCTTTCGCGGATGGCGGCGTCGCGATCGAAGGCTCGAAGATCGTTCGTGTGGGAACTCGCGATACGCTTGCCGCCGAATTCCCAAACAGTGAAACGATCGAACACGGAGCGGCCGCGATCACCCCGGGCTTTGTGAACGTTCATTCACATCTTGAGATCACGGCGATGCGTGGTGCTCTAGATGCGGTCGAGGATAATTTCGCGGCTTGGCTGCTGAAGCTGAGTGCGATCCGGACCGAACTCGGCGAAGATGGCGTGCGCAAAGGTGCGCTCGTCGGCGCGCGCGAAGGAGCAGCGGCCGGCGTTACTTGTTTTGGCGATATCGGGCGAATGGGCCGCGTCGGGCTTGAGGCGCTGACCGCGACCGGTTTGCGCGGCATCGTCTTCCAGGAGACCGAGTTTACGCCCGACAATCGCACGGCCAAGGACGATTTTATGGAGCTCGCCGCCAAGTTCGAAGCCTTGAAGCAGGATGAGACCGAGCTTGTTCGTGTCGCTTTGTCGCCGCATTCGCCCTATACGGTCGGTTCGGAATTGTTCGAACTGCTCGCCCAATATTCGATCCTGAACCGCATTCCGCTATCGATACACGCGGCTGAATCCCGCGACGAGATCGAACTTTTGGCCAGCGGTACAGGACTGTTTTCGACCTTCTACGAAAAGTTCGGCGTCGAGTGGTCGAGTCCATTTTCGACACCTATCGAATACCTTGAAAGGCTCGGCGTTCTCGCGACACGGCCGCTGCTCGTGCATTGTGTTCGCGTAACGGACAGCGACATAGAGCGTATAGAGGCGAATGGCGCGAGCGTTGCGCACTGTCCAAAATCGAACGCAAAATTCGGCCACGGTGCGGCTCCGCTCGAAAAATTCCTTGACGCCGGAGTTACGGTCGGCCTAGGCAGTGATTCGGTCGCAAGCAATAACGTCTGCGATCTGATAGAGGAATCGCGTTTTGCGGTGCTCACGGCGCGGAACCACCCGGATTCGAAACGCCTCATCACAGCGAGAGAGATATTGGAATGCGCGACGCTCGGCGGTGCGAAGGCCCTCGGCCTCGACGATCTGATCGGTACTCTGGAAGCAGGCAAGGAAGCGGACCTCGCCGTCATCGACCTCACGCACGACGCTCAAGGTCCCGTAACCGATATCTACGCGGCCCTCGTATTCTCTTCAAACGCACGCGATGTCAAACAGACGATCGTTGCCGGCAAGACGGTGTATGAGAGATAGAATCGCGCGATGCGATTCGTGCATTCATGACCCATATTTTTATGATGAATCAGCGACGAATTCACGAATTTGGTTGGAAGGTCCGTTCGCCTATCCGCGATTGAAGCAAACCATGTCGGAGGCGAAGCCTCTTCCAAAAAAAAGTGGTCGGGTGCACGGTCGGGCAAGCCCGACCG
>JRYI01001203.1_pt1 | contig 10512 bp, 8 predicted proteins | sample 235361 | NCBI WGS metagenome assembly JRYI01 (sample SAMN03074212, study PRJNA261471) | activated sludge metagenome | biome: Common Effluent Treatment Plant; feature: Wastewater; material: Activated sludge; isolation source: activated biomass in a lab-scale reactor treating industrial wastewater at...
GAGCGTATACGTGATTAATTTATAGATATTCAATAGCGCCGTTGGTGACAGGAGCCGGCTGAAGAGCGCAACTAAAGTTGCGAACGACAAGGAAGGAAATCATACGCAATCGTGCAGGTACGTTGACAAGATCATGAATAAACAAGCCATCATTCAAGACGAAGCGCATTACCTGATGCAGACCTACAAGCGGGCCGACATCGTGCTGGAACGCGGCGAGGGCGTTTACCTCTACGACAGCGACGGCCGCCGCTATCTCGATTTCACGTCCGGCATCGCCGTCGCCGCCCTGGGCCATAGCGACCCCGACGTGGCCGCGGCCATCGCCGACCAGGCCCGCACCCTGATCCACGTCAGCAACCTCTACTACACCGCGCCCCAGGTCGAGCTGGCCAAGCGTCTTGTCGATCACTCCTTCGCCGACCGTGTCTTCTTCACCAACTCCGGCACCGAGGCCATCGAGGGCGCGCTCAAGTTCGCCCGCAAGCGCGCCCGCAAGCAGTTCGGCGAGGGCAAGCACGAGATCGTCGCCTTCACCGGCGGCTTCCACGGCCGGACGATGGGCGCGCTCTCCATCACCTACAAGTCCATCTACCGCGAGCCGTTCGCGCCGCTCGTCCCCGGCGTCCATTTCGCGCCGTTCAACGACCTGGCCGCAGCGCGCGACCTGATCGGCCCGGCCACCTGCGCCGTCGTGGTCGAGCCGGTGCAGGGCGAGGGCGGCATCCATCCCGCCACGCCGGAGTTCCTGCGCGGTCTGCGCGCCCTGTGCGACGCGCATGGCGCAACCCTTATCTTCGACGAGATTCAGTGCGGCCTCGGCCGAACCGGCCGCTTGTGGGCGCATGAAACATCAGGGGTCACGCCCGATATCATGACCCTGGCCAAGCCGCTGGCCAACGGCCTGCCCATCGGCGCGATCCTGATGATCGAGGACGTCGCCGCGGCCGTCGGCTATGGCGAGCACGGCACCACCTTCGCCGGCGGGCCGCTCGTCACCCGCGCCGCGTGCGTGGTCTTCGATCGCGTCTCCCGGCCGGAGTTCCTGGCCGCCGTGGCCGAAAACGGGGTCTATCTGCGCGAGCAGCTGGAGGAAATCAACAGCCCCCACATCCGCGAAGTGCGCGGGGCGGGGCTTCTGGTGGGGGTGGATCTCGACATTCCCGCGGCCGGGGTCATCGCCGCCGCCCGCGACCGGGGATTGCTGGTCATCAACGCCGGGGAGACGACCTTGCGTATCGCCCCGCCGCTCATCGTCACCCCAACCCATATCGACGAAGCCATCGCCATCCTGCGCGCCGGTCTGGCGGCCTAATCCGAGGAAAATCATGGGACTGCATCTCAACACCGCGATGTACACGAACTGGTTTCAGCAAGCGACAAGCCGCCGGCGCATCGCGCCGCGCCCTGTCGATCCGGTGACTATCCGCTCGATGAATCCCGCCGATTGGCCCGCCGTCCTCGCCATCTATGAAGAAGGCATGGCCACCGGCCACGCCACATTCGAGACCATTCCGCCGGATTGGGACGCGTGGAACGCGGCGCGGCGGCCCGATTGTCGCCTGATGGCCTTTCGGGGCGGCGACACCGTCGGTTGGGCGGCACTCAGCCCCGTCTCGTCACGGGCCGTCTATGGCGGTGTGGCCGAGGTCAGTATTTACGTCGCCGCCATCGCGCGCCGGCAGGGCGTCGGCCGGACGCTGCTTCCGGCATTGATCGAGAGCGCCGAAGAGGCAGGCATCTGGACGCTTCAATCGGGTATCTTTCCCGAAAACAAGTCCAGCATCGCGCTCCACATGGCGTGCGGCTTTCGCGTCGTCGGCCGCCGCGAGCGTCTGGGCCTGCATCACGGCATCTGGCGCGACTCATTGTTGCTTGAACGGCGCAGCAATCGGGTTGGCGTCGGAGGTTAGTGGGGCAAGAGCGTTGCGCTACCGGCGCGGCTGGGCCATACTTCCATCGTGGCATCCGATAACGCTGAGCGTCGTCCTCTCTCCCAACGGCTGGAAACAGGTTACTGGCTGCTCCTCACCATCCTGCTGGGGCTGCCAATCATCACGCCGCTCCTGCGCTGGTCGGCCGTTCCCTGCACCCATGACGGCCACCTCCACTACCATCGCGTCGCCGCCATGGCCCACGCCTGGGAAAACGGCATCTACCTGACCCGCTGGCTGCCCGACCTGGCCTTCGGCTACGGCTATCCCTTCTTCGTCTATCGCGAGGCCGCGCCCCTCTACGCCATCCTGCTGCCCTTCCTGGCCGGGCTGCCGCTGCCGGCGGCGTCGAACCTGTTCTACGCCGTCACCATCCTGCTCTGCGGCGTATTCATGTTCCTCTGGGTGCGCGATCTGTTCGGGCCGCGGGCGGGGCTGGTGTCGGCCGTGGCCTATATGGGCGCGCCCTACGTGCTGGTCGACGCGCTCATCCGCGGCAACTCGCCCGAATCGCTGGCCCTGCCGCTGTTCCCCCTGATCCTGTGGGCCGGGCGGCGCTGGGTGCTTTTCGGCTCCGCGCGCTACTTCGTGGTTGGGGCATTGGGATTGGCTCTTCTTTCCTTCGCCCACAACATCTCAACCTTCATTTTCGCGCCGACGCTGGTGGTCTATTTAGGAGCGTTGGCCTTGGGGGCACAGACCACAATGACATTATCGGACGACGAGGACCGTTCCACCGGTCGTCGGTCGTCGGTCGTCGGTCATCGACTCATCCGCGCGGTCCTTCTTATTGGCCTCGGCCTCGGCCTGGCCTTCTTCTACACCGGCGGCGCGGTGCTGGAAATGGATCAGGTGACGCTGGAGATGTCGACGACGACGCGCAACAACGACTGGCGCTACAACTTCGCCTCGTTGCGCGAGATTCTGTCGCCGGTCGTCGCCGAGGACCCGGCGCTGGTCAACCCGCCGCTGCTGTTTCGTCTGGGCTGGGTGCCGCTCCTGCTGGCGGCCGCCGGTATCACCGGTCTGGCATGGATCAAAGGTCGTGATGGCCATGCCCGCGAGCAACGCCTGCATATCGGGTTGATGATCGCCGGAATAGCTGTCTACCTTTTCATGGCCCTGCCCGTCTCCCGCTGGTTGTGGGAGATCGTGCCGCTGATCGACTTCGTACAGTTCCCGTGGCGCTTCGTCGGCCGCGCGGCCCTGCCGGTGGCCTTTCTGACGGGGGTGCCTTTTTATTATTTTGACCGTGGAAGAACCACGGACGACGGACCACAGACGACGGACGACAGACAACGTATTCCGGCGGTCGGCGGTCGGTGGTCGGCGGTCATCCTCGCGACTGCTATCGCCCTGCTCATCATCGAAACCATCCCCAATCTCTACCCGCGCATGTGTTACGAAGAGCCGTTCCCGACGATCCTGACCGTCCATAACTACGAGCACGTCACCGGGCTGGTCGGCGTCGACCCGGAAGGCAGCTACTTCCCGCGCACCGTCGAGCAGCGGCCGACCGGCTCGCCGCTGGAGGCCGATTTCATCGCCGGGCGAACGCCGCAGCGCTTCGACGCGACGGCATTGCCCGACGGGGCACAGGCGCGGGATGTCGCCTACGACCGCTTCGGCGTCACGCTGACGGTCGATTCACCCGCGCTCTTCACCGCCCGCTACCTCAGCTTCGCCTTCCCCGGCTGGTCGGCCCGCGTCGACGGGGAACGAGTGGACATCATCCCCGAATCGCCCAGCGGCCTCATCACTTTCGACGTGCCCGCCGGGACGCACACGATCGAGGTCGATTGGGGAGCGACGCCTCTGCGGCTGGCCCTCGTCGGGCTGAGTATCCTGTCGGCCGTGGGTGTGCTGGGCGTCGTCATCTGGTCCAGGCGACGCCCATCGGCCGCGGCAACCGGCCAAACTCAGGGCGTGACACTAAAACGTAACGAGTTGGCCTTGCTCATCCTGCTCGGCCTGGGCTTACTGACCTTCAAGGTATATGTCGACCGAAATGAAACGGCGCTCCGTCGGGCGGCCGCACCGCCGGTGAGCCTCGCCTCGACGCTACAGGGGGGCGAGATGGCGCTCAACGGCTTCAATCTCAGCCGCGANNCGCCGCCGGGCACCTACGACATCGTCGTGACCCTCTTCGACAAGGCCACGCTGGCCCCGGTCACGCTGGTCGATACGTCGATCGGGCAGGCGGTCGGCCCGACGGCCGTCATCGGGCAGATCGAGATCGTGAATCCCACGGAAGCGCCGGCATTTGACCCACAATATCCGGCCGATCACGCGCTACCTGATTCGGCGCTGCGCCTGCTGGGCTACAATCAGGATCGAGCCGAATCCGCGCCGGGCGAGTCCGTCTTGCTGACCCTGTTCTGGGAGTGTGCTGCGCCCGCCAATTGCGCGGACTTCTCGCTGTCGTTGCGGGATGAGGCCGGCGTCGCGGCGCAAACATGGGCGCTGCCGGCGGTGCGCGAAGGGTTACCGGCCGATGCGTGGCCCGGCCACGGCCGCCTGCGCGGGCAACACATCGTATCTCTGCCCGCGAACCTGACCAGCGGCCGGTACCGGTTCTCGCTGGGCGACTTCCCGCTTGGGGAGCTAACGGTCATAGCGCCGGAACGCACCTTCACGCAGCCGGAACTCGCCCAGTCCATCGACGCCGCGTTCACGACGGCCGGCGGCGCGCCGGTGGCCACTCTGGCGGGCCTCGCCATCGACTCTTCCCCTTGCTCCCCTGCTCCCCTGCTCCCCTGCTCCCTGCCCCTCGTCTGGCGCGCCGACGGCGAAGCGAGCGCCGGCTACCATGCTTTTGTCCATCTGGTGGACGAGGCGGGCAACATCCTGGCCCAGTCGGACGCGGTTCCGGCGGGCTGGACGCGGCCGACCACCGGCTGGCTGCCGGGCGAGTACGTCGTCGATGTCCACACGCTCACCCTGCCGTCCGGGTTGCCGTCCGGCCAACTCACCTTTCGCGTCGGCCTGTATGATCCCGCCACGGGCGAGCGCTTGTCCGCCAACGGCACGGACGCCGTGCTTGTCACGCTGCCGTAACTTGCCGGAGGTATATATGGAACAACAAATCCGTTTCTGCCATTCCGATGATGGCGTTCGCATCGCTTACGCCACCGTCGGCAGCGGCCCACCTATGGTGAAGGCCGCCAACTACCTCACCCATCTGGAGCACGATTGGAACGGGCCGGTTTGGCGTCATTGGCTGGAAGGGCTGGCCCGGAACCATACCCTGGTGCGCTACGACGAACGAGGCAGCGGACTTTCCGATTGGGACGTGACCGATTTTTCCATCGACGCCTGGGTGCGGGACCTGGAGGCGGTCGTCGATACGCTGGGCCTGGAGCGTTTCGCGCTGCTGGGCATCTCGCAAGGGGCTTCCGTCTGCATCGCCTATGCGGTGCGGCATCCTGAGCGGGTGACCCACCTCATATTGTACGGCGGCTACGCGCGCGGCCGCTTCCATCGCGACCTGACCGACGAAGAGATGTTGCAAGCCGAAACGATGATCAACGCCATCCGCGTCGGCTGGGGCCAGAAAAACCCCGCCTTCCGCCAGTTATTCACGACGATGCAGATCCCCGACGGGACGGAGGCGCAGAAGGAATGGCTCAACGAACTGGCGCGTATCTCGGCCACGCCGGAAAACGCGGCCAGAATGGAGCGCAGCTTCTACGAGATCGACGTGTCCGATCTGGCGCGACAGGTGACCATCCCCACTCTGGTCCTGCACGGCCGGGAAGATGGGGGCGTTCCTTTTGAAGAGGGCCGGCTAATGGCGGCGCTCATTCCTGACGCCCGCTTCGTGCCGCTGGAGAGCCAAAACCACATCCTGTTGGCCGAAGAACCGGCCTGGGGTCGTTTCAGGGCCGAGGTCAACGCCTTTCTCGGTACGACGCGGCCGGAAGAGAAAGCCGCCGACCCGCAGCAGCTCTTCCCCGAATTAACCCCGCGCGAACTCGACATCCTCAAATGGATAGCCACCGGTGCCGGCAACGAGACCATCGCCGAGCAACTGGTCGTCTCGCCCAAGACCGTGCGCAACTACGTCTCCCGCATCTATGACAAGCTGGGGGTGGAAAGCCGCGCCCAGGCCATCGTTCTGGCTCGCGAGGCTGGCCTCGGACAGGAATCCCTCTAACCGACCCCGCGATGCTCAGCACAATCACGCTTTGGGCTTGATATTCTGATTGACGTGGAAGAAGTTGGCCGGATCGTACTTGTTCTTGATGGCCGCCAGCCGTCGGTAATTGTCGCGGTAGGTGGCCCTGACACGCTCCTGACCCTCCTCCATCATGAAGTTGACGTAGCCGCCGCCGGCCGAAAACGGATGGAGCGCCCCCCAATAGTTCCTGGCCCATTGGCTGACGCGCTCGGCGTTGGCCGGATCGGTATCTACGCCGACGATGACGCTCGAAAAGGTCATATCGCGATAGCTGAAGGCGGTGTCGCTCTCGCCGACCCTGTGGACAGCGCCATTGATAGGGTAGAGGTGCATGGTGCACAACTCCGAGGGCAAGTCTGAGCCGTATTGCAAGTGCAAGGCGATGGCCTCCTCACCGACCTCTTTCACGAAGTCCGCTTTCCAATACCATTGCAGTCCCGGCGGATAATATATCTGGTCGAACATGCTCTGCAGCGCCGGGAAGGGCAGCGGCCCGGCCAGATCCAGCGCCGGCGTCCCCAACGCGCGGATCGGCTTGAACACCTCCTCGGCCTTCTCCATCGGGCCGGTGTAGCACCAGCAGATGACGCAGCCGTGCGCGCCGTAGAGCGCTTCCGGCAGCGGCGAGCCGGTGGGCACGCGGTGGAAGCCGAACCAGCCGTAGATGTCTTCGGGGGCATCCTTGATGAACTCGAGATACCAGCGCATGATCTCCTCGGCCTGGTCAATGGGCCAGATGATCGGCCCGCCGTAGACCATGCCCACGGGATGGGCCTGGAACAGGAAAGAAGTGACGACGCCGAAGTTGCCGCCGCCGCCGCGCACGGCCCAGAACAGGTCCTGGTTTTCGTCGGCCCCGGCGGTTACGAAACGACCGTCGGCCAGCACCACGTCGACCGCCAGCAGGTTATCGATGGTCAGGCCATATTTGCGCGACAGATAACCGTGCCCGCCGCCCAGCGTCAGCCCACCAACGCCGGTGGTGGAGATGATGCCGCTGGGCACGGCCAGCCCGAAGGCATGGGCGGCGTGATCGACCTCGCCCCAGGTGCAGCCGCCCTCGACACGCACGGTGCGCGTCACGGGATCGACGCGCACGCCGTTCATAAGCGAAAGGTCGATGACCAGACCATCGTCGACCAGCGCCAGACCGGCCCCGTTGTGGCCGCCGCCGCGCACGGCCGTCGTCAGGTGATTGTCGCGGGCGAAGTTGACAGCGGCGATCACGTCGGCCACATTCTCGCAGCGGGCAATGAGCAGCGGCCGCTTGTCGATCATCGCGTTGTAGATGCGGCGCGCTTCCTCATAGCCGGCGTCGGCGGGCGTGATCAGATCGCCGCGAAATCCGGCGGCAAGGCCGTTCATCGTCTCCGCATCAAGCGTCACGAGATCCATTTCGTTCAACATGGTAATCGCTCCTTTTCCTCATAAATCGTGCGGCCGAAAAAGGCTTTCTCCTGCCGCACACGATTCCTTCAGTGGAGTTAGTGTAAACCAGCCAAGGGAAGCCGTAATGAGGCGGATGTCATCAATTCGGGTTGGAGTTGGGTGGGAAGAATGGGACAGTTGTCCCGCACTCTTTTACACCCATTCGCTCCCATGGGGTATAATCTTCGCTAAGCCGTTATGACCACCTGGGCCATCATCCCCGTCAAGCCTCTCCACGAAAGCAAGCGTCGCCTGGCGCATCTGCTCTCGGCCGGGGCGCGCGCCGAACTCATCCACCATTTTCTCGATAACTTGCTGGCTACCCTGAACGAAGCGCCGGGCATCGACCGCGTGCTGGTCGTGACGGGCGACGCCGAAGTGACGGCGCTGGCGGAGAGCCACGGCGCGGCCGTGCTGGTCGAGGCGGAGCCGCGCGGCCTGAACGAAGCCGCCACGCGCGGCGCGGCGCTGGCCGCCCGGCAAGGCGCGACGGCCGTCCTCATCCTGCCCGCCGACCTGCCCTTCGCTCGCGTCGAGGACATCGAGCGGATGCTGCGCCCCCTGGAAGAGGCCTATAGCCCATTGCTGGCTGTGTGCGGCGACGAGGCCGAGGACGGCACCAACGCCCTGCTCCTGGCCCCGCCCGGCGACTTCACTTTCCACTACGGCCCCGGCAGCTACCGCGCCCATCTGGACGAAGCAGCCGCGCGCGGCCGAGCGATCCACATCATCAACGCCCCCGGCCTGCGCTTCGATCTGGATACCGAGAGCGATTGGCTGGCGTATCGTGATTGTTTAATCCAGGTGGTCGATGAGTAAGAGACGACCGCCGACCGCTGACGACCGACCGCCGATCGATATCGATCAACTGTGGCCGGACGTCGGCCGACAATTTCCCCACCCCCACCCAAAGGAGTCAAAACTATGTCCCGTGATCGCTTAGCCCTCTATCTACAAGACGCCCACTCATTGCAGGAAGGCATGGAGCTGGCGCAATATGCCGAGGCCAACGGCTTCGAGGCCGTCTGGCAGGCCGAAAGCCGCCTCGTGCGCGACGCCATCGTGCCCATGGCCGCCTTCGCCGCCGTCACCGACCACATCAAGGTCGCCAGCGGCGTCATCAACAACTGGACGCGCAACATCGGCCTGCTGGCCGCCACCTTCCTGACGCTCGACGACCTGGCCCCCGACCGCGTCATCTGCGGCATCGGCGCGTGGTGGGATCCGCTGGCCCAAAAGGTAGGCATCGACCGGCGCAAGCCGCTGCTGGCCATGCGCGAGACGGTCGAGGTGCTGCGTCGCCTGCTGAACATGGAGACCGTCACCTTCCACGGCGAATTCCACTACGTCGACGGCATCACCCTCGACGTCGTCCACGGCCGCAAGACGCCGCGCAACGTGCCCATCTACATCGGCGCGACGGGCATGAAGATGATGGAGATGACCGGCGAGATCGCCGACGGCGCTTGCCTCAACTACCTGGTGAATCCCAAGTACAACGCCGAGGCGATGGACGCGCTGGAGCGCGGGGCGAAGAAGGCCGGCCGCAGCATCGACGACATCGACCGGCCGCAACTGGTCATCTGCTCCGTCGATAACGACCGCAAGCACGCCCTCGACATGGCCCGCAAGATGATGACCCAATACCTGGGCCAGCAGCCGCACCTGATGAAGGCCAGCGGCGTCAGCCAGGAGCTGCTCGACGAGATCCACCAGGTGCTCACCTGGCCGGCGACGGAAGAGGAGATCGAAGCGGCCATGCACCTCGTGCCCGACGACGTGGTGCAGATGTGCACGGCCAGCGGCTCCCCGGCCGAGGTGAAGGCCAAGGTGCGCGAGTATATCGACAGCGGCGCCACCTGTCCCATCCTCTACCCCCTGGGCGACCCGAAGTTGATGATCGATATCTTCAGCGACGGGTATCAGAACTAGGCGAAATGCGGCATTATGCCGTCTGACAAAGCGACGGCCGAAATGATTCGGCCGTCGCTTTTTTGTAGCGCGGACATTCCTGTCTGTGTCTCTTCGCAGACAGGAATGTCCGCACTACATGCAACAGGCACCCGGACGAAAAAGCCTCGCGTTTCCCGCCGGCGGCCGTCATGGATGCCTGAGCAAATCGCACACAATTGTGATATAATTGAGCGATTAGGATTTTAGTTAACCCATGAGTTCAGCAAACTTTCCGCCTGCGTCGGGCACGCATTCGCCGCAACAACCAACCGCCGGAACGCCGGGGTCGTGGGCGGCATACGATCTGCCACCAACCGAGTGGCCGGCTTCGAGCACCCCCCATTCCTCCACAACCTATCGCCCCACCGCCGAGCAACTGGCGCGCGATGAGATGCGGCGGCGATATTTGCGGCGCAATGTCTACGCGCCAATCATCATCGCCACGATCATCGCCGTGGTCCTGTTCGCGCTGATCGTCTACCTGGCTTTCGGCGTGGCGACCCCCCAGGCGAGATTGTTCATCGCCGGTATGTCGGCCTTCGTCGTCATCCTGTTCGCGGGGCCGATGATCATCGTGATGGCCATCCTGCCCATCGCATGGCTGGCCTTCAGACTCAATCGCCGCCAAAAACGCAAGGATTTCCCGGAGACGGGGCCGATGGCCTACCGGAGCCGGGTGCAGACCTGGCTGTGGCAATTGGATGGGCTTCTCGAAAGCGTCGACCATGGCGTGGACGGGATCAGCGCGCGCCTCAGACGGCCGCTGATCGCCTTGCACGCCCGCTTTGCCTGGCTGCACGGCTTGCTGAACGGCATTAGAGGTAAATTTACACGGAGTATCTAGTATGAACAGATCTGATAATACAATGAATCAGGAACTCGCTGCCATGGACAAACAAGAAAACTGGCAGACGAAGGTCTTGATCACGGGCGGGATCATCGGCGCGGGCGTCGGCTTGATGACGTCCTGGCTGCTGATTCGCACCTCCCGCGAAACACGCAGCGGCCCCCCGGCCA
>JRYI01004766.1_pt1 | contig 10509 bp, 3 predicted proteins | sample 235361 | NCBI WGS metagenome assembly JRYI01 (sample SAMN03074212, study PRJNA261471) | activated sludge metagenome | biome: Common Effluent Treatment Plant; feature: Wastewater; material: Activated sludge; isolation source: activated biomass in a lab-scale reactor treating industrial wastewater at...
AGATCGAAATCGACGTCGCCGCCTTCGGATCTGATGATATTATCTTTTGAGTCCCAGCAGTACAACTCCTGCTCGTCGAGGTTCTTAACCGTGGCGATCAGGCTGTTGCCGTCGCGCACCTCGGCGCAGACGCGGAAGTAAAGCTCCAGCGTGTCGTCGATGAGGCCGTCGTCGTCGCAGAAGTTGAAGGTGAACTTGCCGTTGGCATCGGTGACGGTATGGCCATAAGAGTCATCGGAGATGGTATCTTCCTCGCGCATCTCGACCAGGATGTGATGGACGGGCACGGCCGAGCCCAACTGATTCTGGTAATCACCCGTGTAGCGCGGCACGGCCGGGGCCGGCGTTTCGGGCACGACCTTGGCGTAAGGCATCCTGTTTTCCCGCGTCAGGATGCCGTGGACGTTGAAGCAGCCGGTTGCCGCCCGATCGATTGGGCCGCTCGTCGCCAGATGGGACTTGTCGACCGTGCGTTTGGCGGCCGGTGGCGTGTAGACCGGCGTGCGCGGGTCAAGCGTGGAAGCGGTCGGGTTGTCCGGGCGCACGTCGAAGAACAGCACGCCCAGCGCGGCCAGCGAGGTGGCGCGGTTGGGGAAGTAGAACGCCCTGGCGCTGACTTGATGGACGCCGTCGGCGAAGCGCGCCTGCCGGGTGAGCGTGATCGTCTCGCCCGCGCCGACGGGGCCGAGCGTCTCCTCGGCCGGTCCGCCGAGCAGCTCCCCGCCGTCGGGCAGCGCCCACTCGATGTAGACGTTGGGTGCGGCGCGCAGCGGGCGAGCGGTCAGGGTCAGGGTGACGACCTCGCCGGGCGCGGGGGCCGCGTCGGCCGCCAGCGTGACCTCGATACCGTTGTAGGCGCCGCCGGCGCGGTCGATGAGGGTGGACGGGACTTGCGCCGCCGGCGGCGCGGAGCGAGCGGCCGCCGGCAAGACAAACGCCGCAACGAACAACACGACAAAAGAGAGAACAGGAGCGATCTTCTTCATTGGTCACCTTGGGCTTTAGTAGCCCTGTCCGGTTTGTATTTGCTTGGCTTGCCCCCGTTCGGGAAACATACTAGCAGAGCGTGAGGCCGGACGCAATAGGGGGCTTTTATTTGCAATCGGAATTGAGCCAATCCCGGGGCACGGGCAAGGGAGGCGGGCCGACCGAAACATTACATTCATCTCACAAACAGGTGATTTTAGTCATTACGGTTATGGCACCCCAGAGGGTTTAATCTGACTAATACGCGGCGATGGGCACGCGGAATTCATCGTTGGTATTGTTTGCGACCGGGGGCCGGGCAGATTCGGCAACCCTCTAATTCCGCGATTCAAACCTGTTATTTAAAATCAGGAGAAGTAATGATGAAACGAACCTCACATCTATTCATATCGGTTGTGGCTGCATGCGCAATGTTCTTGCTTGTCGCTTGCGCGGTGCAACCGGAAGCCGAGGAAGTCGAACAAGCCGAACAAGTCCCGGTGGAGATTAATCGCGATACACTGAAGATTTTCGGCACCCTGCCCGAGGAAGCCACGCCGACCGATTACGAGATGACCGACGAGCTTATTGACCTGGGCCGCATGCTGTATTACGAGCAGCGCATATCGGCCACGGGCAATATGTCGTGCAACACCTGCCACGGCCTGAACAACTACGGTATCGACGGGTTGCGCTTTTCCTTCGGCCACACCGGAAATCCCGTCGGCCGCAATTCACCCAGCGTGTACAATGCGGCGCTGCACGTTTCCCAGTTCTGGGATGGACGTGCCGCAACCGTTGAAGAACAGGCCAAAGGCCCCATCCTGGCCAGCGGAGAAATGGGTATGCCCAGCGGCGACAAGGTTGTCGAAGTACTCAAGTCAATTTCCGGCTATCTGCCCTATTTCGAAGCCGCTTTTCCAGGGACGGACGACCCCATCAACTACGATAATGTCGGCACGGCCATCGGTGCGTTCGAACGCCGGCTTGTAACGCCGGGGCGCTTCGACGAGTACCTGGCCGGAGACGACACAGCGCTGACGGAACGGGAGAAGGCCGGGCTGGCACTGTTCATAAGTACCGGCTGCATCGGCTGCCACAACGGCCCGGCGCTTGGCGGCAACAGCTATGCCGCCCTCGGCTCGCTTGAGCCTTATACGACGAACGATCTGGGACGGTACGTAGTGACCGGCAATGAAGCTGAAAAGTTTGTCTTCAAGGTGCCGAGTCTGCGTAATGTCGCCGTCACCGGCCCGTATCTCCACGACGGCAGCATCCCGACACTGGAGTCGATGGTGCAACTGATGGTTCGCCATCAGCTCGGCAGGGAGCTTACCGGCGAGGAAGTTGATACCATGGTCGTCTTCCTGCGCTCGTTGACCGGCGAATTGCCGTCGGATTACACGGCCGAGCCGCAGCTTCCTCTCGACGATTAGTCTGTAGCGATCCATTGACTTGTTGGACAGAGCGACCCCGGATCATTTCAGGATCCGGGGTCGTTTTGCTGTGGCGGACGATCCATTCGATGTCTCCCCACATCGACGCGCCTAATTTTCGATTCGCACCTCGTCGCTCGCCGATCTTCCCCACACATCCGGTTCATACATGGCCCAGGCCTCGGCCGGGAGGGCGGTGAAGGCGCCGCTGTGGGTGGCGCGGGCCAGGTATTCGTACTGCGTACTGAAGCCTTCAATTGATGTGACGAAGAAGGTGACGCGGCCGTCGCGAATCTCCTTGTAGTTATAGCCGAGGTCATGCCATGAGTAGGTCCTGACGCCGAAGAAGTCTGCGTCATGGACAGTCGTATTCAGCCGCTCGTTCAGCGGCTCCAGACCAGCGGGAACCCGATCTTCAACGACGACGAAGCGCGTGCCCTGCGGGAAGCGCACAGTCACTCGCACCAGCACCAGATCGCCGGCGGCGATCGATTCGAGTTGCTTCCCGTCGTCGGGTGACAGATAGACCCGGTGGACGGCGACTGATCCTCCGGCCTCAATAGTCTCGCGGGCGGCCTGGTAGCGCTCGTTAAGTGTGTAGTACAGCCGGCCGCCGTCGGCCGCGGTCAGCGTGACGGTGTTGGCCCCCGGCCGCAGCCGGTCGAGCGGAATGTCGATCACGGCGCGCAGTTCGCCCTCGCTAATCGTTCCCGTGGNNGACGAGGCCATGACCTTGCGGTCGTACTGGCCGTCGTTACCCGCGCCCCACCAGGCCATATCGCCATCGATCTCCACCAGCGCGGTCAGATGATCCATCGCCGCTTGCGCCGCGTCGTCCTCGCCGGCCGTGTCCAGCGCCAGAGCCAGCGCCGCCAGCGAGAAGGGATCGAGCAGGCGCGGGTTGATGCCGTTCTCGACCTCGTCCAGCAGAGCCGTCGCCGCGGCCGCCCCGGTTTCATCCAGTTCCCCGGCGACGGCCAGACTGTAGAGCATATAGGCGCGGGTGCGCGGTTCGGCGTGATCCAGCCGCTCGCGCAGGAAGGCCGCGCCGCGCTCGATGACGCCGGGGTCGATCTCGTGACCCGTATCGGCCATCGTCGCCAACCCGAACAGTACCCAGGCGGTCTGGTAGACGTCACCCTCGTCGTCGAACCACCATCCCCAGCCGCCTTCCTCGTGCTGGAAGCCGTAGAGCCTCTGGGCGCTCTCGCTCACCAGCCGGTCGAGGTCAAGTTCAACCGGCGCGGGGATACCGAGCCGGTTAAACGCGCGGCTGACGACGGCGTTGGGCAGGGCGCGGCTCATGGTCTGCTCGACGCAGCCGTAGGGGAAGCCGATGAGATACTCCAACCCATTGAGCAGCGTTCCGGCGGGCGAGCGGCTGACTTCCAGCGTGATTTCGCTGGTGGGCAGCGCGTTGTCGATCCGGTTGAGTTCGATCTCGCCCGACCCTTCCACGTTGCCCGTGGCGTATTCGTAGACGGGCACGGCCAGCTCGCGAACGACCAGCGGTAGTTCAACGGCATCGCCCGCATCCGTGACCTCGCCTGAGTCATCGATGATGGCGGCCACGGCCAGCGCGGCCGTCTCGCCGGCGGCGATGACCTCCGCCGGCCAGCCGACGACCTGTGTCGCGCCGGGTTCCAGCGCCACCGTTTGCGCTCTCGGGTCGGCGAGGGCCAGCAGCCCGGCCTCGTCGGAGAGCGACACGGCCAGTTCCACCGGCTCGTCGCCGTAGTTGTGGACGACGGCCGACAAGACAATCTCATCACCGACGGTCAGCCCGCGCGGCAGGATTGGCCGGATGATGACGTCCTGATGGGTGGTGAATTTATGGACGGCCTCGCCCACGCTGGTATTCATGTCAACGACCCGCGCCGTCAGCCGCCAGGTGGTCAGGCTGTCGGCCAGCGGGATGACGACCGTCGCCTCGCCGTTCTCGTTGGTGACGAGCGCCGGGAACCAGGCGGCCGTGTCGGGGAAATCGCTGCGTGGAGCACCCATAGCGTCACCCCCGCCGCCGCCCATGCCGCCGGACTGATAGAGATGGCGACCGGGGGCCAGCGCGTTGCGGCTCAGCACGCGGTTGAGGCGCGGGCCGTAAAAGGTGTCGTGGAGTGGTCGGGTGTTGTCGTGGGCCAGCAGGAAGATGGCCTCATCGACCATCGCCAGGGCCACTTGACCCCGGACGGGCCGGCCATCGGCGTCGGTGACACGCACGGTGACGGCCGCCTCGNNGGCCGCCTCGTCGCGCGGGGCATATTCGTCGCGGTCGGTTTCGATGGTAACCATCAACGCCCGGTCGGTGACGGGCACGCTCAGTTCGACGGTGGCCATGCGAAGCTCCGCGTCGCGTTGGCTGTCGGCCAGCCGCCAATAGTCGTCGATATCCGTGCTCGGCGGGATGGTAGTCAGCGGCTCCCAGACATTGACGGTGACGAAGAGGTTGGGCGCGTCTTCCGGCAGGATAGGCACCTCGATGGCCGTCACCGGCGGGGTCAGCATGACCGGCATCTCGCGGCGGACAGCGGCGCGCTCGAAAGTGAGCAGCGCCGGCCCGGCAAAGTCGGTAGTGATTAGCAGCGTGGCGGTATCGCCGGGGGCGTAGCTCTCGCGGTCGGCGCTGACGGAGAGGCCGGTTTGCCGCCGGTCGCTCCAGAAGTCGGTCTCGCCCTCACCCAGGACGTAGACGTAGCTCTCGGCAAAGTAGACACGACCATTATCGTCGTTGCCCACCAGCCGCATCTGGTAATGGCCGGGGTCGGGCGGAGTCAGGTGAGTGCTGATGACGCCGTCCGGCCCGGTGGTCCATTCATGTTCGGCGGCGACCGTGTTGTAGCCGCCGTTTTGGCGCGACCAGACGCGCAACGAGCCGCGGATCGTGCGGCCTTCGACCGGCAAGGGGTCGCCGAGGGTCGTCGTCACAGTGGCCGTGAAGGGCGCAACGCCGCCGAACTCGACGAAGTAGCCGGGCGTGCTCAGTTCGATGCTCTCGGCCGCGCGATGGACAGTGACGACGGCCGTGGCGCTGACGGTCTGGTTAGAGCCGTCGTTGACCGTGGCCTCGATTGCCAGCCGCCATCTGGACGGGTTGAAGCCCCAATAGCCGAATTCGAGCGGCCGTTCTCCCACGGGCACGTCCAGCACGAGACGGCCCTGGGCGTCGGTCGTGCCGCTCATCACCTCAGACGGGGACCCTTCCCAAATGTCCTCGGCGTTCCAGTAGCCATAGTTCCACAGGCGCCAGGTCTTGATCTCCACCCGTGCCCTGGCCACCGGCTCGCCGAAGAGATAATCGGCGGCGACGGTGACGGTGAGGGTGTCTCCGGCCAGGACTTCGGGCATGGCCGTCTTCGGCACGACCGTAACGGAGAAGTCGGGCTTGCGGTATTCCTCCACCTGGAAGGTTTGGCGAGTGGGGGTGTCGGAGCCGCCGGCAGGCCGGACGGGTTCCACCTCGATGGCGTACTCGCCCAACATGGCCCCCTCGGCCACGTTGAACGAGTCGTAGACCGCGCCGAATTCGTCGGTCGCCAGGAAGCGAGTACTCACGACATTGTCGCGGGCATCGCGCAGCCGGACGATGGCCTGCGTGCCGACCGGCGGCAGACTCACCGCGCCGTCGTCGTCGAGCCGCAGGATGGCCTTGTAGAACACGGTTTGGCCGGGGCGGTAGATAGGTCGGTCGGTCTGGACGTGGACGGCAAAGGCGGGCGGCTCCAGCGATGTCGGCACGTCACCCCACCAGACGTAGTATTCGCCGCGCGCCTGCATCTCCGGCGTCAGGGCGCTGAAGGTCGTGTCGCTGCTACCGGCAGCATCGCTACTTGTTGCAAAGACGACATAGGGTTCGGCGTCGGGCGGCAGAGCGAGGCGGACCACGCCGTCGGCGTTGGTCGCGCCCTCGGCCAGCAGACGGCCGTTTTGGGCGTAGACCTGGACGGCGGCGTTGGGGATCGGCCCGCCCTCATCCGGGTCAGCCTGGGTTATGTCAACGTCATGCGCGCCGCGGCTGTCGATGTCGGTGACCCAGACGACGATATCGCCGTCCGACAGCTTGGCGACCAGCGTCATGCGCGACAGGGCCAGCAGCAGGTTGGCCGGGTTCGGGCCGTTCAGCCGCAGCAGGTAGAGGCCCGGCGGTGCGTCGTCGGGGATCAATGTCTCCTGCGGGTTGCCCCATAAATCAGGGTGGCCTGGGGGCGTCTGGGTCGTCCACGAGGCGACGGGCGACAGGCCATCGTCGGCGATGGAATCGACCGAAGAATACCAGCCTGTCACCACGTCGCCGACGATGCGATTGAGGAAGCCGGTCTGGTCCAGCGGCAGCAGGTCGAAGCCGAGCGACACCGGCTGCTTGATGTTCACCTGGAACTGGACGGCGCGGCGGCCGTCGGCGTCGAGCACCTGCGTCTGCGGCCCGATGCCCCAATCGGCCAGATGCCGCTCCTCGCCGGTGGTGAAACGGTGGGTGGCCCGCTGGCCGAGGACGGGGCGGCCGTCGGCGTCGGTCGCGCCGGTCCCCACGGCGATCTCGTAGGCGGTTTCGGGCTGCCACTGGCCGCCGTCGGGCGTGAAGAGCAAGGCCGCCTCGTCGGCCCAGGCGATCTCGCCCGAGACGGGGGGCGTGATGGACAGGGCGTCGGCGGTCGTCGCCGGGTCCATCGGCCGGTCGAATTCGACGCGCAGCACGGCCACCGGGGGGACGCTGTTGCCCGTCGGTAAGAAGGCCAGGACGGGCGAGGGTGACTTGTAGACGACCGGCTCGGCCGGGATGGGCAGCGGGTTGCCCTCGGCGTCGTCCACTTCAGCCGAGAGGGTGAACCGGTATTCCGTATTGCCCAGCAGCGGCGGGTCGATCAGTTGGAGCGTCGTGTCGTTCAACCGGTGGATTTCGGCGTCGATAGACGGCTCGATAAGCAACACAGGCACGGTCGCGTCCCAGTCCATCGGATAGCCGAAGTGGATGAGGAAGGGCGCGTCGGGGTTCGTGCGGGTCGACCCCTCGACGCGCGTGATGACCGGGGACGGGGTATAGCGGAAGCCATAGGTCCCGAACAGGGCCACGCCGTCGCTGTCCGTCGCGTCGCTGGAGAGGGTGAAGTCATAGGCCACGCCGGGATCGAGCAATTGGGCTGGTTGCAGCGTGAGCTTGTTGTCGCCGTCCCAGCTCAGGTCAAGCGGAACGGGCGGCTCGACGGACAAGGCGCGGGCAACGCTTTCGCGGTCCATGGCGCGGCTGAAGTTGAGGGTGATGGCCGGTTGGCGCTCGATCCCCGCAGTGGCCGACGGAACGCGCGACTGGACGCGCGGTGGCCGGGCGATGGCCAGCGACCAGGCGGGCGGCTTGTCGAAGGTCGCCCCGTCGACGCCGCGCAGCGCAGCGTCGGCCGTCAGCCGATAGCGCGTGCCGGGCAGGAAGCCATTGGCGGGGGTGAAGGTGACGGCCGTCGCGTCGTCGTTCCAGCGGAACACGCCGGCGATGGAGGGATTGATGGCCAGCGGCCGCAGATCAGGATCGATGTCGATGGGTCTGTCGAAAGTGAGTGTAATCGGCGCGGTAGGCGGATGCTCGCTCAGGTCAACCGCCGGGTCGAGCGCGGCGGTCAGGTTGGGATCGAGAGCGGCCGTCGGGGTCGCATCGGCGGTGGGCGACAGAGAGGGCGAAGCGGTTGCGGTTGCCTCGGCGACGGCCGGCGGCTCAGGGGTGGGCGAGATAGTCGATCGGCGAGCGTCATACACCCGCCAGGCCGCGAAAGAGGCCGCGGCTGCCATTACAATCACAAGCGCGATGATCGCGCCGGTTGAACGTTTCATGGCTCCACTCCATGTCGGTCAACATAACCGGTGTTGAACGACGATTGGCTATGTACAGGTTAAGGAATCGAGATAACTGCACCTGCAAGCCGGCAGACAGGGTGGCAAAAACTCATACCAATACTGGCAGTATAAGGGATGCAGCGCTTAAGATCAATCGTGGAGGTTCAGTTACTGAGCCGGTTCAATTTTGTCACCGCATGTGTTCCATCACCGTTCAAAACATTCCTCTGACAAATTCTTCACAATTCCTGAACCTTTTTGCTCTATAAATCAACTATCGACGGGTGGCGGCTAGCGGTGCATGAATTGTCGCGGGACTGCCACCCCATGAAAATTGAGATGATCCGGCTTCGGCCGGTAGAGGAGTATGATCATGAGCAAGAGAGGTATCATTTTCATTTTGGTGGGCATCCTGGCGCTGCTGATGTCGGCGGGATGCCAGGTGACCACAAGTCAGGCGGAGAATGCCGCCGCTGTGTCGGCGGTGGGCGCCACGACGGGCGCCACGACGGGCGATAGCGTGGAGACGCTCTCCATCGCCGATGTCATCACCGAGGATAGCGCCCCATCCGCCCCCACAAGCGCCGCGGCCGCACTGGCCGAAAACGCCGCGAGCGAATCGGCGGCCGAACCCGTGGCGGATACGAGCGAGTCGGTGGCAATCGCGCTAAATGGCGATTCAATCGCGGTCGAGGGTGATGGGGTGACGGTGGACGGTAGCACGGCTACCATCACGACCGCCGGGACCTACACCCTGAGCGGCACGCTCAATGACGGGCAGATCATCGTCGATACGGGGGACGAAGCGCCCATATACCTGATCCTGAACGGTGTGGATTTGCGCAGTTCAACGAGCGCGCCCCTCGCCCTGATGAACTCGGAGCAGGTGGTGATCGTCCTGGCCGACAACAGCGCCAATTACATTGAAGACGCGGCGAGTTATGTCTTTCTCGACGTGGAGGCGGAGGAACCCAGTGCGGCCATATTCAGCAACGACGACCTGACTATCACCGGCAACGGCTCGCTGACGGTCACCGGTAATTACAACGACGCCATCTCCAGCGATGACGGCATTACCATTGAAAGCGGTAACATCACGGTGTCGGCCGTGGACGACGGCATTCGCGGGAAGGATTTCCTGACAATCGAAGCCGGTACGCTCGTTGTCAATGCCGGGGGTGACGGACTGAAGTCCGATAACGAAGACGATGGTGAACTTGGGTACATCGCCATTATGGGCGGGACGATCACCGTCACCGCCGGCGGTGACGCGATAGCGGCCGAGACCGATGTCCTCATCACCGGCGGCGAGTTCGCGCTGACAACCGGCGGCGGCAGCGGCGCGGTTATTGCCGAGGACGCTTCGGCCAAGGGCATCAAGGGCCAGGCCAATATCGCCATCGATAGCGGCACCTTCACCATCGACGCGGCCGACGACGCCATCCATTCCAACGGCAATATCATCATCAATGACGGCTCGTTCACGTTGCTGACGGGGGATGACGGGATTCATGCCGATGCTACGGTTACGATCAACGGCGGCGAGATCGACATCTCGAAATCCTATGAGGGTATCGAGAGCGCGGTGATCACGATTAACGACGGCGACATCAATATTGTCTCCAGCGATGACGGCATTAACGTCGCCGGCGGCGTGGACGGCTCAGGCATGATGGCCGGGCCGGGGCGGGGCGGGCGCGGCGGCCCCGGCGGCATGCCGGGCGGACCGGGCGAGGCGCGCGCGGACGCGGGCCAGAACGCCCGGAGCGAGGGCATCTGAGATGAGCGGCATGGGAACCTCAGAGAGGAGCGGGACGACTAACCTTCCTTCTCACTTAGGGAGAAGGTGCCCGAAGGGCGGATGAGGGGCTTTGGCAGACGTTGTTGGATGGCAAGCCCCTCACCCAGGCCGAGCGAAAGGAGAGAGTAGCGTGTGTGGCCCTCTCCCTGAGGGAGAGGAAAATTGCAGCGGTCGGCGCTGCCGATGTGCCATCAAGACAATCGGCTCTCGCGAGCCGGCTCGATCCGACCTACGGCAGCGTGGCTGGCGGCGCGGCGCGAAGATGGCGGAGCGACCGCGCAACGAATTTCCGCATTTTTGCTTGACGATCGCCTAGTGTTCCGCGTCCAACAGATGGTTCCCAGTTCGTCAAGCCGGCGTAGGCCGGCACCCAGTCATCTCAATGCTAGCTCACGGCCTGCTGTGTAGGCCCCGGCCTTCGCCGGGGTGACGGCAGAGTGGGTATCAAGCGTTAGACTCAAGACACTAGTGTTCCCCGCCTAACGG
>JRYI01014588.1_pt1 | contig 10488 bp, 14 predicted proteins | sample 235361 | NCBI WGS metagenome assembly JRYI01 (sample SAMN03074212, study PRJNA261471) | activated sludge metagenome | biome: Common Effluent Treatment Plant; feature: Wastewater; material: Activated sludge; isolation source: activated biomass in a lab-scale reactor treating industrial wastewater at...
TCCATAGACGTCGCTCTTCCGATCAAGAAGAAGGTCGAAATCCCCGTTCTGATGGTGCTCGACGAGTTCGCGGTGCTGGGCCACATGCAGTCGATCGAGACGGCAGCAGGGCTGGTGGCGGGGTTCGGCGTCAAGCTGTGGGTCGTGCTGCAGGATCTGACGCAGGCCAAGCGCCATTACCGAGACAGCTGGGAGACCTTCATCAGCAACGCCGGCATCGCGACGTTCTGGGGCAATACCGACCGGACAACGCTCGAATACATCTCCGAGCGGCTCGGCCAGACCGGCGTACGCATTCAGCAACCATCCGGAGCTACTCCGAATGCCCGCCTGGCAGGGGCCAGCGCGACGCGGGAAGAGCTGCGTGTGCAGCGGTTGCTCGCCGGCGATGAAGCCGCCCGGGTGCTCGCCAAGGACCACTGGCGCATCCTGGTGCTGGCGGCAGGCGAACGACCGGTCATCCTGCAGCGGATCCGATATTACGACGACGAGAACTTCGTCGGCCGGTTCGATTCTGCGGACGTTGAATAGCGGGCTGCGCTGGTGGCGGCGATGAACGGAAGGAAGGCTTCAGAACAGGGGAAACGGGCGGCGACGCCAGCCGCGGAAGGGCTGCGCTCACGCGGCACCGTGGGAACAAGACGATATCATCTTGTGCGCAGGCTGATGGCAAGCTTGTCGCAGCCGGTTCAGTTACCCCGGGTCGGAGAGGCAACGACTCCGGACCACGGCCATGCATCGCATTCTCTATCTCCTGGCTGCGCTTGCGGCAGCCATTTTCCTTCTCGTCTCGGCGACCGCCAACAGCCTGTTCCTGTCCTCGCTCGGACGCACGGCGCTGGAGAGCGGACTGCTCGGCGCGGTGAGCATCGCCGCCGACATCGCCAAGGCCATCCTGCCGGTGGTGCTGGTGCGGGCGTTCGTGCTGCGCGCCTGGCTGCAGGTAAGCCTTGCCGGTCTGCTGCTGGCGGCCACGATCGCGCTGTCGCTGGCCTCCGGGCTCGGCTTCACGGCCATGACGCGCAGTGCGGTGACGGCTGCGCGGGAGAGCACGGCCGGGCAGATCGCCGGACGGCAGGCGAGCCTGACGCTGGTCGAACAGCAGCTGTCGACGCTGCCTCCGGCACGGCCGTCCTCGGTCGTCGAGGTCGACCTGCAGGCTGCGCTCACCGACTGGCGCTGGACGGCCTCGAAGCACTGCACGGAGACGCCGGGCCGCGATACCCGCCAGTTCTGCGCCGGACAGGTCAAGCTGCGCGCCGAGCAGGCGGCGGCGGTCGAGCGCGACAAGCTCGCCTTGCGTGCCGATGGCCTGCGCCGCGAGGTGGAGCAGCTGCGCGCGGGTGGGGATGCGACGGGCTCCGATCCGCAGGTGGCCGTGTTCGCGGTAATGCTGGGCCTCGGCGAGGTCGTGCTGCGCTCGGCGCTGAGCTCGATGGTCGCCGTGGTGCTGGAACTGGGATCGGTCGTGCTGATCCTGCTGGTCTCAGGGCCTGCGCTGCGCGGCTGGAAGGAGCCCGGCGAGGTGCCGGCTCCGCCGTCGGTTCCGGCGACGCTGCCCGTGCAGGCGGACCGGGCGCACTGGGAGAAGCAGCGGGCGCGGCGCGCCATCGGCAATGGTGTCGGGAGCGACGCCAATGAACGATAGGGACCGGGAGGACGAGGAACGCGAGCGGCAGCGCCAGGCCAAGGAGCGGGAGAAATGGACGCTGGCAGAGCGCATCAAGGGCTCGCCGAACGTGATTACGGACAGCGGCTTCGTCAGCGGCCAAAGCAAGCGGCGGACCCTGCGCGTCGTGCCGATGCTGCTGAGACTGCACCCGCGTATCAAGGCGATCGTCGAGGCAATTCTCGAACGGGACGGGATTCCCAGTCTGGTCGTATTCTTCGAAATCATGCTGGACACCTACCAGCGCGTTCACGGGCCAATCGATCAGTCGCTTCTGCCGAGCGATGAGGAACTGGTGCGTCGCCTCGAGGAGGCGCGGGCCAAAAGAGAGCGGGACGAGTAGTATGCAAAGCGGAGCCGCGGACATGACCGAGAAGCAGCTTGCGCTGTGGATGCTCGACAGGATGCAGAACAGCGAGAAGTTCCTCGCCGAAATCCGTGCGGCGCGCACGAAGGGCAAGCACGATATCCTCGATGATCCGGAGATCGTCGGCAAGCACCGGCGCCGCATGAAGAAGCTGTTCCAGAGCGACGACGAGGAGAGCGTCGACGTGCCGGCCGACGTGGCCGGCGCGCTTGCGGCTATCGAGGACCGCGATGCGCTGTCCTCGCCGGAAGAGCTGATCGAGAAGATGATCGGCGCCTACATCGCGCAGCATCCGGAGGGCGCGACGGGCCTGCCGCAGGAGTGGCAGACCACGCTCGATCTGGCGCGGGCGGAAATCGAGGGACGCGTCACCGGCGCGTTCCGCGAAGGCTTCGTCGCCGATCTGGCGGAAGCTGCGCACACCGAGATGGATCGGCAGGCCGATGCGGAGCGCGGCCGCGACAACGAGCCTGGCGGGCGCGAAGGCTGATGGAGCCCCTGCCGCACCCGCCGCGCGATTTCAGGGAGATCGTCGAGGCCGATCTGCGGCGGGCGGCGCGGCTCATCATCACGGTCCAGGACGAGCTCGATCCGCAGCTTCGCATCGCCACACCCGAAGGCGACTACGTGATCGCCGTCACGCTGCCGGCTGACGACTTCGGGCGGCGCACGGTGTTGCGCGCGCTGTCGACCTTCATGGTCTGGAAGCAGGCGACGGCCTTCACGCTGGCGAGCGAACTGATCGAGCCGGATTGCGTCTACTGCGCCGGCATCTCGGTGCAGGGGGCCGTGGGGTGCCTGTCGCGCATTCGCCGGAGCCCGCGGCCGTGGACGGCAGCAAGCTTCGGCAAGGTCGAATGGCTGCCGGCGGCGTCGATCGATCCGGGGATCGTCGAGCTGCTGCCGAAGGCCCCGCGTCCGCTGACGCCGAAGGAAGTGGCGGCCTGCAACAAGTGGTTCGGCACAGATGGACCGTTTCCGGCAGTGCATCTGCCGACGGGCGAGGTCAGGGGCGTGTGATTGGGGCAGTTTGATTTCAAAGGGGGCGAAGGTGAAAGGCTTGGACGTGCGCGTCGAGCGCGACAGCGATGGCTTGCCAGTCGTCTGGTTCAACGGCTTCAATGGCTTTCTGGATCTGCTCGATCAGGGGAAAGAGCTTGAGAAGCCGCAGCGCTGCTGCAAACTGTACTTCGACGAAAAGTGGAATGCGTGGCAATTCGCATGTTGGGCGCAGGGATACGCGAACCGGCGCGCATTCTGGACCATGGTTGCAATCGTATCGATGATGATTAGTGTGGTTCTTGCGATTCCGATAGCGATCGCCATTCTAGGCAATATCGAGCGCTGGACAGCTGTTTTGGTTGCCATTGGGATTGGTCTTTTCGACTACGCGCTCCTCCGGCTGAGCGTGAAGAGCTACGGCATGGCACGGGGTGGCGATTGGCAGGAACTGGACAGCTTCGTCTTGAGTTCGGACAATCCCGGCCTGTCTCTTTACGCATACTTTCGCAATGAAGGGGCGCCGATCGAAATTCTCAGCACAAGCGGCGGGGTGGTTCCGCATGGAGAGTATGCAGTCCTTCGTCATGCGCTCGAGCGGGAATTCATCCATGGCCGGAGCGAGATCATGGAGCGCCTAGCCGCAAGAGAGCGCAAACGAGCGAGCAGCGTGACCGCCCTGTCGGGGTCTGGCACTAACAAGGCAGGAGCCGAAGGATTTGTCCTCGCCGACGACATGACACTTGGTGGACGATGTCCGCCAGCCGATGTCCAGGAAAGGGATCCAGAGAACGATGATGCGGATCCCATGGATGCCGACGGACGTTACGTTATTCAAATGTCTGACGCTGACGACGTAACAGGAGTTGGCGCTCTGACACCATTTCGGGATCGCCGCGGCAACGTCGTTCAGCACTTCGTGATCTATGTGTTCGATTTTCCGCACAGAAAGGATGTCCCTGACTTTTTTGTGTATGGCGCAAATGTTCCGAAGGGGATGGGTATGCCGCTTGATTTCTGGGCAAGCATTCCGCTCGATTATCTTGAAGCGCTCGAGATCATGGCCGCAGCGGATTGGAAGGATGCCAGGTTCAAGGAGTTCGTTTTTGGAGCTGACGAGCACGTCATTCTGGCTCGCGTGAAAGGGCGGGAGCAGCGCGAGCTCGTAGCGCGCAGCGGACTGGCTGGGCGCGACGACCTCGAACGGCTCAAGGCGGCTTGCGAAGGGCAGATTGCCAGAGCGCGGGCTAATCCGCGCCGCCGGGTAAAAGTGATCTGAGGGCGGGGAGCCGGTGAGCAGATGGGGATCTGGAAAAAGGTCACGGGGGTGGAGGAAGGCGTCGAGGCATCCCGGCTGTTTGGATATCAGCCCTTGTCGGGCAGGGCGATGCAGGCGTTGAAGGCCGATGAATCAATAAGCGTTCGAAACAATGCTGCAGGTTTGCCGATCGTCGAGTGGAACGAAGGCTCTCGCGTTCCGCGTGTATGCTACGTCGCCCCAGATCTAGATGGGGTGTTGCGCTTCGTGAGTTGGCGACCGTTGCACAACGAGCTCGGTGATCGGAGCAGCTCATACGTCATGAAGTTCATATGGCCGCCGATCATCCTCGGTGGACTGATCAGCATTGCGATCAACGAGACCAGAAACGTCTGGGGCTTCGAATGGCTGGCCGTCAAGACCTTTCAATTCGCTATTGGAGGGCTAATCGGCGCAGCGCTTGGAATGTTTCCGGCATGGCTGCTATCCGGCAGAGCCGAACGACAAGCCGTGGCCGGTGGTGATATGGGGTGTGGCCATTTTCGAGCAGCGCCATGGGACGAGCTTGAGGCTTTCAGCGCGCATGTCGTCGAAGCAGGTTCGCCTCGTGAAACCCAGCAAATTCTGGCGACGTTTCTCGGCATGCACTCTCCTGCAGTCGTGTCCCTGCATGAATGGGATATGCCGACCCAGCTGGACCTGAGCAAGATTCTGACGCTCGAATTCATCGAGCGCCGGAACGAGCATCTGGATCGCCTGGCGGCGGAAGCGCGGAGGGGGAGGAGCCCAACGGCCAACGAGCGCAAGAAGATCATCTGAGATCGTCGCCCGGGAAGACAGCCGCCCGTGAGGGTCGCTTGCAGGTCTGCACGCAGCAAGAAACCACCACTAGCCCCCAGTGGTCGCGCAGAGCGGCGGCTGGGGCAATCTTACGTCGGCGGACGTGTTCGGCAAGATTCGCAATGGCCGCTGGCGCTCCCTCTGCCTGGCGAATGATCAGGCTTGCATTGTTGTATCATTTTTGATACATTGGCGAGGTCAATGCCGCAAAAAGTCCAGCGCCTTGCCGTCGTATTCTTCGCCACGTCGACCGGCCGGGAGCCGGTGCGGGAGTGGCTGAAGTCGCTCGACCGTGACGACCGTCGGGAGGTCGGTGCCGATATCCTGGCCGTGCAGAAGGGCTGGCCACTCGGACTGCCGCTATGCCGCTCGCTGGGGCAGGGCCTCTGGGAAGTCCGGTCGACCTTGCCGAGCCGACGCATCGCACGGGTGATCTTCGCATTCGACGGCAACACCATCGTGCTGCTCAATGGCTTCATTAAGAAGACGCAGAAGACGCCGCTGGACGAAATCGACATCGCGTTGAGGCGCCTGAAGGAGATGACCTCATGACCCGCAAGAAGCACCAGGGCTCCAGCCTCGAAAGCTTCCTCGCCGAGGAGGATCTGCTGGAAGAGGCCTCGTTCGCTGCAACGAAGAAGGTGATCGCCGCTCAGATCGCGGAGGCGATGCAAAGGAAGGGGCTGACCAAGACGGCGATGGCGGCAGAGATGCAGACCACGCGCGCCCAGCTTGATCGGCTGCTCGATCCCCACAATGACAGCGTGACGCTGGCCACGCTGAAGCGCGCCGCCAAAGCGCTAGGCCGCACGCTGCGCCTCGAACTGGCGTGAAACCCGTGCCCCGAACCGTCGCCCCAAGTCGGCCATCAAGGCCAAGTTCCGCAGCCCGATTGCAAAGGCGATGCACGNNTGTCACTGGATTATGCCGCTCTTTCTGAGGTCGGTCATCCGCACGATCATCGCCCGACGCGGATCGAACGGGAGATCCTCGAAGCCGTGCTTGCGGTAGAATGCGCGGACACTGTCGTCGAGTGGGTGCGTGATGACGCCGATGCTGCCGACGATATCGGCGGCGGCTAATGCCATGCGCAGTCCGTAGAGTAGGAGCGAGGAAGCGTGTCCCTGCCCTTGATGGTACTTGTGCACGGCCAGTTGTCCGAGCAGGATCACGGGGAGCGGGTCGGGGCGATTGCGCTGCTGGGGCTTGGGCAGAAAGGCTCGCTCGATCTGGGCGGCGCTCAGCGTNNGCGCCTGTTGCGTCATCGCAGATGACGCTGACACGCGAGGCCCCATTGGCGTGGTTGATCCAAGCGTGCCGGTGGAACCAGCTATTCATGGATGCCCGGCCGCAGTCAAAGGCCAGGCGCTCATCGTCCTCGGCCAGCGGGCGCGGCGGTGTGATGCGGGGCGCGGCTACCTCTGCCATGATGGGGTTTTTCGCGCGAGCTTCTTCAAGGCCGGAATGGCCTTGGCAGGCTTCGCGACCCACGCCTCGAACGCCTCCCAGTCCTTGGCCGGGATGGTGACGATGCTGCGTTCCAGCACGTCGACCTCGGCGGCCTCCAAAGCCTTGCGCCGCACAAAGTCGCTGAGCGACGTGCGGGCCCCGCTGGAGGCGGCTTCGAGGAGCGCACGCTCCTCCGCGCTCAGGCGAACGCTGAGAACGGATGAGGACTGGCCCTGGTCTTCGGTGGGGTTTGGCATGTGTATGACAATAGCATACAAGCGCCCCACGATCAACGTTCCCGATAAGCCTTTGATCGAACTTGCCTGCGGAGGGATGCAACCGGCCGCGCTAAGTCAGCGTCCAGGCCCTGTTGCGCTGCCGGCCGGTGACCTCGCGGACGTAGGAGCCGAGGCGGGGGATGAGCTTTTGAGCCGCCTGCTTGGTGATTTTCAAGCGTTTGCAGGCGACGGGGATGGAGACCAGCGGGGCCTCGAAGAGCAGATCGACCAGCTTCGGCAGCCTGGCATTCTTCCGGTGGCCTTCAATTCGGATCTCCAGCCCTTGGCTGACGGTCTTCAGACGGTCGAGTTCCTTGCGCGCGTGCGCAAGGCCAGCCGTGGTCCATTGCAGGAAGCCCTTGATGCGGCTCTCGAAGCTGTCCGTGGGATCCCAGTGGTAGTGCGCCACGCGCCGGCCGGTATCGATCGGCAGAAGAAACTGGGTGGTGGCCCCGCGTGCCTTGAGCACGAGGGCAGCGAGCAGCGCCGCACGCCAGCCGGCGCTGTCGTCGGGCAGCAGCGTCAGCCACGCATCCCAGACGATCGCCGAGGCGAGCAGCGGGGGAAATCGCCGGCTTTCGCGCACGATGCGCTGCCATTGCTGCAGGCGCTCCGGATCGCAGGGGGCCTCGCCGACGGGACCGGCCTCGGTTTTACTCGCCCTGCCAGTCACGGGGATTTCGCCGGGACGGTCGCTGAACAGGATGTCGCGCGGCTCGGCCTTCATCGCCCGGCGCCACGTCCGCAGCGTATAGTACGCGCTGGACAGCGCGCCTGTCGGCCTTTCATTGAAGACGCCGCCATCGAGCATGACGAGGTCTTCCATGTGGACCAGATCGCCCTGGGCGTGCTGGCAGGCCAGCGCCTCGGCGAACAGCAGGCGGCCGGCGAGCACTTCTCCCCTCGCCCAGTTCTTCACCGAGGCGTCGAAAAATGCCACGGCAGCGGAGGCGTCTACGAGGGGCCCCAAAAGGATATCGAGCGGGAGAATTTCCGGAATTTCATAAATCAGCGCAGTCATTGCCGTCGATACTGCTCAAGACAGCGCATCAAGTCAATAAACTGCCTTGCTGGCATCCATTTCAGGTGGTTGTTTTTGCTCATTTATAGATTTGGAGTTTGCGGCCGATGATAAAGGGGATTATCATTGGGTGTTCATGTCCAATATCGTGTCTCTTGCGCCCTCCCCTGCCCCGCCGGGCCTGCTCAATGCCAGCGAGCGGGTCAAATTCGTGTTCGCGCAGTTCTTCGCCGCCGAATTGTCGAGCGCCGCCACGAAGCGGGCTTATGCCACGGGCGTGGCCGATTTCTTCCGTTTTGCCGCCAGCCTGCCCGGCGGCGACCGGCTGGACGGCATCACAGCGCTGCATGTGGCCGCTTGGCTGGACGACATGAAGGCGCGCGGGCTCTCGGTGCCAACGCGCAAGCAGCGGCTGGCGGGGCTGAAGACGCTGTTCTCGGCGCTGGTGCGCGAGCAGGTTCTGGCCATCAATCCGGCGGCCGTGGTGAAGGGACCGAAGCACAGCGTCACGCGCGGCAAGACCCCGGTGCTGACCGGCGAGGAAATGCTCGCCCTCCTCGCCTCCATCGATACGGACACTCTGAGCGGGTTGCGCGACCGGGCGCTGATCGGCGCCATGGCCTACAGCTTCGCCCGCGTCGGCGCCGTCATCGGGCTCAAGGTCGGCGACGTATTCCATCAGAAGCGGCGGCTGTGGCTGCGCCTCAGCGAGAAGCGCGGCAAGCGGCTGGAGGTGCCCTGTCACCATCAGTTCGAGAACTACCTCGTCGACTGGCTGGAGCGCTCCGGCCTTGCCGGACAGCCGCAGGCGCCGTTGTTCCAGACGCTGGAGCGGGTGCGCGTCGATCGGACTTGGCAGCAGCAGGCTTCCGGCCGTCCCCTCACCCAGGGACTGGTCTGGGAGATGGTACAGAGGCGGGCCAAGGCCGCGGCGCTGAATACGGCGGTGTGCAATCACAGCTTCCGGGCGACCGGCATCACGGCCTACCTGACGAACGGCGGCACTATCGAGCGTGCGGCGGTGATGGCCGGGCACGCCTCCACGCGAACGACGCAGCTCTACGACCGCCGCCCGGATGACGTGACCCTGGAAGAGGTCGAGAAAATCCGGTTCGGGTGAGCGGTGCCACCCGATCAAACGCGTATACGCGTCTGGCCACCGAGCCGTGGCAGGTCGTGGAAGTCCTCCCTTGGTTATGCTAAACTCCCTGCACTCTCTGAGGCTTGCACCATGGATCGCCACACTGTCATCGCCCTGCTGAAACATCACCAAGCCGAGTTGTCTGAACTCGGCGTGTTGACCGTTTCGATCATCGGATCGACGGCGCGCAACGAGGCAACCGCGTCCTCGGATGTTGATCTGGCGGTGAAACTGACACCGGCCCCCCGCGGGTTCGCGCATCTGGAGAGAATGGATCGGCTGAGGGAGCGCATCGCCGACATTCTGGGGTGCAGCGTAGATGTGATCGAGGAGCCGTCGCCTTCCCCGCGCGTTCNNCCATTGGTCGATACACGGCCGGGCTCGACGAGGTCTCGTTCGTGGCGAACCCGATGGTCATCGACGCCGTGGAGCGTTGCCTCAGTCGCATCAGCGAGGCCGCCGTGAAGCTCGGGCCGGAAGCCAGCGTTCTCGTTCCCGATCAGCCGTGGCACAATATCCGCGGCCTCGGAAATCGGCTGCGACACGAATACGATGTTATCAGCCCAAGAGACCTGTGGGCCATCGTCACCGACAACCTGCCGTCGCTGAGGGCGGATTGCCAGACGGCCTTGGATCGGCTCGGAAACTCGACATCATAAGCCGTGTCGGCCGAATCCGATTGGCTGTTCCCCGTTGCTGTTCGAACCCCGTTACCGTTTCCATGGCAGGAATTTGTGCGTTCGGGTGAGGCTGGCGTGCGTCTCGCCGTCGTGCCGTCTCGACAGCATGACGGCGTGTTACCAGTTGCCCCCTGCCCCATCCGCCATGTCGGCGTCGGCAATCTCGTAGCCAGCCTTGCGGAGTGCCCCGAGCACAATCTGACGTACGGTGCTGTCCTGGTCGAGGGCATCGCGCTTCATCTTGGCGACGAGCGTCTTTGGCACGCGTATCGTGAGCTTCTGCTGCGGGCTGGCTGCGACGGCGGGACCGCTCGCCGTCGTGCCGTCCCGCCGTCTCGCCGCATCGTCCGGCTTCATCATCGTAGGCACGCCGAGGCGGTCGTTAACGTGCTGGAGCGCGGCGTCATCGACATCGAGCGGGGCTATGGGACGGAATTGGGGTTTGGACATCAGGCGGCTCCTTCGAGAGACGGTTGGAGATAATGGGCTAGGAGCAGTTCCTCGATGTCGCGGCGGACCTCATTCAGCTCCTCGATGGCCTTGGCGACCGTGGGCCGCTTCTTGTCGGCGAAATGCGGCGGTTGACCGGAGAGGCCGAGCTCCTCGTAGGCGGCCCGCTGCAGCACGCGCGTCTTGATGCGCGGCAGCCTCAGGCGGACGATTTCCAGCGTGGCGTAGAGTTGTGCGCCGGAGGACAGCGGCTGGACGCGATTGAGCAGCAGCCGGTAGAGCGGATCGCGGCCGAAGGCCTCGAAGACCGACGTGATGTGCCGGGCTACGCGGGAG
>JRYI01003494.1_pt1 | contig 10476 bp, 6 predicted proteins | sample 235361 | NCBI WGS metagenome assembly JRYI01 (sample SAMN03074212, study PRJNA261471) | activated sludge metagenome | biome: Common Effluent Treatment Plant; feature: Wastewater; material: Activated sludge; isolation source: activated biomass in a lab-scale reactor treating industrial wastewater at...
GCCAGCAGCTGCACGCCGAAGGTCGATTGCAGCGCGGTATATTTGAACAACTGGTTGAGCACCTTGCGCGGCTGGGTGTGCCGCTTCAGCTCGACGATGACCGACGTGCCCGTGCGGTCGGATGAGTCGCGCAGGTCGGAGATGTCGTCGATGACGCCCTTGTTCACCAGCTCGGCGATGCGTTCCACCAGCATCGCCTTGTTCACCTGATAGGGCAGTTCGGTGATGTTGATTTGCATCCGCTCGGGATGGCGGGGATTCGGCTCGATGGTGGCCACGCCGCGCATGACCACGCGGCCGCGGCCGGTGGCATAGGCATTGCGGATGCCCTCGCTGCCGATGATCTCGCCGCCGGTGGGGAAGTCCGGCCCCTTCACGAACTCCATCAGATCGTCGAGAGTCACCTCATCGACATCATCCTGGCGGTCGATCAAATAGGAGATGGCGTCACACAGTTCGCCCAGATTATGGGGCGGGATGTTGGTGGCCATGCCCACGGCGATGCCCGATGAGCCATTGAGCAACAGATTGGGCAGTCGCGCCGGCAGTAAATCCGGCTCTTCCAGCGACTCGTCGAAATTGCTGCTGAAGTCGACGGTGTTCTTGTCGAGGTCTTCCAGCACCTCCATGGCGATGGAGGCCAGACGGGCCTCGGTGTAGCGCATGGCCGCCGGGCTGTCGCCGTCCACGCTGCCGAAGTTGCCCTGCCCGTCTACCAGCATGTAGCGCATGGAGAAGTCCTGGGCCATGCGCACCATCGCGTCGTAGACCGAGCTGTCGCCGTGGGGGTGGTACTTGCCCAGCACCTCGCCCACGATACGGGCGCTCTTGCGATGGGGCGTGTTGGGCCGCAGACCCATGTCGTACATGGCGTACAGGATGCGGCGATGCACCGGTTTCAACCCGTCGCGGGCGTCCGGCAATGCGCGCGCCACGATCACGCTCATGGCGTAATCCAGATAGGAACTGCGCATCTCCTGATTGATGTCAATGCTGTTTACTGTGCCGATCTCCAAATTGAACCTCCGCCGGCTCCGGTTGTCTGCATGCCCGTTTTTGCGCTCCGGTGCGCGCCAAAATCATGATGATTGCGACCGATTCCGCATCGATTATTCCATGCGGCTGCGGGCTGTCCGGAGGACGAATACCATCGTATATTATAGCTCAACCCCCCTTTTTAATCGAATTCGACCCCTGAAGATGAGCGGAAGGCCGCCAAACCCTAGCAAAATTATGCATGGTTGGCGACTCCGGGATGGAACATCTCGCCGGGTTATTATTGGCAATATATCGGCCCGGCGATATACTGTGAAACTTCGACCGGCGAATTTCCTCTGCCGGTCGCGGGAGACCAAGGGAGACCATGATGAAAGCTGTTCGGACGGCTTCAATTCTAGTTACGGCATTATTGGCGCTGGTGCTCGCGGCCTGCTCCAGTCGTCCCGGTCCGCAAGGTCCCCAAGGGAATGTCGGGCCACAAGGCCCTCCCGGCCCGACCGGACCGGCGGGCACAGCAGGCCTTGCCGGGCCTGCGGGCACGGACGGCATCAGCTTCACCCCGCCGGAGTTCGTCGGCTCGGAGACGTGCGCCAAGTGCCACACCGATACCTTCGAACAGTTCAGCCGCAGCGGCCATGCCTGGGCGCTCACGCCGGTGGTTGACGGTCAGGCTCCTCGCATCCCATCCGGCGAAGTTCGCAAACCGCCCGCGGACATGACCTGGGCGGATGTGTCTTACGTCGTCGGCGGCTACCGGTGGAAGGCGCTCTTCGTCGATCAGGACGGCTTCCTCGTCACCGGCGAGGCCGCGCAGTTTAATCTCGACAATAATCTGTTGGAGGCCGGCGGCGACTTTGCGGCCTATCATCCCGGCGAGGAACTCTCCTTCGATTGCGGCGCTTGCCACGCCACTGGGTTCAATCCTCAGGGGACAGATAGTGCCCAGACGGGGATGAGCGGCACGTTCGCCCAGCCGGGTGTTCAATGTGAAGCGTGCCATGGCCCCGGCAGTTTGCACGTCAACAATCCCTTCGCCTTCAGCCCCCGCGTCTCGCGCGATGGCCAGGAGTGCCGCGCCTGCCACATGTCGGGCGATGTCGTGGCGGCCGATGGTTTCATCCAGCACACCGAACACGAATATGGCGACCTCTTCCCCGGCAAGCACGCGATCCTCGATTGTGTCGATTGCCATGACCCCCACGTCGGCGCCGCCGCCCCACGCGAAGTAAGTCGCCAGACGGCGTTGAGAGCCACCTGTGCCAACTGCCACTTCCGCCAGGCGCAGGAAGACAAGGTTCACCGGCAGATTCGGGTGGCTTGCGATACCTGCCACATGCCCCAGCTGATTCAGAACGCCCTCGGCGCGCCCGGCTCGTTCATGGCCGACATGAAGACCCATCAGGTGACGATCAACGCTGCGCAGATGGGGCAGTTCGACGCCGGCGGCAATGTCCTGCCCCAACTTGGGCTGGATACGGCCTGCCGCCAATGCCACAACAGCGAGCTGGGGATCGGCCCCGCGCTATCCGACGGCGTGCTGCTGGCCGCGGCCGACGGCTATCATGATTCGCAGCCGTCCGCCAATGGGGGAGAAGCCTCGGCCGCCCCCTGAGACCCGGGGCGGTTGAAATCGGGGACTTGAGAGATGGACCGTATGCGACGACGTTCGATTGGAACCGGATTGCGTCATATCGCCCTGATCCTGTTCGCCGTGATGGCGGCGGTCTCGGCCCTTGCCCACGCCGAAACGACGCGCGCCGACAGCCTGCCGGTTTATCGGACGGAGACGGTCACCGTCGTCCGGCCACCGGCGGCCGAAGCGATTGTCCCATTCCAGACCGACCCCCACCCGCCCACCTCCGCCTCGGTCGCCTGCCGTTCCTGTCATGGCGAGAGCGACGCGGAGATCGTCTTTCCGTCGGGTGAGACCCGCTCTGCGCGTGTCGATCTGTCCGCGCTGAGCGCCTCGGCCCATGGCCCGGCCAATGGCGTATCGCTGGGATGCGACGCCTGTCACGCGGGGACGGCCTATCGCTTCCCCCATGCGCCGATGGAGGATTTTGATTTCCGGGCGTTCGCCCTGTCGCAATCGCAAGCCTGCGTCCGCTGCCACTCGCCGCACCTGACCGCCCACCCGGGGCCGGAATGGTCCGGCGGCTTCGACCCGGCGGCTTCCGAGTCCGGCATGTCGGTCGTCTGCACCGATTGCCACGGCTCCCATCAGGTGCAAACCATGAACGCGTGGCAATTGCCGGCGTCGACAAGCGTCTGCGCCGACTGCCACACCAACGTCGGCGTTGATCTGGTCGATCCCATCCGCCTGAGTCTGCATGTCGAGGCGGGGCTATTTGCCCAGCGGGAGGTCAACACCGATTTCTGCATTGGCTGTCACAGTCCTCCCGGGCAAACCATGACATTTCCTAACGGAGATACTGTTTCGACCAGTGTCCACCCTGACGAACTGAATGCATCCGTCCACGGGGCAGACAACAACTGGCAGGAACTGGCCTGCAACGATTGCCACCAGGACTACGACCTCCCCCACTCTCCTCTGCAAGCTGACTCAGCTCGCGCTTACACAATTCAACAGTCCGAACTTTGCGCCCGCTGCCACGAGACGCAGCACGAAGGCCAAATGGACAGCTCCCACGCCCGGGCGCTGGCCGAAGGCAATCTCGACGCCGCCACCTGCGTCGATTGCCATGGCGCCCACACCACGCCCGTGCCCAATGAGCCGCGCTCCCGCATCTCGGAGACCTGCCGCCAATGCCACAGCACCATTTTTGATGAGTACGCCGAGAGCGTCCACGGGGCCGCCCTGCTGGCGGACGACAATCCCGACGTGCCGACGTGCATTGAGTGTCACGGCGTCCACAGCATCGGCGATCCCACGGCCGCCATGTTCCGCAACCGTTCCCCCGAGCTGTGCGCTTCCTGCCACGGCAACGCGGAGTTGATGGAGCAATACGGGATCTCGACCGACGTCTTTGATACCTACGTGGACGATTTCCACGGCACAACCGTGACCATCTTCCAATCCAACGATCCCGACGTGCCCACGGGCAAGGCGGTGTGCTTCGATTGTCACGGGGTGCACAACATCAGGCGGGCGAGCGATCCCGATTCGGGCATCAAGGAGAACTTGCTGGTCACCTGTCAGCAATGCCATCCCGGCGCGACGACCAACTTCTCCGACTCCTGGACGGGACATCATCGGCCGTCGTTGCGCAATAACCCGCTGATGCTTCTGGTCAGCATTTTCTACGCCACAGTGATCCCCGGCACGGTCGTATTCCTGCTGTTTCTGGTCGGCACCGATGTTTACCGTCAGGCACGCGGCCGGTAGAGCCGGATTAGTCAGGTTTGAATGAACGAAGAAACACGCGATCTCCAACAGGTATCAGCCGAGGCGGTCTCCGAGACGATTTCGGCTCCGTCGCTGGCGCCTCCGCCACCCCCGGCCGATATTGCCGCGGCCGAAGTCGCCGTGCCGGATGAGACTGCTCCCGCGGCGGCCGCCGTCGAAACGGAGATACCCCAGGCGTCGCCCGCTAGCGATCTGATCCATTACACGGCCGACGGCGAGCCGGAATATCCGCGCTTCCGACTGATGGCGCGGACCGAGCACATGACCCTGCTCATCAGCTTCACCATCCTGTGCCTTACCGGGTTGCCGCAAAAGTTCCCGTTCTCGCCGCTGTCCCAGGGGCTGATTGCCCTGCTGGGCGGCATTGAGGTCGTGCGGATGATCCATCGCTGGTCGGCCGTCGTGCTCATCCTGGGGACTATCTATCATCTGTTGACATCGGCCTATCGCCTGTTCGTCAAGCATGAAGACATGCGCATGTTGCCCGACCTGAAGGACGGCTTCGACCTGCGAGATACGGTGGCCTATAACCTCGGTTTGATCGACGAGCCGCCCAAAATGCGCAAATTCAACTTCGGCGAGAAGTTCGAATATTGGGCGGTGGTCTGGGGTACGGGGGTGATGATCGCCACCGGCTTCATCCTGTGGAACCCGATCGCCGCCACGCGAATCCTGCCCGGATCGTATATTCCCGTCGCCCTCATCGCCCACGGCTGGGAGGCGGTGCTGGCGGCCGTTTCCATCGTCATTTGGCATCTCTACAACGTGCTGGTGAAACATCGCAACAAGAGCATGTTCACGGGCACGTTGTCACACAAGATCATGGAGGAGGAGCACGCCCTCGAACTGGAGCGGCTGGATGCAGGCGGCGACCCCTGGAAGGTCATCCCGCCCGATGTGTTGGCGCGACGGCGCAAGATCTACTTTGCCGTCGCCGGTATTGTTGTCATCATGGCCGCGGCGCTGGTGATCTGGATGTTCACCTTCGAAGACACCGCCATTATCGTTGTGCCGCAAGCCACGCGAGATGTGTTTGTTCCACTGGCAACGCCCATACCCTAAAGAGCGGGAGCCAGTATTCTATGATGTCGGCCGGATAGGGAGCGACGCGCGGCCGGCATCGCCATGTGGAATATTAACTGAAGGAGGTTAATCACTTTGGAATATGAGATTCAATAAGCGTCCGCTCATCTTTCTATTGTCGGCTTTGCTCCTGTTCGGGCTTCTGTTGGCGGCTTGCAGCGTCCAGAACAGCCCGGCAACCGGGCAGGGCCAACCCGCGGCGGGCAACGAAGCCGTCGCCCAGGCGACGACTGCCCCCGCGGGAGAAAGCGCCCCGGCTGTCACCGAGGTTGAAGTCACTCGTGTGGTCGAGGTGCCTGTGTCGACGGGACCTTCGGTGGCCGTTCCGTTCTATGACGAGTGGGCTAACTCCGGGCATAACAACGCCGAGGGAGAGCCTTTCAATCATTGGAACGAGGACGACCCGGCCGAAGTGCCCACCGAGTGCGCCCGGTGCCATAGCTCGCCCGGATACATCGACTACCTGGGGGCTGACGGCAGCACGGCAGGTCTGGTCGATGCTCCCGCGCCGATCGGCACCACGATCGAGTGCACGGCTTGCCACAATGAGGTGACACTCACCAAGACCAATGTGATGTTTCCCTCGGGCATCGAGATCGCCGATCTGGGCGATGAAGCGCGTTGCATGGTGTGCCATCAGGGCCTCGCGTCCACTGTCTCGGTCAACCAGCTCATCGCCGATGCCGGCGTGACCGATAAGGTGGATGTCGTCACCGGGGATCTGAGCTTCACAAATATCCATTATTACGCCGCGGCTGCCACGCAGTACGGTACGCTGGTCAAGGGCGGCTATGAATATGATGGCCTGTCCTATGACGCGCGTTTCGACCATGTCCCCACCTATAACACCTGCATCGAGTGCCATGATATGCACACGCTCGAACTCAACCTCGAGCAGTGCCAGGCGTGCCATGCCGATGCCAAGACGACTGAGGACCTGGCCAACATCCGTATGAATGGCTCGCTTGTCGACTACGACGGCGACGGTGACATGAAGGAAGGTATCAAATTCGAGATCGACGGTCTGCGCGAGAAGCTCTATGCAGCCATGCAGGCGTACTCGATGGAGAAGACCGACTCGATGATTGGCTATAGCAACACGGCCTATCCCTATTTCTTCGTCGATACCGACATGGACGGGACGCTGAACGAGGGCGAGGCGATCTTCCCCAACGCGTTCAAGAGTTGGACGGCTCGCCTGTCCAAGGCCGCCTATAACTTCCTGGTCTCCGAAAAGGATCCCGGCGTCTATGCCCACGGCGGCAAATACGTCATTCAGTTACTGTACGATTCGATCAATGACCTGAATGCGGCCGTGGAAACACCGGTCGATCTGAGCACGGCTTCCCGTATCGACATGGGACACTTTGCCGGATCGGAGGAAGCCTTCCGCCATTGGGACGCCGAGGGCGGCGTCGTGCCTCGCTCGTGTGCCAAGTGCCACTCGGCCGGCGGCCAGCCACAGTTCATCACTGAGGGTGTGGTCACCAGCCAGCCGTCCAGCAACGGGTTGAGCTGTGGCACGTGCCATGACGACGTGCAGAACTTCACCATCTTCGAAGTTCCCAATGTGAAGTTCCCCAGCGGCAAGACGGTGTCATTCGGCGAGCGCGATTCGGCGGCCAATATGTGCATGAATTGCCATCAGGGCCGCGAGTCGACCGTCAGCGTCAACACGCTTATCGGCGACAAGCCCGGCGATGTCGTGGATGAGAATCTGCGGTTCCTCAACATCCACTACTACGCCGCCGGGGCGACGCTGTTCGGCACCGATGTCAAGGGCGCGTACGAGTTCGCCGGTCGCGAATACACCGGCCAGAACCAGCACGTGGGCGTGTTCAACTCGTGCACCGAATGCCACGATACCCACTCGCTGCAGATCGTCATCGACGATTGCGCCGAATGCCACCAGGGCGCGGAAACGCTCGAAGGGCTGCGCAGCATCCGCATGACCGATGTGGACTACGATGGCGACGGCGACACGACCGAGGGTGTCTATGGCGAGATCGATACCTTGCGCAACTTGCTCTACGCGGCGATCCAGGCCTACTCGATCGAGGTCGTCGGCACCCCTATCCTGTATGATTCCCATGCCTATCCGTACTGGTTCGCCGATACGGACGGCAATGGCCGAATCAACGACGATGAGGGCGGGTTTGCATCCTGGACGCCCAACCTGCTGCGCGCGGCTTATAACTACCAGGATTCGCAGAAGGATCCCGGCGGTTTTGCCCACAACTCCACCTATGTGATCCAGGTCCTCTTTGACTCCATCGAGGCCGTGAACGGCGACGTGTCCAGTCTGACGCGCGCGCCGGTCCGCACATGGGGGAATTGATTTAAATCGGTTTTGGTCGGGCGCGGGCGGCCGAAAAAGTCGCTCGCCCTTGACCGCTTACTTGGCGACTGAAACGGGGGTCGTGTCTTGCGAGGCACGGCCCCCGTTTCGCGTCCCGGGCGGCCGTTATGGGGATGGTGGGCCAACAGGCAAAAGGCCGGCTGAGTTTAATCGGCCGGCCTTCTCACAGGATTGATGATTGGATTGTTGTAATCGCGTCCTGAGAACGGGCGCGTGGGTAATCGGATATTTTCAGTGGGCGATTTCTTTCTTCTCGTCCTCGTCCGGTTTCGAACGGAGCAGATGCTTCACCAGCCGGGCGGATCCGTAGATGATCAGGACCGGGATCGCGAAGCGCAAGACGAAGAAAACAATCTCTACGGTAATGGCTTGAAACTCGTTCATGGTTTTCCTCTCTTCCGGTCGTTGTTTTCGGGTGTTGATTTCTTGATGACACCTGTCGATTAAACAACCTCGCTTACCATTAGAGTAAGCGATCGGCTCCCCGGAGTAAATCGGGCGAACCGGCCATTTCTGTGTGAGGTGATTCCCCCATGCGGGAGGGAGTTGCGGGCGGTTGTTCTCATGGGGGATGGGGAGAGGTTGTGGATGTAAGCCGGATCGGATGGAGTGCGGTAGCAAGCTGGACAGGTTGGGGTGCGATGGAGTTAGGTTCACAAGCTGACAGCTTGTGCCACAGCTGCACGGCTTGGGTCGAAGTTGTAATGGTTAGGGTGCGATGGAGTCAGGTTCACAAGCTGACAGCTTGTGCTACAGGGGACACAGGTATGGGGGATTTCCCCATGCCCGCTCAGCCCAAAATTGGGGGATCGCCCGATTTACCCGACCCTCCCCGCCCCTTATACTACCTGTAGTTGCTCATAATGATCATCCAGCCGGTCTCCCCGATCGGTCATGGAGGAGGTTTTGAAACTGATGACAAGCCAACAAATCAAACGGATCGGCTACGGCGTGCTCTTCAGCACGCTGCTGATGATCCTGGCGTTTGTGGCCATCCCCAACGCAAATGCTGCGCCGCCCATGCAACACGCGACCCCGGAACCCAACTCCCAGGAGTGCGTCGGTTGTCATGAAGGGCTGCGCGGCTATTGGGAAGACAGCGCCCACGGTAATGCTTTCATTAACTCGGAATTTCAGAATGAATGGGCCGCGCAAGGTAGCCCGAAAGAGTGCCTGGCGTGCCACACCACGGGCTTCAACCCGACAACGGGCGAATTCGTCGAAGGCGGCGTCAGCTGCCTGACTTGCCATTCGCCGGTTCCCGCCGGACATCCCGACGCCTACATGCCCACCGATGTATCTTCCCGTCTGTGCGGTGATTGCCACGTTGATACGTTCGCTCAATGGGAAGTCAGTGAACATGGCGAGCAGGGCATGACCTGTAATTCCTGTCATAACCCTCATACCGCCAAGCTCAAGGTGAAGAATTCCCAGGAGTTATGCAATAGTTGTCATAATACCGAGGGGCACTACTACTCTTTCACCGGTCACGCCAGCGAGGGAGTGCTGTGCACTGATTGCCACCTGCGGATCAATGATTCGCCCGACGCCGGCATGATGGGCCACGGCATGCGGGTGCATTCGTTCAAGATCGACCTCGTGACATGCAACAATTGTCACCTGGGCGACATGCATTCCGAGACGGATGAGGCAATGGGCGCAGTCAGCCAGGCGACAGCGGAATATCCGTCCGCAACGAGTGTGCCGAACAACTTCACGCCGGCGCGACAGGAAATAATCCCCTTCGTCAGCAGCACGCCGACCGGTCCCAGCCCGTTTGTCTATCTCCTGCCGGCCGGCATCGGACTGGTATTCGGCACTATGTTGGCTCCCTATATCGATCGCCTGACAAAGCGCAACAATAGCGGAAGCAAGGGCGAGAAGGAAGAGGAAGAACATGTCGACCAAAATTGACCGCCGTGAGTTTTTGAAGCTTGGCGCGGCGGCAACCGCTGCGGTGGCCATCGGCATCGGTATGTCCGACAGCCGGGGATTGATTCCCCTGCCGGCCGCGCCGACCGCTCCAACCAAGTCCAGAAAGCCGCAGGAATCGCCCCATAAATGGGCCATGGTCATCGACCAGTCCAAATGTATCGGTTGCGACCTGTGTCTGGCGGCCTGCCACGCCTATAATGATACCCCGCCCAATATCGCCTGGTCGCGAGTGGAAGAAGTCGAACCGACGAGCGAGGGCAAGCGGGTTTTCCGTCCCACTCCCTGCCAGCATTGCGAAGTCGCGCCCTGTGTCGAGATTTGCCCGGTCGGAGCCACCTACCATCGGGCTGACGGTCTGGTGATGATGGACTACGATAAATGCATCGGCTGTCGCTATTGCCAGCTATCCTGCCCCTATGGCGTGCGCCACTTCAATTGGGACAAGTTCACCGGCGACAACCCCGACGTGCCCTATTCCGGAACCCCCGAAGTTGCCCGACGGCCGCGCGGTGTGGTCGAGAAGTGTACCTTCTGCGTGCATCGCATCGATCGCGGCCTGTCCGTCGGCCTGACGCCGGGCGTCGACCCGGATGCGACCCCCGCCTGTGTTGTGGCTTGCATCTACGGAGCGCGCGTCTTCGGCGACCTGAATGACCCGGATTCACCGGTCAGCGTCGCCCTTCGCGAACATCCCGAAGCGTACCGGCTGCGGGAAGAACTGGGAACCGCGCCG
>JRYI01012191.1_pt1 | contig 10457 bp, 15 predicted proteins | sample 235361 | NCBI WGS metagenome assembly JRYI01 (sample SAMN03074212, study PRJNA261471) | activated sludge metagenome | biome: Common Effluent Treatment Plant; feature: Wastewater; material: Activated sludge; isolation source: activated biomass in a lab-scale reactor treating industrial wastewater at...
TTTTTTTTTCAGCAATGGATATGTTATTATTATTGTATAATATGGTTAGTTATTTCACAATGCGAAATGATGTTACACACTCCATAAACAACAGGTACTACCCATTTACCCGCAATAATACGTGCATATTACTTACCATATAGAATATCCATTAGAGTATTTACATTTGCTTTTCTACTAATAGATTACCATTGAATAAACCTGCAATTACTAGGTGTTCTGTAGGTATCAAGCATTGAAATCTACTTACAATAAATAAACATACAATATGATTGTAAGTATTTCACTTGAAGTATTACAACAAGATTATTTGATTAAAGTTTTGTATTTTTATTTATATCTACTACTTTAGTAGCTTTCAGCATACACAATATATCTTCCTAGACTTACGATAGTATTGTGTTTCCACCAACGTAATGAACTTTTTATAAGGACACAAAAGATGCCAACAATAAACAGTAAAACCAAGTATAGAAACTTGTCTAGTGTTAATAAGATGCTAGATAAATACGGACATGCTTGCACAGTGATTGTTAGTGATTCCTACCCTACACCTGTACCTGCTACTTGCCTATTTACTAGCAACAAAGTAGGATTCAATGATGGAACACTAATCCTAAACAACAACTATAAGATTCTAGTTAAAGCGGTTACATTCCCTGCGCCTTTAGAACCCTTATCTAAGGTGGTAGTTAATGGGGTTAATCTAACAGCACTAAGCGTTAAGAAAGTAACTCCAGATGGTGCTAACGCTATTATTTGGGAGGTTCAAGCTTCTAGTTCTGTAGTTGTACCGGATGATGTATCAGTTATTGAAATCCCTACTGTTACTTCACCAGCAACAGACACAGAGTTCTATCCAGCTACAGAAGGTACAAGCGGTTGGTCTATCTTCTGCCAAGGTAGCACACCAGTATTAACAGGTGATGCTGAGTTTATTTCTAGTGAATGGGAGATTGCAGAGGATGAAGCCTTTACTACCGTAGTGGCAACAGAAGTAGTTATAGGGGCTAATCAATGGACTACCCCCGATTCATTACAAAGAGATACTAACTACTTTGTTAGGGTTAGATATACAGCTTCTATTGCAGGCACAACAGATTGGTCAGTGGCTAATCTATTCAGCCTAGATGCTATTCAGACAGCACCAGTAACAAGAATTGAGAAGCCAACTATTCTTAACCAACTTAACGGTAGTGGTGAGATTATCCCAGACTCTCCAGATTCTTACTTGGTCTATGGTAAGAACCCATATAGCACANNCAGATTGCTAGTGATTCTAGCTTCACAACCTTAGTAAGAGACTTGACACAAAGTACAGGTTTTGGCTATAGCACAGAAACAGGTAGCGTATGGGAAGTAGTGCATGGGTTTGTTGAAGACAACTATCCTTGCACAAAGGGAGTTACTTACTACGCTAGAGTTAAATATACCAGTGTTGATCCGTATGAATCAGAATGGTCTGATACCTTTACGTTCAAGGTCAATGCAGTTGAGACAGTCTAAGTAACAAAAGAAGGGGGGGGTACTCCCCCCTCTTTTTTATTTGCACAAGAAAATATCAGGAACTAGCCGTGTATCTTTTCGTGTATCCTTTGGTGTATTTCTAGGGGTAATCGTCTATAGATGTTACTAGGGGTACAGCACTTAGCGTGTTTCTTTTCGTGTATCTTTTACCTTTAATTTACTTCAATCGTCTATAGACGTTAGTAGGGTATAGCACTTAGATAAGTTCAGTAAAGAAGTCTAAGAAAAATTAGTATCTACTTAACTAACTTATGCTTACCTAAGAACAAGGTTTAGCTTTGTTTCTTTTCTTGTTTCTTTTGTCTTTAATTTAGTTCAATCGTCTATAGAAGGGGATACCCCTCTGCACATTAACTAGGTTAAATAAATACAAACCAAGTACAAACAAATTGACTTAAATCAAACAAAGTAATCTTTTAGTATCCAATATAATTAGAATACTTGACAAAATGGATATTGCATGATATAATAGATATATAGACTAAAAAATTAAGTTGTTTTAGTTCTTATTTATTTTCTTTTATAAGGAAAGCTATTATGCTAATTACTGCTGTTTGTGTGTTCTCTGCAATAGGTATTGCTGTTTGGTTATACCTCTTATATGAAACATATCTTTCTTTTGTTGATTTTATTGTTCCTCTTGTAGCTAACAAGTGCTTGCACTTATATAGGGCTTCTAAGAGGTTGCTTATTAAGGTTTGATTATGGAAACAATAAATACTTCTTCTACTGCACCTTATCTAGCATGGGCTAGAATGAAATATATGTGCAATACAGATAATCCTAGTTTCAAGAAGGATTACAAGGATAAAGGAATTAGCTATGTTGCTAATTTTGAGAAGTTTGAGGACTTTTGGTTAGCACTAAGACATGGATGGTGCAAAGGTGCTAAACTAGCCCGTAAGGATACAAGTAAGTGGTTCTCTCCTAGTAATTGCTACTGGAAGCCACCTAAAGGACAAGTACCTTATACAAAGGCTAAATGTAAGACTGGTGTATGGGGATTAAAGCAAGTTGTAGATAAGAAGGGGTATGTTTCTTATGTAGTAAGGCTTACTGATAAAACAGGACGTAGAGTGTCTAAGTTTTGGAGTATTGAAAAGTACGGTGATGTGTTAGCCTTTATACTTGCTGTTGAATATCTAAGGGAAATGAAAAAATAATTACAATTATCTAGTAATTTACTTGACAAATTGGATATTACGTGGTATAATATATATATAGACTGAAAAAAGTTATAGAGTTTTCTTTAGTTTATTTCCTTTTATTACTAATTACTAACGACGAGTAATCTTGAAGAACAAGGTGGTCACAAGCTACCTTGTTTCTTCTTTTTCTATACCTGCTAAGGTTAGTCCTTGCGGGTTTTGCTTATTCATGCTTGGAGAAATGAAATATGTTTTGTGCTGAAAAGAATCCTATTCAAACGCCTATTGATAGTTTGGTAGAAGAACTAAATTCCTTTTGTGTTGATACAGAATCCTTTGATGAAGAAAGCCTAAAGGCTTATCGTTTGCAGTTAGTTAGAATCAAGAACCTTGCTGGTGGATTGATGGCTGAAACTAGCACCAAGGAACATAACTATAACACAGAAGAAGTAAAAGAATACATTAAACAGATTCTACTTGATGGGTACAACCTGAAAGCTACAGAACTTAGTGCTAACCCCCGAATGCTGGAAGCACAGAAGCTAAAGCGGTTTGAAGCCCTAATCAAAGAATGTGTAGAAGATAGCAGTTCCCCTTTCTGTGCTAAGAACTTCAAAGTAGAACACCTTGAAGGCTTACGCAAGAACATTGTAGCAAGTAAGACCTTGCATGAACTAAGACAAGCTGTAAAGCTAATGATTGCACCCCTTAGCTACTACCAAGAACAGAAGTTGTGGCTAGATGAAATTGACATGCTTNNCAAGACATGCAGACACTAAAGTTATGCGAACAAGCAAAAGCAAAGCACAAACTAAGTGACGAAGAAGCAGCCAAGGTAGGCGGTATTTCCCGTAAGAAGCTTCTTAGACTACGTAAAGATATTCAACTAAATGATTTTAATGCTGAGGATGATTTATGCAACTTATTCTAATTCACAAAGAACGTAAGACAACTAAGACAAAAGAACCTTATTATGAACTGCATTTTGAATATCCAGACGGAAGTAAAAAGGTGCGTTATTGGGTTTGGTCTTTTGTGCATAACAGCACTAACCATCTTACGGAAGTTTGGGAAGCAGCAGAGAAATCTAGTGTAGGTACTTTGTATAACCTTCAATTTAGAAAGGCTGTCATTTCAAACAGAGTGCAGTTTGTTGTAACTGTGCTAGAGGACGCAACTAAACCTATTACTTATCTGTAATAAGGAATATAAGAATACTAAACAAAGGGCTTAACGGCCCTTTTTTATCGCCCTCTTTTTGGCGATTGCTATTTATGCTAAGGATAATAATAAAAATGAACGATATTCAGAAGTACAGCAATACAGAAAAACTATATGTTAAGCAGTTCGGTGGAGAATTGATTACGGATTCTAGGCAATGGGAAATTGATGCTGATGTGCTTACCCCTGATGGTAAGACAGTTTCAATTAAAGACCAACTTAAAGCAAGTGCTAAGTATGGAAACATAGCTATAGGCGTAGAGACTTCTAACCCTAAGACTGGTGCTATTAAGCCTGATTGGTTTGGTTACATCGCTACTACTGGTTTTGCTGTTCTTTGCACACATCCTATCACTGGAAAGGCTGGTTGGCTACGCTGCACACCAGAGAAATTACAAGCATGGGTAGAGGCTAACAAACAATCCTTGCGTAAGTTTAACCTACAACCTTCTGTTGTGCAACACAATATCAGACAAGGTAGAACCTACGTAGATGGATGGGGTTATTTAATTAGTGTTAANNATTGGACAAATCTTAATCAGGAATATACAACCTAATGACAGAAGAACAGTTTAAGAAAAAATATGGGTTAGTAGAGAAGCTACCCCCGCACATATTCAGTAGTAGGGATTTAACAAAACCTGTAGGAAAAGAGTTTAGGGAATACTTGTTATTTCTTCTTCTGAATAACAAAGAATGCCTAAGATATATTCATAGGAAGTCTTTGGAATTTGTAAATTATGGGGGCAGTAACAACCTTTCTTTTGAAAAGTGGTGCGGCCAATTAACAACCCAACTTAACACAAAGGAATTAAAAGATGAGTAAGAAACAACAATCTAATCCTTTGCACCTTGAAAATACAGTTCTACATTTAGGCCGGTCTGATTTAACTCTACCAAAGTGCTTTAAGACTTATAGAGATATGAAACTAGACCCTATGATTGGTGGTAGCCTTTCTTTTATTAAGGCTTTAATTAGTAAAACTGGTTTTGAAATTAAGGCAGCAAAAGGAAGTACAACAGCACAAAAAGAAGTTGTAAAAGCTTTGAATGCTTCTATTGCTTCTACAGCTTATGGTAAGAAACGTTTGCTAGACCATATTCTCTCTATGCTAGATTATGGTGCTTCAATGTTTGAAGTAGTTACTAAGAAGAACAACAAGGGGCAATGGGTATTTGACATTATTAGCCCTGTGCATCTTTCTACAGTTAATCGTTTTACCTTTGAAAAGGGCGTACTAAAGAAGGTGGATTTAACTGCTGCTGAAAACGATGGTTTAATCTTCAATGATGCTTCACCAGTAGAATTAAACGGTAGTAAGGTTCTGTTGTTCCGCTTGGAATCTGACCAAGACTTTCCACTTGGTAAAAGCCTCCTATACGGCTGCTATACCGCTTGGAAGACGAAATCAATCCTCAATGAATACACTACCATTGGTGCAGCTAAGAACCTCTCTACAGTCGTTAAAGTAAGCTTACCGCTTGAGTACATAAATGCTTACATGCAAGACCCTACTTCTGATGAAGCTAAATATACAGAAGAACTTTTAGCTAGTGTAGAAAACCTACATGCAGGTAAATCCTGTTATGCAGTAATCCCTTCGGATGTTTCTAATGGTGGTCAAGCACTGTTTGATATTAAGGGCGTTTCTAGTGACGGTGGTAATACTACCTTTAATGCAGAAATCAGTATTGATAGATATAATCGTGAGATTCTATTTAATATGCAAACTTCTGTTCTAGCCCTTGGTTCTAATTCTCAAGGTTCATTTAGTCTAGCAGAAAATAGCACTAACTTACTTGGTCTGTTTATTCAGAATATCTTTTCTGTTATTTCCGATGAATTCCACAAGGCTATTAAGCTAGTTTGGGAAGCAAACGGATTACCAGAAGATAAGATGCCTTCTCTAGTGTTTAATGATATTGATGAACGAGACTTGAAGGTGTTTTCAGAAGCTTGGTCTAAACTAGCTGTTGCTGGTGTTGTGCAAAAAGACCTAGAAACTGAAAATGTTATTAGAAAAGACTTCGGTTTGCCTGATGTTACTGCACAGGAGGTGACACAATGACAGCACCTAGCGCAGTTCAACAACTAAGATTGATTGTAGGGGATGTATCAGTAGATTATCCCTTCCTTGACGATAATACTTATACATGGTTGCTAGAAACCTACCCTACGCAAAATACAGCAGCGGTAGAAGCCCTAGAGATGATAATCAACCAGATTGCATTATCCCCACAATCAATTAAGACGGATGCCGTTACCGAGATTGGCCCTTTAGTTTCTAATCTTGAAGCTAGATTAAGAAGCCTTAAAGCAAAGAAGAACTTTTCAGCTACAGGTTTTCCGTTACTGGTTAAGTCAGACAGAACTAATTGGAATGATTTTGATTCTCTCTTTCCGAAGGAATAAGAATCTTTCTAATGCTACTGAAACTGTTTATGTGACTTATTCATGGATACAATTACCAACACTATTATATTTATAGGAAAAATTATGTTTGATAAAATGATGCAGTCTTTTAAACCAAAGGCTAAAGAAGTAAATAAGGTTGAAGAACCTAAGAAGGAACAAGGACAAGTTCAAGACCCTATTGTTAAAGAACTTGACCCTGTAGTTGTTGGGGAATGGGAAACTAAGCTAGTTAATTTTGTTTATGACGAGGAACTAGCTAAAGAACTAGCCCCAATCTTTGCGAAACTATCTGATGCAGAAGGCTTTGATAAAGTGCTTGAACTCCTAGAAACAAAGGAAAAGCAAATTGAAGCTATCGGTACTGGTAGTAAGCAACAATCCGACCCTGACCAAAAACAGGAACAACAAGAAGTAAAACCCCAAACGGCTACAGATATTCTAAAAGCCCGTAATAAACAATCTAAATAAGGAATAAATAAAATGGCAAAAATCGCTACTGTAAAGGCACCTGAACAATTTATCGTTGATGTTAATGGTGACTACCATGTTTGTTTTGAAACTGTTACTTGCACCGTTGCTGGTGCCCTAGCTTCCGGTACTGTCCTAAAGGATGCTGCTACTGCTGCTATCGCTGCTGATACTGGCGTTATTGGTATTCTAGCTGATGATAAGGCTGCTGGTAGCCAAAAGGTACGTGTAATGGTTCGTGGTAATCCTTCCCTAATTGACTCTTCACAACTGGCTGTTACTTCTGCAACTATCCAAGCTGCACTAGAGGCCAAGGGCATTATCTACGTTAAGTAATAGCGTAGCATTATAACTAATAACTAATAAGGACTAAATAAAAATGGCTATTCTTAACAATACTCAAGTAGTTGACCGCACCGAAGCAATTAACCTAATCAATCCGGTTCCTCAACTAATTGGTAGTCTTGGTGTATTCAAGGCTGCCCCTGTTGCTACTAACGTAATCCAATTTGATTACAAGGAAGAAACCTTTAACATTCTTTCTGATAAGCAACGTAACACCGCTGGTAAGAACTCTATGGCTGCTGAATCTTATGCACTACACAGCCTCCCTGTTCCGCACTACCCTATCGAAAACAGCCTAACCTATACTGAACTTTCTGGTATTCGTGGTTTTGGTATTGATACTGAACGTGCTATTGAAGTTGCTGTTGCTGATGAACTGGAACGTCAAGCTGTACGCCATGATGTTCATAATGAATATCTACGTGCTGCTATGCTTCTNNCACCCTAATCAATTCTGCTGAAGTCAAGGCAGCTTACGCTAATAGCCAAGCTAATGGTAATCCTCTGCGTAATGAAATGGGTGAAGTAATGGCAGGTTATACCGTGTTCCGTTATGGTAACATTGATTTCATCCTTTATACCGATGAATTCTCTAGCGGTTCTGGTGCTATCACTATCCTTGCTGATGATGAAGCTGTGCTATTCCCACGCGCTACCCTTGGTAACGAATGGTATGGCCCTGTTAGCAAGCTTTCAGGTATTGGTGCTTCTGGTGCAAAGCGTTTTGCTTCTAGCTACCGTGACCCGAAAGACCGTTATGTTGATGTTGAATCTGAACAAAATACTCTAATCCTGACTACTCAGTGTGCGGCTTCTGTTCTAATTACCATCGCCTAATTAGATATAACCTATAAATAAGGTATGTCTATATAAAGGGGAGGCGGGTGAAAACCTGCTTCCCCTTTTTTCTTTAATGCTTATACGAAGGGCTAATATGTCAAAAGAACCACAAAAGAGAAAACAGCGAAAGCAAATTAAGTATTACGAAACTAATGCTACAGAACTTTGTAGTTATCTTGATATAGACCCTAGCACAATAGATCAGCTAGAATTCCATGCACCATTATCTAAGAAACAAGAAATGTTTTGTAATGATTACGATAATGATATAATTGTATATGGGGGACAAGTAGGTTCGGGCAAGACACAAGTATCTATTCTAAGAATGCTTATCGGTGTTATGTCAGACCCGCATTATGCAGCCTGTATTACTAGACAATCTAAAGTGCAGCTAAAAGGCAGTGGTGCCATTTTCCCTACAGCTACTAAAGTATTTGAATCAGCCGCTAAGGCAAGCACAAACAAACTAGAACTTACATGGTCTTTTCCAGAAGGGCAAGAAATTAAGGCTTTGCACTTATGGGATAACCAGAACGATTATCAGGGCCAACAAAACACCGCTTATTACTGTGATGAAGCTACCCAATGCAGGGAAGAAGATATTGTATATCTACTTTCTCGATTACGTAGTAAAGCTAAGATGGCACACCAACTTATTTTAGCTACTAACCCATTATATGATTCTTTTCTTCGCATATGGTTAGAGAAAGCAGGCTACTTAGATGAAGAAGGCTTCTGTAAGCCTGAAATGGATTCTGTCCCTGTCTATATGGCTAGAGTAAATGGTGAATGGGAATTTAGAAAGACATGGGAAGAACTAGAAGAAGAGTTCGGGGAAGATACCGCTAACGATGCTTACAGGTTTGTATTCTATTCAGCAGGGGTAGATGATAATCCCTACATAAGACGCTACCTACCGGACTATATTCGTAAATTAGATAATCTTCCAGACCTTGAAAAAAGAATGCTAAGACAAGGTTGTTGGTATGCTAAACCCGAGGCTTCTGGATGGTTTAAGGAATCATGGGTAAAGATTATCGAACCTTCACAAGTACCTTTAGGCTTAAAGACTGTACGTTGTTATGATATTGCAGCGACATTGCCAGATAAGCAAGTAAATAGAAATCCAGATTGGACAAGAGGCGTAAAAGCAGCCTATGACAAAGAAACAGGTATGTTCTATGTACTAGATATGGTTAGTGATAGAAATAGACCTGCTGTTATTCAAAAGCTAATTGAAGATACAGCACAGAAGGATGGTAAATCTGTTTATGTAGGCTTGCCAAAAGACCCCGGTGCCGGTGCGATAGAAGCCCTGCAAAACAAGATTGCTAGGCTTGCCAAGCTAGGCTTTAAGACTTTGGTTAGCAAGACAAGGAAGAGTAAGTTTGAACGCGCAGAAGGCTTCTTAATAGCTGCACAGAACGGATTAGTTTGCTTAGTAAGAGGTGACTGGAACAAAGCATTCCTTGATGAATGGCAAGGCTATGATGGTACTGATAGTAGGTCAAAGAAGGACGATATAATTGATGCCACGGCTGATTGTTATAATAACCTCATAAACGCAATGTTTGTACCTACGGTAACGTATAACAAATCTAGGGCACAACAAATGAAGGGTAGCACCCTAATATAACTATAAAACAAGGATAATAATAATGAGTAGTGAAACAGCTTCATCTGGATTACTTGTAAAAATGCTTCCTACAACTGGTGTTGCAGTTGCATCTTTCTTTGGTATTCCTTTACAAGAATGGACTTACATAGTAGCTATTTTAGTAGGTCTTACACAAATAATTTATACAGGCTATTGCTTCTATCTGAAATGGAGAGACAAGTCTAAAGTGCAAGAAGACTAACATAAAGAAACAGCACAACAAAAGGGGTTATCTGTCAAGGTAGCCCCCTTAGTGCAAAGGAGTCCCTATGATAACTAAATTCTATTTAAGACGCACTGTTCTAGCAGTAGGTTTTACTCTAGGTTTATTATTTACTGGTTCTGCTTCATACAATACAGTTGAAGACCAAGTAAGACCTAATATGTACGTTACAGAACAAGGGCAAGTAGTAGGTAAGATTAAAGGTGAAACAGCAATACCAGAAGGGGAGTATGAAGTAATAGATACATATAGCCCTAAGTACAAAAAGAATATGCTTAGACTAGTTAATGTAAAGACACATACAGGGATTCTTATTCATTCTGGTAACACAGCTATTGATACAGAAGGTTGTATTATTATTGGTATGGCACCAACGTCTAACGGTGTTGCAAGAAGTANNCAGGAAAGCACTAATCTTATAGTCAAAGAGAAGGAAGCACTACAAACAAAATACAACAAAGTTTCTAAGGACTATACAGACCTAGAACAAAAGAGAAAGGTTGTAGCCCAAAGAACTATACAAAAGCAAGAAAGGTTAATTGATGAAAACAAAGATTACTACTCTGTTGATGTGCTTGATGCTACAAGCTTGCAGTACATCCAATCAGTACA
>JRYI01006834.1_pt1 | contig 10428 bp, 7 predicted proteins | sample 235361 | NCBI WGS metagenome assembly JRYI01 (sample SAMN03074212, study PRJNA261471) | activated sludge metagenome | biome: Common Effluent Treatment Plant; feature: Wastewater; material: Activated sludge; isolation source: activated biomass in a lab-scale reactor treating industrial wastewater at...
GCGGCAGTGGTGTAGTGGTAACACAACAGCCTTCCAAGCTGTTTTCACGGGTTCGAATCCCGTCTGCCGCTCTTGAGATTCAGGGGTAGGCGCGCTTTTTAACTTCATCTACCCCATTCATTTGTTTCTTGAGGGCCTGTAGCTCAACGGCAGAGCGGTCGGCTCATAACCGATTGGTTCAAGGTTCGAATCCTTGCGGGCCCACTTCCCTTCACCTCTCCGATTACCCCAAATCATCGTCCCAATTTTCGGCCGTCCTTCTTGCTCAAGTGAGCGAAGTGATCATTTTGTCGCTCGAATGGTTCCCCGGCAATTGGGAACCCACGGGTTCTCGGCCGTCAGGCGTTCGTCGAGGATTGGCAGAGGCCGATTGGTGAACGAGTCGTACAAAGCCAGCGCGCAAGTAAGTGATTGACCGGGCACGGCCGAAGCGGCGGCCGTCATCCGATGGGGCGACCGCACGAACGAGCCGTCCACCCATTTGAGCGTGGGAATTGCACCCATGGCCGGGATGGAGTCTTGCAAGTCCCACCAGGCCCAATGAAAACCGTCCGCTTCCAGGCCAATCAGACGAACAGACACCACGTAATCCCGATTGATCGGCTTTGCGCTATGAAACTCCTGATCAAGGACCAAGGATTCTTCCGGCGCAAGAGCCACATCATTCAACACCTCTCCCGTCCATACAATGCCCTGACCAAAGGGGACGTAATGGCCGTCCTCTATACCGCGCGGGAAGCGCCAATCGGTGGCCGGCAGGCCCCAAACTCCCCGATAAGGAGGGAGCTGTAACTGGGACACGGCTGCGTCATCGATCACTTGCGTATAATAGCCTTCAACCGTGCGCCAATGGAGATAGAGGCGCGAGCGATCCGCCAGAGTATGGTCCCAGTCATAACCGAACAGCGTGCCGGGTAGGGAGGTCAGTAGGAGACGCTCCATGATATTCCGGGTATGCGGCGCCGCATCCGATAGGTTGAAGATAATTCCTGTCAACGGCTCACGCGTGACGGACTCACCGGAGGTCCCGATGTACACCTGCAAAGCACCCGGTGGTGTGCCGGGGCGAGGCGTGACTCGAAATTGGGTCAATGTGATCCCTTCGGCAGGGATAATCAGTTTGTCGTCCTGCGCGTAGATCAAGTCATCCTGCCCGACCAGGTGAATAAACATCCCGGTGTCCAACGCAAACCCGGACAACGGTTGCCACGCAACGGTAATCGCCGCCTCATCCCCAATCCTCAGATTGTCTGATCGGTCAATGCGATATCCCAAAACGCGTATCGAATCCGCGAGCGAGCGTTCAACTCCGACGAAATCATCCGGCAAGCTCTCTCTTGGCGCGGCGGGATAAAGCTGCGCTTCACCAATCGGTTCGGGAACGGGCAGGCCGGCCAATGGGGCAACCGGTACCCAAGTGGTGATCACGTCACGGCCGTCGGCATGGTTCTCCCTGACGCGCTGTTCCCAGGCGAGATCGTAGGATTCCCCCTCCGGAAAGACGTATTGCACGTCAACATCATGCCGTAGCCCCTCAACCTCCTGCAGATACCACAGCGGAGTGGCCCAATGCCAGTGGGCAAGGATCGCGCTGTCGGGCGGAGCGGACTCAAGAAGAGTTCCAGCGAACTCGCGAGGATCATGCCCTTCATGATAGCGCCCCGCAGCGGTGTGGTTTGCGACGACTTGATAGCCGGCCGACACGGCAAGCAAGGCACACAGCAATACAGCGCCGGCGGTTCCTCCTGCTCCTCGGCTCTTCATTATTCCCGACAAATCGGTCAGGCCACAGGCGAGCAATAAAGCGGCGGCAATATAACCCGGCAGCATATATTCGACAGTCTGCGGCGCGCGATAGGTGGCCGCCACCAGGATAAAGACGGTCAGCGTGCCCACCAACAGCCAGGCCAACGGACGATCCCGCCACAGCAACAGGATAATGCCGATTACGATCCCGACCAGCACCAGTGTCTCGAACTGGAAAGACATCACATTGCCCATGATGTGCAGTCGTTGGAAGAAATCTTCGGGCGCGAGATAGTAGAAGAGATCGCCGCGGAAGCCGCTGGCCAACACGTGTTCGAGAAAACCTTGCCGGGTAGCCAGAGCGGGCGACGCGCCGCGGACATCGGCCGACGCCCGAAGAGGAAGATAGAGCAGGGGAAGCAACCCGACCAGCCCGGCAAGGAACGGTCGCGGCCATCGCTCCGGAGTGCGAATGAAGGTCGGGTCTACGATCAGGATGAATACCAACCCCACACCAACGAGAAACAGAAGAGAAACATGATGCGTGAGGCCCAATCCCATGAACAGCGCACCCAGGGCAAGCCAGCGATCAGGTGCACCCGACCCCGGTCGCAGCCTCTCATGACGAAAGGCCAGCAGCGTAAACAGGATGAGAGCCGCGAACAACCCGGTGAGACTGCGCACATTGGCGGTGGTGGCTTGCGACCAGAAGGTCGTGGCCGTGCCAAGCGCCATCACAGTGATCAGGGAAACGATACGGTCGCGCGTGATGAGATAGCCGGCAAGAAAAACCACGGCGGTCGTGACGGCGCTCGTCGCGGCCGAGAACAAGTTGACGGCATAGGCGGGTGAAACGAAGGGCAACAGCCTGACGAACAGATGGGTGACCAGCGTGTAAAGCGGAAAGCCCGGTGGGTGCGCGACACCTAGTTGTGCCGCCACGACCTGAAGCTCGCCGCTATCGGCCGCCAGCACATCCGGCGCAAGCGTGAACACGTATAAGAAGAAAAAGCCTGCTCCCACGAGCATCGCCCAAAGCCAGACAGGACGCAACAGTTCGAGGACCGATCCGGTTTCCCGCGCACCACTCAATTTCGGCCAGCCGATCCGCAGCAGGCCATATGCAGCCACAGCAACAGCGGCAGCCAGCGCGGCAAAAATCATGCGCGGTTCGGGGTAGAAGATGTATGCGAGCAGGACAAGCGCGGGCCACGTCCTCTCCAACGGCCGCCGGGCCACGAGCCACGCGCCGAGAGCGCCGAGAGCGAGAGCCAACACGGCGGCAACCCAGACATTCGGCAAGCCGGCCCACTCACCGAGCACCCGGCTCAGAAAGACTCCAGCCGCCAGACCCGGCGCATAAGGCAGGAGTTTCATGAGGCTAGTAGGAGCAACGAAAGGGAACGAGGTCAGCAGAGCCTCCGTTTAGTGCGATTCAACCCATTATCGGAGGCGAATATACCGCAAGCTCGTTTGGGGATGACTCAGATACTCAACGCCATGCTCCGTCACCAGCACATCTTCTTCGAGGCTCATCATCCCACGTTCGGGCACCACAACGTGGAGTTCCAAGGTAAAAACGTTGCCCGCTTCAACCCTCAGATCGCAGATCCCTTTATAACGCTCCCATCGTGGGCCTAGAACGGTGGCCCCATCGTGGACCGAACGGCCGAGCAAATGGCCCAGAGCATGCATATACTCCGGGTACCCGTTGTCCACGATAAATTCACGGGCGGCCTCATCCACCTGCCAGCCGGGAATGCCGCAACGCAAGGCAGACTCCCCCACCTTGATCGCGCCCAGAACGACATCGAAGGCGCGTTGCACATCAGGCGGTGCGGCCGTCTCCCCTTCATCCAGGACGTACCACATGCGCTGCAAGTCAGAGCAGTAGCCGTCTTGCTTGACCCCCAGATCGATATGGAGCGTGTGGCCGGGACGCAACACGACATCTCCGGGAGCGGCGTGGCCCGTCGCCGATTCAGGGCCGCAGGTGACGATGGGGTTAAACGCCTTCGGCCAGGCATAGCCCAGCCCCTGCCCATCTATATAACCGTGCACAAATTCAGCAATTTGCTTCTGGGTCATCCCCGGGCGCACAAACGCTTCGATCTCATCAAAGATACGCTCGGTTGCGGCGACGGCCTGTCGCATCAACTCAATTTCCGTCGGAGTCTTGCGGCCACGCAACGCGCGGATGATGGCCTCGGCCGATACAAGCCTCCCCTCCCACGGGGTGCTCACCAAATAACTTTGCAAGAGGCGATACATGCCATAGCTTAAACCGTCCGCGGCGACATCATCCTCTGAATAATTGACGGCGATCGAGCGCGGGGCATAGTCGGTCAGAGCCGCAAGCAAGGGTTGGCGTATTCCCTCGTGATAAGGGACAACTTCCGTATATGTACCCAACGTACGCACGTTTTCGGCGTCGTAATGACCGATGATCGCCGTTTGTCGGCCGTCCCGACCAATAAGAAAGGCCGACTGCCAGGTCACATCCCCATCGAAGATCAATTCCAATGCCGGGTCGGGCGACAGGGATGTTTCCCGCACGAATGTGAGCCAGAGGTCGATATCCAGTTCGTTCAGAATGTCTGTCGCCTGTTCAAGCTTTTCCCGTATCAATTGGCGTTCAAACATGGGAGTGTTCCTTGAAAGCCTGAATGTCACTCATCGATAATCGAATCATAGATGCTGTTCAGGTCTTCGTCCGAATAGAAGTAGATGACGATGCGGCCGCCTTTAGGCCCTTTTTCGATATTGACACGCGTGCCCAGAGCGGATTCAAAGCGTCCTTGCAACTCTTCCATTTCGGGCGGAAGTCGTTTGCGTTGCCGGGGTTCGGGCTTCTTATCGGCCATCAGGTTCGCCACAAGCACTTCGGTCTGGCGAACGCTCAAACCCAACCGAATCACCTGGTTCATGGCGGCGAGTTGCATTTCGGCTGTGGGCAATAGCAAAAGCGCCCTCGCGTGAGCGCCGCTCAGTTCGCCGTCATTCACGGCCGCCTGAACGCCTTCGGGGAGCGCCAGCAGCCGGATCAGATTAGCGACCGTCGAGCGGGCCTTGCCCACGCGCTCGGCCACTTCTTCCTGTGTCAGGCCAAACTCATCGATGAGTTGCCGGTAGGCATACGCCTCCTCCAGCGCATTCAGATCCGCCCGCTGGACATTTTCGATAAGCGCCAACTCCAGCATGGCTTGCGGCGTGGTCTCTTTAACGATGACCGGCACTTGCTCCAATCCGGCCAGTCGTGACGCCCGCCAGCGGCGCTCCCCGGCAATGAGCACATACCCTTCAACCGTTTCCGTGACGATAAGCGGCTGGATCAGCCCGTGAACCTTGATCGACGCGGCCAGCTCGGCCAGCTTTTCGCCGTCCATCACCGTCCGCGGTTGTCGGGGATTGGGAATAATTTGGTCGATGGGTAATTGCAGCGCCCCAGAGCCGCGATCCGGCCGCTCGCTCGATGTCGAGAAGAGCGCGTCGAGTCCGCGACCCAGGGCCTGCCGCTTAGCCGGCATGATCGCCACCCCCATTGCGCCGATCTCCGTTCAGCAGTTCCGCGGTTAGTAGTTTGTAAGCGACTGCCCCCGGGGACTGCGGCGAGTAGTAGTTGATCGGCCGGCCATAGCTGGGTGCTTCACTCAGGCTGATGTTCCGTGGAATGATCGTGCGGAACACTTTGTTGGGAAAGTGGCGGCGCACCTCTTCAACCACCTGTCGGCTAAGGTTTGTCCGCCTGTCGTACATCGTCATCATCACCCCACGAATTTGCAGCGAAGGATTCAGATACTCCTGAACCTTATGAATGGTCTGGGTGAGCTGGGTCAGCCCTTCCAGCGGCAGGTATTCGCATTGCACGGGAATGAGCACGCCGTCGCGCGCGGCCGTCAGCGCATTGATCGTCAGCAGTCCGAGGCTTGGCGGACTATCGATCAATATATAATCATACTCACCGTCGACATATTCCAGCGCCTTGCGCAAACGGTATTCCCGGCCGATCACATGAACCAGTTCGATTTCGGCCGCCGCCAGGGAGGGATTGGATGGAAGCAAGTCCAGTTTAAATTCCTCATGATGCAAGCGCACGCGCTCAGGTGATAATTGCTCCAGAAGCAGCTCGTAGGTGGACGGCTGCATCTGATTCTTGTCATATCCCAAAGCAGATGTGGCGTTTGCCTGGGCATCGAGATCGACAATCAGAACCCGCCGCCCACTACTGGCCAAGTAGGCACTCAAATTGACGACGGTGGTCGTCTTTCCGACGCCGCCCTTCTGATTGGCTATGGCGTAAATTCGAGCCATTTGATTCCTTTCAACTTACCCGATTCGCTCGTGCGGCCGGCTAAAACCTGTGGCCATCAGATCACGAATTGCCGCCATTTTGGCCGGCAACCCGCTGAACGAAACCGAATGGGCAGCGATACGATTGGCAAACTCGGCCGCTTCCCATAGGTCTCCGCCAGTCTGGTAGAAACGCACCAAATAGGACGCGGCGAAAATATCGCCGGCGCCGGTGGTATCAACCATCGGCGCAGTCGGCGCGGCAAAAGTCTGAACCTCATCCTGAAAGTAGACAGTACAGCCATTGGCTCCATCCGTGAGAACCAATATGTGGGTCAAATGCCGGTATTGCTCCAAAAGTTCAGGGCGGGCCAGATCTTCCGTGCTCAGGAAGGCGATTGCCGCCAGCGGCAAAACGTCGGCCGCCGATTCCCATTCAACCTGATACACACGCCCTTGCTCGTCCCAGCGTCGCATCCATCCCTGCGGCCCGACGGCGACAACGCTGTTGCTGAACATGTGAATGAGTTTCGGATCAACTTCATTGGCGATAGGCCCCAGGTAGACCATCGGTGCCCGCGTCCACGGCGATGGCACATCGGCTGCCGAGAGTTCATCCGCAACGGCGCGCACAATCTGGGTCCGGCCGGCAGGCGTGTAGACATTTTCAAATATCGTTGAATGGCAAGATTCAGATTTGTGGACAGCAATGCCCGGCAATTCCCGCGACCATTCGTCCTCTCGCGCCGCGCTGGTCACGATGGCGGCGCGACATCCCAACACTGCCGCGACGGCCGCCGTGTAGGCCGCGGCACCACCGACGACAAACCCTCCGGGAGCCACATCCTGACAGATGTGTCCGATCGACAGAAAATCGACCGAGGGGTGTGCGGGGACGTTACTTTCCATCGATGCATTCTACCTTACGCCCTCTCCAATCGGCAACACTTTACCTGTTGCCTTCGGTCGATATTGCAGTTACCATTAACCCAATGGCCAAGAAGTTGTTCGATTCTCGTGTGTTTCGCTCGCGGCCTCTCTTCAATGCCACCCAGGTCGTTCTGGTGTTGGTCATTGCCGGCGCGATCGTATTCGCCATCGATTACAACAATCGCGTCCAGGCCGGTCGGATGGTAGGTAGTGGAGAGGAAGCGCTGCAATCCCAGGTTGATCGCGAAGCTACCCGTCAGATCGAATTACAAGTCACGCTGGAATATGTGACCAGTGATGATTATGTAGCGGCCTATGCCCGGAATGAAGGAGGGATGCTCCTGCCCGGCGAACATCGAATCGTTCCCATGCTGCAGGAAGCCACTCCCATGCCAACCCCCACACCCCCATCCACGTCCGATCCTGTAACACAAGCTCGACCGTGGCAGGCGTGGTGGCGCCTGTTAACGGACGCGCCCTTGCCGACGCGCTGAGCATAAAAAGAAAGGCCGGCTTGGATGCCGGCCTTATAGGTTGTCTGAATTAAAAAGCGGACACGCCTCACGTCACCCACAAGGATTTCATCAACTCGTAGCCGATCACCACTTCCTCGCGCCCAATCCGCAGGCGCATCGGGCCGTTGAATGGCGCCCGGCCGAGAATCTCAAAAAGCGTCCCCGGCAACAGGCCAAGGCTGGCGATGTACTGAAGTTTCTCCGGCTCATGGGTTCTGACGCGGCTGACGGCTCCTTGATGGCCGACACCGAGATTTACAATACACACATCATCTACCTGGGGCAGCCGACCATCCTGATCGGGGATCGGCTCACCGTGGGGGCAACGCTGCGGGAAACCGGTCATCTCCGCCATGCGTGCGGTCAGGCGATCATTTAATCCGGCACCCAACCCACCCGCATGCTCGTGAACCTCATCCCAGGAAAAACCCATCACGTTGACCAGAAATACCTCAAGGATGCGATGGCGGCGAATCTCGCGCAGGGCTTCCTCGCGGCCGAGATCGGTTAATTCCACACCCTGATAGGGCACGTGCTTAACATACCCAACGCTTTGCAGGCGCTTGAGCATGCGGGGGATGGCGGGCGGAGACACGTCGAGGCGCTCGGCCAAACTCGTCGTGCTGACCGTCGGCGAGTCTTCCTGTAACCGGAATATCTCCGCCAGGTATACGCGCATCGCGGCGCTGGGTTCCATCACATCCCGCTCGGTATCCATGCCTGTCAACTCGCCCGTTCGAGTTCAGTCAACGTATCTTCAATCAGGGAGACCAATTCCGCCAGCATCGCCTCATCGAAGCGAAATTCGGCGCCGGCGGCTTCAAACAATCCCGGCAAGGGGCGCGTTCCGCCCAACTTCAACGCTTCGCGATAAGTCGCGACGGCTCCTTTCTGGTCCTGCAGCGCATTTCGCCACACCTGCAACGCACCTACCTGCGCCATGCCGTATTCAACATAGTAAAACGGGATATGGAAGATGTGCAACTTGCGATGCCAGCCGCTCTCCCGCTCATCGTCAAAGCCCGACCAATCGATGCCGCGCATGAATCGCGCCCAGAGCTTATTCCAAGCCTCATCGCAAGCGGCCGAGTCCAGAGCCTGATCGGGATGAGTGTATACCCAGTGTTGGAAGCCGTCAACGACAGCCATATAAGGCAGAAATGTGAGAATACCGCTCAGATGCTCAATCCGCGCTCGTGCTGCTTCGGCCTCGGAGTAAAACCCATCGTGCTCCCTGGTCAGGTAAGGCGCGGCGAGCAGCTCCATACTCATGGAGGCGACTTCACAAAACTCCATCGGGACATCCATCTGCCAGGTATAGGGCAGCGCGAAGGCCTCGAATGCGTGGAAGGCGTGTCCGGCCTCATGCAACATCGTCTGCACATCGTCATGGGTACCGGCGCCATTCATGAAGATAAAGGGCCTCCCCCGCCAGGGAAGCGTGCTGCAATAGCCGCCCAACGCCTTGCCGGAGCGTGTGTCCAGATCAAGCAAGCTTTCTTCGGCCATCGTGGCAAAATGGCGCGCCAGGCCCGGATCAACCTGCTCGAAGATGTTGAGCGATCCCTGAATCAACGCATCCTGACCCGTGTATGGCTGCAAGGGGGGCTGCCCGCTCGAATCCACGCTGACATCCCAGGGGCGAAGGGTCTCAAGTCCCAGTTCAGCGCGCTTGCGCTCGTAGACGCGCCTGGCGGCCGGCACGACCACGGCCTCGATCGCATCCTGGAACTTGATCGAATCCGCCGGGGTGTAATCAAAGCGATTATACGCCCTGTAGGCGTACTCCCTGTAGTCAGAGAACCCGGCATTCTCGGCAATCTGTCGGCGCAGGTTCAGCATCTGGCGGTAGATTTCATTAAGTTCAGAACGCTTTCCCTGCCAAAGCTCCATGGTTACTTTCCAGGCTCGCTCGCGGGTGGCGCGGTCCTGGCTGAGGAGCAGAGTCCCCAACTGGCTAAGGTTCTTCTCCTCACCATCCCAATCCGCCTTCAGGCCGCCGGTGATCTTGTCGAACTCGTTGCCCAGTTTCGCCAGCTCCGTGAACAAGGGGATGTTCGCATCGCGGAACAGATTTGCCTGGTTGCGCATCCGGCGCAACGTGACCGACATATCCGGCCCCAGGGCATCGTCGTCCTGCGCCTGCGCCAGCAATCGCTCCTTCAGGCCTTGGTCGGCGCGGCGGACGTTCGGCTCAATATTTTCAACGAAATGAAGAAAGGCCCGTTCTCTGGATTCATCGGCCGTATCCAGCGTCGACTCGATATAAGTGATTCCGCCCACTTCGTCCACGAAGCGCGACAAATCTGACCATTCTTTCAGCCATTTGCGAAGATTGCTTTGATCGACCGGGACGTTGGATAACCTTTCGTAATGGGCCTGATAATCTTCCCACTTTGACGTATCAATGGGAAATGGCATATTGGGAATTGGGGACAAAGACATGAGTGAATACTCCAGGTGCTGATTGTGAGGACAAGTGGCTGCAATTTTATCAAAAAATAAAGCTCTTGCGATGGCAAGAGCTTTGGTTAACTGCAATTCTAATTCGTACCGGGAGAGGCGACGACCGGATTCGAACCGGTGATCAGGGTTTTGCAGACCCATGCCTTACCACTTGGCCACGTCGCCATAACAAGACGGCAGGCCTTTCGGCCTGCCGTTTCAACCAGAGCGGGCGACGGGATTCGAACCCGTGGCCTTCTCCTTGGCAAGGAGACGTTCTACCACTGAACCACGCCCGCAAACATGTAACCTGTCCGAATCAGAACCGATGCCAGGACCCAGACTCGAACTGGGGACACCTTCATTTTCAGTGAAGTGCTCTACCAACTGAGCTATCCCGGCCAGTGGGATTTGCCTTTTTTGTTAATGGTAGGGCCATTCTATCGGAATGGTGAATGACTGTCAAGAAACTCGGAGTCGTGGCAGCAATTCGAAATATGAA
>JRYI01013948.1_pt1 | contig 10428 bp, 11 predicted proteins | sample 235361 | NCBI WGS metagenome assembly JRYI01 (sample SAMN03074212, study PRJNA261471) | activated sludge metagenome | biome: Common Effluent Treatment Plant; feature: Wastewater; material: Activated sludge; isolation source: activated biomass in a lab-scale reactor treating industrial wastewater at...
GCCGTCCGTCAAAAAGGCATCATCGGCGGCCTGGCGTTGTCGAAATATTATGCGGGACGCGACAACGAATTTCTGGTTTGCGTGACGGAGACGAGTTCGAAGGCGAATATCGATAAATTGGTCGAGGCCCTTTTATGAGAAAGCTACTGCCTTTTCTAATCCTGTTTGCGGCCTTTTCGGCTTATGGACAAAAGAAAACGCTTCTTGCGATCTTTCCGCATTCGGATGATGAGTCGACGGTAGCCGAAGTGCTAATAAAGTACTCTGAGCTTGGCTACCGGGTTCAGGTTATCACCGCGACGGATGGTAGATACGGCACTCGTATAACTAAGGTCCCAGCCGGCGAGGAACTAGCCAGGCTCAGAAAAGAAGAGAGTCTCTGTGCCGCTAAGAAGTTAGGAATTGAGGAGCCGATCTTTTTCGGCATCGAGCGGCTGGATACATTGATCGGCGTTGGGAAGTATTTCGCTGAGCATAAACGGTTACTTAAGTTATTGAAGGAGAAGATTTCCGAACTCGATCCGGAATTCATTATAACCTTCGGTCCCGATGGAGATACCTCGCACTCGGAACATATCGTAACCGGCGCGGCGGTTACGGAGCTTATTATTCGGGAAGGATGGGTTGAGAAATACCCGCTGTATTACGTAGCGTGGCCCAAGGCTATAGGCGAAGCATCCGATCTAGGTTACGTTCACGAGAAGTATATGAACGTAAGGATCGATTACTCGCAGGCACTTGAAGATAGGGCTCTCGAAATCATGCCGTGCTACGTAACTCAGTTCACCCCGGAAGAGATCAAGGAAGATCGGGAAAAGAAGATAGCAGACAGATCAAACGTGGCATACTTTCGGCAACTTGTGGTTAAGAAAGGGTTGCGGAACAATTTTTAATTTTTACGTAAGTGAGGACGCAAATGGCTTTTGACCGCAGAACATTTCTGGCTTCGGCCGGTAAAGGCCTTGGCCTTGCGGCTTTGTCGTCGGCGACGGTCGCTTCGCTCTTTGAAAATATAAAGGCGGCGGGAAAAGCGGTAGATCATCTTTCGCCGATCGAGGCGGCGATGGACGAGGATTATTGGACGACGATACAACAGGCTTTTTCGGTGACGCGCGGGATCATCAATCTTAACAACGGTGGTGTGAGCCCAAGTCCGCGGATCGTTACCGAAGCGTTCGTCCGCTATACGTGGCAGCAGGAAGATGCGACCGCTTATACAATGTGGCGCATTCTGGAACCGCAGTCCGAGACGATCCGGACGGGCCTCGCGGAGATGTTCGGCTGTTCGCCGGAGGAGATCGCGATCACGCGGAACGCATCAGAGTCGCTCGAGATACTTCTGATGGGAATGGACCTCAAGTCCGGCGACGAGATCCTTGCGAATACGCAGGACTATCCGCGTATGCTCACTACACTCAGACAGCGTGAGCTCCGCGAAGGCTTAAAGCTGAATCTTGTAAAGGTCCCGATCGCACCGTCGGATATCAACGACATCGCGGCCGCGTATGAACGTGCCGTTACGCCGAAAACGCGGCTCATCCTGATCTCGCATCAGATCAATCTCACAGGCCAGATCACGCCCGTTAAGCGTGTTTGCGAAATGGCACGTGCTCGCGGGATCGAGACGATAGTTGACGGAGCACATTCGTTCGCACAGATCGATTTCAAACGTGACGATCTCGGGTGCGATTATTTTGGCACCTCGCTTCACAAATGGACTTACGCACCGAAAGGTACCGGAATGCTCTACGTGAAGAAAGACAAGATCCCGAAGATCTGGGCGTTGATGGCAAGCGAGGATAAGAACAAGAACGACATACGCAAATTCGAAGAGATCGGCACGCATTCGGCGGCAATGCGGCTGGCCATAGGCGAAGCGGTTCTCTTCCACAACGCCATCGGTGGCAAGCGGAAGGAAGAACGGCTGCGATATCTGTCCCGCTATTGGATGAACAACCTTAAGGCGATTCCAAAGGTCGGGTTCAATACGTCGTTCGATCCCGCCCAGTCCTGCGCGATCGCAAATTTCAAGATCGACGGCGTCGATCCGGTGAAGCTCGGCGGCTATCTGATGGACAGGCACCATATTTTCACGACGCCGATCGTACATCCGGAATTCACCGGCATTCGCATCACGCCGAATGTTTACACGACGCTCTGGGAACTCGATCGGTTTTGTGAGGTCGTCGCGGATATAGCGAAGAAAGGATTGCCCAAGGCCTAGTCCGGTTGATCAATCGTATGAGAATCCAAATCGAATCGAGGGAATTGTACGCGATCATTTTGACGGCTGAAATAGCATGAAGAAGTTAGAGCAGAAGCGCGAAAGATATATGCGGGACGAACTCGCGATTCGATTAGGCGGGATCGCCGCGAATTTGGCCAGGGTCCGGTCGGCTTCGCGAAGCCCGATGAATCGCGACGTAGTATTCAGCTTGTTTGAAGAAAGTAAGTTCTTCATCGAGTGGACTGCCGCAGAAGCAACGTTGGAAACGGCTTCGGAACTAGTCGATTTGCAACTACAGATCGCGGTTTGGCAACGGTCTTTACGATCGGCTTGGGACGACGAAAAAGCCCGCGACGAGATCGGTTCCACGGCGATGAATTGGTCCGATCGTCTAATTGAAAGGTCTGGATTATTAGAAAAATGAGCATAAAGAAAGTTACACAGCATCCATCGCAGAATGAGGCGTTGATTTTCGAGCGTTCGCAGACTGGACGCGTCGGCTATCGTTTGCCGAAGCTCGATGTCGAGGCGATGAACATCGACGAGATCGTGCCGGCGGCCCTGCGCCGCGATGACGACCTTGCGGATGTCCCCGAGGTCTCCGAGGTCGATGTCGTTCGGCATTTTACCCGAATGTCATCATGGAACTATTCGATCGACCTCGGACTCTACCCGCTCGGCTCGTGCACGATGAAGTACAATTCGCGCCTGAACGAAAAGGTCGCGAGAATTCCCGGCTTTGCGGGACTTCATCCGCTTGCACCTGAGGCCGAGTCGCAAGGTGCTCTCGAACTCATCTATCGCCTACAGGAAGCTCTCGCCGAGATCACCGGGCTGCCGGGCGTTTCGCTCCAGCCGGCTGCCGGCGCTCAAGGTGAGATGACCGGCGTGATGCTAATACGTGCGTTACTTGACGAGCGCGACGGCGAGGCGTCAAAAGAACGCCGCGTGATGCTCATACCGGATTCTGCTCACGGCACGAACCCGGCATCTGCCGCACTCGCAGGATTCACCGTGAAGACGATCCGTTCGACCGCGGACGGGATCACCGACATGGACCATCTTCGCGAACTTTGTTCGGAAGGCGGCGTCGCGGGCGTGATGTTCACGAACCCGAACACCGTCGGCATCTTCGAGCGGAACATCAAAGAGATCTGCGAAACCGTGCATAATGCCGGCGGCCTCGTCTATATGGACGGTGCGAATATGAACGCGCTTGTCGGCGTCGCACGGCCCGGCGATATGGGCGTTGACGTCATCCATCTGAATCTCCACAAAACGTTCTCGACGCCGCACGGAGGAGGCGGCCCTGGCTGCGGCCCTTGCTGCTGTACGGCTGAACTTGCGAAGTACCTTCCCGTTCCGAGGATTGAAAAGAAGGAGAGCGGCGAGTTCTTCCTGAACTCGGACCACCCCGATTCGATCGGCCGTGTGAAGGCTTTCTACGGCAACTTCGGGATGATGGTGCGTGCTCTTTCTTATATCTACACGCACGGCAACGACGGGCTGAAAGAGGCGACTGAGGCCGCAGTGCTAAATGCTCGTTATCTCGGCCATAAACTCGAAGGCACATTCGAAAAGCCGTTCCCATCCGACGGAATGCACGAGGCGATCTTCTCGCATAAGAATCAGGCAAAGAACGGCGTCGTTACGCTCGATATCGCAAAACGTCTGATCGATTACGGCTTCCATCCGATGACCGTTTATTTCCCGCTCGTTGTCGAAGGTGCAATGCTGATCGAGCCGACCGAATCAGTAGGCCGTGCCGATCTCGACGCATTCGCCGAGGCGATGATCGACATCGACCGCGAGGCTCGCGAGAATCCCGAGCTTGTAAAGAATGCCCCGCATTCCACACGCATCGGACGTCTCGACGAAGCCGCCGCTGCACGCAAGCCCGTGCTGCGTTGGCGGCCTGATATGGAAGCTGCAGGAAAGTCTGCCTAGCAGATCGCAAAGCTCGGCAAACGAATGGCCACGATCTCCGGTATCTCAAAAGTCATTCGGGCGAGCCTTATATTCTTATGGGCGGCGATCATCCTTGCCGCCCTCATCTTTTACCTGGCCAACCCAGCGGGCTTCTCTGCTGAGAACATTGCGGCCTTTCTAAAAGCAAACGCCGGCAACATCTGGATCGCGTACATTCTGATCTCCACGCTCCGAGGCCTGACGCTGCTTCCGAGCACACCGCTCGTGATCGCCGGGACTATCCTCTTCCCTGCCGAACCGGTCGCAGTATTCTCTGTTTCACTCATCGGAATCGCCTTATCCTCAACGATGATCTACTTCTTTTCGGAGGCTCTCGGCTTTGATGACTTCTTCGAAAAGCGAAAGCCCGATCTCGTCCATTCACTAAAGCGCCGAATGGAAACGCCTTGGGGCCTTGCTTTCGTGGCAGCCTGGGCCTTCTTCCCTCTCGCACCGACCGACGCAGTCTGCTACGTTGCCGGTATCGTGCGGCTCGCCTACTGGAAGTTTTTTCTTGCCATTTTGCTCGGTGAAGCGATACTCTGTGCCATATACGTCTGGGCGGGCAATGCCTTGCTGGCGTAAGAATTCAAAAGCAAACGATGTAACTCACGACCAAACTCCTACAATTTAATTTCTCGAAAAGCAGACGCAGATGGTGAATCCTCAGAAACCGATCTTATATGCCCTTCTGGCTCTTGCAATAGTTTGGGCATTAGCGTCCTTGAGTTTCCCTTTTGGCTGGGATCAGGGAATATTTGCGTGGGTTGGCAACACGGTGGTCGATGGCGGCCTTCCGTACAGAGACGCATGGGACATTAAGGGGCCGCTCACCTATTATGTCTATGGCACAGCCCAGCTATTCTTTGGAAAGAATGCCTTTGCGATCCGTCTCACCGACCTGATATTCCTGTCGCTCGCTGCCTTCTATATTGCTCGCCTCGCCGCCAAACTCTCCGGTCCAAAGACCGGCCCCTGGGCGGCTGTCATTTTCGTGCTTTGGTATGCTTCGCAGGGCTTTTGGCACACGGCGCAGCCTGACGGTTGGGCTTCGATGCTCGCACTCGTTGCCATCGGACCGCTCTTGATCAATCGGGATGACCCGCGTTCATACCGTTATCTTCTTTCCGGCTTCGCGATCGGTCTCGCCGTTCTGATAAAGCCGATCTACGGCCTCTTCGCAATTGCCGTCGCTATCGATGCCGTCTTTCGATACCGAAAGGACTTTTTGCGACTTTTTGCTGCTGGTACTTCGATGATGCTTGGCGTCATCGTGCCGTTCGCTATTGCGGTGGGATGGTTCGCTTATAACGGGGCATTACAAGTGTTTGTCGACACATGGCTCGTCTATCCGGCTCAAGTCTATTCATCTGCCGCAAGTCCAAAAGCATTTTCACGGGCGGTCGGTCTAATTCGGTTCGCCGAAAGCGGAATGTTAGTTTCTGTTGCGTGGCCGGTCATAGTCGTCGGTGCGGTTTCCCGGCGGCACGAATGTTCACGAACATTCAGCGTGTTGTTAGCCTGGGTTTTTATCGCCGTTTTTTGCGTTGTGCTCCAAGGCCGTTTTTTTGAGTATCACTGGGCGATCATCATCCCTTCAATGGTCTTGTTGGGAACAAAGGGTTTCACCGCGCTCTTTGCAACGATCCGAAACGAACGGCGGGAAACCTCATCGCATGGCAGAGGACTGATAAGGCCGCTGGTGTTAACCTTTCTTGTTCTTGTGATAGGCCTTGCGGCGGTTCGACCCGCACTTGATGCCGCACGTTGGACAGCCCACATCGTTGGTTTGGTCGATACACCGAGCTACTACTCTGCGTTCGCCAGCGCCGAAGACGCCCGACTTGCAGCCAAATATATCCGCGAACATACAGCACCGGGCGAGAAGATCTCAGTATGGGGTTGGGATGCATCGATCATTTTCGAAAGTGATCGAAATGCAGTATCCCGGTTTGGATACAGCATGCCGCTTATCATGGGCAAAGGCACACCACAGCAAAAACAACTCCGTGAAGAGTTCCTATCTGCGGTACATTCCGATCCGCCGGCATACGTCGTAGTTTCGCCTCAATCCGAAATGATCCTTGGCGAGAGCGTCGATCTAACGGACTTTCCGGAGTTTTCTGATTTCATCGCCCAAAACTATACCGAAGAAACTCGATTCGGAAAAACGCTTCTCTATCGCCGTCTGGCTCGTTAGCCAGACCTGAAAAAGTACATAGCTCTGCTGCCTAAGTGTCTTTGTACTTCGGTATTTGTGCGCAAATTCGCGTAACAAGATATACTTTCTACAAATATGACAAAGATCGGCATTCCAAGAGAAATTAATCCAGGCGAAAAGCGAGTTGCGGCAACTCCGGAGACGGTGATCAAGCTTAAGAAACTCGGCTATGACGTTGCCGTCGAGAGCGGTGCGGGCGAAGGCATCAATGTTGCGGATGCGGAGTATCAGGAAGCGGGTGCCGAGATAATCGCCGACACGAACGAACTGTGGGGAGCCGCGGAAATCGTCCTTAAGGTGCGCCCTCCGGAGACGAACGAAAAACTGCACGTTCACGAGGCTGACCTTCTCAAAAAAGACGCCACACTGATCGGGTTCATTTGGCCGGGCCAGCACAAAGAAGTTATCGAGCGGATGGCCAAACGGAAGGCCACCGTCTTTGCGATGGATTCGATCCCGCGTATCACTCGTGCACAGAAAATGGACACGCTTTCCGCGATGGCGAACATTGCCGGCTACCGTGCCGTGATCGAGGCCGCCGCGCATTATCCGCGATTCTTTACGGGACAGATCACTGCGGCCGGTAAGATCAACCCTGCGAAGGTGCTTGTGATCGGAGCCGGAGTCGCGGGGCTTTCGGCAATCGGTGCGGCAAAGGGTCTGGGTGCGATCGTCCGAGCTTTCGACCCGCGTTCTGCGACGAAAGATCAAGTTGCCTCGATGGGAGCGGAATTCCTCGAACTTGACGTCAAGGAAGAAGGCGAGGGCAAGGGCGGTTATGCGAAGGAGATGTCAGACGCGTTCCTAAAGGCGGAAATGGCGCTTTTTGCACAGCAGGCGATGCAGGTCGATATCATCATCACGACGGCCCTGATTCCCGGCAAGCCTGCACCGAAACTCATCACCACCGGAATGGTCGAATCGATGAAGCCGGGTTCGGTGATCGTCGATCTCGCGGCAGAACAAGGCGGCAACTGTGCTCTGACGCAGCCCGGCAAGGTAGTCAGCCATAAAGGCGTCACAATAATCGGCTACACGGATCTTCCGTCGCGAATGGCGTCGATGTCTTCGCAGTTGTATGGCGCGTGCATCGTCGCGCTCATCGCTGATCTGACAAAGGCGGAAGCACAACCAGCCGCGAGCGTGTCTGATACTGCAGAGTCAACGGAAGCGAAGATCCACATCGACCTCGAGGACGAGGTCGTCCGCGGGGCGATCGTCCTGCACGAGGGGAAAATGATGTGGCCGCCTCCGCCGCGACCGACTCCGGCTGCGCCGCCTGAGCCCGGCGTACCGACCAAGAGTTCGCACGCCGTCGCTGCCGCAAAGCCCAATGGCCACGGCCACGATGAAGGCAATGGCGTCAGCCCGTGGCTGCTCGGCATCGTCGGCTTGATAATGTTCGGTCTCGCGTTCATCCTGCCTCCAAAAGCGGCGACCGAAGGCGGCGACTTTCTCGGGCACTTGACCGTGTTCATTCTCGCGATCTTCATCGGTTTTCAGGTCGTCTGGAACGTCAAGCCGGCTCTCCACACCCCGCTAATGAGCGTCACCAACGCAATCAGCGGCATCATCCTTGTCGGCGGAATGCTCCAGCTGACCGGCGACCTTTTCACCGGCAGCGGCTCAGGCCTCGGCTCCCTAAACCTGACAGTAATCCTCGGCGCCATCGCCGTCCTCATCGCCGCCATCAACATCGCCGGCGGATTTTTGGTCACGAATCGAATGTTAGGGATGTTTAGGAAGTAATGGAAATACCGCAGCCTAGTTTTATGTTGAGTGACGTGTGGTTGGTTATGTTCGGTGGTTTTGTCAACGAAGTCTGTTATGGGCGAAGAAAATGAAAGGTAGTAAATATCCGAACCGGAAAACCGAATATGGTTCCTCCGACGTGGGCCATGCTTCTCCGACTAATAGAAGTCGAAGGCGTTCACGAAGTTGTTGGCGTGGTCAGAGAAATCATTTCGGATACTGAGGTAAATCCCTTCCCGAATCTTCCTCAAAGCTCCGACCTCAACAATGAAGTTGCAGAAGCCTTGCGTGAAGCGGTTATTAAGTTGGAGGAAATAGAAGATCGCGTCTCAAGTCGCGAGTAATTGGTGTGAAATGCTTTCTCTTGGCATAAACGTAAAGAAGGTTGACTTCAATAGAAAAACGATATTGGTCTATCACATCGCAGACGACGTGACTGGCAAACCAACTCCTATCTGCGGAGCAAAGATCGACAGTTTAAGCGGCAGTCCCGATATCGACTATGTTCTTGCTAACCTTGATAAGCCTGATTTTAGTTTCTCGTCAGACGATGAAGATATTTTTTGTTCAAGATGCAAGAAGGTTCAACTATCACCAGGAAGCGATGAAGCCAAATCCAAACGTCGGTTAGCCCGCTTTACTCAAAAGAAGCGTCGCCATGAGCTTGTTAAGTTTTACGAAAAAAAGATATTCGAGGAATTGCTTGGTCAATGTCCGAAATGCAAAAACAAGCTTATTGTCGAAGAGCCGTACGGTTATTCATCCGTAAGTGCCTCATGTGACCATTGCAAACTACGTTGGGACTTGCTTATTTCGGCAAAGCATACCGGATCGTTCGTAGTTTGGGCGCATGACGAAAGCCGCACACAAGATGGAAGAGCCGAGGGCTTCGTCACAGACAAAGCATTGGAGTGGATATGGCGAGAACCATTCGGTTCCAGAAAGCGCCAGTTGTTACAAAAGGCTTTTGGAATCTCGCGACCGTCGTAAGGGGTAATGCGTGAACGCAAAGGCGTGCGAAACTGAGACGAAGCGATGAGAGTTTGACACGAAGCACTACAATTCGCTCACGAAGGCCTGAAAGTTCCTCACGAAGCGATGAAAGTTGGGTACGAAGCGGTTAAGATCGCTTACGAACCCTGAAAAGTCGGTCACGAAGGGCATAAAGTGCTTCACGAAGGCTATCCGCCGAGGTCGGTCGTAGCCCTGCCGTTTACGGCGGGGTAAGAAGGTAGAAGGAATTACCGTAGCCCGTTTTAACGGGCTTTCCCGCCGAAGGCGGTCCTAGCCCTGCCGTTCACGACGGGGTAACAGGATAGAAAAAATTTCGGCAGCCCGTTTCAACGGGCTTACCAAAACGAGGCTTTAGCCCGCGTCGGAGTAAGGACGGTAAACCGTCCTATTGAGATTTTTTTATATGCTAACCCCGCCGTAAACGACGGGGCTATGACCGCGAAAACGCGGAAAACCCGCAATCGAGCTTAATAGGATTTAATGCAACAAAGCCTTATCACGATCGCATACATCGCCGCGAGTGCGTTGTTTATTTTGAGTCTTGGCGAATGGGAGCGGTTAGCAACGAACGGGGGCGTGATAAGTATAGACTTGTTGTAGAATACGAACTATGAACTACCAGGACTACATTACGATCGAGCCGAACAAACGTGGGGGAAAACCTTGTATTCGTGGACTTAGGATCACGGTTTATGAGGTTCTTGAGTATCTTGCTTCGGAGATGACGGAGGAAGAGATACTCGCTGACTTTCCCGATCTAACAAAAAATGACCTAAAGGCAGCGATCGCGTTCGCAGCGGACCGCGAGCGACGTTTGATGGAAGTACCGATTGCCGCGTGAAGCTTCTTTTCGATGAAAATCTTTCGCATCGACTGTCTGAGCGATTGGGCGATATGTTTCCTGGCTCTACGCATGTGCGAAACGTGGGCTTGAAAGCTTCGGATGATCCAGATGTTTGGAAGTACGCGGCCGCCAACGACTTTGTTATCGTATCAAAGGACGTCGATATGCATGATCGAAGTCTTTTATTTGGCTTTCCGCCGAAGGTCATTTTGGATTCGGCTCGGAAATTGCTCGACAAGCGAGGTCGAGAGTCTTATCCGAAGGGAGATCGAACTTATTAGCCGCTTTATTGAAGACGATCTCGCTTCTTTTCTTGCACTTTCATTTCTAGCTGAATGATAACCAGCCTTATCACAATCGCATACATCGCCGCGAGTGCGTTGTTTATTTTGAGTCTTGGCG
>JRYI01000856.1_pt1 | contig 10409 bp, 7 predicted proteins | sample 235361 | NCBI WGS metagenome assembly JRYI01 (sample SAMN03074212, study PRJNA261471) | activated sludge metagenome | biome: Common Effluent Treatment Plant; feature: Wastewater; material: Activated sludge; isolation source: activated biomass in a lab-scale reactor treating industrial wastewater at...
GCCTCGGGGTTGATCGGCTCACCAACGGACCCCAACAAGCGTAAAGAGGACAGGTCATGCAGATTTGGCCAGCTTTCGCCGAAACGCATTAGTCCACGAATGGCCGTAGGCGCGGTATAAAGGATGGTAATGCCGTATTTCTCGATCATCGACCACCAACGATCCGGGTTGGGATAGGTTGGCGCACCCTCATAAATGAAACTCGTGGCGCCCAGAACAAGCGGCGCGTAGACAATATAGCTGTGGCCGGTGATCCACCCCGGGTCGGCCGCGCACCAGTAGATATCGTGGGGCTTCAGATCAAAAACCCATTTGAGCGTGATAGCCGTCCCGACCATATAGCCGCCATGCGTGTGCAAAATGGCCTTGGGACGCCCTGTTGTACCGGACGTATAAAGGATGAACAGCGGGTCCTCGGCATCCATGTGTTCCGTGGGCGTCTTGGGATCGGCGACGGGCAAGGCCATGAGTTCGTGATACCAGTGATCGCGCTCGGCTTTCATCTCCACTTCCCGGCCGGTCCGCTTGACGACGATCACGCTTTGGATGGGATTCGCCTTTTCCAAAGCTTCATTGACGATCTTCTTTAGTTCGACAATCTCGCCACGCAGCCACGCTCCGTCACACGTCACCAACACCTTCGAATTACTATCGGTGATGCGATCATAGAGTGCCTCAGTCGAGAAGCCACCATAGACGACCGAATGAATAGCGCCGATCTTGGCGCAGGCGAGCATGGCGATGACCATTTCCGGGATGCGGCCCATGTAGATGGTCACCCGATCGCCGCGCCCCACGCCTTGCGAATAGAGCACGCCGGCAAACTTCGACACCTCATGGGCCAACTGCTGATAGGTATAGGTACGGCTATCCCCCGCCTCACCCTCAAAAATGATGGCGGCCTTGTTGCGCACCGAAGTCCGCAGATGTCGATCGAGGGCATTATGGACGATATTGACTTGCGCGCCGTCATACCATTTGTAAAAAGGCGCATTGCTGTCATCAAGCACCGTATTCCAGGGCTTGTACCATTCGAAATTTTCGGCCGCGATCCGCCCCCAGAACGCCGAAATATCGGCTTCCGCTTCGGCATAAACCTTGTCGTAATTCTGAATGTGGGCGTGGGCAATAACTTCCGGCGCAGGATAATAAACCTCTCCGGTCAGTTCTTTCTCCGAAGACATGAGACCTCCGTGACTTGGTGGATGAAGAGTGTCAGATGTTAAGCACCTCTTGGCTAACCAAGTATAATGGTCACATTCGGTTTCGTAAAATTGATGTGGAACTATGAGTAAACGCAAGATTGTGATTATCGGCGCGGGAAGCGCCAGTTTTGGCCCAACTACGTTGGCCACCATCATTCGTAATGAAGCATTGCATGGCAGTGAATTGGTTCTGGTCGACCTGAACGGAAACGCGGCCGAAACCGCGGCGCAAGTAGCCCATCGAATGAATGAATCGTGGCAAGCAGACATGCGCGTCTCTTCTACCACGGATCGGCGCGAGGCATTGCCCGGCGCGACCCACGTCGTCGTCTCCATCGAGGTCGCCCCGCGCGAAGAGCTTTGGCGGCTCGATTGGGAGATCCCTCTACGTCACGGACTGCGCCAGCCCTATGCCGAGAACGGCGGCCCCGGCGGCATGATGCACACCTTCCGCCAAATCCCGGCTCATATGGCAATCGCCAGGGATATGGAAGAACTCTGTCCTGAAGCCTGGCTGATCCTTTTCAGCAATCCGCTGCCGCGCCTCTGCCGGGCGATCTCCAAGTACACGCGCATCAAGGTCGTGGGAAAGTGCCATCAAATCAATATCGGCTACGCGCTGGCGGCCGCGTTGTTGCGCCGCGATTATGACATTACCGTGCCGGACGATGTAGTGCTCCACTCCGACCCCGGCAACGCCCCCACCATATTCACACTCTCCCACGCGGGACGCAAACATTTTGAGATCACCTCGGCCGGGTTAAATCACTTTATCTGGTTGCTCGATATCCGTGATCGTCAGACGGGTGAGGACCTCTATCCCCGCCTGAGGGAAGCGCTCGATCACGCCCCATCCACGCTGGAGCCGCTCGCCCTGGAGCTGTTCCGTATCTACGGGCTGTTACCAATCGCCGGAGATACGCACATGGCCGAGTATCTGCCGTGGCTTAACGACCCAGTGGCCGGGCCTTGGGAGACCTATCAACTACCCCTTTACGACTGGACCGGCAATGAAAGTGTGCGCGATGCGCTTCACTCCCTGATGGCGGCGATGGGATCAGGCGGCATTCCCGTGGATGGCATGCGGGAAGCGATTAGCGAAGGCGCGACCGAGCTGATTGAGGCACTTGGCGGCGGGAACAGCTACGTCGACGAGACAGTCAACGTGCCGAATCGCGGCGCAATTGCCGGGTTGTCGCATGAGACGATCGTTGAAGTGCCGGCTTTTGTCAATCACACCGGCATCCGCCCACTCCAGATAGGCGAACTGCCCTATCCTGTCATCGAACTTTGTCGCCGGGAGGCAGCGCTGGTAGAGCTTGTTGTTGACGCAGCGGTGACCGGCGATCGCGCTCTGGCTCTGCAAGCATTGTTGCTCGATCCGATGATCACCGACATCGGCTCCGCGCGCGCGATCCTTGAAGATTATCTGACAACGTTCGCTGACTATCTGCCGCAATTCAAGTAAAAAAGGTCGGGCTCTCGGCGGAAAACATCGCTCACAATCCGGTATTGCTTTCCTCACTAGATGATCCGCCGGTTCCGGTCAATTCCTCTTCCGAAAAGGGTATGAATGCGGCCGCGTCATCGGGCGTTGCCTCGTCGGGGAACAAGTAGCCGCAATAAGGACAAATATCCCAATGGAGTTCCAACGGGGACTGACACACCGGGCACGGCTGGCGTAAGTGGGTATGGCAGGTCGGACACAGGAACCAGTTAGCCTGCGTCGGCCGCGAGCAGGTGGGGCATACCGGACGCTCCTCAATCTGTTGCAACAGTGCCTCCTGCTCCAGCGCCCGATCATAGGCATCATTGAGGGTTTCCCGCGGCCGAAGAAGCAAGTAAACGACAAGACCTATAATTGGGGCGAGGGCAACCAACAGAACGGTAAACAGTGCCCCCCAACCTGATCTTGAGCGGGCGCGAATATCGCGAAAGGCCCACACGACGACCGCCAGCCATAAAATGAGCACCAGCCCCCCGGAGATACCAAGGGCAAGGGGTAGATAGGATTGGAGTGAATCGTACCAAATCATGGGCATACCATTTGGGATTCTATAGTAACACAAGGTGTTAAAACAAAAAGCCCCTGAGCGCAAACCCAGGGGCCTTTATATTTATGGGGTATCGACCTGAGATCAGACACCTTGCTGCTGTTCTTTCTGTGATTTGCGCGTGCGGCGTGCCGCCTTCTTCTTGGCGATGCGGTTCAGTTCGCTCTTGGACACGAACCAGCGCTTCCGGCGCACGTCGGTCAGCAGTCGGCTTTTAACAACTTCGCGGCTGAAGCGACGAAGCAGTTGCTCCTGCGATTCATCAGATCGTAGCGTTACCTTAGGCAGAGTATTCACCCCCTTCTTTTTGTAGTTTTGACATCTCGATGATTCTATCATAGTCAGTTCTGCCTGACAAAGCCGAAGAGGAAATAACCGCAATCTCGCGGCAACGTTGGTTCCGTCATGGGCAAGGGCTATAATCCCATAGACAGTCATCAATTCTCATGATCTGCATTATCTGGAGGCTATAGTTATGGATCCTGTTGGCATCGCCATCTTTACAATTTTCATTGCGCTCGTCCTGGCGGCCATTTTCCTGCCGCGCCTAGGGCGCAAGAGCAAGTAAGCCTTCCTCGGTGCGCCACTCGACAACCAGACAAATCGGACTCTTCATTGCTCTCATTCTCCCGGTAGTAGTATGGACGACCGCTGGATGGGGACATCTGGCCGCATGGTCGTCGCTGGCAGCGGATGGTCGTGATGGATCAGGGGATCCGCGAATTGTCCGCATCTACTACGACGAGATAGAGGATCTCGCCGCTCTCCAATCGTTCGACGTTTGGGAATATAACAACCTGCAGGAACGCTATGTACTGGCGGCCGTTGGTCAAGCCGGATATGAAGCGCTCATCGAGCAAGGCTGGACAGTAGCCATCGATTCAGAGCAGCAGGCCATCACCAGAAACTTATCTGAGGGCGCGGATTTTTTCGGCGGCTATCGCACCATCGCCGAAATATATAGTGAGCTGACGACGATAAATTCAGCGGCGCCTAACCTGACAGAAATCGTCACTTACGGCCGAAGTTACTGCCAAACCACCGGAGGTTGCCGTACTCCCGGTGATGACGACTTGCCCGGCTATCCGCTGCTGGCCCTTCGCATCACCAACGAGGGCACGCCGGGAAGCTCAATCGTAGACGGGAATAAAATCACGCGGGGAACAAAGCCCATCTTCTTCCTGATGGCCAACATCCATGCCAGAGAGATCACCACGCCTGACATCGCTATGCGGTTCATCACATATCTGCTCGACGGATATGACGTTGACGCCGACGCCACATGGCTGGTCGATCATCGCGAGATATGGGTCGTTCCCACAGCCAATCCTGACGGATATAAACTCGTTGAACTAGGCCTCAAAGAGAATTATGGAGGCAGCCCATTCTACCAGCGCAAGAATGCCAACAACGATGCCGACCGGGATGGACAGATGGATTGCCAGGTCTGGCCGCCATTGAGTTACCAGCAATTCGGCATCGACCTCAACCGCAATCACAGCTTTGGCTGGGGACCGCCGGGTTCGAGCAATCAACCTTGCGATATGACCTATCGCGGACCATCGAAAGCCTCCGAGACAGAGGTGCACGCCCTTGAAGAGTTGGTAAGAACCCTCATCCCTGACCAACGCGCGGCTGAATTAACCGCTCCGGCCCCCCAAGATACAATGGGAATCCTAATCACGCTCCACAGCTTCAGCAATCTGGTGCTATGGCCCTGGGGCAACACCGGCATGCCCGCTCCGAATCGGGATGATTTGAGAGCAATCGGCGACAAATTCGCAAGCTACAACAATTATCTCTCTTGCCAACCAACCCACTGCTTGTATGCTACGAATGGTTCGACCGACGACTGGGCCTATGGGGAGCTTGGCATACCAGCTTTCACCTTCGAGATCGGCAAGCAATTCATGCCGCCCTACGCTGAAATCGATGCCGTCCAATGGCCCGAAAACCGGCCCGCGCTGATTTATGCAACCAAAATAGCCCAGACGCCCTATATGACAACCCACGGCCCGGACGCGCTCGATCTCATCATCGTAGAGGGCGCGCAACCCCCGATTCTCCACGCGATCATCGATGATCGCTTTAACGGGAGCGAGACCATATCGGCCGCAGTCTATAGCATCGATATCCCACCGGAAACGAATGAAGCCGTACTCCACCCCCTTGTGGCTACGGACGGCGTATTTGATTCAACCTCTGAAGCGGTATCAGCGAACGTCGACCTCTCCGGCATAGCGCCCGGAAGGCACATCCTGTTCGTCCGCGGCCAGGACGCCGGCGGAAATTGGGGGGCGATCAGCGCCATTTTCATCGACGTGACGGCTGTAACAGATGTCACCTTGTTCCCGATCATCGTTTCCCCCTGACACCGACGGGATCATCCGCTATGCAGATGCTCGCGCTCCGGCCGGAACTGGGTTTCATACAGAGATGCATAGAGGCCGTCTTTCTCAATAAGCTCTCTATGGGTTCCCTTCTCCACCAGATGGCCTTGGTCCATGACCAGGATCAAATCGGCGGCCAGAATCGTGGATAGCCTGTGGGCAATGACCAGGCTGGTCCGACCTTCCATAACGCGCTGCAACGCCTCCTGGATCAGCGCCTCCGACAACGAATCCAGGTGGGATGTAGCCTCGTCGAGAACAAGAATGCGCGGATCCTTCAGGATAACCCGGGCAATGGCCACACGCTGCCTCTCTCCGCCGCTGAGCCGGTAGCCTCGCTCGCCTACGACCGTATCATACCCATCAGGTAGCGACATGATGAAGTCATGGATGTTGGCCGCGCGGGCAGCAGCGATCATTTGCTCATCGGTCGCGTCAGGTCGCGCATACAGGAGATTCGCGCGAATGGTGTCATAGAACAGATACGTCTCCTGCGTGACCATACCTATATTCGCGGAAAGCGAATTCAGGGTAACATCACGCAAATCGTGGCCATCGATCAACACTCGGCCGTCAGTGGGGTCATAGAGCCGAGGGATGAGATAAGTGATAGTCGTCTTGCCCGCTCCGCTGGGGCCAACCAGGGCAACCAGCTGCCCCGGGTTGATGTGGAAGGAGATGTCCTGTAAGGCAATTCGCCTTTCGACCACCTCATCAGCCGGCTCGCTTCCGTCGTCGACGCCATTGGCAGAATGTTGCTCCGATACGGGCACCGCGACTTCCTTGGCCTTACGGCAGCGATGTAACAGCGTCTCGTTGCCGCCCCAGGAGTAGCGAACCACCTCTGACAACCCTGCCCGCTGGCCGGAAGGCAACTTGGCATAGTCAAAGAAGACATCTTCAAAGGCCAGGCTGCCTTGTATGTTCCGCAATTGCAGGGCGTCCGGTTTATCGGATATCTCCACCGGGATATCCAGCACCTCAAAGACGCGCTCAAAGCTGACCATGCTTTGTGCAAATTCCACGGGGGAATTGGTCAATGCCATGAGCGGTCCATACAACTGACCCAGGTATGCGCCGAAGGCCACGATCGTGCCGATCGTGAATGCGCCTTCGATTGTCAAATAACCACCCACCCAATAGACCAGCGCCGTGCCGATAGCGCCGATGATACCAAGTATCATGAAGAACCAACGGCCGATCACCGCGGAACGCACGCCAAGATCCCGCACGGCCGCACTATCGCGGCGGAACCGGGCCAGCTCGCGCTCTTCGCGACCGAACAGCTTGACCAGAAGCGCGCCGCTGACGTTGAGGGTTTCGTTCATCGTCGAGTTCATTTCGGCGTTGAGCACCATTGATTTCCGGCGCAGATCGCGCAAGATGCGACCAATGTGTCGGGCGGGCAGGTAGAAAAAAGGAACGACAATCAAGCCCAGAAGTGTGAGTCGCCACTCAAGAGCGATCATGATCGCCAGCGTAGCCACCACTTGCACGACATTCGAGATGATCGAGATGAGGGTGTTGTTTACGGCTTGTTGAGCACCGACGACATCGTTGTTCAAACGAGACATCAATTCACCCGTGCGCGACTGGGTGAAGAACCGCAACGACATACGCTGGAAATGCTCATAAACGGCGTTTCTGAGGTCGAAAATGACGCTCTCGCCAACGAATGCGCTTAGATCACGTTGCCAAACGCCGACCAGACCATTGAGCACAGGAACGGCGATCAAGCCAAGGGCAAGGAAATTCAGAAGCCGCTGGTTTCCATTGGGGATAGCATCATCGATGAGGGCTCTCATCAATAACGGAGAAACAAGCGTAATGGCTGTGGTCAGAAGAATTGTGACTAAAAGCAGGATGACATGCTTGGTATACGGGCGAGCAAACCCCCAGACGCGCAACAACAGGTCGCGCGTCACAGCAGGACGTTCCTGTGCTTCATCATGACTTAAGAACGCCCACCAACCACCACCGTGAAAGCCCATTAAACATACTCCTTATTGATTATAGCGCAGTCGATGATGTCGATTTTACGATCTTATCGCCTGAAGGGAACCAGTAATATTATCAGTTTTCATCGTCAACAACGGTATTCGCTCAAATGAAAAACAGCCGGCAGGCATCTCTATAGAACCCGCCGGCTGTCTGTTCATCGTTCCGAATTTATTCTACTCATCGAGCGGCATGACCTGCATATACTCAAATCGCCAGGTCGAGTTTTCGATGATGTCCGTCGACGTAAAGAAGCCGAAGTATGGACTCGTAGTCCAGCGTGTATCGGTGTACTCATATTGGAACTCGGGGGTCTGTCCTGGTCGGGCAGCATAGACGCGAATACTATCGGCACGAACCTCGATTCGGTAATGGTTCCATTCACGAGGGTCAACGCTACGATAATTCCTCACACTTTGCGGGATATCGCCAACCCGCTTCAGCGGGCTGCCGCCATCGTTAGGCCGCCATTCCAGTTTGTCGATCCGTTCGAACAACAACCCCAATCTTACATTGCTGATATCTGTATCGTTAAAGATGGTGTTCGTGTTGTAGAAGTGGTTGAAGCAATCGCCATGGCGCGCCCAATCGTCACCCGAAACATCCGGCGGGCACCCTGTGCCGCTCCAGTCTCCGCCAAATATGGCCCCCGCTGAATGGACGTACCCTTGGCTGATGATACGCGCATCGAAATCGATGACGTAAGGCACTCGTGGCGCAGGCCGCAGCGGGCTGGCAATGAGCCAGTCCCACCGGCTGGTAACTTGTGTCACATAGCGGCCGTTTTCATAGAAACCTTCTACATCATCCTTATGTGTCCCGCGGCGGACAGCCCAGCCGGTGGAAGGATCGTCAAAATCATCCCGATAGCCACCGACAACCGTCACCACAGCTGACCAAGGCCCACTTGCCTCGTCGACTAAACTCCGCGCGCGATAGTAGAAAACGTTATCAGGCGAGGGTTGCTTCGCCACCGTATGTGAAGTTACCGGGCCGACGATAATCGGTGTGGCCCCGTCGAAGCTGGGCGAATTCGACTCCTGAATCTCGTATCCCGACGCGCCGGAGCTGGCAGTCCATGACAAGCTCCACGTGTTTGCCCCATTCGGTTGGCCGGCGGTAAGTGTGATTGGACCGGGATCGGGCTTCATGAAGAGCGTGAAGGGCAGAAACTGCATAAGTGAAACGACCTGCTCAATGGCGGTCACATCGGCGCTGACATCCAAATTCTGCTCGGCGCTGACCAATTGAGCGGTATTGGTGATGACTGTGTCCGGCTCAACATTTGCTTTCATCACGACGGTGATCGTGATATCAACGCTTTCTCCGGCAACGGCCGTTCCTTCCCAGGAAACAGTGCCGTTTTTATAGCCACAAGCTGTGGTTATTACCGGGGGACAGGTATGAGCGGAGTAGGTTACCTCATTTGGCAAATTGTCCGTCATCTCCACGGGTATATCAATGCCACCGTCATTCGCGACCGTGATGGTGTATACGAAAACGCTACCGGGTGAAACAGTATCATCCGAAACGGTCTTGGACGAGCTGTCCAGGTTGGCGGCGGCAATGGCGCCGGCCGGCAATGCGTGGGCCGCCAGGTATCGCTCGATCGCCGACGGCATCGCCAACAGTTCTTCGTCAGTGGGGGCGTCAATGGCATTCGGTGAAGGTTCGGCCTGTGGGGTCGGCGTATCGCTACCCTGTGCGGCCGAGATGCCTTGGGCGAAAAGCAGGACGCCAAACAGAACCATTAAAAAACCGACGGTTCTCTTCATGGCGGGGCTTCCCGGCATCCCTTGATGGACTCGCTTGTTCCTTTTCATATTTTTAAGTCTCCTTGCGTGTTCATTCTTGTGGGGCAAGCTACGTTAGCATAATACTGTTCTAGATGGGTTCGGTCAACCAGAGTAGAGTAATCGACGGTCGATCACCAACCATTCATCACTCTACATTAAAGATCAGTATCGAGTATCCAATCCGGTCATCCGGCTCGCGCTCACGAAACCAGGCGTAGATCCGTTTCTCTTCTTCACGCAGTGGCGGTTCCCAGATGCTGGAAGCGCTGATGGCATATACGCCCGGCTCCGGGCTTTCCGGCGTAAACGGCGGTACCCACCACAAACGAAAATATCGATCGCGACCAAGCCCCGGCAGTGGCTCGTGGGGGATTCCATAATACTCCGGGTCGGCCGTGCCAAACCAGCCGAGCTTCACGCTCTCAATGTCGTTATCGTCCATCCATTCCTTCAACCGCAACAAGTCCTGGCCCCAATCGACGTTGCTGTCCGTGAGCAAACGGTATCCATTGGAAGGCCCGCCAACCGCCGGGTTGAAGTAACTCAAATAACTGGGGTAGACCCACACCGCAACCCCTATAAGCACAATCTGACCCGCGATTAATAACACCCGCGGCGAAAAACGCCCTCTTTCAAAGGCGCGCAGTTCAGGGGCAGCGAGGCCGCTTACGAGAAGCAATAGAAATGGGAGAGCCGGCAAGACATGCCGATAGCCGATGTTGAGCGCGCTTTGGGCAGCGAGCAAATAGAATCCGATAACAATCACGAGCAGGAACAGCGCTCGCCGCCGGGTCGATCTGGTTTTTAGCAGAAGGAACGCGGCGACAAGCACAAGCGCAATGAGCACGAGCGGCGTTTTCATGAGGAATGCGGCTGGAAAATAAAAAGCCCACCCACTCTCTGAAAACTGCCCAAACAGGAAGGACGTCGCGCGGCCGCCGCTGAGCAGGGCAATTTGCTCAAGCC
>JRYI01002557.1_pt1 | contig 10362 bp, 9 predicted proteins | sample 235361 | NCBI WGS metagenome assembly JRYI01 (sample SAMN03074212, study PRJNA261471) | activated sludge metagenome | biome: Common Effluent Treatment Plant; feature: Wastewater; material: Activated sludge; isolation source: activated biomass in a lab-scale reactor treating industrial wastewater at...
GCGAGGCGGTCGAGGTCGAGCACCTCTTCGCCCTGTTCGGTCTCTTTGACAAGCGAAATGCGAAATCCGGACGCAGCCTCCTGCATCACTCGCTGGGTCGCATCGCCTTTCCGCAGGACGACGTCGATCGCACCGGCTGTTGCGACATGCGGAATGATGCGGACATTGAGGACGTTCTCGAGCTCGTCGAGACGTTCCAGGTCCGTGGGATTCGCCATCGCAACGTGCATCGAGTTCCCTTCGCGGCGGATAGGCACGAACTGATTTCTCAACATCAGCTCGACGGGTATCTTCGCAAGTTCCTCCTGGTCCACTGGCGAAGGCGCGTCCGGCGGTTCGTTCTCGAGGAAATCCGACAGTTCGATCTTCGGCGACGAGACCGGCCCAATATTTGTGCTTTCGACGTTCATAAAAACCTTTGTGCCTAATGCCTGCCTCCGAACGGCCCGGCCGAGATCATTTGTATGATCGGCAAGTAGATCGCAAGAAGAATAACAACAACGACGGCCGCCATAAATAGCAGAATTAGCGGTTCAAGCAGCGTCGTGAGCTGCTCAAGCCGAACTTCTGCCTCTGCATCGTAAAAGGCCGCGACTTCGTCCAGCATCTCGCGCAAACTGCCCGAGCGTTCGCCGATGCCGATCATATCGAGTCCAAGCGACGGTATCCAATTCGCGGTCTCAAGTGCCTCAGTAAACCCGCGGCCCTCTCGGATCAACGACAGAACGGATTGGCTCTTGCGTCGAAGCTCGAGGTTGTTCAACGCCTGTGACGAAATATCCCAGGATTCCGGCACGGTGATACCGCCCGAAAGCAGCGTCGAGAGCGAACGCGAGAGCTGTGCGGTCGCCATATTCCTAACGAGCTGGCCGGCGACCGGCAAGCGGAGCACCGCCTTGTGCAAAAGAAGCCTTCCATTTTGTGTTCGGAACCAGAACACAAGTGCGAGGACGATGATGATAGCAAGCGGCAAGACCCACCAAATATTTGAGACGATCGTCCCGGAGATATACACCACCGCCCGCGTAAGGACAGGAAGTTCGCGGCTTTGATTCAGGTTGCGAAAAAGATCCGACATTCGCGGAACTATGTAGAGTGTCAGAAAGGCGACCATTATCGTGGCCGCAAGCAGGAGGAACGCAGGATATGCCAACGCCCCGCGAAGCTTCCGCGTGATCGCTACGCTGCGCCTTAAATAAGTAACGAACCGGGCCAGAACATCATCAAGCGCACCGCTCTTCTCGCCCGACAGGATCGACGCAGTGTAGATCTTCGGAAAGATCCCCTGTTCCTCGAAAGCTTGTGAGAGCGGTTCGCCGTTCTTGATGCGGTCCTCAACGTCTGCGAGTACTATTCGAAGGCTCGCCGACGCCGAACGTGTCTTAAGAAGCTCGATCGCCTGAAGCACGGGGATTCCGGCCCGCAGAAGCGCGGAAAACTGCTGATTGAAGAGCAGAAAGTCGGCCTGCTTGACCTTTGTATGCTTGCCCGAACCGCCGAAACCGAGGACCGAGGAAAGGCCGTTCTCCGCAGAGGAAACGGCAAAGACCCGAAAACCGTCGGCCTCAAGCCTAAGTTTCGCTTCCGAAGCACCGATAGCTTCGACCATCTTTGTTACGACTTCGCCGGACGGCGTTCCGAGGCGGCAGATAAATTCAGGCATAAGATCGGGACTCGGTGGTCCAAGAACGTTCAAAAGCGCTAAACTCTCCAACGTCAAAGGGCGAATTATAACACGTCCGGGATGCAAGAATGTTCCTTTCAGATACCGTATTTGGATTCTTGAAGCCGAACAACCAAAGTGCGGCTTTTGGCATCTAAAAATATACATTGAACGGATTTTCGCCAATCTTTACAATAAGAGTGTCCCTTTCGAGTATGTATGCGTAAACTTTTGGGCATCGAGCATTCTCGTTTTTCGATCCTGCTGGCCTCTCTCTTCGCCGTCGTCTTTTTAGCTTCCGTCTCCGCGGCGCAATCGCCGACCCCGCGCCCAACGCCGCCGGATAACGGGGCTATCAAGATAAAAACCGACCTGGTCACGGTCACCGCAACAGTTACAGACCTCTATGATCGTTACATATCGGGGCTGAAGAAAGATGCGTTCACGGTCTATGACAACGATGAGAAGCAGGAGATCACCTTTTTCAGCGATAGCGACGCACCTGTCTCGCTTGCCATAATCTTCGATGTCTCGGGCTCGATGAACGGCGAGAAGATCAATAAAGCACGGCATGCTCTCTCACGCTTCATCGCCACGAGCCATCCGATGGATGAATATTTCCTGATCGCCTTCAACAATAAGGCCCAGCTTCTGCTGGACCGTTCGCGCGACGGTGAAGCCGTTCTGCGCAAACTCACGCTGGTCGAACCAAAGAAAGACACGGCTCTTTATGATGCTGTTTACCTAGGCGTCGAGAAGGTGATGCGCGGCTCGCATCAGAAGAAGGCCGTGCTGATAATCAGTGACGGCCAGGACAATGCGTCACGCTACAACTTCGGCGAGGTCCGGCGTCTTCTAAAAGAATCGGACGTTGTCGCCTATTCGATCGGTATCCAGGGCCGCAATGACGCTGCCAGCGAGGTTGGTTTGCAGGGTCAGGCATTCCTAGATGAGATCAGCAACGTGACGGGTGGACGCTCTTTTTATCCTGAATCCGATGTCGAGATGGACGAGATCTTTGAGCGCATCGCCCTGGAACTGCGTCACCAATACTCGATCGGTTATACTCCGAAAGATTTTGTTCCGAACGGGAAATGGCGTAAGGTCAAAGTTAAGGTCAAACGCCCGCGGGGTTTGCCGCGTCTAACCGTCCGGGCTCGCGACGGCTATTATGCTTCGCCGGCCTCGGATTACCGATAGTTGAGTGAAGATCCTTTGATGAAAGCTTTGAAAGCTAAAGTTCTCATGGCCGCACTCGTTGCGGCCGTTGGTATATTTGCCGTTATCTCAAAGTCGGCCGAAGCAGCCGAAGCGGATGGCCGGCTCCGCACACCGACGCCGACGCCCTCGCCGACTGTCAAGGCACCTACACCGACACCGAATCCTGATGACGATGTCATTAGAGTCGAAGCGGAACTCGTAAATCTCAATGTCCGTGTCGTTGACCGCAATAATCGAACGATAAACGACGTTGCCGAAAAGGACTTTAAGATCTTTGAAGATGGTGTTCTCCAGACGATAGATTTCTTTTCGCGTTCCGAAGTTCCGACCAACTATGCATTGGTGCTTGATAATTCAGGCTCAATGCGCGCACAGCTCGATAAGGTCATCGAGGCCGGCAAGATACTCATCGACAAGAACAAGCCCGAGGATGAGACCGAGATCGTCCGGTTTATCGGCCGAGACAAGATCACCATCGAACAGCCGTTCACGACCAATAAACAGGACCTTAACGATTCGCTAGACAACCTTTTCATCGAAGGCGGGCAAACGGCAATCATCGACGCGGTATATCTCGCGGTTGAAAATGTCGACAAGTATGAGCAATCGAAGAAGATCGACGACCGTCGGCGGCGTGCCATCGTCCTAGTAACCGACGGCGAGGACCGCGACAGCTATTACAACGAAAAGCAGTTGATGGACCTTCTGCGGGAATCCGAAGTTCAGATCTATGTCGTAGGCTTTTTGGGCGATCTTAGCAAAGAAGGCGGTTTCATCGGCAAGAGTCCGCGGGAAAAGGCAAAGGCATTCCTACAGCGAATTGCGGATGAAAGCGGCGGAAAGACATATTTCCCGGCGGATGTCAGCGAACTTTCCGATATCGCCAAGCAGATCTCGGGCGAACTCAGAACGCAGTATTCTATCGGATATATCCCGACGAATGACAGGAAGGATGGCAAGTTCAGGGCGATCAAGGTTGTTGTCGCAGACGGTCCGAACGGACAAAAGCGAATACCCGTTACGCGTGCAGGCCGAACTGCGGACAACGAGAACGGCCCGCCGAGCCTTGCAAAGCCGGTAAATACGACCAATTTACCAAAGAATTAGAGGCGGGCGAACTATTTCTCCGGCACGGAGCCTGAGATCTTCTTGCGGGTGGTCTCGCCCGTTACAAGCACGGGAATTCCATCGTCAACATTCTCGTGCGGGCGAGGAATGACATGAGTCGCCGTTACTTGGCCGACCTTTCTTGCGGCAACCGCACCGGCATCCACCGCCGCCTTTACAGCACCGACCTCACCGCGCACGATCACCGTTACGAGGCCGGCATCGATCTTCTCGTACCCTACGAGCTTGACATTCGCGGCCTTCACCATCGCATCCGCAGCCTCGATCATTGCGACCAAGCCAAAACATTCGACCATTCCCAAAGCCTGCATAAGTATCTCCAAAGATCAGCTGCTTCTCTTCTTTCGGAAAACAAGGACGAGGGCAAAAATGCCCATCACTGCAAAAATACTTCCGAACACGATCACTGTTGCGGCGAGCATCTACTTAAAGACCTCCAGATAAAGAACAATGACCGCCGTGATGATGAATGTAACCCCTGCGAAAGCCATCAGGCCGAATCCGGAAGCATCGACCGGCTCAACCCATTCCGAGCGGATGGTCTTCCGCTTGGCGACGCGCGAGGCCTGACGTTCGCGTGCCGCTCTGACGCGGCTCATTTTCCCATCATCCGATTCACTTTCAGCTGACGTTCTTTGCTCAGCCCGTGCGAAAGCAGCTTCTAGATCGGCTTTAACGCTCGAAGGTTCCTTTGCATCGGCCTGAGCCGCGATCTCTTCGGCCGGAGCCTCGATCGGGGTGCCGTTCACAGGTTTCCCGCATGCGTAGCAAAAGCGCGTGCCTTCGCGGACCTCTGCCCCGCATTCTGCACAGACCGGTTTTTCGGCAACAGCTTCCATCTATCTAAACTCGCGCAAAGACCTCTTTCTCCTCACCAAGATCGCGGGCGGAAGGCGTCAAAATGGTCTTCTTATTGATATAGATCTTCTCGCCTCGATCGACAGCTCGCCGAACGTCGTCCTCGCTCACGAAATCTACTGGCTGAGGCGGCCCTTTCTCGATAACCGGTTCGGCGTAAACGTGATGAATTATCGTCTCTTTCGCTCCTGTTTCTGCCGGCTGTGAAGGACGCGGGGGCGTCGGCAACGGATCCGCCGGTTCTGTCTCAGCGACGGTCTCTGGGCGATTCCGCAAAAATGTATCCACGATCTTGGCGATCTCTTCGCGTCGCGGCTTTTGACGGGCAACTGTTGGCGACGTCTGCGGCAAAGCTTTCGCAGGCAATGTCGCTGCGTTGATCGGCTTGGTCTCGAACGCAACACGCTTTACATCCATCAAATGCAGCGGCGACACGTTATCCGAGGTCACGTTGCCGCCCCACGACCCGCAGCCAAGCGTCATCGAGGGCGAAAGATCCGTAGAGAATCCGATCGCACCGTGAGTTGTCGGCGAATTGATGATTACGCGTGCGGCAGGCATCTGCTTGCCGTACTCGACGGCCTTTTCACGATCTTTTGTGTGCATTCCCGCGGTGTGGCCCATTCCGCCGAATCGCAGTATCTCCTCGCACCTTGCAGCACCTTCCTTAACGCCGTCCGCAACAAAGAAGGCAAGAGTCGGCGAAAGCTTTTCGACCGACCACGGGAACTCCCGGCCGACACCCGCGCAATCGGCGAGCAGGCATCGCGTACCTGCAGGAACACTGACGCCGGCGAGTTTTGCAATATACTCCGCGGATTTTCCTACGATCCCGGGATTCAACGTCCGCTGCGGAGTAAGAAGCACCTTTGCGACCGCATCCGCTTCGGCAGGAGACAAGAAATGACCGCCTTGGCGCGTGAATTCCGTCCGGACAGCGGCCTCGATCGGGGCGTCTACGACAACGCTCTGCTCGCTTGCGCAGATCGTGCCGTTATCAAAGCAAGTGCCCGTCAATATGTCCGCAACTGCCTTCGCAGGATCCGCCGAACGCTCAATAAAAACAGGCACGTTGCCCGGCCCGACGCCAAATGCGGGTTTACCGGAAGAGTACGCAGCCCTTACAAGCCCGGTACCGCCCGTTGCGAGTATCACGGCCGTCCGCTTGTGTTTCATCAAGGCTTCAGTGCCCTCGATGGTCGAAACCGTCAAGCAGCGGATCGCATCAGCAGGAAGGCCTGCCTTGATGCCCGCATCACGCATTATTCGCGTTGTCTCCGCTATACATTTCGCAGCTGCCGGATGCGGCGACAGCACGATCGTGTTGCGCGATTTGATCGCAATGATGATCTTGAAGATCGCCGTGGACGTGGGATTCGTCGAAGGAATGATCGCAGCCACCACGCCGCGTGGGCTCACGATCTCGACAATGCTCTTCGAGTCGTTGACGACACCAACGGTCTTTAGGCCTTTGAAATAATTCCAGACGTCCTCGGCAGCGAACCGATTCTTCTCGAACTTATCTTCCGGCTTACCGTACCCCGTCTCCTCACAGGCTATTTGACCGAGCCGTGCACACTCCGCCAAAGCCGCCTTCGCCATCGCATCGCAAATGGAATCGACCTTCGCCTGGTCGAAAGACGCCAAGACTGAGAACGCCGCAAATGCCGCGTCAACGGCATCACGAGCTTCCTGTTGTGCGAGAAGGTCTTTGTCGGCCATCGAACTAGACGGAAAAAATCACGGAATTGGTGCCCTCGCGTGTCCAATACACAAAAACGAGGGCACTCGGTCAAAAAAAGGAACGCTACTTCGAGCGGCTCTTGCTGCCTTCGCTCGAGATCGCAGACGAACCCGCATCGCCGGATGTCAGGGACTTTCCACCGCCCCGAAGGGCTTTCTCATCAGGGCTGTACCCGACGGCGCCGCCTTTCGGCAGAACACGCTCGACCTCAGAGTGAGGCCGAGGGATGACATGGACGCTGATCAGCTCGCCTACACGGCGTGCAGCGGCCGCACCGGCATCAGTTGCGGCCTTTACCGCCCCGACATCACCGCGGACGAAGATCGTTACATATCCGGCGCCGATGTATTCCTTACCGATCAGCTGGACGTTAGCAGCCTTGACCATTGTATCGGCCGCCTCGACAGCACCGACAAATCCCTTGGTCTCGACCATTCCGAGTGCCTCTAAACTCATTGACTGTTCCTCACTTAAAATTAAGCTAGCTGGATTTTATAACACGAAGATTCGATAGCCAAAATTATCACGATAGATTGCGTATCTTCAAGCGTTGCGGAACGGTTACGAAATTGACATAGCAGGTTCGACCGCTTAAACTTTTTATTTTACGAACGGTTGGTCCCCCATCGGCGCAATTGTCTGAAATGTCACAATCACTAGGCGAAAAACTGCGGCTTGCCCGCGAAGAAAGAGGTATATCCATTACCGAGGTCGCCGAAGCCACGCGAATTTCTCCGCATTACCTTCAAGCGATCGAGGTTGATGATTATCGCACGCTTCCGGGCGGTATATTCAACAAGGGTTTTATCAAATCCTTTGCGAAGTACGTCGGCGTTGATGAGGCATCCGCTCTGGCGGACTACGCCCGCATCATCAACGCGGATGGCGGCCCGGAGGCCGCGGAACCTGCGTCAAAGCATTATAGGCCTGAGGTTTTGACGGATGACCGTGCGGGCGGATCAATGATCCCCACGGTGATCGCGGCCGTCGTAATTCTCGCGATCGTCACTGCGGCGGTCCTTTTCGGCCTTAACTATCTGAAGAATCGCCAGGCCGAACCGGTTGCGAATTCGACATCGCCTAACGCAAATACGAATTCGAATCCTGCGATTCCGGCCGCAACGTCTCAACCGGCGGTGCCAAGTATGGCGTCGTTAAAGGTCGAGTTCTCGGCAACGACTGATCCCGTTTCTGTTACCGCGTCACTTGATGGCGGCAGAAGCGAGAGCAAGCTTATCGCGGCAGGAGCTACCGAGACATTTGAGCCAAAGGAAAGCCTTAAGCTGAGCTACTCACGCTCGCTTGCACAGGTCGTCAAGCTCTCGATTAACGGAAAGCCCATTACTTTACCGGCAACTCCGACCAACCCGAAACGCAGCGTCATTGAATTTCAGATAGACAAGGACACGCTGCCTGCGATCTGGGCAAGCGCCTCGATCAGCGGTGAGGTTCCGGCAGAACCTGCTGCGGCTGAGAACACCGCCGGCCAACCGGCGACGGCCGCGCCATCGACCTCGACTCCGGCAACGGCCGAGGCAACACCGAAACCTGAAGCCGCGGCCGCAACGCCGAAGCCTAGCGTCGCCCCAGCGACGCCGAAGGCGGCCAATACCGCTTCGACGCCAACGACCACCGGCTCGCCTGCAAAGCGGCCGGCAACAGGCACAAAAGCACCGGAGGCCGCACCGACGAAAAAGCCGGCAGGAGCCGAAACGCACTGATGATCCGTGCGAATGACCGTTTTTCTTTAACGATGCCCGCGAGTTTTTCTCACGGGCATTTTTGTTTATAATTGCTTATGGATATCGAAGCTATCAACGAAGGCCTGACCTTCGACGACGTTCTCCTCGTACCCGCGTATTCGGAAATTCTCCCGTCGGATGCCGACACTCGAACTAAATTCTCGCGAAATATTGACCTGAATATCCCACTCTGCTCATCGGCTATGGACACGGTCACAGAGGCCGCTCTCGCGATCGCTCTTGCTCAGCAAGGCGGCATCGGCGTGATCCACAAGAATCTTTCGATCGAAGAACAGGCCGAAGAGGTCGATAAAGTAAAACGCAGCGAATCAGGTATGATCGTCGATCCCGTGACGATCAACAAAGATGCCCTTGTCTCGGAAGCCTTGGTGATCATGGGCCGGTTCAAGATCAGCGGCGTACCGGTAACAGACGAGAATGGCCTCCTGGTCGGCATTATCACGAACCGCGACCTGCGTTTTGAAGGGCGCTTCGATATTCCCGTTTCCGAGGTGATGACGCCTCAGCCGCTCGTTACCGTACCGGTCGGCACCACGCTCGACGAAGCGAAGATAACACTCCAGAAGCACCGTATCGAAAAACTTCTTGTCGTCGATGACGACGGACATTTAAAGGGCCTTATCACCGTCAAGGATATCCAAAAGGCGATCAACTTCCCGCACGCCGCGAAAGACTCGCTCGGGCGGCTCCGCTGTGCCGCCGCGATCGGTGCGACAGGCGACTTTCTGGAGCGGGCGGAAGCCTTGGTAAACGCCAGAGCTGACGCGATCGTCGTTGATACGGCGCACGGCGATAGCTCACGCGTTTTTGACGCCGTTAAGGCCGTAAAGACGCGGTTCCCGGGCATTGAGGTCGTCGCAGGTAACGTTGCGACCGCGGAAGGCACCTTGGGGCTTATACGGGCCGGAGCGGACGCCGTAAAGGTCGGCATCGGCCCCGGCTCGATCTGCACGACCCGCGTCGTTACCGGAGCGGGCGTTCCGCAGATCACCGCCATCAATGAATGTGTCAAAGCGGCCGAGAAAACCGGCGTTCCGATAATCGCCGACGGCGGCGTGAAGTTCTCCGGCGATGTCGCAAAGGCGATCACTGCCGGCGCAGATTCCGTCATGATCGGCTCGCTCTTTGCCGGAACGGAAGAAGCTCCCGGCGAGATCATTTTGTTTCAAGGCAGGAATTTCAAGACATATCGCGGAATGGGATCGATCGGCGCAATGAAGAAAGGCTCAAGCGACCGATACGCACAGGAAGCGACCTCATCCGACTCAAAATACATACCGGAAGGCATCGAAGGACGCGTTCCCTATAAAGGCACGATCGCGGACATGGTCACCCAACTCGTCGGCGGCCTGCGATCCGGAATGGGCTATACGGGCTGCCGCACCATCGCCGAACTCCAAACGAACGCGAAATTCGTGCGGATAACATCCGCGGGCCTTCGCGAGTCACACGTTCACGACGTGATAATCACAAAAGAAGCCCCGAACTACCGCTTGGAATCGTAGTCCGAACCGCCTGCCACGGAACGCGGACGCCTTCGTCCGCCCGTTGTCAGAACCGCCTGCTCCCCTCCTGCCCGAGGAGGGGTGGCCGAAGGCCGGGGTGGAGGGAGCGGCGGCCGGTCAGTTTGCAGAAGCCCGCACGCAGTAAGGGCGTAATTCCGATGTCAGAACCGCCCACGCGGATCGTCATTCCGCGCGGCTGAAAGCTAACGGCTGATGGCTAATAGCTGTACATAAACGCTGCTTTGAGGCCAACCTTGCAGAAGCCCGCACCTGAGTAAGGGCGTAATTCCGATGTCAGAACCTCCCACGCGGATCGAGATACTGCGGCTGAAAGCTAACGGCTGATAGCTGAAAGCTGTATTTAACTGTTCCTTTGAGGCCAACCTTGCAGAAGCCCGCACCTGAGTAAGGGCGTAACTCCAGGCTCTGCCTGTCTATTTGCGGAAAACCTCAGGTTTTCCGGGCCACCGCCAAAACCAA
>JRYI01002391.1_pt1 | contig 10356 bp, 10 predicted proteins | sample 235361 | NCBI WGS metagenome assembly JRYI01 (sample SAMN03074212, study PRJNA261471) | activated sludge metagenome | biome: Common Effluent Treatment Plant; feature: Wastewater; material: Activated sludge; isolation source: activated biomass in a lab-scale reactor treating industrial wastewater at...
CTGGGCCACATCTCGCTCAAGATTTTCGACCTCATCTACACGATGACCGGCAAGGGGCCGGCCTTCGCCACCGACGTGCCGGGCATCTTTATGTTCGAGACAACCTTTCAGGGCAATCACTATGCCCAGGGGGCGGCAATCTCCATCATCATGCTCCTGATGGTCGCCCTCATCATCATTCCCTATCTGATCTACAGCTTCCGTCAAGAGGTGGAACTATGACCGCTCGTTTCAATCCGGCCCGTCTCGCCGTCTATCTCTTACTGGTTCTGTTCGCTCTCATTTTCCTGATCCCGGTCTATGTTTTGTTGAGCAGTAGTTTGAAGACCTTTGCGGAAGTCCAGGACCTGTCGAAGCTGTGGAGCCCGCCCCAAGGACTGCACCTGGAGAGCTTCAAGGCGGCGTGGTCGGGCATCCCTGAAAAGGGCTTGCGCGGCCTGGCCCCCAATCTAATGAACAGCTTCAAGCTGACGATCCCGGCGACGATTCTATCGGCCTTGCTGGGGTCGATGAACGGTTACGTCCTGTCGAAGTGGAAAATCCCCGGCGCAAACATCATTTTCCCTCTGATGCTGTTCGGTATGTTCATTCCCTACCAGGCCGTCCTGGTGCCGCTGACGGTCACCCTTTCGAAAATCGGCCTGGGCGGTTCCCTCTGGGGCCTGATCCTCGTCAACGTCGTCTACGGCCTGCCCATCACAACCCTCATCTTTCGCAATTACTATTCCGAAGTTCCCAATGAAATGATCGAGGCCTCACGCATGGACGGCGCGGGCTTCTTCGGCATCTATCGTTTCATCATGTTCCCGCTGTCGTTGCCGGGGTTTGTAGTTGTCATCATCTGGCAGTTCACCAACATATGGAACGAATTTCTGTTCGCCGTGACAATCCTGCAAAAACCCGAGATGCAACCCATCACCGTCGCGTTACGCAATCTGTCCGGCAGCCAGATTAAAGAATGGAACGTCGTAATGGCCGGAGCTATTATCGCCGCCATTCCCACACTCATCGTCTACATCGTTATGGGCCGCTACTTCATTCGCGGTTTGCTGGCGGGTTCGGTGAAGGGATAATAGAATGCTCTATGACTGAACCAACACCCGAACAGCCCAAACAAAACCGCATCACCATCGATCTGCCCAAAGACCTTCGGCCTGTCTATTCCAACCTGGCCTTCATTAATTTCACCCCGGCCGAAATCGTGCTTGATTTCGCCCAGATTATGCCGCGCACGCCGCGTGGCTCCCTGCTGGCCCGGGTGATCATGAGTCCGATCCACGCCAAGCTGCTGCATGCCGCCCTGGGGCAAAACCTGGCCGGGTACGAGCGTCAATTCGGCGAGATACAACTACCCCAACCCCGCCCCAACATCGCCGACAACTTCTTCCGCTTTCCCGACGAAGGCAACAGCGACGAGGAGGACAGGCAGGGTGAATGAACTGGACAACACGGCCGAGACGATCCGGCGCTACATGGAGCAAGTCGATGGCGCGCGCGATCTGGCCTACAAACGCTCGCGCAGCCTGATCGCCCTCTGCGCCCGGACGATCCGGGCCATTCATCGGGAGGAGTGGGACGCGGCCGAGTCGTTGCTGGCCGAAGCGCGAACCGCCACTGAAGACCTGGTCGGCGGGGTGCGCGGCTATCCTGAACTGTACTTCGCCGGCTACACCCAGGACGCGGTCAAGGAGTTCGTTGAGGGGAATCTGGTCTATGCCATGGTGCGCGGCCGCCCGCTGCCCACACCGGAAGACCTCGGCTCCGAGCCGAACACATGGCTCAACGGCCTGGCCGAAGCGGCCAGCGAGCTACGTCGCCGCATCCTCGACCTGCTGCGCCACGGCGAGACGGCCGAAGCCGAGCGGCTGCTCGACGCGATGGACCACATCTACAGCACCCTGGTGACGTTCGACTTCGCCGACCAGATCACCGGCGGCCTGCGTCGCCGCACCGACGCGCTGCGAGCCGTCTTCGAGCGGACGAATGGGGATGTGGCCAATAGCTTCCGCAGCGCGCAGCTGGAAGCGGCGCTGAAGGCGCTGGAGACGAAGCTGGAAGAGCCGACGGAACGCTAACCGAGCGCTACGTCGTTAAGCGAGTAAGCGGTCAATAGCGTGTCGGCCGCAGCGCCGGCCTCCTCCACCGACACGCCGTTGGCCCAGTTGAACGCTCCCTCACAGGGCCGCCAGAGCGCACGCACGCGACCATTGACCATGTAGGGCGCATTGGCGGCCGGATCGGTCGGGCCGTAGATCGCCAACGTCGGGCAGCCGGTGGCCGCGGCGATGTGGGTCGCGCCATTGTCGTTGCCTACGTACAGCCCGGCCAATTCGCACAGCGCCGCCAACTGTCCCAGACCCATTTGCCCGGCCCGGTTTGCCGCCGGGAACGGCATCATCCCGGCCACGTCTCCGGCCAACGGGCGCTCTTCGGCCAGCCCCACGAGGATGATTCGCGCCCCATGCACCCGCCGCAGATGGTTCGCCAACCGGGCAAAGCGATAGGCGGGCCAGCGGATGTCGAGGTCGCGTCGTTCGGGGTTGTCGCCGCCGCCGGGGTGAAGCACTACGAGCGGCGCATCGCCGAGCCAGTCGAACTCCTCCACCAGCCAACGAGCCACGGCCGCCCGGTCCGAATCCGTCGGCGCGAATTCCATTTCGGCCGCATTCAGGATGGCATCCTCAACACCGGCCGCCGCTGCCAGAGCCAGATTGCGGCGAGCCGTCCTGCGCTCGCCCGCCGGCGGCCGAGCGGTCACCGTATACCCCAATCGCTCGCCCGTGTCCAACCCCACTCGCTGCGGGATGCCCGCTTGCCGGGCAAGACGCGCCGCCAGCGGCGAACGGGACGCGATGAAACACGTGTCATACCCCTCTCGTTGCACAGCTTCCAGAAAGTCGCGCGTCTCCTCACGGGTATTATTCGCCAAATCGCCCGGCCCACTGCGGATGGTACGTGTGACGCGCCGGTTGCTGCTGATCGCTTGCAACGCCCAATCGCTGATGGCCCAGTCGAAACGCGCCTCAGGGAACGCTTCGCTCAGCGCGGCCAGCAGCGGTGTGGTCATCATCACCCGCCCGAGGCAACACGGTTGCAGGATGAGCGCCTTTTGCGGTGGGGCAAAGGGTTGTTTGGCAGTCCAGGGCAGCATCCGCCCCATTGCGCCGCGCATCCTGCCCGCCCTTGAATCGTCGTCTGAAGTCACAATGCGCGCTCCTCTATCCCTTCACCACCGCGACAGGCACAAGCCGCGCCACCTTGCGGGCGATTCCCGCGCCGTGGACGACTTCGATCACCCGATCCACATCCTTGTACGCCTGTGGCGCTTCCTCGGCCAGCCCGGACAGGCTTCCGGCGCGCACGCGGATGCCCCGTTCCTCCAGCTTGTGCCGCAATTCACCGCCCTGCACCTCCCGCTTGGCCTGCGAGCGGCTCATCCTGCGCCCCGCGCCGTGGCAGGTGGAGCCAAAGGTCTGAGCCATCGACCCTTCCGTGCCCACCAGCACCCAACTGGCCGTGCCCATGGAGCCGGGAACCAGAACCGGCTGGCCGATGTCGCGGTATACGTCGGGCAGAACGGGCGAACCGGGGCCGAAGGCACGCGTTGCACCTTTGCGATGGACGCAGACGCGCACGCGCTTGCCGTCCACCTCATGATCCTCGATTTTGGCCATGTTATGGGCGATGTCGTAGATCTGGTAGACGCTGAAATCGTCGACCTTGCCCGCCAGGGCATCCTCGAAACTGCGGCGAATCAGATGGGTCAGCAATTGGCGGTTGGCGAAGGCGAAATTGGCCGCGCCCTTCATCGCCGCCAGATAATCCTGACCTTCGGGGCTGCTCAGCGGCGCGCAAACCAGCTCGCGGTCGGGCAGCACGATGCCGTACTGATGGACGACCCGCTGGAAGCGCGCCACGTAATCCGTGCAGACCTGATGGCCGAAGCCGCGCGAGCCGCAATGGATTTGGGCGACGATCTGGCCGGGGAAGAGGCCCATGCGCTCCGCGGCCGTCTCGTCGAANNCGGCCCCCTTGCGCGCCACCTCTTCCAGTTGCTTGCGATTCAGCACGAACTCGCCGCCGCGGCCGACGCCGTGGGGGCAGTTGCGCTGGAGTTGGGTCGCCAACTCATCCAGATAGGGCGCGACATCGGCCTGACTCAAGCGCGTACCCAGCAAGCGCACGCCGCAATTGATGTCATAGCCAACGCCGCCCGGCGAGATTACGCCGTCGGGCACGCGAGTCGCCACCACCCCGCCGATGGGAAAGCCATATCCCTGGTGGATGTCGGGCATGGCCAGCGCGTAGGCGGCAATGCCGGGCAGCGTGGCGCTGTTGGCCAACTGGTCGAGGCTCTTGTCGCCGAGTGCCTGCTGCAGCAACTCGGCGTCGGCGTAGAACCGCGCCGGCACGCGCATATCCGGCCGGTGGTCGGCCGGGATCTCGTACAGGTAGGGATTGATTCGCTTAAAGTCTGAGCTTTTCATGGCGCACTCCTAGACATCAAATACAACCGTGACCTCCAGCCCGGTCTCCGCCTGCCGAATCGCCAGATCGTGGTAGGTGACAGCTTTGATGTGTTTCTGAATCTCAGGCGGCCGCCCACCCGATACCGTACCCGCCAGCCGGGTCGGCGTCACTTCACGCAGATCGGCCGCGGGGAAGACCAGCCCGTCGCGCTCCGCCCAGTAGGCCAACTCGCCCAGGAAAAGCACGAGCATCTCCTCCGCGTCATAGGCCTCCAGCGTCAGATCGCGCGAGACGTCGCGCGGCACGGCGGACAAGTCCCCCACCAACAGATAGGCCATCCCCTCGGCCGCGCGAGCGAAAAGTGCCTTCAGGTCATCGCCGCGCAGGCGCAAGGCCCAGTCGGCCGTGTGCTCGATGATGCGAATATCGCCTTCCGGTTCATCCATCATTTCATCATTATAACGGCGTTCAGTATTCCAGAAGCTGAAAGCTATCAAGAATATCATTCAGGTCGCCCTGCATGGCCCCAAAACGATCCCATGGAGCGCAGGCGGCCACCAGATAGCCGGGCTTGTCCTCGCCCGTCACGAACAGGTGACGACATTGATAGTCATTGGCCGGATCAGCCGCGGTGAAACGCGCTTGCGGCTGGCCGGCCAGGCGCGTGCCGATTGCCTCCTCGGAAATCTGAAAGGACGCTTCATCCAGCATATCGAGTACGGCCTGTGGATTCGCGCCACGCAATTGCTCGCTCCGGGCAATGAGCAAAAACGGCTGAGGCTCGGCCTCCTCCAGCGAGCGAGTGCCCACGGCCAGGCTCGCGGTCTGCGCATCGCCGGCCGGTTCGCCCAGCGGCCGCAAGGCGTGATTGACATAAGTCTGCCGCGCTGTGACGCGGGACAGCAACTCGCTCTGATCCCCGTCGGCCAGATCGATCCACTGCCATTCGGTGGGAATGGACACCGTGTAGCGCAGATCGGCGTCCGTCACTGTGACCCAATCGCCGCCGGAGCCGAAGCCGGAGCCGCTCACGAGGACGGGCCGCAAGCTCAATGAGCGCATGACCAGCCAGAGAGCGACGAGGATCGCCATTGTCAACAGCCCGTAGATCAGCAGCGCGCGCCAGTCGTAATCCGCCGGCGCGGCCATCTGTTCCCGCTCAACCGGGTCGGGCGCTCCCCCGGATGCGCGCTGCTTGGGCGGCGCGGCGGCCCTCTTCGGCAGTTGGTAGCCGCAATGCCAGCAGACAGTATCAGCCGGCAAAATCGGCTTGTCGCAATTAGGGCATCGGTCAGCCAAAAGGTGCTTTCTCCATCGCGCGACTACTTGAGTGTAAATTAAATTACACCGCTTGTGTAAATCCCTTGAACGACAGTGCAAGTCATTTCCGCTATCATAACGTCATCATTCAGCAACACAAATAGTCCTCCTTTTTCTCCTCTTCCCGCAAAAAAGCTCTGCATCCCCGCAGAGCTTTTTTGCGTTTCGGTTCAGCCCACAATCCTCCACGGATGGGATAGAATCCCCCACATGCACAACCTACTGGACTTAATCCGCACCCGTCGTTCCATCCGCCGGTATACCCAGGACGCGGTTCCGGCCGACGTGATCGAACAACTGCTAACCGCGGCAACCTGGGCGCCATCGGCCCATAACCGGCAACCGTGGCGCTTCGTCGTGATTGCCGACGAGCGGACCAGACACAGATTGGCCGCGGCCATGGGCGACCAACTTCGGCGCGATTTGGCGGCCGACGGCCGCTCGCCGGAGTTCATCGAGCGGGATGCCGGGCGCTCCTTCGCGCGGCTAACGGGCGCGCCGCTGCTGATCCTGGTCAATCTGACGATGGCCGACATGGACATCTACCCCGACGAGCGCCGCGCCCGCAACGAAGCGATCATGGCGGCCCAAAGCACGGCCATGGCCGGGCAAAACCTGCTGCTGGCCGCCCACGCGCTGGGGCTGGGGGCTTGCTGGGTGTGCGCGCCGCTGTTCTGCCCCGCCGTCGTCCGCGAGACGCTCGACCTGCCGGCCGGCTGGCAACCTCAGGGGTTGATCACGCTTGGCTATCCGGCCGAGGAAAAGCAAAAGACGCGCCACTCGTTGGAGTCGCGCGTCTTGTATCGCTAATTTGAATTGGCGACGATTGGGCTTAAACGGCCACGGCGTTTAAACGACCACGGCCTCGATGACCGGGCGCTTGCCCGTCTCGTCGTAGAGATAGCGACTGAGGGCAGATTCCACCTGGCCGCCGGTGAGTTCACGCCCGGCAGCGTGGGCCTCGCGCACGACCCGCGCGATCGTCTCCTCTGCGCCTTTCAGCAGGTCCTCGGCCTCTTTCTGGTTCACAAAGCCGCGCGTGTTCAGCTTGACGCCGCCGGCCAGTTCGCCCCGACCGTTGGTGCGCACGACGGCGAAGAAGTACCCGGCCTGGGCCAGCCGGTCGCGGTCGCGCACTTCGGCCCAGCCGATGTCGCCCACACCGGAGCCGTCGACGAACACGTAGCCGCCCGGCAGCCGGTCGCGCACGGTCATGCTATAGGGCGTCAACTCGATCGGCGTGCCGTTCTCGACGACGGCAATCCGCTCCTCAGGGATGCCCAGGGTCTTGCCCATCTCCGCGTGCAGCTTGAGATGGCGCAATTCGCCGTGGATGGGGATGAGGAATAGCGGCCGGATCAGGTTGATGAGCAGCTTCATCTCCTCGCGGCTGGCATGGCCCGACACGTGGACGTTGGCGATGCGATCGTAGAGCACGGTTGCCCCGCGCCGGTAAAGCTGGTTGATGGTGCGGTAGATCAACTCCTCGTTTCCCGGAATCGGGTGGGCGGAGAAGACAACCGTATCGCCTTCCTGAATGCTGAGCTGGTTGTGGGTGCCGCGAGCCAGGCGACCGAGAACGGCCGACGGCTCCCCTTGCGACCCAGTGACCATGATCACCACTTCGCTTGGCGGCATCTTGACCGCCACACCCAAATCGACAATGAGATCGTCGGGCAGTTCCAGATAGCCCAGCTTGCGGGCTATCTTCACCGCGTCGCGCATCGACCGGCCGGCGATGGCCATCTTGCGGTTGAACTTGATCGCCGCCGCCGCCGCGATGGTGACGCGCGAGATCAGCGAGGCGAAGGTGGCGACGATAATGCGCCCCTCGGCCTTGCGAAAAACATCCTCGAACCCTTCCAGCAGATCCATCTCCGATTCCGTCCAGCCGGGACGGTCGGCGTTGGTGCTGTCGGCCAGCAAGGCCAGCACGCCGCGCTGCGAGAACTCCGCCAGCTTGGCGAAGTCGGGCGGCCAGCTATCGATGGGCGTGTGATCGAATTTATAGTCGCCGGTATGGACGATGAGGCCGGCCGGCGTTGTAATGCCAAATCCCACGCAATCGGGGATGCTATGGGCCACGTGAAACGGCTCAATCTTGAAGGGGCCAATCTCCAGCACCTCACCGGCGCGGAAGGAGATCAGTTCCACCTCATGAAGATTTTTGGCCTCGCGCAGCTTGTTCTCAATGAGACCCAGGGTCAACGGCGTGCCGTAAATCGGCGCTTTGATGTCGTCGACGAGATGGGGTAACGCGCCGATGTGGTCCTCATGGCCGTGGGTAATCAGGATGGCGCGGACTCTGGACCGCCGGTCGCCCTCCATCAGGTAGTTATAGTCAGGAATAATGAGATCGACCCCGAGCATATCATTCTCAGGGAACATAACGCCGGCATCGACGATGAGGATATCGTCCCCATACTCGATGACGGTCATATTCTTGCCGATCTCGCCAAGCCCTCCTAAGGGTAATATTTTTAATGCGTTTGTCATACTATGAGAAATTTTATGTGAATTTACAGTCCGCGTCAAAAACGCTCAGGAAGCTGTATAGGGCACAGATCAAATCGCGGTCGCTTGGTGAATGAACAACCACAACAGGAAAATCATGACGATCATGACTGTCGTCAGCACGAGGAGAAGCGGCCACATTCGCGGGTGAGGTTCAGCCGCGGCAACCACGGGGGCAGCCTGATAAACGGCCTGCGTCTCGGGGCGCGGTCGGGCAATCGTTCGTGTCGCGGCCTCGGCGTCCATCTCCGACGCGGCCGCCTGCCCGGCCATGCGCGGGCCGTACTGAATAATGGCCACCGTGATGTTGTCTTCGCCGCCCCGCTGACGTGCCAGGCGAACCATTGTCTCGACGGCCGCGCCGGGGTCCTCGCCGGCCATGATGCGGGCGATCTCTTCATCGGAGACGTGGCGCGTCAGACCGTCGGAGCAAAGCAGCAGGTGATCGCCAGGCTCAAGCTCTACCTCAAACAGGTCGATGGGCGGTCGCTTTTCCGACCCCAGACTATAGAGGATGACGTTCTTGTAAGGGTAGCGCAGAGCCTCCTCGGCCGTCAGCGCGCCCTCTTCCACCAATCGCGCGACAAGGCTCTGATCGCGCGTCACCTGGCTTATCACGCCACCACGCCAGAGATAGGCGCGGCTGTCGCCGACATTGCCGATGTAGGCGCGGGTGTTGGCGGTCGTCCAGCCGTCGATAGCCGCGGCCACCATTGTCGTCGCCATGCGGCGGCTGTCATCACGCTCGACCGCCAGCCGCCGCAGATCGGTATTGGCCGACTGCATGGCCTCGATCAGTCGCGCGCCGCGCGTATCGAATTGGGTCGACTGAAGGTAATGATGGAGCGTCCGCTCGCTGGCGTATTGGCTGGCGACTTCGCCCGCGTCAGCGCCGCCGACACCGTCGGCAACGATATAAAGGGGGCCATGCAATTGATAGTCGCCCGGCGATTCCGGCTCGTAGGCAATAACGAAGTCCTCATTGTGACTTCGCACCAGACCGGGATCCGTTCGCCAAGCGGCCGATAGTGGGACGGTCGCTTCCATCATGGGCACTATAGCGAGATTGTGAGAGAGTGACAAGCGTTCTAACCCAACGATTGCATGATGATTGAGTGAAATCCACCGTATCAACGATATCCTGAACACCGGGGATCAAAGGTATAGGGAAGTCATTCGCCACCCAGCCGCTAAAAAGATATAAACCGCCCATTGTTTCATACCCGTATTGCCCAGAGGTAACTCCATGACCGATTCAAAATCCGCCCATATCGAGACCCGCCTGATCCGCGAGCGAACCGCCACCGGCCCCCACCGCGAGCAGGTCACGCCGATCTACATGGCCTCCGGCTTCGCCTTTCCCGACGCCGAGACGGCGCGCGCAGTCTTCAGCGGCGAAAAGCCCGGCTACGCTTATTCGCGCTGGGGCAACCCCAACAACGACGAACTGGTAACGCGCATGTGTGCGCTCGAAGGGGCCGATGCCGGCATCCCCACGGCTTCAGGGATGGCGGCGATTTTCACTGTCCTGGCCGGGCTGCTCAACAGCGGCGACCACGTGCTCGCCTCGCGGGCCTTGTTCGGCGCCACCCACCAGATAACGGCCGGCATTCTGCCGCGCTGGGGAATCACCACCACGTATGCCGACAGCGAGCGACCCGACACGTGGGCGGCCCTCTTTCGGCCGGAAACACGCATCTGCCTGATCGAGACGCCGTCGAATCCCGGCCTGACGCTGGTCGACATCGCCCAGGTCGCCGCCATGTGCCGGGAACGCGACGTCTATCTGGTCGTCGACAACACCTTCGCCACACCGATCATACAGCGCCCTATCGACCTGGGGGCGGACCTGGTCATCCACTCGACAACGAAGTTCCTCGATGGTCAGGGGCGCACCATCGGCGGTGTGGTGTTGGGTGACTCGTTTATCATTCGGGAACTGACTCAATTCGCCCGCCAGACAGGGCCGACGGCCTCGCCATTCAATAGCTGGATCGTGAGCCAGGCGCTGGAGACGTTGCCGTTGCGAATGGAGCGCCACTGCGCCAACGC